>JACXTT010001025.1_pt1 | contig 47655 bp, 41 predicted proteins | sample 9270951 | NCBI WGS metagenome assembly JACXTT01 (sample SAMN15532306, study PRJNA645909) | rock metagenome | isolation source: weathered quartz diorite | place: Puerto Rico | collected 2017-06-21 | reverse complement strand
TTTCGCCGGAGACTCCGGCGACGGCATGCAACTGACGGGAATGCAGTTCACAAGCACGACCGCGCTTCTGGGAAATGATCTCAGCACTCTCCCCGACTACCCGGCCGAGATCCGCGCACCTGCGGGCACCCTGTTCGGTGTGAGCGGATTCCAGATTCACTTCGGTTCAACCGAGATCAACACCCCCGGTGACATTTGCGACGTGCTCGTCGCCATGAATCCGGCCGCGCTGAAGGTAAACCTGCGGAGCCTGCGCGACGGGGGGATCATTATCGCCAACAGCGACGGCTTCAATGAGAAAAACCTGAAGCTCGCCGGCTACGACAGGAACCCCCTTGATGACGATTCCCTCAAAAGATTCCAGCTCCACGCCGTCGACATCACGAAACTCACGCACAACGCGCTGGAAGAGCTCGGGCTTTCGAACAAGGTCATCGACCGGAGCAAGAATTTCTTCGCCCTGGGCATGATGTACTGGATGTTTTCGCGTCCGATGGAGCCCACCATCAAGTGGATACAGGAGAAATTCCGGAAAACCCCCGAAATCATCGAGGCGAACACCCGGGTGCTCAAGGCCGGATATGCGTTCGGCGAGACCACAGAGATCTTCGCCGCGCGCTATGAGGTGAAGCCTGCCGCCCTGTTGCCCGGCAAATACCGCAGCGTCACCGGCAACGAGGCGGTCGCATGGGGATTGATCGCCGCATCGGTCAAATCGGGGCTCGATCTGTTCCTCGGCAGCTATCCGATCACCCCGGCCAGCGACATCCTCCACGAACTTTCCCGCCACAAGAATTTCCGTGTGAAAACCTTCCAGGCCGAGGATGAGATCGCCGGCATCACCTCGGCGATCGGCGCCGCCTACGGGGGTTCGATCGGGGCCACGACGACGAGCGGACCGGGAATGGCCCTCAAGGGGGAGGCCATGGGGCTTGCGGTCATGCTTGAATTGCCGCTTGTAGTCATCGACGTCCAGAGGGGCGGGCCGAGCACAGGGCTTCCGACGAAAACGGAACAGGCTGATCTCCTCCAGGCCGTCTATGGTAGAAACAGCGAAGCGCCGATCCCCGTCATCGCGGCGTGCACACCTGCCGACTGTTTCATGATGGCTTTTGAGGCTGTCCGCATTGCGATAAAGTACATGACTCCCGTCATCCTGCTCACCGACGGTTATCTGGCGAACGGCGCCGAACCCTGGCTCATACCGCAGGTGTCGCAGCTTCCCGACATCTCGCCTACGTTCCGGACCGACCCCGAGGGTTTTCAGCCCTACTCGCGGGATGACAAGACGCTCGCCCGCCCCTGGGCGATCCCGGGGACGCCCGGACTCGAACACCGCATCGGCGGGCTCGAAAAACAGCACATCACCGGCAACGTCAGCTACGACCCGGAAAACCACGAGTTCATGGTGCGTATGAGGCAGTCCAAGGTCGATCGGATCGCCGACGACATCCCCGTCGTGAGCCCGGAGGGGGATGCGAAGGGCGAATTGCTCGTACTCGGGTGGGGCGGGACATATGGTGCCATCAGGACAGCCGTCGAGGCAAAACGACGCGAGGGAAAGTCGGTCTCTCACCTTCACCTGAAATACATCAACCCGTTCCCGAGAAACCTCGGCGAAGTTTTGTACAGTTTCAAGCAAATTCTCATACCGGAACTGAACCTCGGCCAGCTGTCGAGGCTGATCCGCTCAAAATACCTCGTCCCTGCGGTCTCCCTCAATAAGGTCCAGGGGCTGCCGTTCAAGTCGGTCGAGATCGAGAAAAAGATTGATGAACTGATGAGAGGAAAAGTATGAATCTCGTTGAAGAAACGTTGAAGGATGCGCCGAAGACCCCCCAGGTCAAACCGACGGCCAAGGATTTTCAGTCTGATCAGGACGTCCGCTGGTGTCCCGGGTGCGGGGATTATTCGATCCTCGCCCAGGTGCAGCGGGTCATGCCCGAGCTCAATATCCCCAAGCACAATTTGGTCTTCGTCTCGGGAATCGGCTGCTCCAGCCGCTTTCCCTACTACATGGATACGTACGGGTTTCACGGGATCCACGGACGCGCCCCCGCCATTGCGACGGGGCTGAAGGTCGCCCGCCCCGACCTCACGGTCTGGGTCGCCACGGGAGACGGGGACGGACTGAGCATCGGCGGCAACCACCTCATCCATGCGTGCCGGCGCAACATCGACCTGAAAATACTCCTTTTCAATAATCAGATCTACGGATTGACAAAGGGACAATACTCCCCCACGTCCGAGTTCGGAAAGGTCACAAAATCGACCCCCTTCGGGTCGGTGGACCATCCCTTCAGCCCGCTCCTCGTCGCCCTCGGGGCCGAGGCATCGTTTGTCGCGCGGACGCTCGACCGGGATCCGAAGCACCTGCAATCGGTCATCCGGCGGGCGGCGGAACACAAGGGGACAGCGTTCGTCGAGATTTACCAGAACTGCAACGTCTTCAACGACGGGGCGTTTTTCACGTTCACCGAGAAGGAGACAAAGGACGACAACGTCGTGTTCATCGAGCACGGGAAACCGATGATCTTCGGCAGGGAGAAAGACAAGGGGCTGAAGCTCGAAGGCTTCACGCCTCGCGTCGTGTCGCTCAGCGACGGATCCCACTCGGTGAATGACCTCATCGTGCACAACGAGAGGGACACGATGCTCTCGTTCATCCTTGCAAGGATGTCGAGCCTCCCGGAACTGCCCCGGCCGGTGGGCGTGGTGTATGCGGTCCAGCGGCCGTTGTACGAGACCGAAATGTCGCGGCAGATCCAGCAGGCGATCGCAAAGCAGGGGGAGGGGAATCTCGAAAAGCTCCTCAATCATGGAGAGACCTGGAGCATCCAGTAGCGTCGTGACGCGGCGGCCCGGATACTCCCCGATCAGACGGGCGAGAAGCGATTCTCGCCCTTTTAGTTCCCCATGATTTCGAGCGTCGACGAGATCCTGGCCGTCATTCGTTCCCACACGAATTTCGTGCTCACGACCCATGTGAATCCGGACGGCGATGGGTTGGGATCGGAGCTTGCTCTCGCCCGGGCGCTGAGGCTGATGGGAAAATCAGCCAGGATCATCAACCACAGCCAGACGCCAGAGAATTACCTGTGGATGGACGCAGGCCGCGAGATCGTCATATTCTCCCCGGTAAAAGATTCCGATGCCATCAGGGCCGCTGAGGTGATCGTCATCCTCGACACCAATCAGCCCGAGCGGCTGCGCTCCCTGGAAAAATGGGTGAGGGAAAGCGGGGCCGTTAAGATCGTCATCGATCATCACCGTGAGCCGGATAGCTTCGCCGACAGATATTTAGTCGATGATGATGCGACCTCGACGGGTGAAATGGTATACCGGCTCCTCCTGGCTGGCGACGTCCGGATTTCGAGGGAAATCGCCATCCCGCTCTACACGGCAATCATGACCGATACCGGATCCTTTCGCTACCCCCGCACAGACAGCGAGATCCATCGCATCGCGGCTGATCTCCTCGACTGCGGCGCCGACCCGACAGAGTCCTTTGCCAATGTTTACGAGCAATGGAGCTCGAACCGGCTGAGACTTCTGGGAGAGGCGCTCGAATCGATGACGACGGCCTATGACGGCAGGCTCGCCTATATCGCCTGCACGCAGAAAATGTTCCGCGACACCGGTACGAACGAGGTGGACACGGATAACTTCACCAGCTACCCGATGAGCATCAAGGGCGTCGTCGTGGGCCTGCTGTTCAACGAGCTGAAGGACGGGGTGAAGGTGAGTTTCCGGTCCAAGGGAGATATCCCCATCAATGAGCTCGCCAAGGAATTCGGCGGCAACGGCCATCTCAACGCCGCCGGAGCGCGACTTCGAGACCGGATCTTGGAGGAAGTCGTCGCGAGCGTCATCGCCCGGGCTGAACGATTTTGCACGTCAAAGGAAGAACCATGAAACTTAACTCAAGCCGATCCACTCTGCGACAGGTGAAAGCGGACGGAGTAGCGCTCTTCATCGGACAGGAGCGCTCGTCATTCACGCAGGACATCGGAACGCTTCGCCGCTGGCTGGGAAGGCGGCTCGACAGAGCGGTTGATCTTCAAAAATTCTCGGGAAAGCGGGAGGAGATCCTTCCGCTCTTCACTGACGGAGCCCTTGCGGCGCCCCGGCTGTGGCTCGTCGGGGTCGGTGAAAAGCCCACGCATGAGGTCTACCGGCGTGCTGCCGGTGTAGCAGCGCGTGCCGCGGCTGCATCCCATGCCGAACACCTTGCGTTTCTCCTCCCTCAAAAGCCCGCGGAAGATACCGCCTCTGCGATCGCGGAGGGAGCGTTTCTTTCACAATATTCTTATGACAAGTACAGGACCGAGAAAAAGGACCGGACGCCCAAGCTCCGCGGGATCACACTCGTCACGGATAGTGACTCGGAGCGATCTGTCCGCAGGATTTTGGGGGAAGTTCGGATCGTGTGCGAGGCGGTGTTCCTGGCGCGGGATCTCGCCAACGCACCCGGCAACGAAATCTATCCAGAAACTCTGGCCGAGGCAGCGCGCCGCTCGGGCGCCCGGCACGGATACCGGGTGAACGCCTGGGACAAGCAAAGGATCTCGCGCGCGGGGTTCGGCGGGCTCTCGGCCGTGAGCGAGGGAAGCACGCGCCCCCCGAGATTCATAATCCTCGAACATAATTCGGGCCGCCGCGGCCTCGACACGATCGTCCTCGTGGGAAAGGGAGTTACGTTCGACGCCGGCGGGATCTCCATCAAGCCCTCGGCGGGGATGGGCGAGATGAAAATGGATATGAGCGGCGGCGCCGCCGTCATCGGGACGCTCGAGGCCGCGTCACGACTTAAGATTCCCCTCCATATCGTCGGGCTGATCCCCGCCACGGAAAACCTTCTGGGAGGATCCGCCATGAGGCCCGGAGACATTATCACGCATTATGGCGGGAAGACATCAGAGGTTGATAACACGGACGCCGAAGGCCGGCTGATCCTCGCGGACGCTCTCGGCTACGCGTCCGAGTATAAACCGAAGGCGGTGATCGATCTCGCCACGCTGACCGGGGCGTGCGTTGTGGCTCTGGGGCACCACGCGACCGGCCTGATGGGGAACGACGAAGAGATCATGTCGAAGATCAAATCCGCCGGGGAACGCACGTATGAACGGGTCTGGCAGCTGCCGATGTTCGAGGAATATGAGAAACAAATCAAGAGCGATGTCGCCGATGTCAAGAACACCGGGGGACGGTGGGGCGGAGCCATAACGGCCGCTCTTTTCCTCAAGAAATTCACCGGCGCCTACAGCTGGGCGCATCTCGACATCGCCGGGCCTGCAACTCTCGAAGAGGGCCTCCCCTATGCTCCGAAAGGGGGCTCCGGGGTAGGCGTGCGCCTCCTGATCGATCTCCTCAGGCACTGGTAAGCGGTGGCCGGTTTTTCTCGCGAAACGATGATATCCCGGACCTTCAGAAATCTCCCTCTGGCCTTGGTCGCCCTCCTGGCGTCTCCCTTCCCCGTCGCGGCTCAGCGTGAGGAACGGTCCGCGCCCGTGTCCCAGATATTTTTTGAGGTTCACAGTTTCAGCTCTCCCCTTCCGGGCAAACAAAGGGTCGATGTCCTTTACCGCCTCCCCCGTGACGTTTTCGTTTTTGTAAAAAACCCGGAGGGAAGCGGATTACCCCTCATAGCTCGTGCCGAAATAACCGTCGATGTCGTCGATGCAGCCCGCGGAAGCGCCGGCCATGAGCACACACGGCGCGTCTTCCCCGACACGGGGTCACAAGCAATCCAGGGAATGACGTCCTTCACCCTGCCTCCGGGTCAATACTCTGTACTCCTTGAAGTCGCGGATGGCGAATCGAACCGGACTTACAGAAACGAGAAAAAAATCAGCGTCATGGATCCCCTCGCCTTTCAGATCCTGGGACCCCTCAAACTGGCTCCCGATTCCACACGGGACATTTTAGCCCTGAATTACGGCGGAGACATTCCGTTCGGCAGAGATTTTGACGTCTATGCCGAGATAATCTCGGGCGAAGACCTCCGAGTCAGTTACCGTTTGACGGCGCACGAGGGCCGTGATCTCCCGCCCGATACGGCGGCGTGGGTTCAGGCGACCGCGGCGCGGGGACCCGTACTCCAGGTGACGGGGAGCGACACCGAGGCGTTGTACCACCGGGAGAACCGCGACGGAGCGGGAGTCCCGTTATCGCTTCTGCTTCATTTCCGGGGGGACACGCTGCGAGAAGGCCTCTATGAACTCAGAATTCGGGCCGTCGCCGGAGACAGCGTTCGAACAATCACCGACAGTTTCCACGCCCGGTGGTTCGACAAACCGCTCTCGCTCCGTTCCCTGGCGACCGCCATCGACGCTCTCCGGTATATTGCCTCGGAGTCGGAATACGATCACATGAAGGACGCCGATCCCCGCAGCCAGCAGCTGATGTTTGACTCATTCTGGGAACGGCGCGACAAAACCCCCGGGACGGCGAAGAACGAGGTGATGGAGGAGTACTACCGGCGCGTCGACCATGCATCCCAGGCTTTCGGGACGCTGATGCAGCAGAACGGCATGAAGAGCGACCGGGGGAAGGCATATATATTGTACGGGCCTCCCGAATCCATGAAAAGAGAGCTCATCCCGTCTTCCAGTCCCCGCGAAATCTGGGTCTATCCAAACCTGCACAAGCGCCTCATCTTCACCGACCAGAGCAAGAGGGGAGATTATAAGCTCACATCGACGGAAGATTTCTGACGCGCCATGGTCCGCAGGGCCAAACCGGTCATTGCGATAACGCTCGGGGATCCTAATGGGATCGGACCGGAGGTCGCGCTCAAGACCATCCTCTCGCTGCCGATACGGGCGATTTGACCCCCCGTCCTGGTCGGATCCCTGGGCGTGTATGAGTTCTACGCGCGAAGGCTTGGTTTATCCCTCACGATGTCGGAGATCCCGGGCATTCCGGCAGCAATCTCCCGCGGCTCAATCCCTGTGATCGGGATTCCGGGGGATGCAGAAGTTTTTCCGGGGCGCGTATCGCCTTCGGCGGGGGCTCTCGCCGGCAGATCGCTCGAGAGGGCTCTTCACATGTGTCTCCGGGGCGAGGCAGACGGCCTGGTGACATCCCCGGTATCGAAGCAGGCGATGACTGCCGGTGGATACCGGTCCCCGGGACAGACGGAAATCATCTCAGCCCGGGCGGGGGTGAAAAAATTCATGATGATACTTGTTTCGGGATCGTTCAGGGTCGGGCTTGCCACGGTTCATATTCCGCTCAGGAAGGTCTCTCAGGCCCTGACGATCGCTGGAATCCTGGAAAAACTTACAACCCTCAGCGCGGCCCTGCGGAGGGATTTTGGGATTGTCCGGCCCCGTATCGCTCTGCTGGGACTCAACCCTCACGCCGGGGAAAACGGTTTAATAGGAGAGGAAGAGAGGAGAGTCCTCGGCCCGGCAGTCCGGAGGGCGAGGCGCGGAATCCGGGTCGACGGCCCATTTCCGGCCGACGGGTTTTTCGGCTCCCGCGCTCACCTGGACTACGACGGCGTGCTCGCGATGTACCATGATCAGGGACTTATTCCCCTGAAGATGCAGGGATTCGAGACGGGGGTGAATTACACCGCAGGCCTCCCGATCGTCCGGACGTCCCCTGATCACGGCACAGCGTTCGATATTGCGGGGAAGGGACGCGCTGATTCCGGGAGCATGTCATCGGCCGTCAAACTGGCTGTTTCCATAATCCATCAACGTCTGCGCCGGGGGTGAATTCGTGGTTATCCTGAACAACGTCTCGGTCTCCTTCGGCAGCCGCACCGTCCTTTCGCGGATAAATCTGCACGTCAAGGCCGGCGAGTTTGTCTCCCTGATCGGCGAGACCGGGGCCGGCAAGACCACCCTGCGGCGGCTCATCTATTTTGACGTGCTTCCCGACGAGGGAGAGCTTTACGTCGGAGACTACGACGCATCGGCCATTACACGGAGGGATATCCCGAAGCTGCGGAGAAAACTCGGAATCGTCTTCCAGGATTTCAAGCTCCTGGAGGACCGAAACGTCTATGAGAACGTGAGATTTGCCCTCGAAGTCACCGGGGTGCGGAGGGATGAGGTAAGGAAGAGGACGGCAGCGGTGCTTTCTGATGTCGGACTAAGTCACAAGGGAAAGAGCATGCCTTCGGAGCTTTCGGGAGGAGAGCAGCAGCGGGTCGTCGTCGCCCGGGCACTGGTCAACCATCCGATGCTCATCCTGGCAGATGAGCCGACGGCCAACCTCGATTCCGGTACTTCCGATGATATTCTCAACCTCCTGAAGTCAATCAACGCGAAGGGGACGGCCGTGATTCTGGCGAGCCACAATCAGGATCTGATCCGAAAATCCGGGAGCCGGATCATCCAGATCAAGCAGGGGCGTCTGTCCGGGGCGTCCTGATCACTTCACCTGTTCCACGCGTTTGACTTCCGGGACTCGCTTCAGAATCATCCGTTCAAGCCCTGCCCGCAGCGTCATCCGCGACATCGGGCAGATGATGCAGGTTCCATGGAAGCGCAGTTCCACTATCCCATCCGCCTGCGCGCTGACGAGCTCGACATCCCCGCCATCCTTCTGAAGGAAAGGGCGGCATTCTTCAAGGGCCTGCTCTATCCGCTGACGCAGGGAGGATTCGCTCATTGCGCATCCAGGCTGATTTCGATTTGGGGTTTCGCCGCGCCCGTGAACGCATTGATGCTTATCCTCGCCGCCATCAGCCGGGTTATCTGACGGATCGTGCGGGCCTGCTCTGAATCGGGCTCCATCGTCACGATAGGCCTCCCGAGATCTCCTCCGATGCGGACCGGCGTATAAAGGGGGATTGCGCCGAGAAACGGCGAGCCCAATTCTTCGGCTGCCCTCATTCCGCCCCCCGTGTCAAAGATGTCCTCCCTGTGCCCGCAATGGCTGCAGACGTAGTAACTCATATTCTCGATGATGCCGAGGACGGGGACGTTGACTTTCTCGAACATTTTATGAGCCTTCCGCGCATCGGCGAGCGATATATCCTGCGGGGTGGTGACGACCACGGCCCCCGAAAGAGGGATCGATTGGACGAGGGTCAGATGAATGTCGCCCGTTCCCGGTGGTAGATCGAAGATGAGGTAATCGAGCTCGCCCCAGTCGACATCCGACATGAACTGCTTCACCGCCCCGCTCACCATCGGACCGCGCCAGATGACCGCCTGCATAGGATCGACCAAGAATCCGATCGACATCACCTTGACTCCATGCGCCTCGAGCGGGACGAGTTTCTGCCCCGCAAGCTGAGGGCGGCCGGTTATCCCCATCATCAGGGGGATACTGGGGCCGTAGATATCCGCGTCGAGGAGGCCGACTTTCGCCCCATCGAGGCTCAGGGAGACTGCGAGATTCGCGGCGACCGTCGACTTCCCGACTCCCCCTTTTCCGCTCGCCACGGCAATGGTGTTCTTGACGCCGGGGAGCAGATTCACAGGCTGCCTGTTCACGCGAACATTCGAGGTCATCTCGATCTCGACCGCCGACACCCCCGCGATCTGGGTCCGGATCGCCTGCTCGGCGTCGCGCTTCAACTCATCCTTGACCGGGCACGAGGGGGTGGTGAGTTCTATCGTGAACTTCACCGACCCTCCGTTTATCGTCAGCCCTTTTACGAAATTCAGCGAGACGATGTCTTTGTGGAGATCCGGGTCTTTGACCAGCCGGAGCGCCTCGAGAACATTTGGTTCAGTAAGCGGTTTCATTGGGATCCACAATCAAGTGTATAAAAAATGGTGAAAATTCTCAAATTATCTTCATCCTCTTGCCCACGGTCTCGAAGGCGTCGAGGGCGCGGTCTATCTGTGTCCTGGTGAGCGCTGCCGAGATCTGCGCGCGCAGCCTCGCCTCCCCCTTCGGGACCACCGGGAACCAGAGCCCTTTGATATAGACGCCGGCCCTGAGAAGCGCGGAGCTCATCTCCTGCGCAACCGCGGCCTCCCCGAGCATGATCGGGACGATAGGGTGTGTCCCGTCAAGGATCCGGAACCCGAGAGCGCTGATCTTCCGTCTGAAATACGCCGTATTGTCCTGTAATCGCCTGACGAGCGACGGGTCGCGCGAAAGCAGGTCGAAGGCTGCCATGGCCCCGAATATGATCGAGGGAGGGAGGGAGTTGGAGAATGTGTACGGGCGTGATTTCTGACGAAGGTATCCGACGAGCTCCTTCTTCCCGCTCACGAAGCCGCCGGCCGCCCCTCCGATCGCCTTGCCGAGCGTGCCCGAAATGATGTCGATCTGGCCAAAGGTCCCGGCGGCTTGCGGCGTCCCTCTCCCGGTCTTCCCGCAGACCCCGATGGCGTGGGAATCATCGACGAAGAGGAGCGCGTTGAATTTTCGGGCCAGCGGCGCCAGCCTGTCGAGAGGCGCGAGATCCCCCTCCATGCTGAAGACCCCGTCCGTCGCGATGATGCGGAAACGGTAGGGAGTCTTCTCGTCCGCGGCGAGCACTCGTTCGAGGTCGGACGGACTGGCATGCTCATAGATCTTCTTATCGACAAGTTCCGGCCTGCACAGGCGCTGACCGTCGATGATGCTCGCGTGATTCAGACGATCGCTGTAGATAACGTCGCGGTGATTCTCCACGCCGAGCTTTTCGTTGACGAGCGAGGCGAAGAATCCCTCGTTCGCTGAGAAGCACGAGGAGAAGAGTATCGTCTCTTCGCAGCCCACGAATCGGGAGATCTTCCTTTCGAGCTTGAGATGGATGTCCTGCGTGCCGCAGAGGAAGCGGACGGATGCCACCCCGTAGCCATACTCCCTTATCCCCTCGATCGCAGCCTTCTTGACGGCGGGATGATTCGAGAGGCCGAGATAATTGTTCGAGGCAAGCATGACCACCTTTTTCCCGCGGACCAGCACCTCGCCGTCCTGCGGGCCTTCAAGGGGGGATTCTATCTTGTAGGTCTTCGACTCCTCGAGTCTCTTGAGTTCTTCGTTGATCAGATCCATGGCATTGATCATAGGCGGCCTTTCGGGATTGTCACTGTTCAGGGGCGCAGGAGCACTTTCAGGGCGTCGCCGCTTGTGATGGCGTGGAAACCCTTTTCGAAGTCTGCGAGCGGGAATTGATGCGTGACGAACCCCGCCGCGAGAAAGCGGCGCGACAGTCCCGACTTCAGGAGTTTTGTCATCATATCCCAGGTGGACCATATCCTCCGGCCGATGACGCCATGAATCGTGATGCCGGGAAAGATGACATTGCGGGAAAAGTCTATCGGCATCGTGCCGCTGGTGAGTCCGAGGAGGGCCATCTCCCCTCCCATCCGGAGGACCTGAAACGCGTCCTGGTAGGCGTGATAGCTCCCCGACATTTCGAGCACGGCGTCGACGCCGGCTCCGTGATTCTGGGACTTCGCAGCAGAATAGAAGCCTTGCTTTTCCTCGGGGATGGAAACATCGAAACATTCGTCGGCCCCCAGAGCCCGCGCGACTTTAAACCGGCGGCTGAGCAGCTTATCGTGTGTATTTTCGCCATGGGAAGCATCTGTGACAAGAATCCTCTTCGCACCCGCACCCTTGGCAATCGCCACCGACATGAGTCCGATCACGCCCGCCCCCAGCACCGCGACGGACTTCCCCTCAACTTTCGAGAGCGACTGAACCGTATGCGTCGCGTTCCCGATCGCATCCATGAAGGCGACGATCTCCTCCGGTATCTCCCCCCGCCGGAACAGCAAAATGTTCTCCGCCGGAAGGACGACATAGTCGGCAAAGGCTCCATCTCCATGGAGCCCCCGGATGATCGTGTTCGTGCAGACGTGGAACTCCCCGAGCCGGCACTGCGCACAGACCCCGCAGCTTATATGCATCTCGGCCGTGGCGATGAAGTTTTCGCCGAGAAATCGGAGGAGCGCGGGATCCTTCGCGACGCGCTCCGCTGAACGTTTTTTCACGAACGACCGCGCGAGAGGGTCGTGCGCGGCCGATTCGATCAGGCGTCCTGCCATGCGGACCAGGCCCTTGGGGCCCGCGTCGGCGATGCTCCCGCAGAATTCATGCCCGATCGTTACATCGGGCGTTTTCAGCGAGGACATGCTCTGTTTGAGCGAATCCTTAGAATTGTAGATTCCCACATCCGTCCCGCAGATGCCTCCTGCGATCACCTTGAGCCTGACATCATTCGATTTTCTCACCCCCGGCGTTTGTTTCTCAACCAGGTGCAGCCCCTTTGGCCAGGCCTTGTAGACTTCCGGCCTCTGCTTCACGACGGCGTTCATGCGGCGGGGGATTTGACGAGCCGGACGGCGAATGAGCCGTCAACGTGGTGCCGGTGCGGGAACGTGGCGACGGACCCATCGCTTTCGACGACCGCCTTATTCACGAACCGGGCAGCGTCTTCCCGAGAGAATTCGGGGTGGATTTTGAGAAACTCGCTTACGACCAGCTGATTTTCCTCGGGTTCGGTCGTGCAGGTGCTATAGACCATCGTTCCCCCGGGGCGGAGCAAACGGGCTCCATTGTCGAGCAGGCTGAGCTGGGCTTTTGCCAGGCGCGGTATATCTTCCGGCTCCCTTTTCCATTTGATATCGGGTTTCTTCCTCAGGGCCCCGAACCCCGAGCAAGGAGCATCGACGAGGATCTTATCGGCAGGATCGGCCGTCAGCATCGTGGAGTCGGCGACCTCCGGGCGAACGATGGTGATCCCGAGCCGGTCGCAGCTCATTTTGATAAGATTGAGCTTGGTCTCGTACTTGTCCACGGCCAGGATTTCCCCCTGATTCTGCATCAGTTCCGCGATGAAGGTAGTCTTTCCGCCGGGCGCCGCGCACAGATCGATGACGCGATCTCCCGGCTTCGGGTCGAGGAGCAGGACCGGGAGGGCGGCGCTCTCGTCCTGTATCGAGAAGAAACCTGCCTGGAAGATATTCATCTGAGAAATGCCGGAAAGGCTTTTCACCTTGATGAAATGGTCGATGAAGGACGAGCCCTGATAGGGAATCTTATTTTTGTCGAGAATGGAGAGAAACTCGGCGGGCGACACTTTCAGTTTGTTGATGCGAAGCGTCAGCCCGGGAACTTCATTGTTGGCCGTGAGCAGTTTCTCGAGCTCCCCCCTCTCAAATCTCTCATGCCACCGCTTCACGAGCCAGTGGGGGTGGGAGTAGTAGACGGAGAGGAACTGGACCGGGTCTTCTTCTTCCTTCGGATAGTGGATGACGTCGATGCTCCGGATGATGTTCCGCAGAACGCCATTCACCAGACCCGCATACCTGTCCCCGCGAAGACGCTTTGCGAACTCCACCGCCTCATTGACCGCCGCATATTGCGGTATGTTGCCGAGAAAGAGGATCTGGTAGAGGGCGACCCGCATCGTATTGCGGAGGTTGACCTCCGATTTCATGAAATTGCCGTGGGTGAAGCCGTTGAGGATCCAGTCGAGGCGGCCCTGCCATCGTGTGACGCCATGGACCAGCTCGGCAAGGAGATTCTTGTCAGCATCCGGGATTTCCTTGGACCGGAGCTCCGAATCAAGCAGCTTGTCGAGGTAGGAGTCGGTCCTTTCGACGCGGTTAAGGATTTTAATAGCGGTGCCCCGGGGTCCCTGGTAGAGAGTCGGGATGTCGGCAGTTTCCGTCGTCACGAAACCCCCGCCAGGCGCCGCTCGGCGCCCGTCGACGCGTGGACTGCACGGAAGAGTTCTTCATACGCCGGGCCCATGGTCACGTCTCTTCTGAGCATGACACGGCGCGCGGTCTCTATGCTTTTCCCCAGGTCGTACTCGGTGAACTTGCCCTCTCCCCCCCAGCTGAACGAAGGGAGAAATTTCGGCGGGAGGGTCGCGCCGTAAATGTTGCATGAAACTCCCACGACCGTGCCCGTATCGAACATGACATTGATGCCCGACTTCGAGTGGTCTCCCATCGTCAGTCCGACGAACATATGCCCCGTATCGACCATGAGGCCGTTGACCATCACGCGGACCGTCCCGTAGGTGTTCTTGAGGTCGCTTGTGTTCGTATCCGCCCCGATGTTCACCCAGCTCCCGAGGTACGAATGTCCCAGAAAACCGTCATGCTGTTTATTCGAGAATGACTGGATGAGGGAAGACTCGATCTCTCCGCCCACCTTGCACCGGGGGCCGATGGAGCTCCCGGGATAGATCTTGGCGCCGACTTTCACGACGGTCCCCTCTCCGATGAAGGCCGGCCCGACGATGACGGCGTTGGACATGACGGTGACATTATTGCCGAGGATGACCGGGCCTTTCTCCGCATCGATGACGGCGCCCGGCTTGAGAACAGAACCCCTGCCGAGCAGGATGCCGGACCTGTTGACGAGATGTGCCCCGGGATGACGGGAAGCGGAGCTACGGGGAGCCTTTTTCTTCAGAATCCGGAAGTGCCGCGAAATTTCTTCAGCAGCGTTATGAACCAGATCCCACGGGAACCGCGCCATTCGGCCCTCGATATTCACGGAGGGAAAAGTCTCCAAAGCCTCGAGGGATGCCGACACCCGTCGAACACGCGGGCCGCTGACGAACCCGAGTGCGGGCTCCCCTGCGATCCGATAAACCTTCTCGGCACTGTTTTTATGCAGAATTTCCAGCAGATTCTCGTCGGCCAGGAGCCTGCCGTTGATGAACCACGTATCCTCCTCCGGCAGGGGCACATTGACCTGAGAACCAAGGTTTTGCTCACCGAGCACCCGGGTCAGGGAGTCACGGCATAGAAGGGAGACGTTTCGGCGGGGAAGGAAGCTCTGAATTCTCTCACGCAGCGATAGGCAGCCCGAGCGGAGGTCGAACACCGGCCGAAAAGAGACCAGCGGCGAGAAATTTTTGTGGGCGTTATCTTCGAAGATGCAGAATTGCATGGCCGGAGCAAAAAACGGAATTTCGAATGGCCGAAATTCCGTTTTCCGTCAGATCGGAAGTAGGTCGTCTCAGGCCGTCGCCGCGGATGCTTCCTGGGTCTTCTTCGAGTACTTCTTATTGAACCGTTCCACGCGTCCCGCAGAGTCGACAAGTTTCTGTTTGCCGGTGAAAAAGGGGTGGCATTTCGAGCAGATTTCGACTTTGAGATTGCCGGCTGTGGAGCGGGTTTCAAAGCTATTGCCGCAAACACAGGAAACGGTTGAGCGCTTATATGCGGGATGTATTCCGTTCTTCATGGTCATTCTCCGAATCTTAATCTTGAAATATACGAAGAAAAGCTCTGATCCGCAAGACCGGGTTGTGTGGAATGCACGACTCCTCGGCAGGAAAATCGCAAGGGAAGGTGCCCGAATACGGCTCCGTCCGGCCGAATCGGCGGGGATCGCTAGATGATCGAGCGAACGATGAACACGGCCAACCCTCCCGTCATCGAGCAAAAGACATTCACACTATCGTTGCTCATCCATGGCACCCCTCCTGCAAGAGAAGTCTGTACACCACAGTGGGTCTCAACTTCCGTCCTCTTTCCACATTCCGGGCAGGCATAGGAAGCTTGCACCGTGGCCCCAAGGGCGCTGTCGACGAGCATCCCCGCCATCCCCGCCATCAGAACGAGGGACAAAGGAGCCAGGGGACCGTCGATCCAGGGAACTGCAGACAGGCATACCGTGGCAGCGCCGACCAATCCCCCCATTGTCCCTGAGAAAGAGATCGCCCCGGATGTGCCTCTCTCCGCGGCTCGAAAAGTCGAGACAAGCACAGGCCGCGAGGAGGAAAGAGTCCCAACCTCTGTCGCCCAGGTGTCGGCTGCCGCTGCGGCCAAGGCGCCGAGATACGCGAGATAGATCGTCTCCGTTTTCATGAAAATCCAGAGGATGGCAAGCGCGCCGCCGGGACCTCCGTTACAGAGCACCTGAATAGCGTCGCGTCGCGAGTTTTTCGACGGGAGCCGTGAGATGTCCGGGCGGCGGCTCTCGCTGAAACGCGAAATCAGGCTGGAGGGGATGAAAAAACCGAGAAGGGGTAGTGCCCATTGCGCGCCTCCTGCCGAGAGGATGAGGGAGCCGAGAGCGGCTGCGGCGACCGCGCCGCGGCCTGTAAGAAGTTTTGCGCGGTAGGAGAGATAACCGGCCAGAGAACCGAACAAAAGGCCGAGGAGCACCCGAACAACCGGCGTGCCCCCCGAGTCAATCATTCGGTTTTATCTTGCGCATCTTGAGGTGTCGCTCGAGCGAATGGCGCATGAGACTGTCGATCCGTGCGGAATCCGCTTTGGCGCTCGAATTGGCAACCGACTTCATGTTCCGTTCCTGCGGTTGGACCAGCCCCCTCTCGAATGATTTGACCGCGGGAGCGGCCTCCGGGGCCATTGACGGGGTAGAAACCGCCGGCTCCGCGGATTTTTTCTCCAGGCCAGGGCTTCCTCTCGTGGGTTTGGTTCGATTAAATTCGTCACGCGTCGGCTGCGGCGGGTGGATCGCGGTGCGGGCCGCGGCCTCCGGTGCGATCGACGGAGCAGAAACCGCGGGCTGCGCGGATTTTTTGTCCACCTGAGGGGTTTCTTTCATAAGTTTGGCGTTTTCAGATTCCTCGCGCGACGGCTGCTGCGGGCGGATCGCGGTGCGGGCTCCCGCCTCTGGGGGCTTTCGAGGAACCGCCTGACGTACCGGCCCGCTCTGCCGCTGGACGTCGGCATCCTTCGGGCTCGGCTCTTCAGCCTGGTTCTGTTGCGCCGGGCGATTCTCTGGTGGCGCCGCATTCCTCTCATTCGCCGACGGAACGGATTGCGATGGAGGTTCCGGCTGGAACGACGGAGTGACGAATTCGTAATACCAGAGAGCCCCGATGAGGGCTGCCGCAAGGACGGTGTAGGCGATTGCGGGGGCCCGGAATCCCCGGAAGACCGCTCGCTTGCCTTCATTGGGAGGGGCGGATGTGATCCGGCGCTGAAGCCTCGCCTCGAAATCAGGCGGGGCATCCACCTTCGGCAGCTTCTTGAGCATTGAGCGGAGGCGCTCTTCGTTCGGATCGGCCGGATCGTCACTCATCGAGAATATCCTTGAGAATTTCCCGCAGCCGCGCGCGGCCGCGATTGAGACGGGATTTCACAGTGCCGATATTGAGCCCCGTGACAGCGCATATCTCCTCGTACGACATCTCCTGAATATCGCACAGGACGACCACCTCGCGATATTTCGGGTGGATCGAATTTAAGGCTTTCTGGATCAGCGCCTGTTTCACCGAACGCTCGGCCAGGGCGTCGGCCGCATACCGGTTATCCGGGATTTCGCGATCCTCCTCGTCTTTCGTCCGTCGGCGGAGGCGGCCCAGGGAAAACAACGAACGCCGTTTCCTCAGCTCCGTCTTGGCAAGGTTGGACGCGATCGTATAGATCCAGGTCGAGAACCGCGCCACGGGCTGATAGGAATCCTTGTGGCGGAAGACACGCACAAAAGTCTCCTGCACGACGTCGTCGGCCTCGTCGTAGTCTCCGAGGTATCTGAATGCAAAATTCATCAGCTGATTCTTGTACCGCCCCACCAGGATCGTGAACGCATCGTCCCTTCCCTGCTGATATGCGGCAATAAGCTCCTCGTCCGACTCCGCCTGACGTTCGGACACTCCCTTAAACGAGGCTCGCTGATCGAATGTTCCTGCCATGGTTTTTTCGGCAATCAGGCGCCGAGTTCAACGGGGGCGCCGTTGACGATCCGGTAGAGCATCAGAGTGAGAGTCACCTTCGCGTTGCCCGACGACTTGAGGGCTTCGTCAGCCTGGACGAGGGCCGAAAAGCAGTCTTCAATCTGGCTTCCGGAAAAGTTGCGGGCGGCGTCCCGATATTCTCGTGCAAAATAAGGGCTGACGCCCAGGGCCGAGGCGATTGCCTGGTCGTCTGGGGCGGCCATCTCCCTCAAAAGCCAGAGTTTTTCAAAATACCGCGTCAGCATCACGATCATCCCGAGGGGGGAATCGCCCGCATCGATCATCCTGTCGAGAATCTCGAGCGAGAGGCCGAGCTCCTTCTTTCCCACAACTTTTTGGAGTTCGAAGACGTTATACTGCTTCGACATCCCGACGACGCTCGTGACGTCTCCGACCCCGATCTCCGTCTTGGAACCGACGTAGATGAAGAGCTTCTCGATCTCGTTCTGAATCTCCCGGAGCGAGCTTCCGACACAGGAGCGCATGAGCTGGGCTGCCTCCTGCGAAATGATCTTCCCCTGGGATCCCACCCGGGCGATGATCCACGAGGGGATCTCGCTTTCATACAATGGACGAAACTCGGCGACGGTGCCGTTGGACTCGAGAGCGCGATACACTTTCATCCGGAAATCTGGCCTCGCGGAGACAAAGACGGCGATGGTCGAGGGGACCGGCGATTCGACTACCGGGAGGAGGAGGTCCTTTTGTGTGAGCCTGTCGAACTCCTTGACCAGCACAAGACGCCGGTCCGACATCATCGGCAGTTGCGAGATCGTAGAGCGGACCGTGCCGGCGTCGGTCCCGCCGCCGTGAATGACGTCAAGATTGAAGTCCTTCGCTCCGGGATCGAGCGCTTGGGCGATGAGCGAGTCGATCGAGCGGTCGATGAGGAAATCCTCCTCGCCGTAAAAAAGGTAAAGCGGGGAGAAATTCTTCTGCCGGAACTGAGCCTCCAGCTGCGCGAACGTCGGCCCTTTGGCTTTTGCTCGGGCCACTGGCTACTTCTTCGCTTCGCGGCGGACCGAGACGATGACGACCTTGGTCACGGGGACGTCGGGTTGCCGGTCTTCGATCTCCTGATCTCCGGCGAGGGAGCGCAAGGGGGCCTGGCCCGTCGTGACGTTTTTGATCTTATCGACAACATCCATGCCCCCGACGACGCGACCGAACACGGCATAGCCGTTGGGATCCATCGCCCCTCGGTTAAGGTTCTTGTTGTTGACGACGTTGATGAAGAACTGGGAGGTGGCGCTGTTCGGGTCCGGCGTCCTGGCCATGGCGATCGTGCCCGAGTCGTTCGACACCCCGTTCGTGGACTCATTGATAATAGGATCCTTCGTCCTTTTCTGCCGGGGGGGATCTGTGGCGGCAAAACCGCCTCCCTGGATCATGAAGGTCTTGATCACACGGTGGAAAACGGTGCTGTCATAGAATTTTTCATCGACATAGGCGAGAAAATTCTTCACCGTGACCGGTGCCTTGTCCTGGAAGAGTTCGATCCTGATATCGCCCAGGGATGTCTTCATGACGACGACGGGATTACCCTTCCCCGGCGCGGGGAGAGGCCGCTTCTGCGGTTTCTGTTTCATCTGAGAGAGCGCTGCTGCAGCGGCCAGAATGATGCTAAGAACAATGAGAATGGCGCGAGCGGTTTTCATGAGATCTCCGGAATTTTGTGATTGGATAATTTGTCAGAACAAATAACTTAGCCCGAATTTCACTCCGATGCTGAAGAAATTCATTTTCAGAGGCTTCTGACTCGACAGGTTCACCTCGGGATTTCCTGAAAAATCCTTGAGCTCCCCCAGGATGTCGTCCCGCACGTCGAGGCTGATATCGGCATAGAGATGCTCGTCGAAGGCGGTGTTCCCTTCGGCCTCGAACTTCAGCCCGAGGCCCCTGGCGGAGAGGGTCTTCGATGCCGACGAAAAATCCTCGGTGAAATGGGCTATGTGATATCCGCCTCCGCCGCCGAATTTCAGGTAATACCCGTTGCCGGGTATCACGCGGTGCATGACGGCCGTGGGCATATGGACGGAATAGGAAAAGACGGCGTCGGGAAGATATGCCCGCGGGATATTATAGGATTTGACGAGATACGAATACTCGAGCTTAAGCCCCCACTCTTCCGAGAGCTGGATTTCGGCGGCGCCGAAGAATTCGCCCGCGGCTGTAAAGTCGTCCTGCCTCGTTCCGCCCGACTGGAAGCTCACGAAGTCGACGATGTCGGTGTTATTGACGAGGCTCACGCCGAGACCTGCCGTGATTCCGCGATACGTTCTCGGGGGGAAGGAAACGGAGTCCGGCTGCGACAGGGCGGGAGCAGCCCACAGCCCGAGGAGGATCGCCGCCGCGAGTTTTGTTCGCTCACGCATTCGAGGTCTCTTCCTCCATCGGTTGTCCGGACGGGGGACTATCGCCGTGCGAGAATTCCGTCAGGTGCAGCTTATCCTTCATGAAGTAGAATATCCCGACAACCATGGTGGCGAGGAAACCGACGGCATGCGTGACGGTCGCGTAGCTGCGGGCGGTCTCTCCGCCCACCCCGTAGAGCTTCGTCATGGATTGAATGACGAAGTAGTGATAGGATCCGGTTGCGCCGGGCGTCGGGAGCATGAATCCGATGCTCGAAATGGCCTGAATCACCAGGGCGGAATCCCATCCGAGGCCGGGGCGTTCGGTGAGACCGAAGGCGAGGAACGGAATGTACATCATGACGATATAGAAGGCCCAGACGAGGATGCTGAGGAGCGTGATCATCGCGTAGCTCCGGAAATCTTTCAGGAAAAGGAACCCGTCCAGGAACGAATGCGTGATGCGCTCGACGAAGGCGGCGCGCCGGGGCGGGAGAAACCGGGCGAACAGGCCGAGGCAGCGGGAGACAATATCCCGCCGGATCATGAGGAAGGCCATCGCGCCCAGGAGGGCGAGGGTGACGGCGGTGATCCAGATCCCCGTCTCTTCGAACCAGGGAAATTTTTGGAGGAGCGGCCCGGTGTAGAAAACCGGGATCAGGGCGATCATGACCATGAATGATAGCAGGTCGAAGATTCTCTCCATCAGCACGGTGCCGAATGCGGCGCTCCGCGAGACCCCTTCCAGCTTTCCGATCGCATAGGGGCGGGCGATCTCGCCGGCCCGGGGGAGGACGTTATTCAGCATATATCCGACGATCATGGCGGAGAAGAGGTTTCGGAACTTCAAATCCTTTTTTATCGGCCGCAGGAGGTATTCCCAGCGCCACGCCCTGAAAAGGTGGCTCGCGAACAGGGGGGGGATCATCGCGAGCGCCCACCAGTAATTCGCACCTGAGAGTATGGCCCAGAGGCTGACAGGGTCGGTCCCTTTGAAAGCGAAATAGAGAAAGACGAGAGTCAGCGCGATGCTGAAGAGGTATTTCAGCGCTGTCTTCACGGTTCAGCGCAAATCGATCACGGAGGCACCGGGGGGAGGGGAAAACGAGAACAGGGAGTCGGGAACGCCGGTATCGAATGTCGTTTCATCGGCAGTGTAGGTATACTGATTATCGCTGGCGTCGACCACCTGCACCTTGCGCATGATCCACTGGTCGGTGTCGACCCAGACCTTGATTCCCCTTATATGCGAGTCCTCTTCTCTGGGGAGGAGCTTGACGATCGTCGTTTCCTTCTTCCCCAGAATTTCCTTCCCGAGAATGGCGGGCGTATAGCGGTCCGGGAGACTGACGAGCACTTTATCGGGGGAGATCGTCCTCGGATCTTCCTCGTACCGATCGACGAAGAGCTGATTGGTCGTCTTGTTGAACGACCAGATGGATTTCCCGTCGGTGACGACGGTTTGCCGCTCCATCTCCACGCGATACTTGTTCCCCTTCCTCACGACGAGAGTTCCTCTGAAATTCTGCTCGATCTTCGTTGCCCCGAACTGTATGCTCTCCGTGAAAGTGATGGTGGCGTTTTTGGCCGAGTCGTATTTCTTCTGGATTTTCGAAACGAGGGACTCCGCGTCGTCGCCGCCGCCTCCTCCTGCCCGGAGGCACGGCGCTGAGAGAAGGGAGAGCATGATCAGCGACCGGAGGATCACTCGCATCTCACCCGAGCGTATCGAGGACACGGTCGAGCTGCTCGTCATTCTCGATGAGCACGAGTCGCGCCTTGCTTCCGTCGAATGGGCCCACGATCCCGGCCGATTCCAGCTCGTCGACGAGCCTGGCGGCCCGGGAGTATCCGACCTTGAGCCGGCGCTGAAGAAGGGAAACGGAGCCCTGCTGATGGCGGACGATGATACGGGCTGCCTCCTCGAAGAATTCATCCCGGGCGTCTCCGGCCCCGGCCCCCCCTTTGTGTCGCTGTTCGACCACCGAGGGGAGCATAAACGGTCTCTGATATCCGGGCTGTCCCGCCACGTGGTCCGTGATGCGTTCGACCTCATCTGTTGAAATAAACGCATTTTGAATGCGAATTGGTTTCGACGTCCCTGCCGGGAGGTAGAGCATGTCGCCTGCGCCGAGCAGCTGTTCCGCCCCGTTCATATCGAGGCTTGTTCTCGAGTCCGTTTTCGTCGCCACCTGGTACGCGATCCGGGCGGCAAAGTTCGCCTTGATCACTCCCGTGATGACATCGACGGAGGGGCGCTGCGTGGCAAGCACGAGATGGACGCCCACGGCGCGGGCCAGCTGGGCGAGACGGGCGATGGGCTCTTCGACTTCCCGGGCCGCCGTCATCATGAGATCCGCCAGTTCGTCGATCACGACCACAAGGTACGGCATCTTGCGGTGGACGACCGACTCGGAATTCTTAAGGCGCCCGGACGCCAGTCGCTCGTTATAGTCCTGGATATTTCTCACCCCGGCGGAGGCGAGGCGGTCATAGCGATTCTCCATTTCAAGCTCGACGCTTTTGAGCACACTGACGGCGTTTTCCGGCACGGTGATGATCTCCTGGTCGAGGTCGGGGGAGATTGCCAGGTAGTGATGCTTGAGCTTCGCATACTGCGCGAGTTCGATCTTTTTGGGATCGATGATGATGAACTTCACGTCGGACGGATGGAGCCGGTAGAGAAGGCCGGCGAGGATCGTATTGATCCCGATGCTTTTGCCGGAGCCGGTAGATCCTGCGATCAGAAGATGGGGCATTTTCGCCAGATCGTCCATGTAGATGTCCCCTGAAATCGATTTCCCGAGGGCGATCGGGAGCGTGGAACTGGTCTCCCGGAATCTGGGAGAATTGAGGACGCTCCGTATATGGACGATCGAGGGGTTCCGGTTCGGGATTTCGACGCCCACGGCGCTTTTGCCCGGTATCGGGGCCATTATCCGGATACCCTTGGCGGCGAGGGCGAGGGCGAGGTCGTCGGCGAGGCTGACGATGCGGCTGATTTTCACGCTTGACGCCGGCACCAGTTCGTATAATGTGACCACCGGGCCCGGGCTCACGCTCACGCTTTCGATCTCGACGGAGAAATTCGCAAGCTTGGCGCGCACGAGCTCGGCGTTGGCTTTCAGCTCTTCTTCGGGGATCGCATCGGCCTGGCGCGCCGGATCGAGCAAATCAATCGACGGAAGCTCGTAGCTGATCTCTTCATCCTCCTCCGGCGAGGGGGTTGCTGCGGCGACGGCATCGGGCGGAGACTCTTCCTCGTCGGGAGGGGCGAGCTCGGGAAGCGACGGGATGACGTCGGCGACCTCTTCATCCGGCTTCCTGATCAATACCGCTTCCTCCGGTTCCGGCGGGACCGGGGCGGCTCCCCGGCGGTGTCTGATCCATGACCAGGCAGAAGAGAAACGGCTGAGCGAGCGACGGAAGTTCATATCCGCCGCGAAAATTCCGGTGATGATGAAAGCCGTGAGAATGAGGATCGAGGCGCCGATGGTCCCCGCGATACGGGATCCGACGTCGGCGAGAAATGCGCCGATGACCCCGCTCCATTCCTTGTCGATATTGCCGAAGAGGAGGTTGGCTGTGCCTGCTGCCGCGGCGAAGAGCAGGCCGAGGGTAATGGCGTAATTGGTAATAAGCGGCTCCCGGCCGAGAGGCCTTTTTCGCCGGAAGAGAGCCCACCCCCAGATGATCATAAGGCACGGTATCAGGAAGGAGGCATACCCGATCGTGTCGTTGATGAAGAAATTCGCCAGAAATGCCCCCGCAATTCCGAGCCGGTTCTGGAGCTCGGAGGCAAGCGCCTTCGCATGCTCATTGAAGGGGAGGCGGACGATGTCGAGGATGGAGAGTTTATCGAGGACTATTTCATCCTGAGTCGAATAGCTCGCAATGCTCAGGAGCGACAGCAAGCCCGCGGCCATGACGATGGTGGCAAAGATCCGGCGGCGGCGTCCGGGATTCTTCCTGACTTTCGCCTTCATGCTCCGGTCCCGGCTAATTCACGTTTTTTTCGGAGCGCGGATGACGTTCCCATAAAGCGTCGGGACGATATCGAGCTGGTTGAGTACGGCGCATGCCTGGAGGTCGTCGGCATAACCGATCTCGGCGAGATATTTTCCATGATCGCAGTTTTCCAGCATCCAGAGAAGGTTTGTGCCATAATACCGGTCGAGCACGGAGGCGGCGAGCCCTCCGTCATCGAGCGTCATCTCCTCCCCCCTGACCCTCTCGAGCTCATTGATGAGCCTGCCGGCGCAGACCGCATCCTCGATGCAGAACCGGTTCTCCTTCCCCGCGCAGATGATCGTCACATCGGCCTGGAGCTGGTTGAGGAAAGTGACCACAGGGAGCATGTTCACAAATCCGGCCACGACCAGATGCCGGGCGTGTTTCCCCTTGACGATCGCCGCGGACCCGTTCGTCGTCACGAAGATGATGGATTTACCCTTGACGATTTCCTCGGAATACTCCCGGGGAGAATTCCCGAGGTTGAATCCCTCGATCATGCGTGCGTTTCGTTCTCCGGCCCGGAGCGTGACGTCCCCGAAGAGATTCCCGGAGATCTTCACGGCGTTCTCGATGCTGCTCACCGGGATGATCTCGCGCGCGCCGTTGTGGAGCGCCGTCGCAATCGTCGTGCTGGCCCGGAGGACGTCGATGACGACGATATTCCGGTCCTTGAGCTGCATCTCATCAAGATAGACCGGGGTGAAGTGAACGTCAATGTTTATCTTTCCCATCCCCGCCTCACTTCTTTATGAACGGGAGGGGAACGATTTCGCCCCGGGCTTCTCGGCCCCGGATGAGAACGCCGATCCGCCCGCCGGGGAGTGCGGCGGGCGCGCTGACATAGCCCATGCCTATCCCCCGCTCGAGAACCGGGGATACGGTACCGCTCGTGACCGATCCGAGCGAATCGCCATTGAGGCGGATCTCGTAACCATGCCGCGGGAACGCGTTTTCCTCCATCACAAAACCCACCAGTTTCCGCTTGGCTCCTTCCTCCTTCACTCTCAGGAGATTTTCGCGACCCAGAAATTCCCCCTTCGACAATTTCGTGATCCAGCCGAGCCCCGCTTCGATCGGGTTTGTCGTCTGATCGATGTCGTTACCATAGAGACAGTAACCCATTTCGAGCCGCAGAGTATCGCGGGCGCCCAGGCCCACGGGCCGGATTCCAAATTCTTCGCCAGAGGCCATGATGGCGTCCCACACCTTTTGGGCATCTTCGGGGGCGGCAAAATAGACCTCAAATCCGAGTTCGCCGGTGTATCCGGTCCGGGACACGATCATGTCTGTGCCGGCGACCCTGGCGCGGACGAAAGAATAGTAGGGAAGAGAAGAAAGATCGGCGTCGGTGAGCTTCTGGAGCGTCTCGAGGGACCGGGGACCCTGGACGGCGAGGAGCGAGGTACGGTCGCTTCTGTCCTCGACGGAGACATCCAGGGAACCGATATTCGACGTGATCCAGTCGAAATCCTTGGCAATGTTCGATGCATTCACGACCAGCATGAACCGGTCGCCAAGGTGATAGACGAGCAAATCATCCACGATGCCGCCGTCGGGGTAGCACATGGCGGAATACTGTACCTTGCCTGAAGAAAGGCGGGAGGCGTCGTTCGTCGTCATCCTCTGGACGAGGGGGAGCATATCGCGCCCCCGGATTTCGAACTCCCCCATGTGGGAGACATCGAAGAGTCCCACGGCGTTGCGGACAGTTTTATGTTCTTCGATGATGCTCGAGTACTGCACGGGCATCTCGTACCCGCCGAATTCGACGATCTTCGCCCCGAGCTTCTGATGAATTGCGTAAAACGCCGTTCTCTTCACGCCTGTCGCTCAGCTTTTCAGTTTTTTCCAGTCGGAGAGGAATCTTTCAAGCCCGATGTCGGTCAGGGGATGCTTGATGAGCGCCGTGATCACCGCGAACGGCATCGTGCCGATATGGGCGCCCATCAGAGCGGCCTGGACCACATGCATCGGGTGGCGGATGCTTGCGACGAGCACCTGAGTGTCAAATCCGTAGTTCCGGTAAATGGTGAGGATCTGCTCGATAAGGCTCATGCCATCGGAGCTTATGTCGTCGAGGCGTCCGACGAACGGGCTGACTATGTAGGCTCCCGCTTTCGCGGCAAGCAGGGCCTGATTAGGCGAGAAGCAGAGGGTCACGTTGGTCCGGATGCCTTCGGACTTGAAGCACCTGACCGCCTTGAGCCCTTCCTTTATGAGAGGGACTTTGACGACGATATTGTCATGGATTTTGGCGAGCTCCCTCCCTTCCCGCAGCATCCCCTCGAGCTCGGTGGAGACGACCTCGGCGCTGATATCTCCCTTCACGACATCGCAAATCTCCCGGAGGAGCTCCTTGAAATTCCTCCCTTCCTTCGAAACGAGGCTCGGGTTCGTGGTGACTCCGTCGAGGATGCCCATGCTGGCGGCCTCCTTGATTTCGTTGAGACTGGCCGTGTCAATGAAAATCTTCATTGTTGCGTCACTGGCTGAATTGTTCTGTGATATCCTTATCCTGCTTCACCGAAAAGAACCGGAATTCGGCGATGGGGACCTTGGGATCTTCCACGAGCCTGATGCGGAGAAAATACTTGAATTTCAGTTTCGTGAGCCGGCTGATCGTGCCTTCCTTGAGGTAGGCGGCCAGCGACGGATGGACGGTGAGCTCGAGCCTGAACTCGCGCAGCTCGCCCTTGAACCTTTGGATCCACCTTTCAATCTGATTGACGATGCTCGGCTTCGACTGAATGAGGCCTCCGCCGCCGCAGACCGGGCAGGGCTCGCTGAAACTGTGCAGGATATTCTGGCGGATGCGCTGGCGTGTGATCTGCACCAGGCCGATATCCGTCATGGGGAGCACGGTCACCTTGGCCCTGTCCCTCCGAAATTCCTTCCGGAGCTCGTCATAAACTTTTTTCTTGTTCCGTTCATCCTCAAGATCGATGAAATCGACCACGATGATGCCGCCGTTGTCCCGGAGCCGGAGCTGGCGGCAGACTTCACGGGCGGCCTCGAGGTTGGTGCGGAGGGAATTCAGCTCCTGCTCGCGCTTGGCGGCGTAGCGCCCGCTGTTCACATCGACGACGAGCATGGCCTCGGTCTGCTCGATGATGATATATCCGCCGCTCTTCAGCCATACCTTGCGGCTGAGGGCTGTGGCGATCTCCTTCTCGATCCCGTAGAAGTCGAAGACGGGCTCTCGCCGGGTATAGAGCTCGATCTTGTCGACGAGTTGAGGGGAGACCTGCTTGACATAGGTGCGGATCTCCTTAAAAAGCTTCTTGGAATCAGTCACCACCCGTTCGATCGAATCGGTGAAGAGATCCCGGATGACGCTCGAAGTTGTCGCCATGTCCTTGTAGAGGAGGGCGGGGGCCTGCTCGGTCTTGATGTTTTTTTCGATATCCCGCCACGTCTGTATGAGACTCTCGAGATCCTGTTTCAGGACAGCCTCCTCCTGTTCCTGGGCGACCGTGCGGATGATGACCCCGAAGCCTTCGGGAAGCATGCTCCGGACGATCCTGCGGAGGCGTCGCTTCTCCTTAAAATTCGTCACCTTCTTTGAGACCCCGACCTTCCCGTCGAAGGGAAGGAGGACGAGGAAACGGCCCGGGAGTGATACCTCGGAGGTGACGCGCACCCCCTTCTTGCCGACAGGCTCCTTGGTGACCTGAACGATGATATCCTGGCCCCGTTTCAGATCGGGGGTGGGGATATGGCGACCGTTATCCCGTCCGCCGCCCCGCCGCGGTGGGGGAGGCTGGACCTGGCTCGGGGCCGGTTTCGGCGCTATCTGGACTTGTGCAGTTTGGTCGTCCGGGGGGGGTGGAGGCTGAGGGGATTCTTCTTCGTCGGAATCGTCGTCGAGATCGACGTCTGAGTCGTCGTCGACGAGCGAGGCGTAATCGCCGAAGGTACTTCCGATGTCAGAAAAGTGAAGAAAGGCGTCTTGCTTAAGTCCGAGATCGATGAATGCCGCCCTGATGCCCGGCATTACTTTTGCAACCTTCCCCATGTGGATGTCGCCGACCATCCTTTCTTTTTCTGGGGTTTCGACGTAGAGCTCGGCTAGGCGCTTATCCTCCGTTATCGCGATGCGTGTTTCGTCGCCGGCGGTGTTGATGATGATTTCTTTTCTCAAAATTTCGTTCCTCCGAACCCGCAATCGGCGGCCGTATCTTCTGACGCAGCGATTGGGGGTTCAATAAAATGTTTAGGGCACTACTGCAACGACGCCCGCGGTTCGGTGCCGGGGCGAAGTCTTGGAACGAAATGAGCTGATTCCCTAAAGGAGAAAAAAATCTTAGCTGTTCGAGGCTCAAGATCGTTGACCAGAGACCTGTTGCGAAATGGATTAACATGAAGAAAAACTCGTGATTACTCCCATTTTTACGGGAAATTCGAACCAACCTGATTTAAAATAATAAAATTTGTGCCGGATTGCAAGAATCTCTTGAACACCCTCCCCCACGTGGGGGGGGTGGAAAAGAAGAGGCCAAGCTTCCCTGCGTCACACGGGATTGACTTTCTACCGTTGCTTCCTTCCGGACCTGGCGGGGTTTGAAAGATTCCCGTTGCGCAGGACTTGGCCTCGAGCAACGTGCTGAAATCGCCCGGGGGGATTTCAGGCGGTCACGCGGCGGATCGCCGACAGGAGGCTGTCCAGATCGTACGGTTTTGTGAGGTAATCGTTCGCCCCGTTCTTCACCGCTTCAAGGGCGACGGAGAGATCGTCGACCGCCGTCAGCATGATGATGCGGCCCTCAAGCTTATGTTCCCTGATGTATTTCAGGACTTCGATGCCGCTCATCCGGGGCATCCGGATATCGAGCAGCACGACATCAAACTTCCCCTTCTTGAGAGATTCGACGCAGGTATCGCCGTCGTCCGCCGTTTCCACGGAGAATCCTTCTGCCTGAAGCTGGTCCCGGACGAGGAGCCTGAGATTTTCCTCATCGTCGACATACAGGATACGGGTTTTCATAATATTCCTTGGTTAAAAGTGTGATTGCTACTGGTGTGCGTGCTCTGCTGCGGTAGGAAAATGGTGTATCGTTTTTTCCCATTTCAGCTCCTGCTTGCCGAGGAGAGATTTTATGAAAAAGAACAGAGCGCGGCCTGTCGCACTGAAATTAATGATATTGGAGATGGGGAGCCGGACGATGCTCAGGACCGCCGCCCAGACGCCGTAAACGCGGCGCACGGTGATGAAACGATGCGCGCAGCGCCAGACCATGAGGGCACTGTCGATCACGACGAGGTACCAGAGGACGGTCCCTTTCACCACTATAGGGGGAAGCTGAGCATAGGCGGCCAGGCCGAATCGTATCGACTCGTACACGATGAGGTACGAGATGACGACATAGGCAAAGAAGTTGATGGCATTGGCCAAGATCGCTTTCCGGTCCCGGTAAAGAACGAACCGGAACTTTGCGTCGCCGCGCCAACCGACCGACTTCCAGGATTGAAGGCATATCCCGGTCACCCATCGGCTTTTCTGCCGGATGGACGCCTTCATCGAGTGGGGGAAGAACCCTCTCGTCGCGCAGTTGATCCCGAACGGCTTGTAGGCGAAGAGAAGATTCGCCTTTCCGAGGGCGAGGCGAAGCGCGAGGTCATAGTCTTCGGTGAGCGACGCGGCCCTGAAGATGTTCCTGGCATACGAGGTGCCGACAAATTCGATGATCCAGCGGTTGAACGCCGTACCGACGCCGGCCGAAGGGACGAACCCGCTGAAATGCTGGCGGACGAAGAGGTCTTTCGTGTGGTATTCGGCAAATTCATCGCAATAGGTCCAGTGGACCAGGTTCGCATGATTCGTATAGAGGGGGAACACCGGCATCTGCACCATGTCGTAATCCGGGATCAGCGCATTGTGGATTTTGAGAGACATCGGGTGGATCACGTCTTCGGCGTCGTGCATGACGATGATATCGTATCTCACGCCGGTCTTGTTTTCCCAGCGGAGCATCCCCTCATGGATCTGATTGAGATTATCAGCCTTTGTCGTCGGACCCGGATTGCTTGAGATGACGGCGTGAATGTTGGGAAAGCGCTTGCTGATCTCCTCCACCTTCATGATGGTTTCCGGGTCGTTCGGATAGACCCCGACAAACATGTCATAGTTCTGGTATTGCACCGTCCGGCAGGCGTTGATGAGCATCTTGTCGATGATTTCATACTCGTGCCAGGCAGGCACGAATATGGCGATCGGCTTTTCGGGCGCCCTGGCGATGGTTTCGGGCGAATCGTAGCGCACCTTGTTAAACTTTTTCCGCATGAACAGATGGTGCAGCCAGTAGTAGATGTCGACGAAGACGTCGTCGAATCCGCTCAGAAGGAGAAAGGAAGCCACGACGAACGTGGCGATGTAGAGCGACGGATACGATCCCCTGAAAAACTCGACGAGCCAGTCAAGCATAGGTCAGAAGGTCTGGTCGAAGATGATGAAGAGGCGGAAGCTGTTGTAGTACCGGTCGTAGGGGGGCGCAGGGTCTCCCGCATCCAGGTAATATCCCCGATGGTATTCTCCGATGAGGTAAAGGCCCCAGGAGATGTTCGGGACGAAGCGCGCGCCGAGGGCGCCCTCGATGATGTTGTTGTAGTACTCCTTCTGGGTGTCGCGGACAAGGCCCCCCTTCAGGTATGCGTCGGCAACCGTCCTCCACACTTCCAGCACGCGGAGTCCGCCCTTTGCCTGGAGGTAGGCGATCGTGTTATCGAACCGCGAATAGTACCCGACCGAGGAATAGAGATCCGCGATGGGGGCCATCGGGGAGCGGAAGTCGGAATGAAGGGTGAAGGGGGCATAGATCCCGTTCCCATAGACCGCCGCGGCGCGAAAATCGCCCCTCACGGCCGAACGGTTCGCCCGGTCGATGAGATCGAATGCCACGCCCTGCTGGACGCTCGCCTGGAACCCGGTGAATGGTTTAACCTTCAGCCCGAGACCCAGGATAAGGGCGTTGTCGGAGAAGAGAGAGGGCGCGAGGCCTCCGCTCGATCGCGCATCCCCCGAAACGTCTGCGAAGCCATAGGCGCTCATGATGTGATCGTCGGTGAGATACGCGCCGCGCTGGAGCGACGCCTGGTAAAAGGAAGTTTCCCACCGCGTGTCGTAGTACGGGGAAGCATAGATCCGTGTCCACCATCCCGCCTCGGCCGGTGAGAGCGCGTCCAGTTCCGCCTGGGCGGCGTCCCTGATATCGGGGCTTGGACTCGCCGCGAGCCGCTGATAAAGCAGCTTCGCCTCCCGCCCGCGGTTTAAAGCGGAAAGCCAGTAGGCGATCTGAAGTTTTGTCGTATCCGAAGGCTGAAGGCTATCGGCGGCCGAGAACTGCTGGACCGCCAGCTCGTCCCTTCCGCCGCTATGGTAAAGGTATCCCAGCTGCTTGTGCACCATAGCATTGGAGGGATCGATGGCAATGGCCTGCTCAAAGTATTTTTCGGCGCCGGGCGTGCCTGTCCTCACCATGGAGTATCCGCGGGCGAGGAAGGTCCCGAGGGAATCGATCACAGTCTGTGCGCCGGCGGGTTTACCCGGCCCGAGCAGCAGAAGGAGAATCGCCCATGGAGTTATGGGAAATCGGCTGGCCATTCAGTGTGGTTGCGAGATAAGCCCCGAAGGATGCCCGGGGCCAGGTTTTGACGTAAAAAACATACGAAAATTTACGCCCCCAAACAAGTACCCTTGCATCTGGTCCTGAAAATTCATACAATGGGGCCACCTCCCGGATTTTTCTACGCTCACTCGAAGGAAGAAGGAATGAAAGAGACAGTCCTCGACCGGTTGCTCCGCTACGTGAAAATCGACACGCAATCGGACGAAAATTCACAAACCTATCCCAGCACTGCCAAACAGTTTGACCTCCTCAACCTGCTGGTCAAAGAGCTGAAGGAGATCGGGGCTTCGGACGTATCGATCGACAAGAACGGTTATGTGATGGCGACGATTCCCTCCAACCTCCCGGCTCCTCCTGAGAAGGGAAAGTCCCCGGTCCCGACCATCGGATTCATCTCGCACGTGGACACCTCCCCCTCGGCCAGCGGAACGAACGTAAAACCGCAGGTGATCGAATACAAGGGGGGAGATGTTGTGCTTCCGGGCGATCCTTCGATCGTGCTCCGGGTAAGCGAAAACCCCGAGCTGAAAAGGAACATCGGCAAAAAGATCGTCACAACCGACGGCACGACCCTCCTCGGGGCCGATGATAAGGCGGGGCTCGCCATCATAATGACCACGGCTCAGACGCTCCTGAATGACTCCAAAATACCGCACGGCGCCATCAGGATCTGTTTCACGCCGGATGAAGAGGTCGGCGCCGGAACGAAATATCTCGACATCAAGAAACTAGGGGCTGACGTCGCATACACCGTCGACGGCGACACTCCGGGGGAGCTCAACAAGGAAACATTCAGCGCCAACAGCGCCGTCATCACGGTCCATGGCCGGAACATCCATCCCGGCTCGGCAAAAAACATCATGGTCAACTCCCTCCGCTGCATGGCCGACGTCATCGCTCGCATGCCTAAAGACATGTCGCCGGAGACCACCGAGGGGTATGAGCCCTACATTCACCCGCATACCCTGAAAGGAGAGGAAGAGAAGACCGTGCTCAATATCCTGTTGAGAGATTTTGATACATCCGGTCTCGACCTCCTGGAAAAAAAGCTGAAGTCTATCATCGCCGAGGTTCAGCCCCTCCATCCGAGGGCACGGATCGAGCTGGAAGTGAAGGAGACATATCGGAACATGAAAGAGGGGGTTCTGAAAGATCCCCGTATCACCGAATGCATGTGGGAGGCGACGAAACGTTCCGGGATGGAGCCGAAGTGGGTGCCCATCCGCGGGGGAACAGACGGATCGAAGCTCACAGCCATGGGTCTCCCCTGCCCGAACATTTTCACGGGGGGTCAGAACTATCACGGGAAGACCGAGTGGGCATCGGTCTGGGGAATGGAGAAATCGGTCGAGACCTGCCTGAACCTTGTCAGGGTCTGGGTCGAGAAATCCCGGTAATACGGATTCCAGCAGGGAGGCAAGGGGGGATATGCCCGCGGGGAGGAGACGAAGGGCCGGGCACACCCGTAACATAATCCACCATCAAATCCCGCAGCCTGCGGTATGGTCCCCCGGAGCTTCGGGGCAGAATCCTGCGGTCAAATCCGGCCGGCTTCTGACGACGAATCGTTAGTTGAATCCCACAAGAATTTTTGTGTAATTAGGCATCACTCGATAACACAATAACAGGAGCTAGGACATGCAAGTCTCGGCCACGACGAACGGCCTCCCGGAGAACGCCTATAAGGAGCTAAAGGAGGGCGAATCATACACACCTGTCATGGAGCCCACGCGCCATTATCCGGAAGTCACCGGGTGGTCCGTCGCGTGGGGGATGGTCATGGCGGTCCTCTTTTCGGCGGCGGCGGCGTACTCGGGACTGAAAATCGGCCAGGTATTTGAGGCAGCTATCCCGATCGCCATTCTTGCCGTCGGCCTCTCGGCGATAGCCAAGAAGCCGAACGCCCTCGGGCAGAACGTCATCATACAGTCGATCGGCGCCTGCTCCGGCGTCATCGTTGCCGGGGCAATTTTCACCATCCCGGCCCTCTACATCCTCGATCTTCCCGCAAGTTTTTTCAAAGTCTTTATGGCATCGTGTATGGGGGGATTTCTTGGCATCCTCTTCCTCATACCGTTCCGGAAATACTTTGTGAAAGACATGCATGGGACGCTCCCCTTCCCCGAGGCGACAGCCACCACCGAGATTCTCCTTGCGGGGGAGAAGGGAGGAAAACAGGCCGGGGTCCTCGTCGTTGCGGGGATCATCGGAGGGCTTTTCGACTACCTCTTCAGCGCCTTCGGGCTCTGGGCAGAAGTCATCACGTCCCGGATGTTTTCCTATGGTGAAGCGCTGGCGACGAAGGTCAAGATGGTGGGGAAGGTTGATGTCTCGGCAATGGTGTTCGGGCTCGGGTATATCATCGGTGTAAAATACTCGGCCATCATCGCCGCGGGCTCGTTCCTCTCCTGGTTCGTGCTCGTGCCGCTCTTCAACTATGTCGGCTCCGGGCTGGCTGCGCCGCTCGGTGCGACGGCGACAAAGCTGATCGCCCAGATGAGCGCGGAAGAGATTTTCCGCAGCTATGTGCGTCAGATCGGGATCGGGGGAATCGCCATGGCGGGCATCATCGGCATCATCCGGTCATCGAAAGTCATCGCCGGGGCGTTCAAGCTTGCGGCCGGAGAGATTTTCGGAAAACGGTCGGCAGGCAGCGACGGCGAGATCAGGTGGCAAACAGATCTCCGGATGGTATACGTCGCGACCTTCATTCTGCTCACATCGCTCCTCATTTTTGCGTTCTTCTACGGGACGGTCGTCTCCAGCTTCTCCCACGCGGTGGTCGGGCTTCTCATCGTCCTTGTCGTGTCATTCCTTTTCACGACGGTCGCAGCCAACGCCACGGCGATCGTCGGGACGAACCCAGTATCCGGCATGACTCTGATGACGCTCATCCTCTCATCGGTCGTCCTGACGAGCATCGGGCTTTCCGGGCCGGCAGGAATGGTGAGCGCGCTCATCATCGGCGGCGTGGTCTGTACGGCGCTTTCGGTCGCCGGCGGGTTCATCACAGATTTGAAGATCGGCTACTGGCTCGGCTCGACGCCGAGGAAGCAGGAATCCTGGAAGTTCCTGGGCGTGCTCATCTCGGCGGCGACCGTCGGAGGAGTCATTTACGTGCTCAACCAGACCTACGGGTTCAAGGGGCCTCAGGCGATGGTGGCACCCCAGGCAAACGCCATGGCCGCCGTCATCCAGCCGCTCATGTCTAATGTTGCAGCTCCGTGGCTGCTCTACGCCGCCGGGGCGGTGATCGCGCTCATCCTCACGATGGTGAAGATACCCCCGCTTGCCTTCGCCCTGGGCATGTACATCCCGCAGGAGCTGAACACCCCGCTTGTCTTCGGAGGATTGGTCGCATGGTGGGTGACGAGCCGGTCGACCGACCCGAAGGTCAACAACGCCCGGCTTTCACGGGGAACGCTGATTGCCTCCGGATTCATCGCCGGGGGATCGCTCCTCGGCGTCTTGCATGCCTTTTTGAAATTCGTCGATCAGCAAAAGCCGATCGGCTACGCAAACCTGTTTCTCACCGGCTGGGCCGAATCGCACGGCGCTGAGATCATCGGGATGCTCATGTTCGGGCTCCTGATCGCGTATACCGTATGGGATTCCATGAGGGCCAAAGACTAGAGGAGTACCCGTCCCGATGAGTCCGGGGATTGTGGCGGCCCTGCTGCTTTCCGTTTTCGCACGCGGGGCGCCGCCCGACGAGACCGTCGTCTCCCGGTTTCTCCGGTACGCGAAGATCGACACCCAGTCGAGGGAGGATGCCGACGGGACGCCCAGCACCGACAAACAATTCACCCTTGCCCGTCTTCTCGTCGCGGAGCTGAAGGATCTGGGTCTATCGGACGCGGCGGTCGATGAGCACTGTTTCGTGTATGCGACCCTTCGCAGCAATCTTCCGGAAGACCAGGCGATAAAGATACCGGTCATCGGCCTTATCTCGCATATGGACACATCGCCGGAAGTGTCGGGAGCCGGGGTGAATCCCGTTCTCCACCGGGATTATCAGGGAGAGGAGATAATACTTCCCAACGATACGACGCGGCGGCTGAGCGTCAGCAGGAACCCGCATCTGAAGGACGCCATCGGGAGCGATCTGATCACCGCCGACGGGCGGACTCTGCTCGGCGCGGATGACAAGGCAGGCATAGCGGAGATCATGACTGCGCTGCAAGTCATGGTGAGGGATCCTGCGATCAAGCACGGCACGGTCGCAATCGCTTTCACTCCGGACGAAGAGACGGGGACGGGTATCGCCCTTTTCAATCTGAAAAAATTTGGCGCCCGGTACGCCTACACGGTCGATGGGGGGCCGACGGGAGAGATCAACGAGGAATCGTGGAATGCGGAGACGGCGACAATCACCTTCCGCGGCAAGAACACGCATCCCGGGACTGCCAAGGGAATAATGGTTAACTCGATGTACGCGGCGGCGGAGTTTTTGCGAGAAATTCCGGAGAGGATGAAGCCGGAGATGACCGAGAAGCGGGAGGGCTTCATCCATCCGGACCGCGGCTCGCTCGGCGTAGAAGAATCGCGCCTGACGGTCATTCTCCGGAATTTCGAAAAACTCGACGCCGAGCGCGCCCTTCTCGCGTCAATCCGCGACTCGACCGTGCGCCTTTTCCCCGGGACGTCCATCGATCTAACGTTCACGCCCGGATACAGCAACATGAAGACAGTCCTCGACAGCGTGCCCTTCGTTGTCGACTATGCTGTTGAGGCCTGCCGGAGGGCTGGGGTGAGCCCGGCGGTTGTGCCCGTGCGGGGAGGAACCGACGGATCAGACCTGAGCGCCATGGGCCTTCCCTGCCCCAACATTTTCACCGGAGGAGACAATTTCCACGGAAAACTCGAATGGGTTTCGGTCCGCGGGATGGATAGATCAGTGCAGGTTCTTCTGAACCTCATAGAAATCTGGAGGGAAAAAAACAGCTAGGCCCTTCGTAAAATCACTGCAGGGAGGCAATCATGCGTTTCATCATCGTTCTTACCTTTCTCATCACGGCCCGCTGCACGGCCCAGAGGATTTTTCTTGAAGACTTCGACATTGCCGTGCCTCCCTCGCTTCCGGCGGGCTGGCAAACGACCGCCAACCGGCTGCCGGGGGGAGATTTCACGACGACTGCCTCCGTGCCACGCTCCGATTCGAACGCCGTCCTCAGCACAAACGCGACCATTGCTCAGGCCCTCGTCTCCCCGTCGATTGAATTCGTGGGGAAGGAGGCAGACAGCCTCCTTTTCTACGAGCGGCGTTCGGGCACGCACAACTCGGGGGTTCTCGTCGAGATCTCTCTCGATGGGGGAGCGACGTTTCCGCTCCGAGTCGGCGATACGCTGCGAAACCCCGGAAACACCGCTTACGTCGCGCGCAGACTGAAACTCCCTGCGTCGTTGAACGATCAGCGCGGCGTACGCTTCCGCTGGCGGGTCGTAGGGAATGGCACAGGTTCGACCGGAACTCTTAGGTTTGACGACATCGCCGTTACGGCCAGAGCCTGGTTTGATATCGGTATCAGACGGATTATCTTCCTGCCCCGGTTTCCGGCAGCCGGAGATTCGACATACGTCAGGGCGACCGTTGAAAATGACGGCCGAGACGAGATCAGAAATTTCGACGTAGAGTTTTATGTCGACCGGAACGGCGATTCGCTCCCCGACCCCGGAGAACGATTTTCAGCTCCCGTGGTCCAGCGAGATCTCTTTCCGGGCGACACCGTCGAGGTCGACGCCCTCCTCCGGGATCTCACCTACGGGGTCATGATTGTCATGGCAAAAACGTCGCTCGCGGAAGACCAAAATCCTGGGAACGATCTCGTAGTCGAAAAACTGCAGGTCGGATTGCCGAAAAATTCCCTTATCATCAACGAAATCATGTACGCTCCGAAAGCGGGGGAACCGGAATGGCTGGAGCTTTTCAACAGTTTCCGCGAAACCGTCGATTTGAGGAGCTGGAGGATCAGCAACAGGAATACGGAAAGCCGTTATACGATCTCGGCTGCGACGGCGCCATTGGTGCGCGGGGGCTACATCGTCATCACAAAAGATACGGCGCTCTTCCGATCGGCGCATTCCTATTTCTCCGGAAAGATGGTTCAGTCGGTTGCGATGCCGACATTTTTATTCAATAACTCGGGCGATGCCGCAGTGATCATCGACCCCCGCGGCGCGGTCACAGACAGCACCCGCTACAGCCCTTCCTGGGGGGGCGGTCACGACGGGCGCTCCCTCGAGCGGATCGAACCGGAAGGCTCATCGACCGATTCGTCAAACTGGGCCCCGAGCGGGGATTCATCCGGAAGTACGCCCGGGAGGCAGAATTACCGAACGCCGCTCGAACTCGATCTGCAGGCAGTAAGGATTATGCCAGACCCGGCCGATCCGCAACAGGTTGATCTTACGGTCCGGAACACGGGCCGGAGGCCAGTGAGCGGGTTCTCCGCCAACTTTTATGCTGACGCTAATGAAGATTCCCTCCCCGGCCCGGGCGAGCTCATTGACGGCAAAGTCATCAAAGATACGCTCCTGCCGCGGGATACCCTGGTTGTTCAGTTCAGCCCTGGGAATCTCTCCGGAGGACGAAAGCTGATCATCGGGACGGTCGAATTTTCGGGTGACATGCGCCCGTCGGACAATGAAGCATTCGGCTTACTGAATTCGGGTTTCCCGCCCCGCACGCTCGTCATCAACGAAATAATGTACGATCCCCTCCCCGGAAGATCGGAATACATCGAATTATTCAATCTGTCGGATTTCCCGGTCGACATCCGCGACTGGAAAATGGCGGACGGGCGCGACACCGCGGCCGGTGCCACTTCGCACACCCTGAGCAGGCAAAGACACACGATCGGGCCCCATGAATACCTCGTGGTCGCATCCGATTCGTCTCTCTTTGTCGAGTATCCTTATCTCAGCCAAAATCCAACGCACGTCATCATACGGCGGTCGGGCCTCAGCCTGAATAACGAGGGGGATGATATATTCCTCCTCGATCTCACGGGAAGGGCGATCGACAGCCTCCACTACCTGCCGAGCTGGCACAATGCCGAAGTTGACGACCCCCGGGGGCGTTCGCTCGAACGCATCAACCCTTACATCGAAAGCAACGGCGCCGGAAACTGGAGCACGAGCGCGGCTCCCGCCGGGGGAACGCCGGGGCGGCAGAATTCACTATTTGAGCTTGTTGTACCGCTGCGGGGATCCCTCTCGGCGGCTCCAAATCCCTTCTCGCCTGATTGGGACGGAACGGACGACGCATGCATAATACAGTACAATTTGGCCTCATCCGCCGCATTCGTTCGCGCCCGCATCTTCGACGCGACCGGGAGACTGATCCGCACGCTCATTGAGGGTGGACCGAGCGGATCTCATGGTGAAATTATCTGGGATGGGTTCACCGATGAGAGGCGGCGGGTGAGGATGGGAATTTACATTCTCGTGTTTGAGGCCCGAACCGCGGCGGGAACCGAGCTTGAGACCATGAAATCCGTGATCGTCGTGGCTTCAAGGCTGTGAGACCATTCTCGGCAATCTGTTCATAATAGAATCGTTAGATCAGGATAATCCCATTCCTCTCAGTCCACACTATTGGGATAGAAATGCCGGGGATCGTACCGTGTCACCAGAATCTTGCCGAAACCCCCTTGCGGGAGGGAAAACGATCCTTATGCCTTAAGTCGGCGTTGCGCCAACGAGGGGATTCCCCCGGTAGCAATACGACGCAGTCAATCTTTTTTGGGTGGGGTTTTGGGCTTCTCTGGTGGAGGAGGTGAAGATGCATCCGAAGACTTCGGAGAGTCCGGCTTTGGATCGGACTTCTTTGTCTCGGACTTCTTTGTCTCGGGGGATGGGGAGTCGGGGGACTTCGGGGGTTTCTTGTAATCGGTGAGATAAAATCCGCTGCCTTTGAACAGCAGACCCGCCCCTCCTCCGATGATCCGGACCAATGCTGGTTTCTTGCACGAGGGGCAATCCCTGAGAGGGCTTTCAGATATTTTCTGAAGCTCCTCGAATTCATGCCCACACTCTTTACATTTGTAATGGTATGTGGGCATTTTCTCCTTTCGAGCGAGGGTGATTATCGACCATGGTTGCATTCTCCGGCGATCAGGCACATCGTTCTCAAAATCCTCCCGCAAGTTTTCCGAATCCCCGCTTAAGCCGGGCAAGCGCCTTCTCAAGTTCCTTCATCGACGCCGCAAAAGATATCCGCACGTGATTCCGTGTGCCGAAGGAGCTACCGGGCACGAGGGCCAGCTGCTCTTCGTCGAGAAAGTAATGGCAGAGATCAACATCATCCTTGATGAGCTTTCCGTTCGCGCGCTTCCCGACGAACGAACTGACCGAGGGAAAGAGGTAAAATGCGCCTTGGGGGTTCAGCACATCGAACCCGGGAATTTTCGACAATTCAGAGATGAGAAAATCCCGGCGTTTGAGGAATTCCTTCACCATGATATCGACATCGGAGCACGGCGCTCTGAGCGCGGCAGCGGCGGCCCGCTGAGCGATCGATGTGGCGTTGGATGTCACCTGGCTCTGTACCTTTGCTGCCGCCTGAGCGATCCCGGCAGGCGCGCCGAGAAACCCGATACGCCATCCCGTCATCGCATAGGCCTTCGAGACCCCGTTCACGGTGATGACCTGGTCCTTGATCTTCTTGATGCTCCCGATGCTGAAATGTTTCGCCCCGTAGATGACTTTCTCATAAATCTCATCCGAGATGACATAGATTCCGCTGTCCGCGACCACCTCAGCGAGTTCCTCCGTCTCCCCCTGAGAGTAGACGCTCCCGGTCGGGTTTGAGGGGGAATTCAGGATAAGGGCCTTCGTTTTCGAATGGGTGGCCTGTCTGAGCTGCCGGGCGGTGAGCTTGAACCGCGAACTCTGGTCTGTGGGCACGACCACAGGGGTCGCGTCCACAAGCTTCACCATTTCAGGATAACTCACCCAGTACGGCGACGGGATGATAACTTCGTCCCCCCGGTTGCAGATCGCCTGAAGCGCATTATAAATTGAGTGTTTCGCCCCTGTCGAAACAAGGATCTGGGACGGCTCGAAGTGCAGGTCATTGTCGCGCTCGAATTTTTTCACAATTTCCCCAATCAGCTCCGGGATTCCCTGGTTGGCCGTGTAGTGAGTAAAATTCTCATCGATCGCCTGGATGGCGGCCATCTTGACGTGAGGCGGAGTCGGGAAATCGGGCTCTCCCGCGGTGAGATTTACCACATCGGCGCCCGATTCGCGCATGGTGCGTGCGATCTGGGTCAGGGCGAGAGTCTGGGATTCTTCCAGCTGCTGGACTTTAAGGGAGAGCGATTTCATTTCCGGTCGAGACCGCGCATCTTCTTCCGCAGTTCCCTCTGGACGGCCGGGGGCACAAATTCCGCGACGTCCCCTCCAAGCAACGCGATCTCCCTCACGATGCTCGAGTTCAGGTAGGTGTACTTTTCGTGCGGCATGAGAAAGACGGTGGCGATTCCGGAGTCGAGCTTTCGATTCGTGAGGGCCATCTGAAACTCGTACTCGAAATCCGACACCGCCCGAAGCCCCCGCACGACCGCCGAGGCCTTCTTCCTCCGTGCAAAAGAGACGAGAAGGCCGTCGAAGCTCTCCACGGAGACATTTCGATAGGGCTTGATGGCTTCACGGATCATTCGGACCCGCTCAGCGGATGTAAAAAGCGGCGTCTTTGTGCTGCTGCTGCGTGCGACCGTGACAATCACTTTCGAGAATATTTCGCTTGCACGCTCGATGACGTCGAGATGCCCGAAAGTGATGGGGTCGAACGTTCCCGGATAGAGAGCGATCTTCATGGGATGGGCGCCTGAGACTGCGACGGATACGTGAAAAAGCTGATATGGGTGTTCCCGAATTCCCTTCGCTCGCTCAGCCGGAACTCGGAGGAGGTCTGAAATCGTGTCTGCTTTGCATGCTCAATGATAAGGAATCCGCCGCTGGCGAGCAACTTGTGGCCAAAAATCATTTGCGGGATCTCTCCCATCCTCTCGTACTGGTAGGGCGGGTCGGCAAAGATGAGTTGGAATGTCTCCCCGCTCCTGGCGATGAAGGCTTCTGCATCGCTCTGGACGAGGGTGCAATCGTCCGAGCAGCCAAGGAGCCCGGCATTCGACTCAATGGCCTCGAGCGCGGCCGGCGAATCGTCGACGAACACCGCAAGCAGGGCGCCGCGGCTCAGGGCTTCGAGCCCCAGGCTGCCGCTGCCTGCGAAGAGATCAAGGACGCGGGCGCCTGAGAGGCTGAGCCGGTTTTGCAGCATGTTGAATATCGAGCCCTTCACCCTGTCTGTCGCCGGGCGGATCTGCGGGCCATCGATCGAGGATATTCTTCTCCCCTTGTATTTTCCCGTAATGATCCTCACCGCCGACGGAGCGCGATCCCCGCACAGGGGGCAAGGTGGTGCACTTTCCCTGAAAATCGGTCAAAAGGCTCACACGGCGAGACATCGACCGAGCGGCGGAAGGGATTCACGAGCGTGACCGGGAGCCCGAGAGATTCGGCCAGCGTATCCCTGAATTCAGGCGACAGGGAAGCTCCACAGCAGTAGATATCCGAGATAGGAAGCTCCGGCAGCTGTGCGCGGATCTTCTCGACGACGGCATCAGGCTTAGGGGGGAGCGCCCTCTCGTACCCGATCAGGCGTCCGTGAAACTCCCAGCCGAGTTCGGTATGGTCCGCTGATGCGCGGACGAGGGCAACCGTTTTCTCCTTTACCTCGGGGTAATTCATCAGGAGCGACGATTCGAATCCAAAGAACTGGGTATCGATCCCCGTCAGCTGAATTTTCCGATCGTGAACCGCATCCTGGATTCCGGAGATGAGCGATCTCGGGATGGAGACAACGAGAACGTCCGCCAATTGATCGCGAGCCTGCGTGCGGAGAAAATGGAGGTCACAAACGTGGGCGCTGGCATCAAATCCAGGGCGTACATTGCCCAGCTCCCATGCGACGTGCTCGTCCTGTTCTGACCGGGTCAGTGAAGTGTCAATCGGAAACGAGTGCAGGAAGAGCGAACTCTCTTCAAGGGCCACCGACACGCGGGAGACTTTTTTCACAATTCGGACCTGGGGGTCGGTCAGGCCGCGGAGAAACCATAGCGGCGTTTCATCCCGGCGCTCGTCCTCCTGGAGATGGAGAAGACGGAATTCCCCTTCACGCTTTTCGAAAACGGCAAGCTGGGCTCGCCCTTCTGCTGCACTCAGTCCGGCCACATATTCTCTTCCCATGGCCTTACTTCTCCACCCTGCAGAGGGGCCGGAGGCGCTCAAGTTTCTTGGGCCCGATCCCTTTGATCCTCGAGAGTTCATCGACGGAAGAGAATTTTCCGTGATCCTTCCGGTAGAGAATGATCTTTTCGGCAGTGACTTCTCCGATACCCGGGAGAGCGATGAGCTCGGCCTTTGATGCCATATTGAGATCCAGCGGATGATCCTTGTCTGCATGAGCCCGGGCGGAGTCGCCCGGAAAACGCGGCATCAGATTCCGGGCCGGCCACGGAGCGGGCGGGGAGGTATCGATTGCGGACGAGAGTGCCGCAAATTCCGAATCGGACGCTGTATAATCGAAGGCGACAGGAGGTCCGCTCCCGGAACGGAGAGTTTTCACCCCGATCCCGAAGATAAACGAGACGACGAGAAAGAGCACAACCCGGCTCTCCGTCCTGGTGAACCCAAACGTCCGGTTAAACTTCTCGAAAAGACGCATCGACTAGAGATTGTCCTTCAGTCTCTCAAAATAACTCTTGTCGGAATGTGCGGACCGATCTCCCTCCCGTGGCTTGATATTCTCGCTCTTGGCAATCGTTTTCAGGTGCTCTTTATCCTCCTTTGAAAGGCGGGTCGGAATCCAGACGTTCACCCGGACGAGCTGGTCGCCGCGGCCTCCCCCATTGAGCCCTGGAATTCCCCTGTCCCGCATTCGGAGGATTTTGCCAGACTGAGTGCCCGCTTCAATTTTGAGCCGGGCTCGCCCGTTCAGGGTCGGGATTTCAAGCTCAGTCCCGAGTGCGGCATCGGTGAATGGCACAAGGACGTCAAGGATGACATCGTCTCCGTTCCGGGTGAAGAGCGTGTGGGGCTCTTCCTCGATGATGACGAGGAGATCGCCGGGGGGGCCCCCCCGTTGTCCGGCATTGCCCTGGCCTCGAAGGGGAATATAGTTGCCCTCCGAAACCCCAGGCGGGACATTGACCTTGATCGTCGTCTCTCCCTGCACGCGCCCCTCTCCTCCGCATGTCGGACAGCGATCCTTGATTATGCGGCCCTCCCCGTTACAATTGGAGCATGTCGTGATATTGACGAACTGTCCGAACACGGAGCGCGACACCTGGCGAACTTCGCCTGTTCCGCCGCAGACAGGGCATGAGATTCTCGAAGCACTTGAGCGGGCGCCGGTGCCATCGCATGTTTCGCACGTCTTCCACCTCTTGACCTTCAACTTCTTTTCCACCCCGGAAGCGATTTCTTCCAGCGTCAGGGGAAGGCGAATCTTGAGGTCGGACCCGGGCGTGCCCGTATGGGACCGCCCCCGTGAACGCGCTTTGCCTCCTGCAAAGACTTCCTCGAAGATGCCGCCGCCGAAGCCTGATCCGAATATATCGTTGAAACTCGAAAAAATGTCATTGATGTTGGTGTAGCCATGGTAGTCGGAGCCCGGTCGCATTCCTTCGTGACCAAATTGGTCGTATCGCCGCCGTTTCTCGGTATCGCTCAGGACCTCGTAAGCCTCGGCGGCCTCCTTGAATTTTTCTTCAGCCTCCTTGTTATTGGGATTGCGATCGGGATGATATTTCAGGGCTGCCTTACGGTACGCCTTCTTTATCTCATCCGGGTTCGCCGTCCGCGAAACTTCCAGTATATCGTAGTAGTCTCTTTTCCCCATTAAGCTAGCATGCGAGTGGTTCAGTCACGTTCATCGGCCGGTTTCATCGGACTCGCCGTTCCGCTTGTCATCCGGGCGTTCCACGCCGACGGAGTCGGCCGAGACGACCACTTTAGCGTGACGTATGACTTTGCCATGGAGCGTGAATCCTTTCTCGATCTCTTCGATCACCGTGTGGGGGGGAAAATCGGATCGCGGAACCTGCATGAGCGCATCGTGAAGATGGGGGTCGAACGCTGTTCCCACCACGTCGAAGTGCTGTAATCCCTGGGAGTCGAGTATCTTGCGGAATTTTGTATAGATCAACTCGAGTCCCTGAATGAACACGCTCTCGTTCTCTCCCGAGGCTCTCGTCGACTCCTTGCGCGCCTTCAACGATCGCTCGAGGTCGTCGATAACAGGCAGAAGTTTCAGAATCAGATCCTCGTTTGCGAATTTCACGAGCGAGGCATAATCGGCCTCCGTCCGCTTTTTATAGTTCTCGAACTCGGCCGCCTTTCTCAGGAGCTGGTTCTTATATTGCGTGAGGCTGTTTTCGAGTTCTGCCACCTTGGAGCTGAGAATGTCGATATCGCTCACGGCGGGTGTTTGTCCCTCGCCCTCGGGAGGCGGTATTGGCTCTCCTTCCGGATTCTTCTCTTTCGGGTCGTCTTCGGTCATCAGATTTGCGATCTCACCGCAGTTTTCAACAAAAACCTCATCGGAACTCTCTGAAAAATATAAATTTCAGTGCAATTTGTCAAGGAATTAAGGCCCGAGCGAAGAGAGTTCAGAGACAAAAGGAATGCACCACCTCGGTTCTCGCCGAAAGGTTTTCTTGTCTGATCAAGTTCCGCAGAGTTCGGGGGAAGATGTGAATCGAGGGATATGAACGAAGTCAATCAGCGAGTTTGATCTCTGGAAGGCACGGGGGTGTGATCCATATCACCAGCTGTAACCATTGAATACGCTGCGTTTTGAACAACACCCGCTGACCAAGTAACTGCTCCGGCTCATTTTACTCGTTTTGTGACCCAGTGGCTTGCGAATGTTGCCCTTTCTCGCGATCATACTCGAGTAATCCCTATTTACCCCACTTGTTACGAAAGCCCGAACGGCTCCCCGCCGTCTTGGCTCCCCGGTATATTCTGCCATATTCTTCGCCTTGTGGGGCGTTCACAACGCCTAGTAAAGAGAAAGTCCGTGCTGAAGCGGAAAAATATGGTCTCCCGACTCCAAGAGACTCTGGTATTATCCTACCTGAGCTCTCTCCTTTGCTTATCATCAGCGTATTCGCAGAGCATTACTAATCCGCGCACGGCCGCCGAGTTCGAAGAGGCGCAAGGCGTGGTCATCCGTTGGGATGAGAAGGAATACTACAAAATCTTCAATGCAGTGCAGACCGAAGGCTGGACGAATTACTGGACCGGGCGTTACAACGGCACTCTCTCGACCCAGTCGACCCTCGTCCGCGAGGCTCTCAACGCGGGTGTAGAGGTCTATGTCCTTGACGATACTTCTCATACCGGTAAGTACGGTCCCTACCTCTACAGTGATTACCATGTGGCCGATACTCTCGCCGCGCTCGGCATCGCGCCGTCCCCGCATCTCCACATAATTTTCTACCCCGCCCTTTCTGATGACGTCGAAAAAGTGTGGATACGCGACTGGGGCCCCTACACCATATACCGGAACGGAGTTGAATCTCCCTCCATGGCAGGACGAGATCTCGACACGACCATCAGTCAGTTTCTCGCGAAACCTTTCGTCAGCACATCCATCATGGATGGGGGAAACTTTCTGACGGACGGACATGGAAGGCTCATCTGCGATGCGTTCCAAACGAATATCAATCGACCGCTTTTCGGAATCAACGATCTTATAACCGTCGCCAATTATAAGATCCACATTGACTATTACATGAAGCTGATCAACGAGGAGACGTTCATCGTCAATGAGATTCCTTATTCCAATCATGACCCGAGCGTGGATACGTTTTTCGGCGACAGCACCGCCCTCGAAGGGGCCATCTCCGTCATGAAGCAGAGGACCAGCTGTTACGGCCGCCCCTATAAATTCATCAGAATCAAGGCGGCCCCCACCTATAGTCAGGGAGGGCTTACCTACATCACCTCCGAGGCGGGGTATGCGAATTCTCTTATTCTAAACCGCACCGTTCTGGTGCCGACGTACGATAACCCGGCCACCGACACGGTGGCTCTCAATACGTACAGGGAGGCGATGCCGGGCTACAGGATCGTCGGGATACAGTCGAAGTATTATGCGGCTCGTCAGGGGGCGATACACTGCATCACGAAAGAATTTCCGCAGGACGATCCGATTTTTATTGCGCATGCTTGGCTGCCCGATACGCTTTCGACCAATAAGAGTACCTATGAGATACGGGCGTATATCAAAACCCCTACAGGGGTGAGCCATGCGGAGGTGAATTGGACGACGGATCCTCAAAACGGATTTCAATCGATGGGAATGTTGCAGGTTGCGACCGACACTTTTGCGGCATCGATCCCTGGCCAGCCCTCGGGAAGCACCGTGTCATATTACATCTCTGCAGCGAGCAACAGCGGGAGACAATCCGTGAAGCCGATCGTCGCGCCGGATGGATATTATTCGACTTTCATTGCACCCTCGACGGAATTGCCCATCCCCGATCTGATCGGATGGCTTCCCCCTTCGGTGACGCCGACTCTTTTCTGGCATCGATCTGCGGGGGCAACGAATTACAGGCTCCAGATCGCAAGTGACCAGGGTTTTGCGACTATAGCCTATGAGTATCCTTCCGTCACTGATTCGTTTCAGACAGTAGACCAGCTTGCGAAGGGGGGCCGATTCTTTGCGAGAGTCGCAGCACAAGATTCATCCAGGATAAGCGCGTGGTCTAATGTCGTGACTATCGACGTTGCCTGTCCGCCGACTTCCCCAGCCGTACTCCGTGATGATTTCAACAGGGGGGATGGACTCCTGGTAGGAACGAACAAGTGGGTTCCGATACTAAACCATCCTGCCGGTGCTTCCCTGAATGTCGTGACCAATGCCCTACAGGCGAACGGTACCACTTATACAACTGCCGGGGCCATATGGGACACGCTCATGAGCGGGGGGGCGGAAGCCAGCTTCAAGGTAACCAGGAAGAGTGGCGATTACAGTAACTCCTCGCTCTTTCTTTATGCC
>JACXTT010001024.1_pt1 | contig 47694 bp, 39 predicted proteins | sample 9270951 | NCBI WGS metagenome assembly JACXTT01 (sample SAMN15532306, study PRJNA645909) | rock metagenome | isolation source: weathered quartz diorite | place: Puerto Rico | collected 2017-06-21 | reverse complement strand
AGCGAACGTCCCACACGCCGCGGACGCGACCTACCACGAGACCTCCCAGATGTCCTCATACAAACCCGATTCGCCACCAACGAACGGGTCCCTGCTCAATCTGAGATGAGTTCCAGACCTTCCGGGCTGACCCGCTTCTCCGGGTGAGAGTTCGCGCAAGGCGGGGTCGCCCGCGACGGTCGTGTTGACGCCACTCGGTCGAGCGGCTCTGGAGCGGAGCGGCGAGTAGCTACCGGGCGCGATGCGCTCGGTAACGCTCGATCAAGGTGTTTGTGGACGAGTCGTGGGCGAGTGCTGTCTCGCCCGAAAGCTCGGGGATGATGCGCACCGCGAGCTGCTTGCCGAGCTCGACTCCCCACTGGTCGAACGAATCGATCCCCCAGATGACGCCCTGGGTGAAGACCGCGTGCTCGTAGAGCGCGACGAGCGCGCCGAGGACGTGTGGCGTCAGCTGCTCGGCCATGATCGTCGACGTCGGCCGATTGCCGGGGAAGACGCGGTGGGGCACGAGCCAGTCGGGCGTTCCCTCCGCGGTCACCTCCTCCGCGGTCTTCCCGAACGCGAGTGCCTCCGTCTGGGCGAACAGATTGGCGGTGAGGATGTCGTGATGCTCGCCGAGCGGGTTGAGCGAGCGGTAGAAGCCGATGAAGTCGCACGGGATCAGCGACGTTCCCTGATGGATCAGCTGGTAGAAGCTGTGCTGACCGTTCGTCCCCGGCTCGCCCCAGTAGACCGCGCCCGTGTCGTAGTCGACCTCGACGCCCTCGAGGGTCACGCGCTTGCCGTTCGACTCCATCGTCAGCTGCTGGAGATACGCCGGGAAGCGCTTCAGGTACTGGTCGTACGGGAGCACAGCGACGGTCTGGGCGCCGAAGAACTCTCGATACCAGACGGCAAGCAGCCCCATCAGCGCCGGCAGATTTCGCTCCAGCGGCGCGGTTCTGAAGTGCTCGTCCATGGCGTGGAAGCCGGCGAGGAGCTCGTGGAACCGCTCCGGGCCGACGGCGATCATCGTCGACAGGCCGATCGCCGAGTCCATCGAATAGCGCCCGCCGACCCAGTCCCAGAAGCCGAACCTGTTGGCCGTGTCGATACCGAACGACGTCACCTCCTGCGCGTTCGTCGAGACTGCGACGAAGTGCCTCGCGACCGCCGACTCGTCGTTGCCGAGACCGCCCAGGAGCCACGCTCTGGCGGTGCGGGCGTTGGTCATCGTCTCGAGAGTGGTGAAGGTCTTCGACGAGACGATGAACAGCGTCTCGGCGGGGTCGAGGTCGCGGGTCGCCTCGGCGAAGTCGGTGCCGTCGACGTTGGACACGAAGCGCAGGGTCAGCTCGTGGGCGGCGTAGTGCCGTAGCGCCTCGTAGGCCATCACGGGTCCGAGGTCGGAGCCGCCGATGCCGATGTTGACGACGTTCGCGATCCGACTGCCGGTGTGACCGGTCCAGGCGCCGGACCGGATCCGGTCGGCGAACGCGGCCATCCGGTCGAGCACCTCGTGTACGTCCGCGACCACGTCCTGCCCGTCGACCACGAGCGTCGCGTTCCGAGGCAAGCGGAGGGCGGTGTGAAGGACGGCCCGGTTCTCGGTGACGTTGATGTGGTCGCCGCGGAACATCGTCTCGATGCGTTTCTGCAGCCCGCATCCGTCTGCGAGCTCGATCAGCAACCTGAGGGTCTCGCCGGTGACGCGATGCTTCGAGAAATCGAGGTAGAGACCGGCCGCCTCCGCCGTCAGGCGCCGGCCGCGCGTGGGGTCGGAGGCGAAGAGGTCACGCAGTTGCGCATCACGGACCTCGCGGTGGTGCGACTCGAGCGCCTTGTAGTCGGCGCGCTCGCGCAGGCTCGTGCCCATCGGCGCCCATTCTCGCCGCTCGGAGACGCTCGGCGCGACGAGAAGCGTCGGCTACGCCGCTGCGTCCTCACCCGATTCGAGCCGCCGGAAACGCCAGTCGATCGACGAGGCCATCCGCTCGAGCTGCGTCAGGACCTTGTCGCGATCGCCCTTCGCCGATTTCTCTGCTTCCTCGAGCCGCTGGGCGAGCTCGCGGAGCTCGGTGTGGAGGTCTGCGTCGGCGTGCGGCACCTCTCCCTTGGCGACCTTCGTGACCGCGCCGCCACCTTGTTCCAGCTCGGCCAGTCGCGCGGCAAGCTCGTCCAGCTTGATCTCGCTGCTTCGGGAACGCATCAACTCGGCGATCGCGCGCTCCCGCTCGCCCAGGTGCATATTGATGCGCTCGACCGCCATCCGCAGGCGCTCGAGCTCGGACTCGACTCCGACGGGCTCCCCCGTATCCGCTCTCTCGGTCTTCGCCCTTCCGCGTTTGGCGGGAGCCGGCTCGGCCGCCGGGATGGTCGCAGTCGCCTGGAACCGCGCTTCTGCCATTTCCGCGGCCAGAGCGTCGAGCCGCGCCTCGAGACCCGCGCGCTCCGACACCCACGCTCCGACGGCGCCCGCCGTCTCCTGCGCGAGGCCCTCCGTGCGGCTCGCCAGCGAGGCGATCCGCGACTCGAGGTCGGCACGAAGCGACTCGGCGAGATCCGGCGCCGCCTGGTCCTCGGACCGCTCCGCGACCTCTTCGACCCGGGCGTGCAGTGCATCGAGCCGTCCGACGACGTTGTCGATCCGATGTTCGAGCTCGGGGTGATGGGTCGGGCCGGGCGTGTCCACGTCTTCCACCGCTACACGGAGCGCATCGAGGGTCTCGCGCAGTTGCACGATGTCGGCGAGGTCGGCGCGCGTGCCGACTGTTTCGGCCACTTCCTCGAGTCGTGCCGACAGTTCGTCCAGCCTGCCCGTGAGGGCCGGATCGGCAGCTGGGCGTCCGGCCATCTCCTCGACAGCCGCCTTGACGGCTTCGAGTGCATCGGTGCCGGCGAGCGCCTCGATTCTGCCGGTGAGCTCTTCGAGCTGTGCCGCGAGGCCGGGGTCGGCCTGCGGACGTGACGCGAGCTCGGCGACCTGCGCGCCCAGCTCCTCGATGCGCGCCGTCAGCTCGGGGTCGCCCGTCGGTCGCCCCGCGATCTCCTCCACCGCGACCCGCACCGCGTCGAGTGCGTCCGTGCCCGCGAGTGCCTCGATCCTCGTTGTGAGCTCGTCGAGCTGTTCCGCGAGCGCCGGATCCGCCTGCGGCCGGGCGATCAACTCGTCCACGTGGGATCGGAGGGCCTCGATCGCATCCGCATGGCCGTTCGCGGCGAGTTGCGCCGCCAGCTCGTCCACGCGGGCCGTCAGCTCGGCGTCGACCACCTGGCGCGATGCGAGCTCCTCGACACGCCTGTGCAACTCTTCGAGAGCTCCCGTGTCGGCGCTCGCTGCAACCTGTGCGCCGAGCGCCTCGACCATCGAGCGGATCGCCTCGAGCGTTGCCGCGTCGGCGTGGCTCGCCGTGTCGCTTCGGAGCTCCTCGACCCGCTCCCCGAGCGTCTCCACCTGCGCGGCCAGGATCGGGTCGCCGGACGGTCTCGCTGTGAATGCGTCGACAGCGGCGCGGATGTCGTCCAGCGCCGATCGCTCGGCGGCCAGCTCGACGCGACTCGCGAGGGCGTCGATCTCCTGCGCGAGCTCTCCGGAGCTCCGCTCGACGGATGTGAATGCGCGCTCGACGCCTTCGGTCAGCTCGTCGAGCCTGCGGGCGAGTGCTGTGACGCCGTCCTGGACGACCTCGATGCGGTCGAGCATCCCTTCGGGCCCGCTCTCCTCGGCCGACTCGACGCGCAGCTTGAGATCGGTGAGCGTGGGCTCGAACGATGCGACGCGGCGTGCGAGCTCGACGACCGCTTGCTGGAGCTGCTCCGCGAACCCTGAGTGGCGCCCTTCCGTGAAGACGTCTTCGAGATGCTGCCTCCCGCGCTTCCCTCGTCCTTTCGTCCCTTCTGGTGGTCCGAGCCACGACGCCGTGTCGGACCACTGCTCCGCCAGGGCACTGGCGAGCTCGAGGCGGGTGATGGCGCCGGCTTCGACGAGAACCTGGCCCAGCGGCTTGCCGCTTCGCTGTTGCGACGCGATCGCCTGCTCGAGCTGCTCCTCTGAGATGTAGCCGCGGGCGAGAAGGATGTCGCCGACTGTCTGGCGGTCGGTGGCGGCGTCCGGCGCGCTCGGCGGCGTCATCGCAGCCCTAGAGGAAGCGGAATTGCGACCACCGTCCGGATATCGGAGATCCCCCGGCGGCGCTACCTCACTCGTCCAAGGGACACCGAAAGAGGCCCCCCACGCTGCGGGTGTTACGTCGCCCCGAGCACGTCGGTGACGATGCCCTGGAACTCCACGATGAGCCGCTCGGAGACGGGCAGCAGCACGCCGTGGTCAACCGCACCGGCCCGCATGCCCGCGTGGACGCGCTCGACGAGACCTCGATCTTCGGCGCCTACCTGGTCGTCGAGAGCGACGTAGTCGGCGATCCAGGCCTCGTCGGTCGCGGGCGCGAAGAAGTAGTCGAGGTACCGGTACGTCCGCTCGGCGCTCAACGGGATGATCGGCCCGATCGAGAGGTTGGGGCGGCCGGGCATCACGTTGATCGCCGTGTTAGGGAAGAGAAGGTGGAACTGGCCACGCGAGATCTCGCCCAGCGCGTCGTAGACGCCTCCGCCGCCGTTGCGCGGCGGCCCGAACTGGCTCAGAAGCGATGGGCGCGTCTCGAGGGTGTACGAGCCGGGTGCCACGTCTATCGCTTTCGAGAAGCTCGGGTGCGCGACCGAGCAGTGGTAGCACTCGAGGTAGTTCTCGATGCACACCTTCCAGTTGGCCGCGTACTCCGTCTCGGCGCGCTTGTGGAACACGAGGCCGTCGAGGTCGACGCCGTCGGCGGCAAGCAGCGCGGGCAGCTCGCCGAGGTAGTCGGAGAGCGGTGGCGCGTCCGGGTCGGGGTTGACGAATACGAACGGGCCCCAGGTGTCCACCTGCATCGGCACCAGTCCGAGGCCGTCGGTCTCGAACCCGGGCTCGCGGTCGGCGCGAGGTGCCGCGATCAACGAGCCGTCGAGCCCGTACGTCCACGCGTGATAAGGGCATTGGATCGTCTCACGCCTTCCGGACCCCTCGCACACGATCGCGCCACGGTGGCGGCAGACATTGAGGAAGGCCCGCAGCTCGGTCTGCTGGTCTCGGACGAGCACGACGGGCAGACGCCCAACCGTGGTGGCGGAGAACGAGCGCGGCTCGGGCACGTCGGCGATGTGCCCGGCGTACTGCCAGAACCGGCTGAAGATACGGTCGTGCTCGAGGTCGAGGACGGCCGGATCGCTGTACCAGCTCCAGGGCAACGTCCGGTTCGTGATCGCCGTAGCCACGGACGAGACTGTACTCAGCGAGTCAGTGAGCGGTGCAGCTCGAGCAGCTCCAGGACGGGCTCATGCGGGAGTGCGCGGACCGCCCGGCCTTCACGGCCGACGGTGTCCGCCGCGGCCCAGAGGGCGTTGAGCACCGCCTCCTCGGTCGCGTCGACCGTGGCGGTGAAGATCTCGTCCAGCACATCGGCGGACACGTCCGTTGCTGTCGCCGCAGTCGAGACGGCGAGGAAGATCTCGCCGCTACCGTGATCACCGACGGAGCCCGTACGCGCGAGGCCGAGCCCGCAGCGTCGTGCTACGCGCGCCAGATTGCGCGACTCGAGCGGCGCGTCGGTGACGACCACGGCGATACAGCTCCCAGCAGGACGCGGCAGAGCCTCGAGTCCGCTCCCCAGGACATCGCCGATCGGGACACCCGCGACGCGGAGGTTGGCGGCCGACCCGAAGTTCGCGAGAACGAGCACCCCTACGGTGGAGCCGCATCCGGGAAGCCGCCGGCTGGAGGTGCCGATGCCGGCCTTCCAGCCCAGGGCGATCATGCCCGCGCCGGCGCCAACGCACCCCTCTTCCACCGCTCCACCGGTCGCGCTCGCGACCGCCCGTGCCGCGTCCTCGCGCTCGACCTGGACGGTTCGCGCATCGTTGAGCCAGCTGTCGTCGCATTCGCCGACAACCGGGATGACGACCCGCTCGACACCCACGGCCGGGTCCGCGCTGCACGCAAGTGCGACCGCGCCGTCGTAGACGCGTCCGACGGCCATCGTGGACGTCAGGTAGATCGGCGTCTCGAGCAGTCCCCACTCGTCGACCTGGAGGGTCCCGGTCAGCTCGCCCGCACCGTTGAGGACGGCCGTGCCGGCGGCGAGGGGTGGGTCGACGACCCCGGCTCCGCCCGGCACCACGACCGTGACCCCGGTGCGCGCGGTGCCGCGCCCGGCCGGGGGATCCGGCTCGTCCCGCCAAACGGTGACGTGCCCGACCGCGGTGCCGGGGACGTCGGTGACGGCGTTCGCCTCACCGGTCTCGAGCGTGCCGATCCGAAGCCCGAGCTCCCGCAGGCGTGGGCCGCGTGCTGCCGGTGGCTCCATGGGGCGACCTTAGAGCACCCGCGGGTTAGTCTCGCCAGGCATGCCGCTCACAATCCCTGTTGTCTGGAGTGACGAGTGCCTGCTGCACGAGCCGGGCGGCGAGGTCTGGATCGGCCGGCCGATCCCCGGTGACGAGGTGCCCGAGCGGGCGGTCCGGATCCGCGAGGCGCTGGCGACGGCAGGCGCCCCGGTCGTCGAGTCTCGGTCACACCCGGACGACGCTCTCGTCGCTGTGCACGACGACCGGCTCGTGGAGTTCCTCCGAACGGCGTGGGAGGTGTGGGAGGCCGCCGGGTACCCGATTGCGCACGGCCAGGGCCGCGTTGTCCCCTACATCTTCCCGCACCCGGATCTCGTCGGCCCGCTCGAGCCCATGATCCCGGTCTCGCCGGCGGCGCGCACGGGCTTCTTCTGCTTCGACACCATGACGCCTGTCGGACCCGGGACCTGGCGCGCCGTGCGTGCCGCGGCCGATTGCGCCCTGACGGCGTGCGACCTCGTGCTCCAGGGCGCGGCGGCTGCCTACGCGTGCACGCGCCCGCCCGGTCACCACGTCACGCGTGAGGCGTACGGCGGCTCCTGCTACCTCAACAACGCGGCGATCGCGGCCGCTCACCTTCGGGCGAACAGCCGGGCACGCGTCGCCATCCTCGACATCGACGCGCACCACGGGAACGGCGCCCAGTCGATCTTCGCGGGACGCGACGACGTCTTCACGGCATCAGTTCACGTCGATCCGGAGGCGGGCTGGTTTCCGCACTTCCTCGGCACGGTGCGCGAGTCCGGCGTCGGCAACCTGAACATCCCGCTGGCATCGCGGACGGGAGACGAGGGCTGGCTCGCCGCCGTGGCGCGCGCCGCCGGCGCCGCGCGCGCTGCCGGTGCGGACGTCCTCGTCGTTGCGCTCGGCGTCGACGCAGCAGCTGTCGACCCGGAGAGCCCGCTCGAGGTCAGCGGCGACGGCTTTCGCGAAGGCGGCCGCCTCCTTGGCAACCTCGGTCTGCCGACCGTGGTCGTGCAGGAAGGCGGCTACGATCTCGCGGCGATCGGCGGGCTCGTGCTCGCGGCGCTCGAGGGAATCGAGGAGGGATTGCGGCGTGCCTGAGCCGCTGTCGGTCTGGATCGGCAAGGAGGAGTACGGCGGTGTCCCCACGCCGACGCGCCGCGGCGATCCCAACCCGCCGCACTGGCGGCTCGAGGCGATCGCCGCGACCGAGCGCCCTCGGTCGATCTCGATCGGGAGCGACGGCCGGGCGGTGGCCTTCATCCAGGACCGCGATACCTCCGATGTATGGCTGCTCGACCTCGACGACGGCGGGGTGAGTCGTCTGACCGCCGGGCGCGACCCGGCGCCGTACTGGGAGGACACGACACCTGTCGTATCGCCAGACGGCGGACTCGTCGCCTACGGTGGAGGAGGCTGGACCTGGCTCGTGCCCACGGCGGGCGGCCCGCCGCGCAAGCTCGTCGAGGCGAGCAGCCCGATCTGGCTCGGCGACGATCGACTCGTCGTCACCGTCGAGCGCGACGAGAGCTCGACCCTCGCGATCGTCGCCGTGACCGACGCGTGGCCGCAACGGCTCGTGCGTTCGGGCGAGGGACTCGACCTCCACGGCGACGAGGGCCAGGCTGCCGTCTCGCCGGATCTTTCGCGCGTCGCCTTCGCGTTCATCCCGCGCGCCGACCTGAACCGCACCGAGATCCGCATCGTCGACGTCGAAACCGGGACGGCTCGGGCGTTGACCGGCACTGCGGGCGTTCACGACCGCGGTCCCGTCTGGTCGCCCGACGGCACGACGATCGCGTTCATCGCGCAGCGCGACGAGTGGTACGAGCTGCGAGCGATAGAGCTCACGACCGGTGAGGAAACAGTGCTCGCCTCGGAGAACGCCGACTTCTCGGAGCTCGCGTGGCATCCGGACGGCTTGCGGCTCGCTGCCGTGCGCTCGGCACGCTTCACCCACGACCTGGTCACGGTCGGGGTGGCGGGCGGAGTGGAGCTCGTGGCCGTGGGCGGGACGTGGGGGACTCCCCTGTGGTCCGCCGACGGCGCGATCGTCGCGACGTACGAGGACCGTGCAACTCCTCCCGAAGTGCGCCTCGTGCACGACACCCACACGCGGTCGCTCGTGTCGTCGGCGCCGCTCTCGGTGCGCCGCGCACCGTGCATTGCTCCCGAGGAAGTTCGGTTCCCGTCGCGAGACGGTCTCGAGATCGAAGCGTTCCTCTACCGCCCCGCCGGCACGCGGCGCGCGCCGGCGGTCGTCTATCCGCACGGCGGCCCGACCGAATTCTACGGGGACGACTGGGACGGCCACGCGCAGTACTTCGTCGACAAGGGCTACGGGTGGCTCGCGCTCAACTTTCGCGGCTCCACCGGTCGCGGCAAGACGTTCGAGCGGCTCAACTTCGACGACTGGGGCGGCGGCGACCGGGACGATTGCCTCGCTGCGGCCGACTACCTGTGCACGCTCGAGTGGGTCGCCGGTGACACGCTCGCGATCTTCGGTGCCAGCTACGGGTCGTACATGGCGCTGTGCGCGGCGGTGGAGGATGCCGGCGAGCGGTTCCGGTGCGCGGTGTGCAAGTACGGCGACTGCGACCTGCTGACGACCTGGTCCCAGGGCGATCGCGAAGGCGTCTTCTACTGCGGCGAGAACATGCTCGGCCACCCCGCCGAAAACCGCGCGCCGTGGGAGCGCGGGTCCCCGGTGGGGCGCCTCGACCGCCTGGCCGTTCCCCTCCTCATCGCGCACGGTGAGCTCGATCAGCGCGTCCATCCGAAGCAGTCGGAGGAACTGGTCGCCGAGCTCAAACGGCTCGGCAAGACCTTCGAGTACGTGACGTATCCGACCGAAGGACACGGCTTCCTCCGCGCAGGCCCCCAGATCGACTTCTACCGCCGGCTGGAGCGTTTCCTGGACTGGTATCTCTTGTGACCGCCCGAGGCGTAGCCTCGGCCGGTCACTAGTACGAGGCGGAGCCTCGTCCACTTGACTGAGTGGTCAAACGAGGGGACGATCGGGGCCACTCGCGAGCGACGAAGGGGGTTTCCCGTGCACGGCAAGGGGCGGATCGTGACGGCAGCGGTGATCGGTGCACTGGGTCTCGCGCTCCTCGCAGGCGCCGGAACCGCGGCGCGCAACGCCGGGCCGGTCACCCTCACGATCGGCTTCTCGCAGGACGTCGACACGTTCCTGCCGGCGACCGGTGTCCTCGTCATCGACTACGAGGTCTGGAACATCCAGTACGCGACGCTGACGGACAAGGCAGCAAGCGACTTCCACAACGTTCCCGGTCTCGCGACGTCCTGGAAGAGCTCCAACCACGGGAAGACCTGGACCTACAAGCTCCGCCCGAACCTGAAGTGGTCGGACGGGCAGCCGCTGACTTCTGCCGACGTTGCCTACACGATCAACCGCGCCCGCGCAGAGGCGTGGCTCAACTACACGTCGACGGTGGGGAACGTCAAGGCCTCCGCGCCGAACCCGACCACGGTCGTGCTCCGCTCGTCGGTGCCCGACCCGAAGCTGCCGACGATGGACGTCTACATCCTGCCCAAGCACGTCTACGAGAAGATTCCGAAGAAGAGCCTGACCAAGTACGCGGCCCAGGACGGCGTCGGCTCCGGCCCCTTCACGCTCGACAAGTACGTCAAGGGCCAGTACATCCGCATGAAGGCGAACCCGAACTACTGGGGCGGCAGGCCGGCGATCGACCAGGTCATCTTCCGGCTCTACACGAACGAGGACGCCAAGGTGTTCGCGCTCAAAAAGGGCGAGATTGACGCCGCGCAGGACGTGCCCGCGTCGGCCTTCCACGAACTCGAGCAGACGAAGGGCATCGTCGCCGTCCAGGGCCAGCAGGGTGGTTTCGACGAGCTCGCACTGAACGGCTACGCGGGCAAGCCGCCGCGTGACACGACGAAGTTCGGCTCACCGAACCCGGCGCTCAAGGACCTCCGCTTCCGCCAGGCGATCGCACATGCGATAGACAAGAAAGCGCTCGTCGCGCGTCCGTACGGGGGCATCGGCACGCCCGCAGACGCTCTCAGCCCGTCGGCGAATCCGGAGTGGACGCCGAAGATCCCGAAGTCGCAGATCTACGACTTCAACCTGGACAAGGCGAAGAAGATCCTCGACGACGCGGGGTACAAGGACACGGACGGGGACGGCATCCGGAACCTGCCGGGTGGCGGGAAGGACATCGTCCTGCGCTACTTCGTCCGCTCGGAGTCGACGTACTCGGCCCCGATCGCGCAGTTCATCACCTCGTGGCTCAAGCAGATCGGGATCGGCACGAAGACGTCGGTGTACAACGACACCCAGCTCACGGTCGAGATCGGGAAGGGCTCGTACGACCTCTTCGTGTGGGGCTGGACCCCGTTCGTCGACCCCGACCCGGAGCTCTCGTACTTCAAATGCGACCAGGTGGCCGTGGACGCGAAGGACTTCACGAACTACTACAACGACGCCTCGTGGTGCGACCCGGTCTACGACAAGCTGTACGCCAGCCAGCACGTCGAGCTGAACCACGCGAAGCGCGTCGCGATCATCCACCAGATGCTGACGCGTTACTACCGCTCCGCGACCTACGACATTCTCGAATACAGCCCCGACCTGCAGGCATACCGCACCGACCGCTTCACCGGCTGGCTGAAGCAGCCGGCGAACACCGGCCCGGTGATCTTCTCGAACACGTCGCCGACGTATGCGAACCTGAAGCCGATCAAGGCGTCGAAGTCCGGCCTTGCCCCGGAGAACGGTGGGCGCGCGCTGGGCGCGCTGATGCTCCTCTTCGCGGCCGGGCTGCTCGTGCGGGCCAGGCGCGACCGGTCCGATCCGGCCGGTGAGCGTGCGCGCATCCGGCGCCGTTGAGCGTACGACACGTCAGCGGCAAGGTCCTCGGCTCGCTGGGGACGCTGGCGTTCGTCGTCGTTTTCAACTTCTTCCTGTTCCGGGTCGTCGAGTCGAACCCGGTCGGCACGCTTTTCCGCGGCCGTAACCTGACCGACGCGCAGCGTCTCGAGCTCAAGCACCAGTTCGGTCTCGACGGGACGAAGCTCGACCAGTTCTGGCACTACCTCGTCCAGCTCGCGCACCTCAACCTGGGCCGGTCGTACGAGACGAACGCGACCGTGATCTCCGAGATCGGTCACGCGACCTGGCCGACGATCGCGCTCGTCGGCATCTCGACGGTGCTCTCGACCATTTTCGGCGTCCTGTGGGGCATCAGCGCCGGCTGGAGGCGCGGCTCGCTGCGTGACCACGGTCTGACCTCGTTCTCGATGATCACGTACGCGATGCCCGAGTTCTGGCTCGGGATGCTGCTCCTGATCGGGTTCGCGGTGTTGCTGAGCTGGTTCCCGATCGGAGGCATCACCGATCCCTCCTCGACCGCCATCGGCCTCTCGAAGCTGACGGACGAGGCGCGACATCTCGTGCTGCCGTGCGTGACGCTCGCGGTTGCCTACATCGGCGAGTACCAACTCGTGATGCGGTCGTCGCTGATCGACACGATGAGCGAGGACTATCTGATCCTCGCGCGCGCGAAGGGGCTTCGCGACCGGATCGTCCGCCGACGGCATGCCGTGCCCAACGCGCTCCTGCCGGTGGTGACGCTGATCGCGATCAACTTCGGCTTCGTCCTGTCGGGCGCCATCACCGTGGAGTCGATCTTCTCGTGGCCCGGTCTCGGGCATGCGACATACACCGCGATCCGGGCACCTGACCTGCCGATGCTGCAAGGCCTGTTCCTCGTCTTCAGCGCGTCGGTGATCTTCTTCAACCTGCTCGCGGACCTGACGTACGCCTATCTGGACCCGCGGGTGCGGACGTCATGAGCACGGTCGCGGCCACCCCGAGCGCAAGGGCGATCGCCTGGACGCGCCGTCGCCGGGCGCTTCGTCGTGCCGTCCGCGATTACGCGAGATCGAGATCGGGCCTGATCGGGCTCGGGGTGCTCGTGATCTTCATCGCGATGGCGCTTGCCGCGCCGTTGATCGCCAACCACGACAACCTCGACCCCTCGAAGACGCTGAGCACGCCGATCTGGGCCAGCCCGGGCCATCATGGGCCGCTGGGGACGGACAACAACGGACGGCCGATCTGGGACCAGCTCGTCTACGGATCCCGGATCAGCCTGCTGGTCGGGCTCACGGCGACCGTGATCTCGATGGTGATCGGCTCCCTGGTGGGCGTCGTCGCAGGCTTCTACAGCGGCTGGATCTCCCCGATTCTGATGCGGATCACCGAGTGGTTCCTGGTGATCCCGTTCCTGCCGCTCGCGATCGTCCTCGCGTCGATCCTCGGTCCCAACGTCCGCAATGTGATCATCGTGATCGGGATCACCTCGTGGCCGGGGACGGCGCGGGTGATCCGCGCCCAGGTGCTGACGCTCAAGGAGCGTCTCTACGTGGAGCGGAGCCGTGCTCTCGGAGCATCGAACCGGCACCTGATGCTACGCCACATCCTCCCCAACGTCTCTCCGCTGATCCTCGCGAACACGACACTCACGGTTCCCATCGCGATCCTGTCCGAGACGACGCTCTCGTTCCTCGGTCTCGGCGACCCGCTGCGCCCGTCCTGGGGCCGGATGCTGGACGAGGCGTTCTCGGACGGGGCGATCTTCCGGAATGCCTGGTGGTGGTACTTGCCGCCAGGCATCGGGATCGTGCTCGTCGTGCTTGCGTTCACGCTCGTCGGGCACGCGCTCGAAGAGGTGCTCGATCCGCGTCTCCGGGGCCGGCGGTCTTGAGCACCTCACTGCTCTGCGTTCGTGACCTGCACGTCACCTACCGGGCGGGCGGAGGGGACGTTCCTGCGGTGAGGGGCGTCGACTTCGATCTCGATCGTGGTGAGACCCTCGGCATCGCCGGCGAGTCCGGTTGTGGGAAGTCGACCGTGGCGGGGGCGCTGCTGAGGCTGCTGCCGGAGGGCACGGTCGTGACTGGCGAGGTGCTGCTCGACGGCGCCGACGTTCTTGCACTTGCGCCCGAACGGCTCCGTGCCGTTCGCTGGACACAACTCGCAATCGTCTTCCAGGGTGCGCTGCACACGCTCAACCCCGTCAAGCGGATCGGCTGGCAGATCGGCGAGGCGATCGCGACCCACGAGCCCGGGGCGTCGCGCCGCCTCGTGCGGAACAGGGTCCGGGAGCTGCTGGAGGTCGTCGGGATCCCGGCCCGGCGGATCGATGACTTCCCGCACCAGCTCTCCGGCGGGCAGCGCCAGAGGGTTCTGATCGCCCTCGCCCTCGCCTGCAACCCGAGCCTGCTGATCGCCGACGAGCCGACGACCGCGCTCGATGTGATGGTGCAGGCGCAGGTGTTGCGGTTACTCGAGGACCTGCAGCGTGAACTCGGTCTGGCGATGATCTTCATCACCCACGACCTCTCGACACTCGCGTACGTCTGCAAGCGGCTCGCGGTCATGTACGCGGGGAGGATCGTCGAGGAAGGGCCGAGCGACGACGTGTTCGCGACGCCGGCCCATCCGTACACGGCGGCTCTCGCGGCGGCCTTTCCGGTGATCGGGGATGCGCGCTACCGCATGGCGCCGTCGGGCCTCGGCGGCGACCCGCCGGACCCGCGCGACCTCCCGAGCGGCTGCTCGTTCCACCCCCGGTGTGCTGTTGCCCGGGATGAGTGCCCGAGAGTCGCCGTCGAGCTCTGGTCGGCCGGCGCAGGTCGCCGGGCGGCCTGCGTGCTGACCCGAAACGGAGACGCGTCGGTGTGAACGACCAGGCGCTGATCTCCGTCCGCGATCTTCACGTTCGGTTCCGTGCGCGGCGTGGAGCGGTTGCGCGCGCAGTGGACGGTGTCGATCTGGACGTACGCGAAGGCGAGGTGCTCGCGCTGGTCGGAGAGTCGGGCTGCGGCAAGACGACGCTCGCTCGTGCGATTCTCGGGCTCGAGAGACCGGCTTCGGGTGAGGTTCGGTTCGAGGGCGAGCGCCTGGACTACAGGACCTCGGCGCTCCGACGCTATCGCCGCAAGGTGCAGATGGTCTTCCAGGACCCGACGGGATCGCTGAACCCGCGGCAGACGATCTACGAAGCCGTCGCCGAAGGGCTCCGGATCCAGAGGGAGAGCGCCAACGAGGAGCATCGTGTGGCCGGGGCGCTGGCGCGGTCGGGGCTACGGCCGCCGGAGCGGTTCTTCCCGCTCTACCCGTACGAGGTTTCAGGTGGGCAGCGGCAGCGCGTCGTCATCGCCGGCGCGATGGTCCTCGAGCCGAGGCTGCTCGTCGCCGACGAGCCGGTTTCGAGCCTCGACGCGTCGGTGCGGGGCGAGATCCTCCAGCTGATGCTCGGGCTCGTGCGGGAGACGGGGGTCGCGATTCTCGTCGTCACGCACGATCTCGGGCTGGCCTGGAACATCGCCAATCGCGTCGCCGTGATGTATCTCGGGCGCATCGTCGAGCAGGGGACGACCGAGGAGCTGCTCGACGATCCGCGGCATCCGTACACGCGTGCCCTGCTCTCGGTCGTGCCCGAGAAGCACGGGCTGGAGCCCCAGATCCTGACGGGAGAGACTCCGGACCCGACCCGCATCCCGACGGGCTGCCGGTTCCACCCGCGCTGCCCTCTCGTCCACTCGGGGGAGACCGAGCGGCTCGGCATCGACGCGCGCTGCCGTGGCGACGACCCCGCGGACCTGCTTGCGGTACCGGCTGCAGCTGCGGAGTCGCAACACGTCGCCGCCTGTCACGCAGTTCAGGGGTCTGCAGACCTTCGGGTCCGACCCGACGTTCTCACCAGGCGACCCGTGCGTTGACAGGCGGGTCTGGCCAGAAGGCCAGACCCTGGGCTACGCCAGCCGGCGCGGGATCGTGCGCTCGAACCGCTGTTCTTGTCGGATGCCGGCCGTCTCGGCCTCGCTGCCGATCTCCTCGGCCACGACGTCGATCGTGATGTGGTACGCCTCCGCGTCCGAGCGCAGGTCGAGCCGCGCCTCCGTCTGCACCTCTGCCTCGGGCCACGCGATCCGGTAGACGGTCGTCCCCCTGGCCCACGCGCGCGCGGGATCATCCGTCGACACGCCCACCGATCCGTCATAGCGCTCCTCGACGCGGGCGCCGAACTCGGATTCGTAGCGCCACCCGTACGAGGTGACCGCGCGGGTCTCTCCGGCGAGGAGGTCGCGCTCGAAACGCCATACCAGCGGGGGCTGGTCTCCCTCGGCGTCGGTTGCGTGGGTGTCCCGTCCCGTCGTCGGCGGGAGCGACGGGGTGTCGAGGTCGCCGGGGCCGTCGAGAACGGGCAGAGTCAGCTCCACCGATCCTCGCTCGACGACGAGCCTTCCTCCTGTGGGCGGCGGCCAGACGTTCGGCCAGTCGGCACCCGCGAGCGAGAGCCGGACGCGGTGTCCGGGCTCGAACGTCCACGACGTCGCTTCGAGCTCGACCTCGACCGGCGTGGGCACCTCGGGCTCGAGCGCCCGAGGCTCCTCGTGCCCGTTCCGGTGGGCGAGATTGAGAATCCCTCGGGTGACGAGAGCTGACGTCCCGTCCGGGAAGACGTCACAGAGCTTCGCCGAGAGGAACGCGACCGGCACACTCGCCGTCACACGTAGGCGCAGTCGCGGGTGGCCCATGACATCGAGCTCGGCGACGAGCGGCTCCCAGTCGTACGTGAGCGAGAGCACGTCGTCGGGTCGCTGATCGTCGGGCTGGCCCCAGGGCAGCCTCCCTGCGCACGAGATCCAGGCGGTGCCGCCGACGTCGCCTCGAACATGGATCTCGTCGCTCGCGTCGCCGACGGGGCGGAGCACGATCTCGCCGAGTCGCGCCGGAGGCCAGGTCGATTCCGCGCGCCACTCACCGCGCATCTCCGCGAGGGCCGGTGCCGGCCGCGTCGAGCGACGCGCGAACACGACGATCGGAGGCTCTTCGTCGATCCCGTTCGGCTCGTCGCGCAGCCAGCGTCCGAACCACCGTACGAGCTCGGGCACGAGGTCGATGTGCGGACCAGGGAGCGACGTCGCCTGCGACATGTGGCTCCACGGCCCGATCAGCAGGCGCTTCGGGCAGCGGAGTGCCTCGAACGTGCGAAACGTGTTGTTGCGGTACCCGTCGGCCCACCCGGCCACGATCATCGTCGGGCACGTGATCCGCTCGTATCCGGGGCGGAGGGAGCCGTGACGCCAGTACGGGCCGTCGACCTGCTCCTCGAGCCAGCGGAAGAGCCAGGGCTCGGTTCCCTCGATCCGCCGCCGCCATTCGTCCCGCCAGCCCTGGCCGAAGACGGCGGGCACCGGCGGCAGGACGTTGCAGGCGACCATGTAGAGCTCCCAGTCGACGAGGTCGACTGCCTTCAGGACGCCGCCCATGTAGTGGACGTCGTCGGTGTAGCGGTCGTCGCTCGCGTAGATCGGCACGATCGCGTACAGCGCAGGCGGTCGTTCGCACGCGACCTGGATCGAGTTGAAGCCGGACCACGAGGTGCCGTACATGCCGACCCGTCCGTTCGACCACTCCTGATCTGCGAGCCAGGCGATGACCTCGCAGATGTCGGCGTGTTCCTCCGGCGTGTACTCGTCCGTCGCGATCCCCTCGGACGAGCCGGTACCCCTGATGTCGAGCCGGCAGACGGCGAAGCCGCCCTCGACGCACAGCCGCTCGTACTCGGAGGCATACGAGGCGGTGAGATCGTCCATCCGGTAAGGAAGCGCCTCCAGCAGGACGGGCGCGGGCCGCTCGTCGGGCAGCCAGAGCCGCGCTGCGAGGCGCGTGCTGTCAGCGGTCGTGATCCAGGCGCGCTCGTGCTCCACGCCCCGATCCTCTCACGCGCATGTCGCGCGTCCCGGCCGGGCCCAGCTCAGAGGTGCCTGGCGACCGACTTCGCGAGCACGATCACGTCGGCCTTCACCTTCGCCGCGTTCGCCGGCGGCCCGCCCGGGTTGATGAAGATCCCCTGGGCGCTGGCGACGACCTTGCCCTTCAGCAGCTCGATCGACGTCGTGTGCGGGTTGTAGAAGGCAGCCGTGCCCACGCCCCGGACGGTGACGACGCCGGGGATGATCTTCTTCGCAAGCGCAAACGTCGCGGGTGTCTGCCCGGGAGTGATGAAGACGACGGCCGTCCCGTCGATCCCGAGATTGGAGTGCGAGACGGCGAAGTGGCAGGTCGGCGCTCCGGGGAGTGCGTTGTCGACGCGGCCCGGCCCGACTCTTCCGCCAAACGCTGCCTTGACGTCCGCCCGCGTCGTCAGCTTGCACGGCGACGCTGCCGTCGTGCGCGGCGCGGCCGAGGCGCCGGCGCCGACCGTCGATGCAGCGAGGAGAGCTACTGCGAGGCGCGTTCGCGTCAGCATGGGCATCCCATCGGCTCGGCACAGGACGCCGAGATCCCTTGAACAGACGATGGCGGGGCGAGCAGCTACGCTCAGCTGTGTGAAGACGCGAACTCCCGATCCGCTGCTCGTCGTCTTCGGCGGCGCCTACTGGTGATCGTACGACCACGCCGCTCGTGTAGCGGAGCAGGTGAGGCGAGCGAGGCTGACGCCATTCGCTGATCTCCGTTTCCTGCGGGGAATGCTCCGGCGGTTGCGGCCCGGATCTCACGCGGCCTGACGCCTGGGACCTCCTTCGGGCTCCCTGCCGTATGCACGCCATGCCCGGCGTCTCGACACCGTTGAGCCGGCAGCTCGTCGCGGTCGGTCTCTGCGGCTTGCTCACCGCTGTGGCGGTCTCGACGTTCGTCACCGCTCCGGCGCGCGCGAAGCGCGCGGTGTCGCCGCCGCGGGTCGCCTACCGGCAGATCGCCGTTGCACGTGTTCTCGTTCTTCCTACGGGTCGCGTCATGCGAACGTTCGACTTCTCGATTCGCGGGGACTACGCCGATCTCGTCGTCCTGGACGTTCCGGCAGGCGCCGCGGTGAGTGTCCGCGCGCTGCCCGCGAACGGGATGCAGATCGTCGGCACGACGACACGAGCGGGAGGCGACGTGTGCCGGCGCCGCGGGTCACGTGTCGTCTGCACGCAGGGACTGGAGTGGTGCGGCCTCATCGAGGGCTCCTGGCGGGCCACGGTTCGGAAGACGAGCCAGGGGGCAGCGCTGGTGCGTGTCCGGTTGATCTTCGTGCGGAGGGCCGAGCCCGGCTCGGCCTCAGCCTTGTGACCCGGGAACGGTCAGCGCAGAGAGGACGCGGGCGAGCGCTGCCTCGTCCGAGGCCTCGCCGGCGTCTGGGGTGCGTGCGTAGATCTCGGCCGCTGCGAGGTGGAAGCCGTCCGGCAACCCGGCCGCGGCGAAAGCGGCCGCGATCTCCTCCATCTCGCCGACCCAGCGCCACCCCTTGCGCAGCGTGGATTTCGCAGCGGACTCCGCTCGTCCGGCGAGCTCTGGGAGCGACAGCCCCCATTCGACGAGGAGCTGCTCCTCGACGCGCTCGGCCCGCGCGAGCGCGCGCACAGCGAGCACGAGCGCGGTCGTGCCCTTCGTCCACGCCGCGTATGCGACCTTCAGCGCGGATGCGGCGCCGACCTCTTCGGAGACGACTCGTGCGTCGACGGTCGTTTCGTCGAAGAGCGCTGCGACGTGCTGCGCGTCGGCGCCGGAGAGATAGAGCCGTGTCGTGCCGGCCGCGCGCGGCGGCGGGCCGATCACCCCGCCGTCGACACACCGGCCGACGAGGCCGGCGATCGCACGCGTTGTCGCCGGCGACACGGCGTTCGCCTCGACATAGGTGCCTGGGAAGCCGGCGAAGACGGTCGCGACGTCGATCGCGGCGTGGGGCGGACAAAGGGAGACGACGACGTCGCTCTTTCCGCGGAGCTCCTCGAGCGTCTCGACGTCCTCGAGCCCGGCTGTCCCGGCGCGCTTCACTGTCGCCGGGCTCCGCCCGGCCGAGGCCCAGAGGACGGTGTGCCCCGCCGAGCGCAGCGCGGCGCCGACCGCCGCGCCCATTTCGCCCGGATGCACGACCCCGATGATCATGGTGGAAGTCTCTCGGTTAGATGGTGCCGGGTGAACCGTCCGGGCCGTCCTCGAGCAGGTCCTCGTAGAACGCTCGCAGTCGTCCCACGACGGCGGCGGCGGTCGCCAGTTCGTCGGCGGTGAAGTCGTCGAGCTTCGCGCGCCAGCGCCGTTCGAAGTACGTGCGGCGCTCGGCGATCAACTCCCGCCCCCGGTTGGTGAGGGAGCACATGACGATGCGCCGGTCGTTGGCCGACCGGGTCCGCTCGACGAGGCCCATCGAGACCAGGGCGTCGAGCATCTGTGTCACCGTCGCCGGCGTCAGCTCGGCCTTGGCAGCCAGGTCGCCGGTCGAGAGGGACGTGTGCTCGTGGAGGCCGAAGAGAAGGTGGTACTGGGCGAAGCTCAGCTCTCCCGGCCGCTGTGTGTCCCGCCCGCGCAGCCGGCGGACGGCCGCCAGCGCGCCCTTGAACGCACCAGCGAGGTCGTCGAAGGCTTGCTCACGGCGTCCGGAGCGAGGCGGTGTCGCGACGCTCGTCACGCGACCAGCATCTTCTCGCTGGCGTGTGACGGCGCGGCAGCCAGGGCCCGTGCGGCGCTTCGTGCCGTGTGCTCGGCGCGCACGAGCACGACGCAGGGGACGATCGCGAGCGCCGTGAGCGCGAGCGACCACCAGAACGCGGTGGCGTAGGCGCCGGCCGCTTCGGTGCTGCCGCTCGCGTGGCTGAGCTCCCGCTGCAGCACCACGGCGAGTACGGCTGTCCCGATCGAGCCGCCGATGCGCTGCAGCATGTTCAGCTGCGGCGTCGCGTCGCTGAGCTCCGCCGCCTGGAGCGAGGCGAATGCGGCGGACATGGCAGGCATGAATGCGAAGCCGACGCCCATCCCGCGCACGAACATCGCGATCGACAGGTGCCAGATCGACGTGTGCGTGCCGATGAACCCGAACGGGATCGTCGCCACGCTCGTGACCAGGACGCCGAAGAGCGCGAGCGGGCCCCCGCCGAGGCGATCGGCGAGGCGGCCCGCAAGGGGCAGCACGAGGGCCATCCCGAGCCCCATCGGCGCGGTCAGCAGACCCGTGTCGACGACGCTCTCGTGGCGGATCTGCTGCCAGTAGAGGGGCATCAGGATCATGCTGCCGAAGAGCGCCGCGCCGAGACAGAACATGGCGAGCGAGGCGGACGAGAACGTGGGTCGCCGGTACAGGCGAAGGTCGAGCAGTGGGCGCCGCGCGCGCAGCGCGTGTGCTGCGAAGGCGCCGACGAGCGCGATGCCGACGAGCAACGGAACGATGGCCCTGATCGAGGTGATCGTTCCCGTGGCGCCGATCTCGGCGAGGCCGTAGGTCAGGAGCGGCAGACCGGTCGCCATGAGCACGAGCCCGCGAACGTCGAGCGGATCGGTCGGCTCGCGCTCCCCGTGGGGCAGCGTCCGCAGGGCGGCGACGAAGGCGACCAGGCCGACCGGCACGTTGACGAAGAAGATCCAGCGCCAGCTGGTGTTGTCGACGATCAGTCCACCCAGCGTGGGTCCGAGGATGGGGGCGAGCATTGCCGGAACGGCGACGACGCTCATCACGCGGCCCATGCGTGCGGGCCCGGCAGCGCGCGCCATCATCAGCTGGCCGACCGGCAGCAGCATGCCGCCGCCCACGCCCTGGATCACCCTGAAGACGATCAGCGTAGTGACGGAGCCGGCGAGGCCGCAGAGCACTGAGCCGGCGGTGAACAGCACCAGCGAGAGCAGATAGACGGGCTTCGCGCCGAACCGCCGCGCCGCCCACCCCGTGATCGGGATCACGGCTGCCAGCGAGAGCATGTAGCCGGTGATCACCCACTGGATGTCCGCGATCGTGCTGTGCAGATCCCGGCCGAGCGTCTCGAGCGCGACGTTGACAATCGTCGTGTCCAGGATCGACATGACGGTCCCCATGATCACGACGAGAGCAATGCGCCAGACGTGGCTCTCGATGGGGTCGTTGCGCGTGCCCATGATTGATTAGCTACCTAAAGATTAGGTACCGATGGTGTTTTGTGTCAAGGGGGCGAGCTCAGACCTTCCGGTCTGATCATCCGCCGCGGTCATGGAGTCGCGACGGTCACTCCCGTGTAGTAGGGGTAGAGGATTGCCGGGGAGGGCTCGAAGCCGCTGACGGCCGGTGACCACATCCAGACGTCGTTCGGCGTGAGCAGCGGGACGTAGGGCAGCTCCCGGGCGAAGACGTGTTGGACGTCCGAAGCGGCATGAGAGAGCTCCGCGTGGCCCGCGGCTCGGAGCCACCGCTCGAACGCCTGGTCAAGATCGGGAACCGACGCGTGCTGCCAATTCGGAAACGGTCGGGTCGAGCTGGCCGTGAAGCCGATCAGGGCATCGATCGGGTCCTGCCACAGCCACTTCGAGATCGACGCAGGCGGGCGCTGCGCTACCGCCTCGTAGAACGGCGCGAACGGCGCGACGAAGCGGAGCTGCAGGTCGACGCCTACCTGGGCGAGCTGGCTGTGCACGAGCGCCGCCACGCGACGAAAGACCGGGTCGTCCTGGACGACGCACTCGCAGCGGATGTCGACGCCTGCTTCCCGGAGCAGCGTTCGGGCACGCGCCGGATCGTGCCTGCCCTTCTCGTCGACCGATGCGTCGTAATGCTCGTCACCCGGCGGTACGGGGCCATAGGCGACGGTCCCCTGCCCCCAGAGAGCCTCGCGTACGAGCGCCGTCCGGTCGACTGCGAGCGATATCGCCTCCCGGACGCGACGGTCGTCGAAGCCGAGGTCAGTGCGACCCCAGTCGAGAGCCAGGTACATGTTCGAAGCCTGAGGCTGCTCGTGGACGACGAACCGGCCCTCGCCGCGCACGCGGTCGACCTCGCCGAGAGGCGGCCCGTGCAGCACGTGCACCTCGCCGCGTTCGAGAGCGGTTAGGCGCTCTCTCTCATCGAGGATCGAAAACCATTCGATCCGTTCGAGCGCCGCCCGATCGTCCGTCGGCACGCGTTCTGCGACGACACGCTCCGGCGACCACGAGACCAGCCGGAAAGGGCCGGTACCGTTTGCGAACTGGTGACCCGAGCCGGCGGGATCCGAGGCACGGCGAGCCTCGTCGTACACGGCGGTGTGAGTTCCCCAGAGCAGCGAAGGCAGCCGCGCATACGGATAGCGGAGACGGAGCACGAGCGTTTCCGGGTCGGCAGCCTTGACGGTATCGACGGGATCCCAGTACCACAGCTGCCGGTCGGGGAACGTATCGAAGCGCAGGTGATCGAGCGCCGCGACCACCGCCCGAGCGTCGCATGGCTCGCCGGAATGAAATCTCGCGCCAGGCCGGAGTCGAATCGTGACCTCCAGCCCGTCGTCCGATGTCTGCCAATGGCTGGCGAGCATCGGCCGCGGCCCTCCCTCGACTCCCTTCGCGATCAGCGTCTCGTAGACCGCGACGCTCGGTGGATCGATGTGATCACCGGTGGGGTCCAGCCGAGAGAACGGATAGTCGAAGGCTTCACGGAGAATCATGTGAATGCGTGCAGGATTCCGGCCTCGAGCGCTGCGTGGCGAAGCGGGGCCAGGGCGACGAACGCCGGATCGCGGACGAGCCGGGCCAGAGCCATGCGGTTCGGATACCGCACCACGGCAGCGAGATCCCATTTCTCATCGCCGATCAGGATCCCGCGCGCCTCGCCGGCGTAGACGAGCTCCGCGCCGACGCCCGCAAGCAGCGGTGCGACCGATTCCCCGTATTCGCGGTACGCATCAGCGCCGTCGGGGCGAAGACGCACGAGGTTGACGAGGACGGTGGCCGCGCCGTCGTCCTCCGCGAGAAAGCGCTGGAGCGCCGCTTCCGAGATGTCGAGCTCGCTCACGGGCTGGCGATGTAGATCTGCTCGTCGAGAAAGGCTCCGATGTGCCCAAATGCCTGCGCTGCCCAGTCGCCTCTGAGCAGCTGGGCACCTTGCTCCGCGGTCGGGAAGGCGACCGCGCCGGCCCAGCCGATTGCGTCACCGCGTAGCGTCGCGACAGCGCGGTCGATGGCGTCGTCCTGTGAGCCGTACAGGAACAGGCGCGGGACGCCTGGCAGCCGCAACCGGTCGAAGGCGCCGACCGCCGGCGGTGATAGGAGGACGAGCACGTCCGCGGAGACGCCCAACGCTGCGACTGCGCTCTCGCCCGCTGCGACGATCGTTACGACGGCAGCGCCGTTGCCACGGACGTCTTCGAGCGCGGCCGCCAGATCGGCCTCCGGGTTCCACTCGCCGTCGTCCGAGCCGCCATGGCCGCGGAGGTCGAGCACGAGCGCAGATCGTCCGCGCTGCTCGACCAGCGGCTGCAGGGGACGCCAGTCGTCGAGATCTCGTCCGCGATCGTGCGCGAACACGAGCCAGGCATCGTCCCCACACCAGCGTTCGCCTCGCAGCGTCACGCCGTCGGCCGACGCGACCTCAGCCGGCAAGACGTTCATCTGCTGAAACCAGTGGGAGCGGCGCGGCGTTGAAGCACGCGACCCAGTGATCGTCTCGCCCCAGCCCCGCGGGCTCGAGTGGAGGCACTTGCTGGTGACACACGTCCTTCGACCGGAAGCACCTGCTCGAGAATCGGCAGTGATCGCCGGGGTCGATCGGGCTCGGCACCTCTCCCTCGAGCGCGATCCGGGCCCTGCCCGGCTCGCGCACCAGCGACGGCACGGACGACAGCAAGGCCTGCGTGTACGGATGCAGCGGATTCATGAACAGCTCGTGCGTCGGTGCGATCTCGACGACCTTGCCGAGATACATGACGGCGACGCGATCCGCCGCGTGGCGGACGACGGACATGTCGTGGCTGATGAAGAGGTAGGTCAGGTTGAGCTGCTCTTGCAGATCGTGCAGCAGGTTCAGCATGTGGCTCTGGACGGAGACGTCGAGCGCGCTGACAGGCTCGTCGGCGATCAGGAACTGCGGGCCGACCGCGAGCGCCCGCGCGAGGCTGATGCGCTGGCGCTGTCCGCCCGAGAACTCGTGCGGGTACCGGCTCAAGGAGCGCTGCGGCAGATGGACGAGATCGAGCAGCTCCGAGAGCCGCTCGCGCCGTGCGGTGCCGTCGAGCTGCAGGTGGCTCATCCCCTCCGAGACGATCTTCGAGACTTTCATGCGCGGATCGAGCGAGCTGTACGGATCCTGGAACACGATCTGCGCTCGCTGCCGGAACGACCGCAGCTGTTTTTCCGAGGCCGAGAGGACGTCGAGCCCGTCGTAGAGAACCGTGCCTGCCGTCGGCTCGATCAGACGCAGGATCAGCCGTGCCAGCGTGCTCTTCCCGGACCCGGACTCCCCCACCACGGCGAGCGTCTCGCCGGCGTGGACATCGAGATCGACGCCGTCCACCGCCCAGAGCCAGCTTGTCGGCCGCGAGAGCAGGTCTCGCTCGACCGGGAAGCGCTTCGACAGGCCTCTCAGTGAGACGAGCGGCTCGGTCGTGTCAGAACGGTGTGGGGTTGTAGCAGCGGAGCGCATGGTTGGTCTCGACTCGATCGAGTGAGGGATGTGACGCGCAGCGGTCGATGCGATTCGCACAGCGGGGAGCGAAGCGGCAGCCCTCCGGAAGCTCTGACAGCTCGGGGACACGCCCCGGGATGACGGGCAGGCGCTCGTGCCGTGGGGTCAGGCCCGGCATGCTGCGGAGAAGGCCCTGCGTATACGGATGCTGCGGGCGGTCGAAGATGGTCGCGCTGGAGGCGCTCTCGACGACCTCTCCCGCGTACATGACAGCTACGTGGTCGGCGATCTCGTGGACGACCGCGAGGTTGTGCGTGATCAGGAGCACGCACATGCCCATCTCGTCGCGGAGCTCGGCGATCAGCTCGAGGATCTGCGCCTGGATGGTCACGTCGAGCGCCGTGGTCGGCTCGTCGGCGATCAGGACCTTCGGGCCGAGGACGAGCGCGATCGCGAGCATCACGCGCTGGCGCATTCCGCCGGAGAACTGGTGCGGGTAGCTGTCGAGCCGTTTCCCGGCATTGGGGATCCCCACCCGGGCGAGCATCTCCACCGCGCGGGCGCGGGCGCGAGCGCGCGGAACCCGCTCGTGCGCGTGGATCGTCTCCACGATCTGATCGCCGATCGTGAACGCCGGGTCGAGGCTCGTCATCGGCTCCTGGAAGACCATGGCGACGTCGCGCCCACGGACCCGGCGCATCTGGTTCTCCGACTTCGTCAGCAGATCCGCTCCCTCGAGCAGCGCACGACCTCCGCCGGGCTGAGCAGCCGCGGGGAGCAATCGCATCAGCGACAGCGCGGTCATCGTCTTGCCCGAGCCGCTCTCCCCCACGAGGCCGAGGATCTCGCCACGACGAAGCGCGAACGAGACGCCGTCGACCGCGTTGAAGGTCGCGCGTCGCGCCCGGATCTGAGTGACGAGCCCTTCCACGGAGAGCACGGGGCCGTCGTGGGCGCTCGCCACACCCGTCTCGCGTCCGACCTGCATGGCGGTCAATAGCGCCTCAGCCGCGGGTCGAACACGTCGCGCAGACCGTCGCCGAACGTGTTGAGGCCGAGCACGATCAAGGCGATCGCGATGCCGGGGACGATGGCCATCCACGAGTCCACGTAGAGATAGTCCCGGCCGCCCGCGATCATCTGGCCCAGGCTCGGCGTCGGCGGTTGGGCGCCCATGCCGATGAACGACAGCCCTGCCTCCGCGATGATCGTGTAGGCGACGTAGTACGAGCTCATCACGAGCGTCGATCCGATGGTGTTGGGGATCACGTGACGGAGGATGATCCGCCGGTGGCTCACGCCGAGCGCCCGCGCCGCTTCGATGAACTCCCGCTTGCACAGCGACAGCGCCTCTGCCCGGATGATTCGCGCGAACGCAGCCCAGTTGACCAGCGCCACCGCGACGATCACCGCCGTCAGCCCGGGCTGCAGGATGCCCACGGTGATCACAGCGACGAGCAGCAACGGAAAGCCCCACGTCAGGTCGATTAGTGAGCTGATCGCCGTGTCGACCGCCCCTCCGTAGTACCCGGCGAGTGAGCCGAGGATCATCCCCACGACCACGGAGAGCGCGGTCACCGCGACGCCGACGAGCAGCGAGATCCCGATCCCGGCGGTGACGCGCCAGGCGAGGTCGCGGCCAAGGTTGTCGGTCCCGAGCAGGTGACCGTGAGTCAGCGGCGGCTGCAGAGTCGTGATCAGGTCCTGGTGCAGATACAGATGGTTGAGGCCCGGTACGAGTACGATCACCGCCCCGACGATGCCGATGCCGATGAAGGCGATGGTGATGAGCGAGCCGGCGAGCGCCAGCTTGTTGGCGGTCAGGAGCAGGACCGCATCTCGCCGCCGCCCCGGCTCTGCGACGAGTTCGATTGCCTCCACCGGGGCTACGCTCACGACGCACCCGCCTCTCGCACTCGCGGATCGGCGTAGCGCTGGCCCACGTCCGCCAGCAGGTTGAAGACGATCACGAGGACGGCCAGCATCAGGGCCAGCACCTGCGCGAGCGTGTAATCGCGCTCCAGGATGCTCTGCACCAACTGGTACCCGAGCCCGGGCCAGCGAAAGATGACCTCGACGATCATCGTGTACGCCAGCAGGTCACGCGCGAGCGTGCCCGTCAGCGCGAGGATCGGCGGCAGCGCGTTGCGGAAGGCATGGACGGCCACGACACGTCGCTCTGGGATGCCACGGGCCCGAAGAGCGCGCACGTACTCGCGCGACAACTGCTCGAGCATCGATGAGCGTACGAGACGCTGCATGATCGCGATCGACGGCAGAGCGAGCACGATCGCCGGCAGGATCAGGAACCTGAAACTGCTCGCTCCCGCAGCCGGGAGCCACTGGAGGCGGATGGCGAACAGCGAGATCAGCAGCACTGCGAGAAAGAAGTTCGGAATCCCCATCCCGAGCGCCGCGAAAAGCGTCGCGCCGTTGTCGAAGACAGAGTTGCTGAACCGCGCGGCAAGCATCCCGAGCGGGATCCCGACCACCAGCGTGAGCAGGAACGCGGTGCCACCGAGGATGAGGCTGTACTTGCCGGCGCTGGCGATGATCCTCGTGATCGGATCGCCGTTGATGAGCGACACGCCGGGATGTCCGCTCAGCGTGTTCCCGATGAAGCTCAGGTACTGGTCGAGCAGCGGCTTGTCGAGCCCGAGCAGCTTCTTGATGTTGGGGATCAGGTAGGTGGAGTACGAGTTCGCCGGATTGACGAGTTGCGACGTCACGTCACCCGGCGCGGCACGCATCCCGAAGAAGATGACGAGCGAGGAGACGAAGACGAGGAGGACCGAGAAGGCGAATCTGCGGAGGACGAAGTACCTCACCGCGGCCCCTGCTGGCTGCGGCCCGGCCGCCAGGGGCCGGGCCGCAGCGGAGTCACGACCCGGGTGCTACTTCTCAACCCAGACGTCGTTGTAGAACGGGTAGAGCATCGTTTGTGACGGTGACCACCCATGAACCTTCTTGTTGTGAACCCAGATGTCATTGCGGGTCACGATGGGGATCTTGGGCAGCTTCTGCGCCCAGATCAACTGCGTCTGCATCGCCGCTGCCTTGAGCTGCGACGTCGTGCGGGCAGTCTGCCACTTCGTGAACGCCGCCTTCAGGTCGGGCAGATTGCCGTTGTAGGCCGGGCTCGGGATGATGTTGAAGATGACGAGCACGTCGACGGGGGACGACCAGAGCCACTCGTAGCCGAACGACTGCGACTTCGGGTAGGCGGGGAAGAAGGCCGCGCTCTCGAGGGACTTGACCTTCATGTCGATCCCGACGTCGTGCATCATCGGGACGATCGCCTCCATGATCAGCTTGCCCTGCGCCTGGGCGGCCCAGTCCAGATGCGTGAAGGAGAGCTTCTTGCCGTTCTTCTCGCGAATCCCGCCCGAGCCCACGGTCCAGCCGGCCTGATCGAGCAGCTTCTTGGCGGCGCCGGGGTCGAACTTGTTGTACCGCTCGACCGCATGGTTGTACCACTTGTAGTTGGGCGCGATCGGTCCGTAGGTCGGAGCGGCGTGCCCGAAGAAGACCGCCTTGGCGATGCCCTCGCGGTCGATCGCGTGTGAGATCGCCTGACGCACGCGGATGTCGTCGAAGCCGAGGCTGGTGAGCGTCCAGTTCGGGCTCATGAACGAGTTGGCGATCGCCGGCCATTCCTGAACCACCAGCTTGCTGTTCGCCTTGAGCCGGCTGACGTCCTGGCCGGCGGGATTCTTGATCGCGTGCACCGACCCGCTCTCCATCTCGTTGGCGCGGTTCGCCGGCTCGACGATCGGCACCCACTGCACCTGGTCGACGTACGCAGCGCCGTGATTCTGCAGGAACGGGATGTTCGACCCCGGATAGCCGGCCCACCTGCTGACCCGGACGGTCTTGCCGGGCGTGAACTCGGTCAGCGTGAACGGACCGGTGCCGTCGGCCTCCGTCGCGCCGTACTTCTGGCCCAGCTTCTTCCGCATCGCCAGGTTCTCGACCATCGAGTACTCGGTGGCGAGCGTCTCGGGGAGTGCGGCGTCGGGCTTCTTCAGCTTGATCACGACGGTGTTGTTCGGCCCGGCCGTGATCGTCATCGGCGGCCAGAAGATCGCGTTCTGGCCGGTCTTCGCACCGCGCATGATGTTGAAGTTGTCGACGACCGTCTGGTTCGTGCACGGAGCACCGGAGTGGAACTTGAGCCCATTCCGGACATGGAGGACCCAGGTCCGGCCGCCGTTCAGCACCTGCCAGCTTCCCGCCATCGCGGGGACGATGCGGCCGCGGGGGTCGCGCGTCATAGTGAACTCGTAGAGCGCGTAGTACCCCGGATCGGCCCACCCGCTCTGGATCGTGTCCATCTTCGTGAAGTCGCGGTCGTACCCCTCGATGAAGGTTCCGCCGCGCGTGACCTGCGGACCTGCGACAGCGCGTCCCGCCGCCGACGCGATGGGAGCGAGCGCGGCAGACGCGGCAGTCATCGACAGGCCCAACGCGCCCGCGTGCTTGAAGAACTGGCGGCGATCGATCCGCCGCTCGGCGTACTGCTCGAGCAGGCTCTCGAGCGAGTCGTCGTGACCGCTCAACTGGGCTCCCTCCTTCGAGTCGCCGTTCGCGCTTTCTCGGCCGACGGACGGCCGGAAAAACGTTTTTCTAGACGCCCGATTCTCGACCCCCGAGCCGCTGCTGTCAAGTGGACGGCGGCGGCCCGGTCGACGCGCGCCGAACGAGCTCCGGAAGCGTCTGAACGACCTGGCTTCTGACCCTTCCTCCCTCGATCATCTGCAGGAGCATCTCCACGCCGCGCTCCGCCATCTCCGCCAGCGGCATGCGCACCGTCGTGAGCGGCGGATCGAGGTACTCGGCGAGCGGAGCATCGTGGAACCCGACGAGCGAGAGGTCGCCGGGCACGTCGAGGCCGCGTCGCTTCGCCGCGGCCAGGGCGCCGACCGCAGCCGCGAGGCTCCAGACGACGACTGCCGTCGGCGGGTTCGCGAGCGAGAGCAGCCGCTCCATCGCGCGCAGGCCTCCCGCCTCCTCGTACGGCGCCTCCACGACGTACGAGGCGGGAACACCGAGACGGGCGAAGCGCATCGCCGAGCGGAAGCCGGTCGCGCGCCTGCGCGCCGTGTCGGCGTCGCGCGGCCCGGTGATGTGCGCGATGCGTCGATGGCCGAGCTCCAGCAGATGGCGGACCGCGATCTCGGTTCCCTTAGCGTCGTCGACGGTGACACTCGGCCCGAGGTGCGGCACGCGGCGGTTTGCGAGCACGAACGGCAGACCGCTCTCGGCGAGCTCGCTCAAAAGCGTCTCGCCTGTCGACGCGCTCGCGATCAGCAGGCCGTCGACTCGCTGTTCGAGCAGGAGCCGCCGGTAGGCCTCGCCCGATTGGAGAAACTCGTCTGCGTCGGCCAGCAGCGTCACGAAGCCGGCGAGCGCGGCGCGCCGCTCGGCGCCCTTGATGATCTCCGCGTTGACCGGGTACGCGAGGTGCGGGATCACCACGCCGAGCGTCATCGTCCGCCGCAGCTTCAGCCCGCGCGCGAAGGCGTTCGGCCGGTAGTTCAGCGCACGCGCCGCCTCCTCGATCCGCTCCCGCGTCTCCGGCCGGATCGAGACCGTCGGATCGCGGTTGAGCACGCGTGAGACGATCGACGTTCCCACACCGGCTTCACGCGCGACGTCGGCGAGCCGGACGACGCCCCGGGTCTTGGCCCGCGATGTCCGACTCGGCACCATCTGAATCTAGCGCAGGAGGTCGCGAGGCAACCCGATCCGGTTGAAGTCGGCCGCGGCCGCCTCGGCATGTCGCCGACCGTTTTCCAGTGAGATCATGTGGTGGCCCGGTAGCAGGGCGTCGAACTCCAGCTGCGCGATCCGGTTGCACGACGCCGCGTAGTCCTGCAGGTTCGAGTCGGGAACGTTCTGCAGGATGATCGCCCCACCCCAGAAGACGCAATCGGACGAGAACAGGTAGGCGCGATTGCGTCCTCGCAGGCGCAGGCAGAAATGACCTGTGCAATGACCCGGCGTCGCAACCGCCTCGAGCTCGAGTTCGCCGACCTGGATCCGGTCGCCGTCCGCAAACTCCTGCTCGACCTCGGCCGGCTCCCAGTCGTAGTCGGCGGGATAGAAGCCGAACGTCTTGGCCCAGTTCAGCCCGATCCGGTCGGCGTCGGCGACGCGGATGGTGTCCGCAGCCTCCTGGGGCGCATAGAGCGCGGCGCCGGTCGCCCGCTTCAGTGGGGCGCAGCCGCCCGCGTGGTCGGCGTGATAGTGGGTGATCACGATCTTCGAGATCCGCGCTGGATCGAACCCGTCCCCCTCGATCAGCTCGACGATGCGGTCTGTGCCAGGCCCGAATCCGGCGTCGATCAGCGCGAGATCGGTGCCGCCGTCGATCAGATAGGTGTGGCAGTCGAGGCGATGCGTGAGGTTGAAGCCGTAGTCGCCGCCGCCGACGAGGTACACGTCTTCGGTGAGCTTCATGTCCGTCCTTTCGATCGGCGCTATTGCTCGGGCACGGAATACGCGTGCGCCGTGAGTCCTCCGTCGATCACGAGATTGACGCCGGTGATGTAGGCGGCGTCGTCGGATGCGAGAAACGACATGGCTGCCGCCATGTCCGACGCGTAGCCCAACCGCCCCATCGGGACGACGGGGAAGCCCTCGTCGCGCCAGCGCTGCATCTGGTCCTCTCCGACGAGGTCGACCGATTGCTGCGTATCGGTCGGTCCGGGGCTGATCGAGTTGACGCGAATTCCGTGGCCGACGAGCTCGATCGCCATGCACTTGACGAGGTTGACGAGGGCGGCCTTCGCCGCGCTGTAGTGCGCGAAGAGGGGCGATGCGCCGAGAGCCGAGATCGACGCCGTGTACAGGATGGAGCCGCCGTTTCCCTGCTCCACCATTGCACGGGCCCCCCGCTGTCCGACGACGAACCCGGCGGTGAGGATGACGCCGATCACCTTCTGCCACGACTCGTCCTTGAGCTCCAGGAACGGCTCTTCCGTCCAGGCCGCGGCATTCGAGATGACGACGTCGAGCCGTCCTGCATCCTCGTACGCCTCCTTCACGGCCCGCTCACACTCCGCGGTCTCCGCCAGCTCCGCTTCGATTGCACCGGAGTACACGCCCAGCTCGCGGAGCTCGTTCGTCACCCGCTCGAGCCTGTCGCCGAAGTGGTCGACGAGGTAGATACGCGCAGCGCCTTCCCGCGCAAAGCGAAGTGCGGCCTCCCGCCCCATGCCGCTGCCGCCGCCGGTGATGAGCACGACCTTGCCCCGATGCCGTTCGCTGTCCATTGCGTCCCTTCTCTCGTCAGACCGACCCGATAAGCCCTGCTGCACCGGCGACCAGCCTGTCCGCGCTCGTCGCCGCGAGCGGCGTCCCGACCGTCTCGTACTGGCCTTCGACGTACGCGTCGTCCGTCATCACGTACCGCACGTCGTCGTTGGCGAAGCCGACGACCGCGAGGCGGGCGCTGCCGGCGCGATCCTTCAGCTCGAGGCCGAGCTCGACGAAGGGCTCGCCCGGCAAGCCGACGAGCGTGACGTCGCCGATGCGCACGGCCTGCACCTCGGTCTCGAGCTCGCTCTTGCCCGTCAGACGGTCGCGATAGCCGTCGCGGAAGCTCATGAAGTCGAGGAACTCCGCCAGTTGCGCCGGCTGCTTGAGCGGCAGGGCAACTCTCGTCAGCGCGCCGGAGATCCCGTCCCCCGCGACCGGCAGCGCCCGCTCGGCCGCCTGAATGGCCTCCCCCGCCAGGCTGCGCCCGAGCCGTTCCGCGTCCGCAAATCCTCCCCAGTAGACGGGGTAGTTCTCGAGCGTCTGCGGGATGTAGATGTTCGCGTGCTGCTCGTACGGAAACCGTGCCGGATTGATGTTCCCGGCGCAGCCGTTCAGGAAGAGCATCCCGGCGCCTCCGCAGGCGGTCGACAGCAGCCGGCGGCAGGGCCCGACGTAGTCGGCCGAGAAGGCGAGGTTCGCGTAGTCGAGCGTCACCGGGTGGCACGGATAGACGACCGTGAGGGCGATGGTCGCACCGCTCTGCACCGAGGACGCCCGCAACACCGAGACCGACCCGTCGAAAGGTCCGGTCTCGTCACGCCGGTTGACGGACGCGTAGTCGAGCGAGCCGACGCCGAAGAAGAGCTCGGCATCCTCGAGCCGCGCGAGCGCCTCCGACGCCGCCCCGACGGCTGCGTCGAGCGTTCTTTCCGCCGGAGCCGCAGCCTCGGTTCCCTCCCACCAGGCGAACAGATCCGGTCCGGCGTGGGTGTGGGACGCGCCGACGAGGACGTGCTCGGCGGCCACGCCGAGGGGGGCGAGGGCATCGCGCAGGCCGGTGGTGAACTCGTGGGTCACGACGAGCGTGTCGAGTCCCACGAGGACGGCCCGGCCGGCGCCACTCTCGAGTGCGAGCGCGGTCGCAAGCAATGGATCGTGCACGCCGGTCGAGACCTGCCGCCGGCGGCCGACGTAGCCCTTCATTGCGTCCGGGGTCCACGCGAGATCGCGCCGGACGTCCGGGTAGCCCGCCATCGGCGTGCCGACGGGCGGTGTGATGTCTGCGATCGCGAAGCCAGCTCTCATTGGCTAGAAAATCGGTTTTCTGCGAAGCTAGCGACGTCCAACAGGACCTGTCAAGCTTCAGGAGAAACGTTTTTCTTCGATGACGAGCCCCGTCGACACCTACCTCGAGATCGCGGTCATCCGCCGGTTCGAGGAGCGGTGCGTCGCGCTCAAGGCGGACGGCCTGATCGAAGGCTCGATGCACCTCTGCTCGGGCCAGGAGGCGATTCCAGTGGGTGCCTGTCGCGCACTCGAAGCGTCCGATGCCCTCTCCGTCACGTACCGCGGCCACGGGTGGGCGATAGCACGGGGTGTTCCCCTGGCGGACCTGTTCGCCGAGCTGATGGGCCGGGACTCCCCACTCTGCGGCGGGCGCGGCGGCTCTGCGTTCTTCTCCGCTCCCGAGCGCGGCTTCCTCGGGGAGAACTCGATCGTCGGCGCCGGCGTGCCGATCGCGGCCGGCTCGGCGCTGGCCGCCAGGTTCGACGGCCAGGGATCCGTGACGCTGTGCTCGATCGGCGAGGGAGCGATGAACCAGGGCGCGACGCACGAGGCCCTCAACATGGCCGGCGTGATGAGGCTCCCGTTGGTTGTCGTGATCGAGAACAACCTCTACTCGGAGCTGACACCCGCCGGGGCGATGATCGCGACCGAGACCCTGGCCGAGAGGGCGCCGATCTATGGCATGCCGGGATCACGCCTCGACGGCAACGATGCCGACGAGGTCGAGGCCGCAGTCAGGACGGCCGTCGAGCGCGCACGAGCCGGCGACGGCCCGTCGATCGTCGAGGCGATGACCGAGCGGCTCGTCGGACACTACGACCTCGATCCGCAGCACTACCGTCCCAAAGGCGAGATCGAGAGCGCGATGGAGCGCGAGCCTCTGGCGCGGCTGCGGGCGCGGATCGGAGATGCGCGGGCCGATGAGTTGGACGGCGAAGCTGCGCGCCGGATCGAGGATGCCGTGCAGAGCGCGCTCGCGATCGCGCCGCCGCCGGTTGAAACGGCCCACGAGCACCTGTATGCCTGACACCGCCGTCGAGACTCTGCCGGCCACGCGCGAACTGACGTACATCCAGGCCGTCAACGAAGCACTGCGCTGGGCGCTCGCGGAGTATCCGGAAGCTCTCTTCTTCGGCGAGGACGTCGCTCTTCCCGGCGGGCCGTACGGCGCCTCCAGGAACCTGCACAACGAGTTCGGCGAGCGTGTGTTCGACACCCCGATCTCCGAAGCGGCGATCCTCGGCGCGGCGATCGGAGCAGCGCTCCGCGGCCGCCGCCCGATCGTCGAGATCATGTTCGCCGACTTCTTCCTGGTGGCGCTGGACCAACTCGTCAACCAGGCGGCGAACGTGCGCTACGTCTCCCGTGGCAAGCAAACCGCCCCGATCACCGTCCGCTCGCAGCAGGCTGCCGCACCTGGCGCCTGTGCGCAGCACGCGCAGTCCCTGGAAGCGCTCTTCGCCCACGTTCCCGGCCTCCGGGTGTGCCTGCCGGCGACGGCCCAGGACGCCTATGAGCTGCTTCGGGCTGCCGTTGCCTGCGACGATCCTGTCGTCGTCCTCGAAACGCGGGCACTCTATCCGCGGCGTGGGGATGTCACGCTCGGCGGCCCGGTCCAGTCCCCGGGAGGGTCGCGTGTCGTGCGTGACGGCGGCGATGTGACGATCGTCAGCTGGTCGCGAATGGTCGGAGAGGCACTGGCGGCGGCCAACGTCATGTCGACTGAGGGCGTCGGGGCCGCAGTGATCGACCTTCGCTGGTTGTCCCCGCTCGATCTCGATCCGGTGCTCGAGTCGGTCGGGCGCACGGGCCGGCTGGTCGTTGCCCACGAGGCGAATCGCACCGGCGGGTTCGGAGCCGAGATCGCCGCGCGCGTCGCTGCCGAGGCGTTCGACTCGCTCGATGCCCCGATCGAACGCGTCGGGCTTCCGGACGTCCGCATCCCGGCGGCGCCTTCGCTGAACCGTGCACTCGTCCCGAACGTCGAAACGATCTCGGCGGCGGTCAGACGTGTCGCGCGGTAGAGGCTTGATGTGGGTTATCCACCCCTTCGGATGGGGGCCTGCGCGTTGCGCATCCGCGGCGGCTCGATCGGCACCAAGGCAACCAGCCTTGGCACCGATCGATCCGGACACGGCTGCTTGGCGCATGCCCTCCCCGTAGGCATGTCCAACCCACATCAAGGCTCTCGCACGCGCGGGCTCGTCGACGACATCGTCGAGGTCGCGGAGATCAGCGCGCCGACGTTCTCCGAGGAGGCGCGCCTGGCCTGGGTCGAGAGCCGGCTCGCCGGTCTGCCGGGGTCACGCCGCCGTGACACCGTAGGCAACCTGATCTGGAGCTTCGGTAACGGCCGTCCGGAGATCCTGTTGACGGCGCATCTCGACACGGTCTTCGGCGAGGACGTGCCGCTGACGGTGACGAGAGCCGACAGCCGTCTGCGGGGACCCGGTGTCGGGGACAACGCCGCCGCGATCGCGACTGTCATCGGCGTCGTCGAGGATTTGGCCGCGGGCGGGGAGGCGGACGGCATCGCGGTTGCGTTCACCGTGGGCGAAGAAGGGCTCGGCAACCTCCGCGGCGCGCACGCCGCGTGCGACGCACTGAAGCCCATGGCGATGATCGCGCTCGAGGGTCACGGGCTCGACGAGGTGTTCGTCGACGCGATCGGCAGCGTGCGCGCGCGTGTCGTCGTGCGCGGACCCGGTGGGCACTCCTGGGTCGACCGCGACCTCCCGAGCGCCGTGCACGCGATGCTGGTGCTCGGATCCGAGCTGATCGCCGGGCCGACACCGCTTGCGCCGGTCAACGTCGGCGTCGTCTCGGGTGGCCGCTCGGTCAATGCGCTCGCGGACGAGGCCTGGCTGCTCGTCGAGCGGCGCTCGGTCGACGAAGAGCCGCTCGCGACCTTCGTCGAGCAGCTCGGTGGGCTCGCGGTCGAGTCACCGCTCACGGTCTCCGTCGAGGATCTCGTCCGGCGGCCCTGCGGACGACTTCCCCGAGACGCAGCCCTGCTTCAGACCGTCCGTGAGGTCCGGCGCGAGCTCGGCCTGCCGGATGTCCTCGTGCCGGCGTCGACGGACGCCAACGCCGCCCTCGCTCGCGGGATCCCCGCGCTGGCACTCGGCGTCGCGCGCGGAAGCGGCATGCACACCGTCGCGGAGCAGATCGAGCTCGACTCGCTCGAGCTCGGCCGCCGACAGCTCGAGCTGGTGCTGCGCCGGTCGCTCGGGTGAGGATCGTCGGCTACAGCGATCGTCTCTGCGTCGAGCAGGGCGGGACGATCGAGTTCATGGTCAGTTGCGCTCATCCCCGGTACCGGGCCGAGCTCGTCCGCCTCGTCCACGGCGACGTCAATCCTCAGGGACCGGGGCTGAAGACGGCGCACGTTCCGTCGCCGCTCGAAGGCGAGTACACGGGCCGCAGCCAGGAGCTCCTCCCCGGGTCGTACTCGCGCATCCCCGAGCTCGAGCTCGGCGGTGAGATCGAGATCGACGTCTGGTTGTGCCCGACGACACCCGGACGCGGTGAACAGACCATTCTGGCTCACGGCGACCTCGCGCTCGTGCTCGACGCGAACGGCGCGGTCGCGATCCGCCACGGGGACGAGCTCGCGTCCACCGGGTCGCGACTGCGGGCGTGGGAGTGGTACCACGTGACCGCCTCGGTCGACGCGCAGCGACTGCGGATCCGGCAAGAGCCACTGAGGGCTTTCGTGCTCGGCGAGCGCGTAGAGGTCGAAGCTCCGGTCGCAACTCGTCGAGCGCCGGTGCGTGCGCCCGTGACGATCGGAGCCCGACTGGACGGCGACCGCGCGGCGGCGCATTTCAACGGCAGGATCGAGGGGCCGAGCCTGTCATCGGCGGGCGCGGTCGTCGCGCGCTGGGACTTCTCGCATGGCATCCCGACGCGCGTCGTGTCGGACGTTTCGGGCAATGGCCATGACGGCGAGCTCGTGAACATGCCACTGCGGGCAGTGACGGGGACGCGGTGGAGGGGGCAACACCTTGCCTGGCCCGACGCGCCCGACGAGTACGGCGCGATCCACTTCCACGACGACGACCTCGACGACGCCGGGTGGGAGCCCGCTTTCAGCCTGGTGGTCCCGGATGCCTTGCCCAGCGGCGTCTACGCCGCGCACCTGCGCTCCGAGACGGACGAGGAGTACCTCCCCTTCTTCGTCCGCCCGCCGCGGGGCCGCGCGAGCGCAGACGCGTTGTTCCTCGCTCCGACGCTCAGTTATCTCGCGTACGCGAACGAGCACTACTCGTGGTCGCCGGACTTCATCAAGTGGGCGCCGGGGAACGTTCTCGAACGGCTGACCGAGCGCGACCGCTACATGCAGGAGCACTGCCTGCTCAGCCTCTACGACTTCCACAGCGACGGGACCGGCAGTCACTATTCGTCGTTCCTTCGTCCACTTCTCTCGCTTCGGCCGGCGTACGACATGCCGCTGATCTCGGCGCCGCACCAGTTCAACGCCGACCTGCACCTGCTCGACTGGCTGGAGGAGAAGGGCTTTGCCCGCGATGTCGTCTCCGATCACGACCTGCACGCCGAGGGAGCCGAGCTCCTACGGCGCTACCGCGTCGTCCTGACCGGAAGCCATCCGGAGTACTGGACGTGTCCGATGCTCGACGCGCTCCAGGAGTACCTCGAAGAAGGTGGGCGGCTGATGTACCTCGGTGGCAACGGCTTCTGGTGGGTGACGTCCATCCACCCGGCCGCTCCACACGTGATCGAGCTCCGGCGTGGGCTGTCGGGCTCACGGCCCTGGAGCTCGCGCCCAGGCGAGGTGTTCCACGGGGGAACCGGCGAGTTCGGCGGCCAATGGCGCTACCGCGGGCGCCCGCCCCAGCGCCTGGTGGGCATAGGCTTCACGGCGCAGGGATCCGACGCCAGCCGGCCCTACAGGAGACTCGACGGCAGCTTCGATCACCGCGCCCGCTGGATCTTCGAAGGCGTCGGCGACGACGAGCTGATCGGCGACTTCGGCCTCGTCATGGGAGCCGCCGGCGGCGCGGAGATCGACCGTGCCGATGCGGAGCTGGGCACGCCGCCGCACGCGCTGCTGCTCGCCCGCGCCGACGGCTACGCGGACATGTACGCGGCGCAGATGGACGACAGTCTCTTTCATCAGCTCAACGAGGGCGGCACGACCAGCCCGCTCGTCCGAGCGGACATGGTGTTCTTCGAGACATCGAACGGCGGAGCGGTCTTCGCGCCCGGCTCGATCTCGTGGTGCGGCAGCCTTTCCCACGCCGGCTACGAGAACAACGTGTCGCGCATCACCGAGAACGTCCTTCGCCGGTTCCTCGACCCGGCTCCGTTTCCCGAGCCGTCGTGACCCAGACGGTCATCGAGTACGACCCGACGGCCCTCGCGACGCAGGCTGACCCCTACCCCGCGTACCGCCTGCTGCTCGAGCACGCACCCGTCTACCGCAACGAGCCGCGTGACTTCTACGCGCTGTCGCGCTACGCCGACGTCCAGTCTGCATTTCGCGACTGGCGCACGTTCTCGAATGCGGGTGGCGTCACGGTCGACGAGCTCCTCGCGTTGACCGGGCCGTCCTTCCTGACCATGGATCCCCCACGCCATGACCTGCTGCGCGCCATCGTGCGCGAGCCGTTCAGACCCAAGGCGCTCGCCGCGTTGGAGGAGCGCATTCGCGCGCACGCCCGAGAACTGCTCGACCCGCTCGAGGGCGAGGTCGAGATGATGACGGCATTCGCCGAGCGATTGCCCGTGCGCGTCGTCTGCGAGCTGCTCGGGTTTTCACTCGCGGACGAGCTGGTGCTGAAGTCCTGGTCGAACGCGATTCTCGAGCGCGTCCCCGACGACGACCGCACACCGGATGCGGCCAGGACCGCGGCCCGCGCGATGCGCGAGTACTTCATCGAGCAGCTGGCCAACCGTCGCCGTCACCCGGGCACGGACATCCTCAGCCGGCTGGTCACGGCCCGGCCGGGCGGGGAGCCGCTGACGCACGAAGAGCTCGTCGGAACGTGCTTCCTCCTCTTCGAGGCGGGCAACTCGACGGCGACGGCACTCCTGGGGACGTCGATCCTCCTCCTTGGGCCGGAGCCGGCTCGGCGAAGGTGGTTGGCGCGCAATCCCGGCGGCCAGAATGGCGCAATCGAGGAGCTCCTCCGTTTCGAGTCTCCGGTGCAGAACATGGGACGCATCGCGACCCGGGACGTCGAGGTGCACGGCGTCGGCATTCCGGCCGGCGCCAGAGTGCTCCTCGTGATCGGGGCGGCGAACCGCGATCCGCGCGCGTTCGAGCATCCCGACGTCCTCGATCTGAAGCGCGCGCCGAGACGGAACCTCGCGTTCGGCGACGGGGTTCATCACTGCATCGGGGCGCCTCTGGCGCGACTCGAGGGCTGCGTCGCACTCGACGAGTTACTCGGCCGCCGGCCGGACTACGAGGTGACGGACGTGGAGCGGTTTCACGACGTGACGCAGCGCAACCTCAAGCGCCTCGTCGTGCGCTTCGATCGTTGACGTCGGTTACGGCCCGGCGCTCGGCCGGTCGGGGTCAGAACGGCAGCGGCTCGGACGAATGAAGGTGGAACGCCTTCCGGAGAGGCTCGTGAACGGTCCAGCGTGTGGTCAGTCCCTCGGGGAAGAAGACCGCCACGCCGGGGGCCAGCTCGATCGGATCCTCGCCGTCGCGCTCGACCGTTGCCCGACCTTCCACGACGACGGCCATCTCGTCCGTGTGAGTCCACTCGAATGAGCCGGGTGTGCAGGCCCAGATTCCCACGGCGAGCGTGGAGTCGTCGGACTTCCAGAGGAGCGTCCCGCTCGCCTGGGGGTCGCCGGCGATGATCTGAGCGGCCTCGAGTGGCCATGCATCGAGCGATGCCGACGAGATCTCTGCGGCGACTACAGCTTGGCTAAGCGTTGTCATGTTGCCTCCTTTGCGACGCAAGCCGATCTTCGACACTACCGCAGCTACGAGGTGCGCCGCAGCGCCGGCGCTTGCCGATGCGCACGCAGCTCTGCTTCCCGGGCAACTGAACCGTTCGAGTCTTCTGGACGAACGGTGGGTATCGCGGCTTGCTGTGGAGGGTTCGGAGCGGCGCTCGGGCGCCGCAGGGGGATTCCGGGCCGGAGGCTACGCAGGCCGGCCCAGCCGGATGGAAAGAAGGGAGGTTGGAATGGCGGATCATCTCGACGCGCCTGGTTTGACGTCGCCGGCGATGGACACGCGGGTGGACATCACCGACCACTACGCGTTCAAGAAACCGGGTGATCACAAGCGCACGGTGTTGATCATGAACGTGAACCCGTTGGCACCGACGCACGCGAACGAGTTCCGCGCCGACGCGGTCTACGAGACGCTGATCGACACAAACGGGGACGCGCTCCCGGAGCTAGTGTTTCGCTACCGCTTCACGCCAAAACAGGGCGGCCAGCAGTTCGCGACCGTTACCAGGGCGGAGCTCGACGGCAAGCTCGAGGACGGCCACCTGTACGGGGAGGAGAAGACGCTCGTCGAGAGGGCGCCGGTCAGCTTCGGCGCCAAGGCGATCGTGACCAGGGGTCAGGACGACGTGAACTTCTTCGCCGGTCTCCGGAGCGACCCATTCTTCTTCGATCTGGCCGGCTTCCTGGCCGGCTTCAAGTTCACCGGAACCGACTTCTTCGCCAATCTGAACGTGTTCGGGATCGCGCTCGAGCTGCACGACCATCTGCTCGGCAAGAACCCCAAGATCGGTGTCTGGGTGCGCACGCTGGTGCCGATGACGCTTCAGCCCGACCACTTGACCCAGGCTGACCAGATGGGTCGACCGGCGATCAACACCGTCTTCAACCACGGTGGCGAAAAGAACATCTTCAACGTCACCCAGCCGGCGGACCAGCGCACAACCCAAAACGGCAGTGGCAAGACCTACCTCCACTCGTTCGAGGCCACACTGCAGTCGTTCGGCTACTCGGCAGCCGATGCAAAAGGCATCGCCGAGATCCTGCTGCCCGACATCCTCACGTTCGACTACTCGAGCTCCGACGGATTCCTGAACGGCCGGCGGCTCCAGGACGACGTGATCGACATCGAGCTGAACCTGGTCACCAAGGGCGCACTCAAAGGTGACGGGGTCGGCCCGCACTCCGACTACCTCCCCGACTTCCCGTTCCTCGGGAACCCGCATCCCTAGGAGGTTCGAGATGGAGCAGATGGACCGCCGCAACTTCGTCAAGCTCGCCGGCGCCGGCTCAGCCCTGGCGGCGGCATCAGCCGCCGGCGTCCCGCTCGCAGCACACGTCCTCAGCAACAACGCCGGCGTACTCCGCTTCAGCGCGTCCGCCGGCGTCCCCGCCAAGCCCCTTGCGAGTTACGCCACGCACCTCGTCGAGGGCACCGTCGACCTGGGAACAGGAACCGGGCTCGTCACCAGCCGGGTCGTCGCCGGCCATCCCGGTGAACCCAGCCTGATCGGGCTGCCTGGACTCGCCCGTGTCATCAGCATCACCAACGTCGAACCGGACGGGCAGCGCTACCGGCTCCAGGGCGTCATCGAAGACCGCTCGCAACTACAGCGAGGCGAAAGCCCCATGGTCGAGATCCTGGTCGACCGTGCGCGCAAGCTTGTGCACGTTCCCTTCCTCGGACACCCAAGCGCACTACCACTCGCATAGGCCCCGAGGGGGCGGGCGGCTGCGACACACAACCCGCCCGCCCCCCAACAGCCGGATCGGCGGGTCTGGCGTGAACCGCGTCCAGCACGGAGCTGTGCGCTGGAAAGTCCGCAGTGTAAGCTCGGCGGACTTTCCGACCCTGGTGCCCCGGCAAGAATCGAACTTGCGCACGAGATTTAGCTTTGCCGGAAGGTCGTTCACCTCCGCCGACGGGCGTCTGCACGAGCCTGGTTGGCGAGCAGCCGCCGCGCCGCCGCGTCCATCGTGCCGCTGTGGGCCGGCCGGGTGGTGCTCGTGGGATTCTCGGCCAGCCGGTAGCTGCGCCCGATCGATTGGGCGTAGTGTTGCTGCCGGATGGCGTTGGCGATTCGTGCGGTGACGTTCGACGTTGGCAGCACGTTGCTTGCGGATCCGAGGAGTGAGGAGCGCCGGGAGGAGTCGCGGGCGCTCAAGCATTGGTTGAAGGACCACGGCCTTGTGGAGAAGGACGAGCGCCGCCGCGTCCTCGCTGACTCATCACGGTTCTGGTCGGACAGCGGCCTGGAGAGCGAACGCGTGGCGAGCGAGGTGGCGGACAGCATCGTCACATCGCTGGCCGTGCAGGTCGCCGCGAGCGAGAGGCAGAGGCTGGAAGCGCTGCTGAGCGATATCTACCGAGACGGCCCCTACGTCGCGGCGAGTGGGGTGCGCGCGGCGCTTAGCGGCTTGCGGAAACACGGTGTCGCTCTTGGCATCGTGTCCAACCGTGGCGCGCGGCCGGGACGGCTGATGCTGCGACAACTGGAGGTGAACGGGCTCGCCGGGTTCTTCGACAGCAGGGCGGTCGTCTGGTCGGATGAGGTCGGGGTCAGCAAGCCCGATCCGCGCATCTTTCTGGCCTGCCTCGACGCTTTGGGGGTCGCGCCGGAGCGGGCAGCCCATGTCGGTGACGTGAAGGACAAGGATGTCGCCGGGGCGCGCGAGCTGGGAATGCTCACCATCCGCTACACGGGCATTCGCGACGACCATACGGATGGGCCCGAAGCGGACATCGTCATCTCCGCCTACGACGAGCTCGAGGAGGCGCTCGGCTTGCCTGCGGCCGCAGCGGCGCGCGCCCGCCGTCGTTTGCTCGCGACCCTGCCGCTGGCGCTCGGGCCCGCCGCCTTCGAGTCGTTCGAGGCCAGTGGCGAAGTGCTCGAGCGACTAGGCCAACTCGTCGCCGCCGCCCGGGGCATCTGGTGACGTGCGACGATGCCTGACCTGCCTCACCGCCGGCCAGCGTCCGCCTCGAGTTGGCTCCAGCCCGTGTCGGCAGCCGCGACGAGCACGATGGCCAGCGAGACGACGAGCAGTGCCGAAGCAAGGCGACAAAGCGCGGTTCTGATGCGTCTCGGGGCCGCTCCCACGACGAGCGCAGCTCTAACCGGCGATCAGGAGCCGGCGGCCCTTGGGCGTGATTGTGATCTCCTTCGCGCGGCGGTCGGTGGCTGACGGCCGACGTCGGGCCAGTCCCGCGCGCTCGAGCTCGTCGATTAGCGACACCATCGCGCTGCGGTCGATCCCCAGTTGACTCCAGGCACGTCGCGTGTTCCTGGGCGAAGGAGGACCACCCGACGAGAGAGCGAGCGGCCGAAAAACGGGTAGGTGGATCTTCTTGCTCGTGTTCAGCCCCGAACGGCGGCGGTGAAGACCTCCTCACCGATGCGCTGATTCGTCGCTGAGTCGATCGTGGCGTCGAGTGTTCCGTCAGTCCAGATTGGATGCGCGGTGCCGTCGTAGGCTGTGATGCCCTCGTAGTCACCGTACTGATTGCCGGCGTCGGCGTAGGCGTTTGCCGCGCTTTCATCGCTCACCGCCGTCGTCACCTTGGCGTTGGCGGCGAAGGAGCGGCCGCCGTCGCTCGAGCTACTGAAGTACAGGTCGGTCTTCGTGTCGGCAGGGTCGTTGCGCGCGTCGTTCCAGGTTAGGTCGACGGTACCCGAGACTGGGTCGACCGACAGCCATTGGTTGAACTGGTCCGCGCGCACGCCGGTCGGGTCATCGTTAACGCGCACGGGCGCACTCCAACTGGCCCCCCGGTCGCTCGAGCGGGCGACGAAGATGTCGGTGCCGTTCGAGGCCGTCTCGTCCATCCAAGAGCAGTCGAGCGTGCCCCGGTTGGGGCCGTTGCTGCGATCGGCGTCGCAGGCGGGATAGAGGAGCGCGCGCCGGCTCGCCATCGCTGGGATCCCGTCGTCAAAGGCGACCGTGGTTGGTGCGATCACACCCGGCGCTCCGAAGCTGACCCCGCCGTCGAAGGAGCGGTTCGCCATCAGGCGCTTGTGCTGGATGTCGTGCCAGGCGACGTAGAGCTCGCCGTTCGGCCCCACGAACGGATCGGCGCCGATAACCTCACTTGGTCCTGCCGTCGGCGAGTTGACGGCGAGCGGTGCGCTGAAGGTACGTCCGCCGTCGGTCGAGCGGGCAAAGAGAAGCGTGTTGTTCGCCGACGACTTGCCCGCGTTGTTCGAGGTGTTGTCCCATGCGACGTAGACCGTGTCGCGGAAGGGGCTGTGCGGGTTCGTATCGACCGCGATCATCGGCTTGTCATTGAACTTGCCGCTGCCGCTGTTGAAGTTGAAATAGGCAACCTGCGGCCAGGTCTTGCCTCCGTCGAACGACTTGGCCACCGCCATCTCAGTCCCTTGGATGGAGGCGAAGAAGCGGTTGAAGAAGACGACGATGTAGGAGTAGTAGACATTGCCCTGCGTGTCGAAGGCGACTCCCGGATCGGATCCGAAGTCGGTTCCGTTCGTTGTTGCCGGGGGCGGGAGCGGTAGATCGACCGCGCCCCAGCTCTTGCCGCCATCGCTTGAGAAGTAGCCGCGCATAGGCAGGCGGATGATCTCGTTCGAGCCGCCGACGAGCGTGTTCGGGTTGAGCGGGTTGAGCGTGATCGACGTCTCGCTCTGCGGCCCGTCCTCGTTACTCATGTCGACGTTCGCCCCGACCCTTGTCGCCGGACTTGGGCCCGAGACCGGGTTGCCGGCCTGCTGCAGGAGCCTCTGGTACTTCGCCCACCAGGTCGGCACGACATACGAGGCGGAGGAAGCACCGAGTGTGCTCCCGGAAAGCACCAACGCGGCCAGGAGCGCGCCCGCAACCAGCAAGACGCCGACCAGGCTCCGTCGGTGCAAATAGCGTGTAACCTGCGTCCGCACGCGTCCTCTCCCCTGACGTGGCGACCAACGGGGTCTGCAGCGACCGGCGCGAATCGAATTCCGACCGGCAGCGATCAAAGTGTCGTTCGCTGTCGCACTGACGTCAAGGCACACCCGCCTGCTCTGAAGGGCGCGCCGATACTCGTGTCGCGCCGTGTCTGGGCGAGGGTAGGCAGGATCGGCGGCATCGCCGCGCGAACTTGTCCGACGCGCACGCAAGCATCGCCTGCGGTTGCTCGGGTTGTTCGGGCTGCTAGCGCGCGGTTGGTCCAAATTCGGCGCCGCTGTCGCTGGGCTCGGTCACCGGCAGTTATGGATCGACGCGTGCACGGCGTCGCCTGGTGGGAGTTTGAGCAGCGTGCCAGCAAACGCGCCCGTCGTTGTTAGCCAGCCGGAGACGCGACGTCGCAGCGTGACGGCGGTCGGGGACTGGTTTACGGCGTGACCGGCGATGGTTACCTGGCAGGGCGTGGCGTGGTTGAGGACGAGAACTTGTCGTTCGCGATCGTTGCCGCTGACCGCGACTGACACGACCGTGTCCTGTTCGCGAGCTCGGATTGCGTCCGAGCGAGTGTGGGCGGTGGCGGTTGGTCCTTGGGCGGGCGCGACAAGCCAGCCGATGCGTCCTGGCTGAGTGAGCGCGTCTCTTAGCCACGGTTTCGACCAGATCAGCGGTTCGCGAAGGTTGAACGGCAGGGCCGTGCCGCGTCGTAGGTAGAGAGGGAACTGGGAGATCGGGGTCGGTCGCACGAGTCTCTGTGGGCCGTGTAAGACGGTGCCGCCGAACAGGTCGACCCAGTCACCCGCGGGGAGGTAGACGGGCGACAGCGTCGGCGGTCCGGTCAGGTCGGATCTGCTGCTGGCCGCCTCCGTGACGGGCGCGGCGAGCAAGTTTGGGCCCACGAGGAATTCGAGATCGGCGCTCCATGCGGCTGGGTCGTTTGGGTAGGCGAGCGCGAGCGGGCGCACGATCGGCAGCCCGGTACGGTGGGCGAGCACTGCTAGTTCGTACAGGTAGGGGAAAAGTTCGTAGTGAAGTGTCGCTGCGTCACGAAACAGACTCACGGTGGTGGTGCCGAAGTCCCAGAAGTGGGAGCTTTCACCCTGGCCGCCGACTTCGAAGATCGGTGTCACCGCCGCGAACTGCGCCCAGCGTAGGAAGAGCTCGGCGGTTAGCGGCGGCTGCGCGTTTGAGTAGCCGCCGACGTCGGCGCCGACGAAGGGGAAGCCGCTGACGCCGGCGCTCTCCGTGGCACGGATGGCGGCCTGGAGCCCTGCGAACGACCCCTCCAAGTCGCCGGCCGAGACGCCATAGACGAGCGCTTGCGAGCCGGCGTAACCGGCCCGGAAGAGGGTCGCGAAGTTCTTGCCGCGGAACTGTCTGAGCGCGCGGGTGACGATCGTCGCGTATAGGAGGGGATAGTTGTTCTGCAACTCTCCGCCGGTTCCCGAGGAGACGGTGCGACTTTCAAGGTCGAGTTCGTCTCCGCGATCGCCCTTGACGCCGTCAAAGCCGGAGGCGAAAAGCTCGCTGAGTTTCTGCTCGAAGGTTGCGGCGGCGGCTGGGTTGCTGAGATCGATTTCTGCCTGCTTGCCGTGTCCGAGCAGTGATGAGTCCGGATAGTCGGGATGCGGGCAACGTGGGTCGTCGCGTGTGACGAGTGGTGAAACCCAGATCATGGCGAGAACGTGTTGGCGGTGAATGGCCTCCAACATCGGTCGCGGATCAGGTGGGTAGCGTGAGTCGCCGAACTGGAGCGACCCGTTACAGTCCCCCGCTTCCCACGGGTTATCGATGATCACCCAACCGATCGGGATTCGTCGCGACCGCAGCTCCCTGATGTCATTGAGCACGTCACCCGGGCCGGAGACGATGTCGCGCCATTTCATCAACGCGAACTGGGACGGCGGCGGCAGTGAGGCACGACCCGACGTCATCGTGTACGCCTCCAGTACCTGGGCGGGCGAGCCCAGGTAGAGGCGATAGGAGAGCGATGACGCCTTGACACACAGTTGTACCGTCGACAACGAGGGCGTCAGCGGGCAGGGCGGCGTCTGATCACGGTCGCACGTCCCGTTCGCAGATGATCTGCCCGGAAGAGCGATCCGCGCGATGCCAGCCGTGGTGACGTACAAACCGTATCCGGACGAGGTCGCCACGAACGGCGCCACGACGCTGTTCCCGCACTGGTAGTAGACCTTTCCCGTCACGAATCGTCCGTGTACGTCGACCGTGTCGCGGCGCATCCCGCCGCCAAGGAAGTGCTCGCGTGGAGAACCTTGCAGCGTCTCGAAAACCCGTTTGACCACCGCCCCGGGGCTGAAGCTGACGTCGACTCTGAGATCGTGGGCTGAGCCGCCAACGGACACGAGCGCCGTCCGACCCGGCTCGTCCGTCGTCACGGTGTAGGCGACGGAGGCACCTTCCTCGCGCTCACCGACGAGATCGCCGAGCGTATGGAAACCGCCACCGACGACCTCATACGCAAGACTCGAGCCCGACCCCGCCCCGGCCGGCGTCTCGCCCACAACAACCCGGCCGCCGTGCGTAAACACGA
>JACXTT010001023.1_pt1 | contig 47749 bp, 33 predicted proteins | sample 9270951 | NCBI WGS metagenome assembly JACXTT01 (sample SAMN15532306, study PRJNA645909) | rock metagenome | isolation source: weathered quartz diorite | place: Puerto Rico | collected 2017-06-21 | reverse complement strand
TCACGAATCTGGCGACCATCGAATTCAAATCCACCGCCAGGCGCGACAGTTCCTGGCTGGCAACGCTGGTCTGGTTGGCACCGGTGGTCGACTGGGACGCCAGGTCGCGGATGTTCACCAGGTTGCGGTCCACTTCACGGGAGACCTGGGCCTGCTCTTCCGAGGCGCTGGCGATCACCAGGTTGCGCTCGTTGATCAGGTTGATCGAGTGGGTGATCTGCTCCAGGGCGACACCGGCGGCCCGGGCCATTTCCAAGGTGCTCTGGGTCCGCTGGTTACTTTGCTGCATCGATTGCACGGCCTGGCCGGTGCCATTCTGGATCCCGGCGACCATCTGCTCGATTTCCTTGGTCGACTGCTGGGTGCGATGGGCCAAGGCCCGCACTTCATCGGCCACCACCGCAAAACCGCGCCCGGCCTCGCCCGCCCGCGCGGCTTCGATGGCAGCGTTGAGCGCCAGCAGGTTGGTCTGTTCGGCGATGGCACGGATCACATCCAGCACCTGACCGATATCCCGGCCCTGGGTCGCCAGGCCTTCCATCAGCACCGACGTGCTTTGTACGTCCCGGGTCATGGCCTGGATCGCGTCCACCGTCTCCACGACCCGGTTGCGCCCTTCAAGTGCCGCCTGGTTGGACTGCTGCGAAGCTTCGGAAGTCGACACCGCATTGCGCGCCACTTCTTCTACCGCGCTGGTCATTTCATTGACCGCGGTGGCGGCCTGCTCGATCTCGTTGTTCTGCTGCTGCAGCCCACGGGACGACTCCTCGGTCACGGCACTGAGCTCCTCGGCCGCCGAGGCCAACTGGGTGGCGGAACCTGCGATCTGTTCGATGGTCTTGCGCAGATTGCCTTGCATCTTCGACAACGCTGTGAGCAAACGGGCCGGCTCATCCTTGCCCCCGGCGACAATGGCCTTGGTCAGGTTGCCACCGGCAATGATTTCAGCGGCTTCGACCGCCTGGTTCAGCGGCACGACGATGCTGCGGGTCAACAGCCAAGCCAGCAGCACGGTCATCGCCGCCGCCAGAGCCGAGACCAGAAGAATGCCGAGGCTGGCGTTGCTATATTGCTCGCCAGCTTCGTTCGATGCGTTCGTGGCCCCCTGCATGTTGATTGCCACCAACATCTTGAGCTGCTCTTCCATCACATCCGAATTGGCCTTGAGCTGGTTTTTCATCAGGTTACCCAACTCCTCGACCTTGTTCTGGCGCGACAGCTCCAACGCCTGGTTCAGGCCCCCTATATAAGTATCGAGCGTCGCCGCGAACTCCTTGTACTTGGCCAGCTCATCCCCATCAGCCGGTAAATCTGCGTAGGCTTTTTGGTCCTTGCGAACTTTGTCGATCAGACCAACGATGCGCGGATACTCGCTCTGCAAGGACTCGGGCTCACGGTTGATCAGAATCCGATAGAACACAATACGCATACGCAGAATGTATTCGCCCACATTGTCCAGATATTTCACGCTGGGCATTTGATTGGTATACATATCAACGGACGCGTGACGAATCACCGTCATACGAGTTTGGGAAAAGACCCCTAGTACAATCACCAGTAATGCAATGAAGGCGAAACCGAGAAAGGCGCGAGGAGCGATTTTCATATTTCGTAGGGACATGGACTGCTCTCTTATAGATGTGAGGATACCTGCCTCCATACCGGAGACGCACCAGATAGCAACAGGCTAGACCGACAGTACCGACCCACTCCTTCGATTTCGCATCAGCATTCGAGACGATACCGATAAAGCGTTTTTTCTGGATACGCAGACGACCGACAGCCTTGCGCGCCGCCTGTATTGGCGACGCGCAAGGCTGGACGATCAGGATGAAAAATCAGTTACCTGGTTCGAAGACGGCAACGCAACCATCACAGCCACCACCCTTCGCGCCGAGCGGCACGAAGACATGGTTATTCTTCTCGCTGGCAGCGACCGAATGCGGGGTGCCGCCAGGCAGTTTTATGCGCTGGACGAGGGTATTGGATTTCGCGTCGATGACGCCGAGTTCCGGGGCACCTGGCATGTTGCGCGAAGCGCTGTAATATTGATTGACTTTCGGATTGTAGGCGACCATGTCGGCTGCACCGAGACCAGGAATGACCTTGACCAGCGTGCCGTCGGTTTTCATGACCACGAGCACCGGCTTCAAGCCGCCGTCCTTGCTCCCGGCGTCGCAACCCAACAGCAGATTTGCGCCAGGTCCCTTGACCAGACCATTGGGATGACAGTCATTCACAGGCATCAGTTTCTCGAGTTTGCCGCTGCTCGGGTCGATGACGGCGACTGCGCCCTTGGCCTTATCCTTCTTCAACTCGGGAACCGAAACATAGAACTTCTTCGTCACAGCATCGTAGATAGGCTGCTCGACTCCGTCCGTGGCATCCTCAAAAACAATCTTGGACACGACTTTATGCCCGGCCTCGGTCGAGAACAGCGTCAGGAACGGCGGCTCGTCAGCATTGTTGCCGACAACCACGACGTGGGCGTCTGGATCGTATGCCATCTCGTCAACCCGGGCCTTTCCGCCGGTCGAAAGGGTATCAGTGACTTTTTTCGTCTTGAGGTCGATGACCTTCACAGTACTGTCGCCGTCGCCGGCCCACAAATCGCCGCCAGCGACGACGACACCGTTCGGGCCCGATACAGAGCTGCTCTTCAATTGTCCCACGAATCCGCCGAGCAGCCGGTCGACCATCTTGCCGCTGGTGACATCGAATACGTCGACAGACTTGTTGGATCTATCGGCCAAATAATAAAGGTTGGTCGCCTGATCGACGTAGGTGATGTCAAAACCGTTAAGAGGCTCGCCTGGAACTTCCAATTTTCCGATCTGTTTCAGATCAGCAGCACTCACTGAAGTGGCAATTAGGCTCAAGGCCCATATTGCAGTTGCGCAATTCAAAAACTTCCGCTGCATATCGTGTTTTCTCCAGAGTTATTCGGATATTTTTTTATTCGTTTCCAGTAAGCCGCCCCTGGTCAACTGAGACGTCTAACACCTTCGATCGCCTGGTTAATTTCGGTCAAACGCATACTTGATGTCAATATCAGAGATACTCACACGTGCAGATTGCACGCTTTTAGAAAGCATTATCACTTGCGATTTATACCGAACCAACTAAACCACAGAACTCAAACCGCCCTCGATCAAAACATACTCTACCCAATCAACGGCGAGCCTGGCGGAGTCATTAATCTAGAATAGACCTTCATCAGCACTCATACATTATCAATGCTACGCCCCGTATATAAGCGACATTCAGGCTATATGGCTTGAGCAATATCCATGAGCGCTGTCGAAACTGGATAATGTTCTAGACCCGGGACGGGAAGGAAGAACAAGGCGTTGGTAGAGTGGCGACGAAGTACAGCCCTGCGCTTCGTCGCTTGCACGCCTTCAAACAGGCCGAGCGAAACCCGGCCCGCGGTTTTCTTATGTCAACTGAGCGATGGCGATCAACGCGAATGTCACCATGATACCGCCACCGATACGCGTGGCAATTTGCGCAAACGGCATCATCTGCATGCGGTTGGCGGCGGTCAAGATCGCCACGTCGCCGGTGCCGCCCTGGCCGCTATGACAAGCATTCACGATCGCGGTCTCGATCGGATACATTTTCATCCGGCGCCCGACTACAAAACCTGTCGCCATCAAGGTCACCACCGTTGCCACGATCGTGATCAGGTTGGGCAAATTGAAAGCAGCGACCAGCTTGTCCCACGGTGTCATGACAGCGCCGATCGCGAACAGCAACGGATAAGTCACTGCTGTCGAAAAGAACTTGTAGACGACGAACGAACCTTGCTGCAATTGCGGCGACACCGCGCGCGACAGCTTAAGCACAACCGCGACAAACAGCATGGCGACCGGCGCCGGAAATCCGAACAATTTGAAGGCCATCAAACCGACGATGTACAACGTGATGGCGGTGATGCCGGCCGCGGCGATATGGGAGATATCCATATGGCCCGGCAGGGCTTCTTCGCTCGGCGCCATGTCATCGTGCTCGCCCGGCTGCAGACGGCCTTCGCCGGTCAGGTGCGGATTTTTCTTGCCATAGGCATTCAACAGTCCGGACAGCAGAATGGCCGTCAGGCTACCCAGCATCACTGGTGGCAGGACTTGCGCGAAAACATCGCCCTGGGGCACATGCTGGATAGCGGCATAACCGATCGATAACGGGATCGCGCCTTCGCCAACGCCGCCCGCCATGATCGGTACGACCAGGTAGAAGAAGGTGTGGAAGGCGCCCAAGCCCAACAAGGTGCCGACCAGGGTGCCGACAATGGAAGCCGCCACGGTGCCGACAGCGAGCGGCACGAATATCTTCAGGAAGCCCTTGATGAGCACCGTTCTATCCATGCTGAAGATACTGCCGACAATGATCGACGCAATGAACAGATAAAGGAAATTGGACGACTTGGTAAATTCCGTCACATTCTTGAGAACCAGATCCGGTATCAGATGCTGGAAAGCCAGAAACGAGGGAATGAACGTGGCGAAAATCGCGGCGGCGCCGATATTGCGGAAAAAGGGCAGGCGCTTGCCGAGTTCGCCGCAGCTATAGCCGCCTATCGCCAGAATGGCGATCGACACGGAAATATCGGTTGGCACCTTGTCGGTGAAGGCGAATCCACCGAGCAATGCCAGCAGCAGCAGGTACACCGGCAGCGGTATGATACCGATGCGAATCTCCATGATCTTCCACCAGCCGTACGGCCAGAATTTAGTGGATACTTCATCCTTGCCCATCAGCGGCTGCTCGGACGGACTCGCTTTCATATTTCTCTCCACTGCTTTTATTGTTTTCATTGTTTTGTCAAATCTTCACGCAGCCAAATATATTGACCTCTGCAGAAACCGCAGATTTTGGTCATGCACCCATGACTCTATACCGCCAACCTTTCTGACAGCTTTCAATAAAGCTCCTTAATAATATTGGCTCCTGCAGAAACCGCAGATCTTGGTCTCCCATCCATTACTGTACACCACCAACCTTTCTGGAACCTTTCAACAAAGCCCCTTAACATTAACCTCTGCAGAAATCGCAGATTTTGGTCTTGCGCCCACTACCTTAAACCACCAACCTTTCTGATACCTTTCAATAAAGCGCCTTGAACAAGCAACCCCCATATTATATGTTCGCACCCTTGTAAAACGGACCAACGGCAGATTAGATACAGCAAGCAATTTGCAAACATATCTCAATTACCATAAAACTCGGCAACACACCGAAAACGAAGTTTACCCGACAAATACCGACCTGATATAAGTTCGCGCCGACGCAAAAAACAAGAAAGCTGACGCTCAAAAAAAGAAAGAGCCGCCCAGACAAAAATACAAGTGGGACGGCAGTAGTCTTCCTAAAAATAAACGGAGCACATGACGATGCGCGTAATGAAGTGGAGCATGATCGCCCTGACTGTTTCTGCAGTAGGTTCCCAATTGGCCATGGCTGAGCCGTTTGTCACCTCTCAGGCTGATGCCCCGGGTTTTGTTGAAGGAGCCAAGGCTGGCGTGGTTCTGGAGAACTTCTACTTCAACCGGACCCGGCAGGATCAGAAAACTACAAAACGCAATAAAGACTCAATCGACTGGACCCAAGGCATCCGGGGCAAATTCAGCTCCGGCTACACTCAAGGGACTGTGGGTGTCAAGGTTGATGGCTTTGGTGATGCGGCTTACAAACTCTATGGTCGTGACGATGAGGGTGGCTCGCTCAATCTACCCCGCAATAGCACCAATACCGGAAACGACAACAGCTACGGCAAAGCCGGTGCCGACATTGCAGTTCGCATCTCCAAAACCGAGCTGAAGTTCGGCGACTTCACCCCCAATACGGCTCCAGTATTCGCCTTCGGCACACCCCGTCAGTTCCAACAGACTGCCCGTGGCTTCCAACTGCAAAGCAGCGAAATCAAAGACCTCGATCTGGACGCCGGTCACTTCTACGCCAGCAGCAGCGAGGACAACACCACACTGCAAGGCAACCTCTTTAGCCAATACGGCGTTACTCCGATCAGAAGTATTGATTACGTGGGCGGGAAGTACGGTATCAATGAGAACCTGAGCGTATCCCTCTACGGTGCCAAGGCCCAAGACACGTGGAATCAGTACTACACCAACGCGACCTACACCCTTCCGTTGGCGACCGATCAGGCTCTGAACTTCGACTTCAACCTCTATCGCACCACCGACACCGGCGCGGCGAAAGCAGGCAAGATCTCCAACACCGCCTACTCGCTGGCAACATCCTATTCGTTCCTGAAGGCACACACCGTTACTCTGGCGTTCCAGAAGATCGACGGCAACGAGCCATTCGACTACATCGGTGCGGGTGACAAAAACCGCGGTACCGAGTCGATCTTCCTGAGCAACTCGATTGAGTACTCCGACTTCAACGCCCCGGGTGAAAGATCCCTCCAGGCTCGTTACGACCTCAAAATGGCTGAGTACGGCATCCCAGGCCTGAGCTTCATGCTTCGTTATGCCCATGGCGAAGGTATCGACGGTACCCATATGAACGCTGTATATGCTGCCCAAAACGGCTATGGCTCAGACGGTCATCACTTCGAAACCAACCTGGAAGCCAAGTACGTTGTACAGTCTGGCCCTCTGAAAAACCTGTCCATCCGTGCACGCCAGGCTTGGCACCGTGCCAATGCTGCCGAGAGTGAAGGCAACGTCAACGACTTCCGCCTGATCACCGACTACCCAATCAACTTCCTGTAATCACCTGATTACCTGCTGGATGATGTGACACTCGGTTAAAGAACGGCCCATCCTGGTGATGGGCCTTTTTTATTGTGCGCCAGGCATAGCATGCACATGCCTTGGCAGGCGGTTTTTCAGCGTCCGGCAAACCGCAACCGCGAGAGCATCTTCAAGTCGCCATCCTGGTAATACCCATCGCTCCAGCTGTTGTCCGGTGTCAGCGGCTGGACCTGCTTGAGCGACAGTTTCTTCGCGTAATAGCGGAAGCGGTAATGCTCGTAGAAGCGCAGGATCTCCAGGCCATAACGATCGGCCAGATCAACGTCGCCGCGAATCACCAGGTAGTTCTCGTCGTTACCGTCGCTGGCGCCGACGCTGAGGTTATGGCTGCCGCTGATAATGGTCGGCGCGTCCGTGGTGAAATCGGTGACGATGGCCTTGGTGTGCACCAGCAGGTTGCCCTTCTGGCCCAGCAGACCTTCCTTGATCCAGCCTTCCAGTCCGGTATTGAGCAAGGCCGTGGCGACGAAATCATCGGTCCGGTCGGCGTGAATGCCGGAGATGCTGCTGGCGGTATTCTGCAGGCCGAAACGCAGCACATCGTCATGCGGCTTGCCGAGCAACGCGTCGAGGATTTCCTGGGGCAAAGTGAAGGCCGTGGCAAACAGCACGTCCTTTTGCGCCGCCGTGATGATCTGTACGAACTCCGTCAGGTCGCCCTGCCCCGTACGCGGGGAAAACCCGGCGAACAGCGGCTGGCTCGGGTCCATGGGGTTGTTCTGGGTGATCCACTTGCGGGTCGCCGCCACATCCGTCGGTGCGGCCCAGATCTCCTCGAAGACCTGGGTGTACTCGGTCGCCAACCGGACGTCATCGAGCACATGCACCACGTTGGCCTGGCGATAGACGCCGTTGGCGGTGAAGTTGGTGCTGCCACAGAGCACCGCTTCAGGCCGGTACTCGCCGCCGGCATCGCGCTGGCTGAGAATGATGAACTTGTCGTGGAAGATATTGCTGGTCACCCGCCCGCGCTTGCTCTCGGCCGCAATCGGCGCCAGGTTCTGCTCGTTCAGGGTGGTGTCCTCGTCACCGACCTTGGCGTGGTAGAGCACGCGAATCCGCACGCCGCGTTGCTGCGCTGCGTTCACCGCATCGACAATCGCCTGCAACTGGTACTCGTAGATGGCGATATCCAGGCTCCACTGCACGTCCGTCGCCCGGGCGATAAAACCCAACAGCTCTTCCAACAGGCCGTTTTCCAGCCACAGGCGCGCCGCATCGGGCCAGGCTTCGATGGGCAGGTTTTTCTGGGTGCTGATCAGTTTGTCCAGGTCGGGAAACTTGCGTTCGAAACCCTGGCTGGCCGCCACCGCACGGTTGAAGATCACCCGCTGGCCCTTGGGCAGGCCATTGTCGGTGGTCACCGTCACGGCCAGTGACTCGCCCAGCTGCGGTGCATCGGGCGTGCCGTAGGCCAGGTGCACCCGATAGTTGCTGGTGGTGCCGGGCTCGACGTTGTAGTCGGCCCAGCGGAATTTCTGCAACGGCGCCAGGTTGCTGGGGGTCGCGTGGTACTGGGGGAAGGTGTGTTCCTTGCCGGGGAACGTCAGGCTGTTGAACAGGAACTCCCAGGGCCCAGTGCCCTCCTGGCGCTCGATGGCAAAACCGAGCAGGCCGGCCCGCCGCGATTCGGCCAGGTCGATGGCCAGCAATACGCCGCTGGTCCCGGCATAGGCCTTGACCCGGAAATCGTCCTGGGGATTGGTCTGTAGTACGCGCATGCATCACATCCTTGAGAGGTTTGCTGTGGTAGGCGAGCGTAGCGAATTTTTATGACGCCAGGCGCTTTGCGCGCCGATTTTCTCCATGAAATTTTCGATGTCACGGCCACCTGCCCCTCAGTGCCCGTGCGCCGAGGGATGGGTGTGAGCCTGCAACGAACCGGGCACACCGGTACGAACCAGCCCCCCGTCCGTGATCCAGGCGCAGGTTTGCTCATGGGCACGCTGCAACAAGGTGTCGGTCTGGCTGAAGTCGAAGACCGAAATACCCAGCGGGCACAACGGCGCCACCACGTGAATATCCGCCCGCTGTGTGTAGAGTTCGATATCGCGGACCAATTGCCGCATGCTCATCAGGTTCAAGGTGTGCAGCGCCAAGGCGACCAGGCCCGCTGGCGGTTGTGGGCAGGCGCAGCCGAACCCCGTCGGCACCACCACGATGCGCTTGGCCCCCAGGTCGACCGCGCTGGCAATCGGTGTATTGCTCGCCACGCCACCGTCGATCAACAGCTTTTCGCCGATCCTCACACAAGGAAATACCAGCGGGATCGCCGCGCTGGCCAGCAGCGCCTGTTCCACGCTACCGCTGGACAACAGCTCTTCGGCCCCCGTCAGCAGGTTGGTGGTGACGATATGCAGTGGCAGGACCGTGTCTTCGATTCGGGCCACGGGCAACGCGCGCTTGACCAGTCGCTCCAGCGCCGTGGCCTGCAACAGGAAGCCGCGCCGATTGATCAGCGCTCCAAGGGTGTCGAGCAACGACAGGGGAAACACATCGCCCTTGCGCAAACCGCGCCAGAAGTCCGCCAGTTCCTCTACCCCCTCCGCGCTGGGCCGTGCGGCGAAGTAGGCGCCGTTGATGGCGCCCACCGAGGCACCGATCACCAGGTCGAAGCTCACCCCGGCCTCCACCAGGGCCTTGAGCATGCCCACCTGGACGGCGCCGAGGCTACCACCTCCAGCAAGCACGAGGGCAGTTTTGACAGTATTCATGGCGGAGCCTCGCTCGTACTCGATGGCGGTCATACAGGAGCATAGCTGGCGACTTGAAATCCAATATGGTAGGTCTATCCAGGCTTTTTCAACGTATCAAAAGGACAGGATCAATGAAGCTTATCGGTATGCTGGACTCTCCCTACGTGCGCCGGGTCGCCATCACCCTCAAGCACCTGGGCATCGCCTTCGAACACCAGTCGGTCTCGGTGTTTCGTGACTTCGAGCGCTTTGCGCAGATCAACCCGGTGGTCAAGGCCCCGACCCTGGTCTGCGACAGCGGCGAAGTGTTGATGGACTCCGGGCTGATTCTCGAGTACCTGGCGCTGATCGCCGGCCCTGGCCAGGCCTACGCCAACCTGCCCGAGCAGGTGCGCGGACTGCGGCTGATCGGGTTGGCCCTGGCCGCCTGCGAAAAATCGGTGCAGATCGTCTATGAGAAGAACCTGCGCCCGGCGGAAAAACAGCATGGCCCCTGGTTGGAGCGGGTCAGCGGCCAACTGGACGCTGCCTACACGCAAATCGAGAAGGAACTGTCGCGTCAGCCGCTGCCCGAGGACGGCACGATTCGCCAGGAAGGCATCAGCCTGGCGGTGGCTTGGAGCTTCAGCAAGATGATGCTCCCCGAGCACTGCCCGGCAAGCCGCTATCCGCACCTCGAACACTTCACCGCTTATGCCGAGCGCCTGGAGATTTTCCTCAGCACCCCGGCAACCTGATCCCTCACTTTCTCCTGCGTTCTTGCAGCGCATCGGCGGCCCGTGAGCTGGCCGCCGATACGCTGCCGTAGTGGCAAACTGGCATTTGGTCGAAACTCGACAATACTTGGCGCGAACGGAATGCTCGGTTCCTCTTTCTCCTCGAAATGGAGTTCGCCATGAAGTCGCAAGAACTGGAACTTGACGTGGCCGTGGTCGGCGGCGGCGTCTCAGGCAGCTACAGCGCCTGGCGTCTGCAACAGGTCCATGGCGACACGCAGAACATTGCTCTCTTCGAATACAGCGACCGGATCGGCGGGCGCCTGTTCAGCATCAATCTGCCGGGCCTGCCCAATGTGGTCGCCGAGGTCGGCGGCATGCGCTACATCCCGGGTCCCGACGGCCATGTGCTGGTGGACAACCTGGTCAAGCATCTCAAGCTGCCCAGCCAGGACTTCCCCATGGGCGCGCCCAAGCCGGTCTACTCGAAGAACAACCTGTTTTACCTGCGCGGCAAGCGCTTCCGTTACCGCGATTTCGTCGAAGCCCCGGAAAAGATCCCCTACGACCTGGCCTGGTCCGAGCGCGGCTTCGGCCCAGAGGACCTGCAAGTCAAGGTGATGAACTACGTGTACCCGGGGTTCGACAAGCTCAGCCTGTGCCAGCAGATGCAGGTCACGGTGTTCGGCAAGGAGATCTGGAGGTATGGCTTCTGGGACCTGCTCTACCGGGTGATGAGCAACGAGGGCTACCAGTTCATGAAGGATGCCGGCGGCTATGACGCCAACGTCGCCAACGCCAGCGCCGTGACCCAACTGCCGGCCACCGAATACAAGGACACCACCGAGTTCCTGACCCTGACCAAGGGCTTCCAGAGCCTACCCCTGACGCTGGCCGCCCACTTCGCCAAGCTGCCGGGACAATTGCCGGGTAAGCAACGGGTACACATGAACCAGCGGTTGACCGCCATCAGCTACGCCAAGGACGCCGACTACCCCTATCGCCTGCACTTCCAGGGCACCACCACGGTGGACGGCAGCACCCACGACAGCGGCGGCCAGTCCGTGGTCAAGGCCCGGAAAATCATCCTGGCCATGCCACGCCGCGCCCTGGAACTGATCGACTCGCCGTTTTTCAATGATCCCTGGCTCAAGGACAATCTCGGCTCGGTGCTGATGCAGTCGGCCTTCAAGCTCTTCCTCGCCTATGAACAGCCCTGGTGGCGCGCGCTCGGGCTGGTGGCCGGGCGTTCGGTCACCGACCTGCCGGTGCGGCAGATCTACTACATGGGCACCGAATGCGAGCAGAAAGGCGGCGAACCGACGCTCAATTCGTTGCTGATGGCCTCCTACAACGACATCGGCACCGTGCCGTTCTGGAAAGGCCTGGAAGACGGTGCGCCGTTCGTTGGCCACACACCGGCCAACCTGGCCGGCCTGCTCAAGACCGAGCCGGTGGTGCCCAGGACCCAGTTCACCGTCAGCGACGAAATGGTCCGGGTGGCGCAGATGCAAGTCACCCAGGTCCATGACCAGGTGGAACTGCCACGCCCCTACTCGGCGGTCTATCACGCCTGGGACGCCGACCCGTACGGCGGCGGCTGGCATGAATGGAAAGCCAATTACCGGATCGACCAGATCATCTGCCGCATGCGCCGGCCCGTGGAAAAGCAGCAGATCCATATCGTCGGCGAGGCCTACTCCTATGGCCAGGGCTGGGTCGAAGGCGCGCTGACCGTGGCCGAATCGACGCTCCAGGACTTCTTCGGGCTCAAGCGCCCGACGTGGTTATCCAAGCACTACGCGCTGCTACCGGTGCCAACACCCGACGGCTGTGCCCTGAAACCGGGCCAGCACCTGGCCTGCAAGGACTGCGCGGACACCCTGAATGAAGTGACCCAATTTGCCTACAAGGGGATCGACCATGGCAACGCGTAGAGACTTCAGTGTCGCCGACTACCTGCTGGCACGGCTCGTTCAACTGGGTGTCCACAAGGTGTTCCAGGTCCCCGGCGATTATGTCTCGGGGTTCATGGACGCCCTGGAGCAATCCAGCGATATCCAGCCGGTCGGCGAAGTCAATGAATTGAGTGCCGCCTACGCCGCCGACGGTTACGCCCGTTATGCCGGGATCGGCGCGGTGTCGCTGCAATACGGCGTGGGCACGTTCAGCGCGGTGAACGCGATTGCCGGCGCCTATGTCGAGCGCAACCCGGTGGTGGTCATCAGCGCCAGCCCGTCGGCGAAGAACCGCCAGATCATCTGGTCCGCGGACGTCCTGTTCCACCACTCCACCGGCGACCTGGAGGTCGGTCGCAAGGTGTTCGAGAACATCACGGTCGCCTGCGAACTGCTGGACGACAGCCGCACCGCCCCGGCACTGATCGACCGGGCGCTGGTCGCCGCCATCAGCCAGCGCCGCCCGATCTACCTGGAAGCCTGGCAGAACGTCTGGGGAGAACCCTGCGAAGAGCCGACAGGCGAACTCTCCCCCGTGCCGGCCGCCTGTGACTTGCTGTCGTTGGACGCGGCGGTCGAGACCTCGGTGCAACGCCTGTGCGAGGCGAAAAAGCCGTTGATCATGCTCGGCATCGAGATCGCCCGTTTCGGCCTGCAAAAGCAGGCACTGCACCTGATCGAAGCCAGCGGCCTGTCGTTCACCACCTCACTGGAAGCCAAGACCGTTGTCGACGAGAACCACCCGCAGTTCATCGGCACCTATGCCGGTACCGCCTCGCGGCTGTGGACCCAGGAGTTGGTGGAGCAGACCGACTGCATCCTGGCCCTGGGGGTCATCTTCACCGACGACTACCTGCAACTGCTGAAGAAGGATTTCGGCCAGATCATCCTGGTCAACACCCAACAGGCCCGCACCGGCTTGCAGTATTACCCCCATGTGCCCCTGCCGCAGTACCTGAGCGCACTGACCAGCGCACTCGGCCTGGACGAGAACTTCCCGCTGCCCTTGCGACCGCGCGAGCACCTCTCGCCACTGCTCAGGGCAAACGACCACGACACGCCCCTGAGTTACGAGCGGTTCCTCGACACCCTCGCCGACTTCGCCCGGGAGCAACGCCTGTGGGACAACAGTGCGCTGATCCTCGGTGAAAGCTCGGCGCTGTACGCCGCCAGCAACATCATGGGCATGCCTGAAAACAGTTTTGTCGCCGATGCCATCTGGGGTTCCCTCGGCCATGAGACCGGTTGCGCCCTCGGCGTGGCCATGGGCGGTGGACGCCGGCCCCTGGTGGTCGCCGGCGACGGTGGGTTCATGATGATGTGCCAATCGCTCTCGACCCTGGTGCGTAACCGCGTGAACGCCATAGTGTTCGTCATGAGCAACGAGGTCTACGCCATCGAGCAGGCCTTCGTGAACATCAACGCGTTCAAGGAGCATGGGGAGTTCGCGCCGTTCGACATCCTGCCGAGCTGGGATTACCTGGCACTGGCCCAGGGCTTCGGCGCCAGGGGCTACAAGGTCTCGACCCTGGGTGAACTGCGCGAACTGCTGCTGAAACTACTGGTGATCGAGGAGACCGTGCTGGTCCAGGTGGTCATCCCGAAAAAAGACCTGGCGCCCCAGATCGAACGACTCGCGTCCTGAAAGGAGCAATCACTACATGGCTGTATTGCGTCTTGCTGTCGCTGCCCTGCTGCTCACCGGCGTGTCCGTGGCCCAGGCCCATACCCACGGCCCCGAAACGGCCGAAGGTCCGAAGCGTTTCACCCCGGTCTCGCCCGACACCCCGTACCTCGACGTCCTGCACCAATGCGTCAGCCCGCGGGACACCGACCCGGGGCAATTGCTCTCGGGCCTGGGCGGCGCGCGCTACCCCATGGTCAGCCTGAAGGACGCCGATCAGGTCGAAGCCTTCTATAGCCAGGGGATTGCCCTGCAATACGGCTTCAACTTCTCCGAGGCCATCCGGGCCTTCTACCAGGCCAGTCGTTTCGACGAGGGCTCGGCGATGCCCTATTGGGGTATCGCCCTGTCGGCCAACTCCAATATCAACAGCGACGCCACCCCCGGCTGCGACCAGCTGGCTTATCGCTCGGCGCAGATCGCCCTGGAAAACGCCAATGCCCGCCTCAAGGACCCGGTCGCCAAGGCACGCTTCAGCGAGCGGCAATTGCAACGTGAAGTCGATTACGCCAAGGCCTTCCTGAGCGCCTACACCCTCAAGGATGGCAAGGTCAGCCTCGATGACGACGGCAAACAGCACTACGCCGACGCCATGAAAGAACTGTCGCAAACCTATTTCGACGACCTCGATGCGGCCACCCTCTACGCCGACGCGCTGCTCAACCTCACCCCCTGGAAGTGGTGGGACGGCGAGGAGGCGGTCTCCGATCAGGTCCACCCGACACCGGCGGCCTATGAGGCGTTGCAAGTGCTCAACCGCGTGCTGGTGCAGGACAAACTGCACACCGGCGCCAACCACTTCTACATTCACGCCATCGAGGAATCACCCTTCCCCGACAGCGGGCTGCCCATGGCCAATCGCTTCCGCGAGCAGAACCCGGCCATCGGGCATCTGGTGCACATGGCCTCGCACATCTACCAGCGCACCGGCAATAACGCCCTCGCCAGCGTCGCCAACTACACGGCGGTCTCGGTGGACCGGGCCTATGCTCACCAGATCGACCCACAGAGCCCCTACCCGCTGCACTACCTGGGCCACAACATTCACTTCCTGACCTGGACCCTGTCCATCGAGGGCCGCCAGAACGAAGCCATGAACATGGCCGAGGAACTGGTGGAAAACACCACCCGGTACTCGGCGCTGGACTTCCTCTGCAAGCAGTACCCCGACGAGATCCGTACCAAGACCGACTATTTCTATGCCGTGCCCTATTACTTCGCCGTGCGCTTCCAGGACTGGGCCGCCCTGGAGCGTATCGAGCCGAAGATCGAGCAGGGCCTGAAGACCGTCAACGAGACCTGCACCCAGGCCGACAAGGATTGGAAACCATTGACCGCGCCCTATACCCGGGTCATGGCCGCCTATGCCAAGGCCTATCGGCAGCTGGCCCGCAGCGACCTGGACAACCCCGCAGCCGACGATGCCCTCAAGGACTATTGGCAGGCGGTGACCGATACCTTGAAAGCCACGCCAGACCTCAACTACAGCAACAACAAGGCCGTGCAATTGTTCCGCATCGCCAACCTGATCCTGCTGAACAAGGCCCAGGACAGCAGCCACGACAAGCTCGACCTGGCAGCACTGCGGGAAACCGCCGTGAAGGTCTTCGCCAAGGACCCTTCGCAGGCCTTGGCCACCGACCTGAAGTCACTCCAGGGCAATAACCAGGAGCAAGTCATCGACGCCTGGCGCAAGGCGGTCGCCCTCCAGGATGCCCTGAACTACAACGAGCCGCCGGACTGGTATTACACGCTGCGCGAATCCCTGGGCTACGCGCTGTTGGCCCAGGGCAAGGCCGACGAAGCCGAAAAGGTCTTTCGTGAAGACCTGGCCGGCAATCGCCTCAGTGGTCGCTCGCTCAACGGGCTGAAGCTCAGCCTGCAACAACAGCCGGGCAAGACGGTGCCGACACTGCTCGACGAACAACTGCGCAGCGCCTGGCGCAACGCGACGATCAGCGCCGCGCCTTACTGATCAACGCGCAAAGCGCAACCGGAATGGCCAGCCCCATTGGGGCTCCCGGTTGCGCTGCAAACGTTCGAGGACCATCCAGGCCATGGTCAACAGCATCAGCGCCAAGTGCCCCTGCTCGGCCAGCATCGGCAACAGCATCAACGCCCAGCAGGAACCCACGCACCAGGCACCACTGACGACACCGTACTTCAGGCAGTCCTTGAGAAACGCAGAACCGAACACCGATATACGCGGCTGGTGATGACAGTGGTTCAGGCTCCGCTGCTTGGCAGGCGAGGCCTGCCACAGCAAACAGATCAACAAGCCGCCGACCAGGGCCATCGACGGCTCGACGCCCAGCAGTACCCGGGTGCTCACCGCCACCGCCAGCAACCCCACTCCCGCCAGGGTCCAGACACTGCCGAAGCCGACCACGAACAAGCACAGTGCCTGCCAGCGCTTTCTCGACAAGCTGACTCGCCACAGATATTCCAGCGGATGCGCCAGCAGCAAGGGCATCATCGCCAGCAGCATCAGGGTCCAGTCCCCCAGCAACGCCAGCGGAGGATTGAACAGCAGTACCTGTTCAATCCCCTGCCAGCTAGCGGTATACCCCGACGGCCAGGTGCCGCAGAACGCCGGAACCGAGAGCATCCGTACCCCGCCCAGCAGCCAACCCCAACCGGCCAGGCTGATCAGTATCAGCCAGGGCCGGCTCCCCCGGCTCAGGAAAAGCACCAGATTGCGCCCCATGCTCAATCGCCCTGACGGTAGACACTCACTCGACCGATGCTGATCTTGTCTTGGGGGCCGACGGGCGTAACCGGTACAAAACGCACGTTCAGCTTGCTCAGGTCCGGGGTACCGCCGAGATGCAGGGCATCCACCACCTCAGTGATATCGATGACCTGGCTGACGCCATTGCCGCCGTGACTACCGCCTGCCTGGCTGGCCTGCTCGACACCGAAAAGCGAGATCGTCCCGACATGCAACTCCGGGTGCTCGTCGGGAACGGCACCCGGGGCCAGATTGACGTAGACCTCAAAGAGCGCCGAGTCCTTGCTTCCACGGATATTTTCCAGGTTCAGGAACACCCGGTCCGGCAACGACGGTACATTCACGGAGAAATTCGCGGTCGCTTTCAGGCTGTTCAGCACTTTCTGCGCGCCGGGTTTATCCAGGTGCACGAAGGTGTCGACACTGCCGCCCGACAGATTGAGCACCGACGCGTTTGCGCCGATCAGTTCGACATCGGTATTGCGGGTCATCAGCGCCTCCGGAAGCGGTGCCACGATATTGGCTCCCAGATTCAACAGACGATGCTGCAGCAGCGGGTGCTTGCTTTGCGGAGCCGTCGTGTCTTCATAGATATAGTCCAGCTTGGGCACGCGCGTATCCAGTACATCGCGAACCTTGTACTCCCAGGGCTCTCCTCCCGGTTCCGGCGCGATAAAAGGGCGTCCTGAATCGAGAGGGCCATCCCGCCAGGCCGAGTCGGTAGGGTTATGGTTGCCGCCATAGGCCTTGAGCCAGACCTCCCACAGGCGATCGATATTGGCGTGGTGCAGCCAGAAAATGGGGTCCAGCGCCGCCGTGTTGGGCACGCTCATCAATCCCCGGATGTTGCCTGAACTGCCACCCACTACGCCGTGGACGTTGTTGTGCGGTTCGGACTCCAGCCGTCCGTTGGCGACGCCGTGCTGGATGAAAGGCGACTCCGGCCCGCCAAAACCGGGAGGAACACCGGTTTCGGAGCCGGCAAAGGTGTGATCCCGCAGTGCGGTCAGGCGGATATATTTCTCAGGAACGACAATCGGGGTCACGCCCAAGCCATAACGACGCTCGACATACAGCGGGTTATGCGCGCCGTCCGGCCAGCTCTGCTGGGCAAAGCACTTCGGCAGCTCCTGGGCCTGGGCACTGGCATTGTAGTTCCAGTAAGGCAACGACCAGTCCGCCGGCCCTTTGAGGTCGACGATCGTGGCACGCACGATCTGCTCGAACGATGCCAGATACCCTCGATGCCAAGGAAAGAAGTACCAGTTCTGATGCTGGCACTGGTTCCAGTAGAGGTTCTGCTCGGCTTGCGACGGAAACGCTGTCTGCGCAGTCACGTAACCGGCGCTTTCCCAGAGCGGTCGGGTGATGCCATGCATCGCCGCCAGGAACAACCAACTGGTATGGTCGGTGATCGGCTTCTTGCGCAACGCCTCGACGGCGCGCGCATACCACAGCAAGGTCTCGTTCCAGCCCGGGTCCAACTTCCATACATCGCGACGTACATGTGCCATGATCGTTCTCCCTGAAAGTCCATTGGGCCGGGGACTTGCTGGCCCGACAGGAACATTAGATCAGGTGATATCAATCTGCCTTGAGACCGCCATCGAAGTAGACAGACGGTCTCTGCGGCACATCAGAAGCCCGTCGACCTCAGCCCGGCATGCACTGGAATTTGCCGGCCTGGGCAACTTGCTGGCCATGGGAGTCCATCAGCCGGGCGTTGATTTGCCGGCCCAGGCTCGACTCCACCAACTCATAATGCTCACCGGCCTTGAACTGGTTGTAGCTGACCTCACCCGAGCAATCCTGCTGGTTGCCGTCGCCCAAGGGAATCTTCACCAGCATCACGTCCAGCGTGTGGGAACCCGGGGACACCTCGAAGAAACGACCGTCGTCGATTTTCTGGCCATCGACCTTCTCCGCGAGCAGATCGTTCGGCGCTTCATCTTGCAGACCGATCCAGGCCTCGCTCGGATCAGCCTTCGGCATGGGGCCGGCGCAGGCGGACAGCAGAAAGGCCAGGCCCAGGGTTGGAAGCAGCATCAGCGGTTTAAGTGTCATTGAATGAATTTCTCTCATATTAAAGGGCTGTATCGAAGGACGGAAAGTCCGTCTGATCGAGGCAAAGAGTGGCGAAATAGAGAGGTCTGTACAAATGAACACACATGAAGGGATTTTCAGTCCTTATCTAAAAGATCCTTCATGTTGGTGAAAGCTGAACGTTAAGCTCCAGACGCAAGACTGCCGGTGTTTGCAATTCCACTCTCCGGAGGTTCAGGCATGCTCGGGCTGGTAAAGACCGCACTGCTCAAGCCCTACACGTTTATCGTGTTGGCGATATTCATCTGCATCATCGGGCCGCTGGCGGCCCTGCGGACCCCCACCGACGTGTTTCCCGACATCGGTATCCCGGTGGTCGCGGTGGTCTGGCAATACAACGGCCTGTCCCCCGAGGACATGGCCGGCCGGGTGATCTACACCTACGAACGCTCCCTCAGCAGTACGGTCAACGACATCGCACACATCGAGTCGCAATCGCTGCCGGGCATGGGCATCGTCAAGATCTTCTTCCAGCCGGGAGTGGATATCCGCACCGCCAACGCCCAGGTGACCGCGGTCTCGCAGACCGTGCTCAAGCAGATGCCACCGGGTATCACCCCGCCACTGATCCTCAACTACAGCGCCTCGACGGTGCCGATCCTGCAGATGGCGTTTTCCAGCCCAAGCCTGTCGGAAGCGAAGATCCGTGACCTGGTGCAGAACAACATCCGCCTGCCGCTGACCGCCGTGCCGGGCCTGGCGATTCCGACGCCGATGGGCGGCAAGCAACGCCAGATCACCCTCGACCTCGATCCCCAGGCGCTGGCCGCCAAGGGCCTCTCGGCGCAGGACGTGGGCAACGCCCTGGCGGCGCAGAACCAGATCATTCCGGTGGGTACCGCCAAACTCGGCCCCTACGAATACACGGTGCTGCTGAACAACAGCCCGAAAGTCATCGAGGAACTCAACGACCTGCCGATCAAGACCGTCGACGGCGCCCTGATCACCATCGGCCAGGTGGCCCACGTGCGTGACGGCTCGCCGCCGCAGACCAACATCGTGCGGGTCGACGGCCGCCGCGCGGTGCTGATGCCGGCGATGAAGAACGGCAACATCTCCACCCTGTCGATTGTCGATGGCATCCGCAACATGCTGCCGCTGATCAATGAAACCCTGCCGCCGGCGCTCAAGACTTCGCTGCTCGGCGACGCTTCGGTGTTCGTCAAACAGTCGGTGGGCAGCGTTGCCCGCGAAGGCATCATCGCCGCCCTGCTGACCAGTGCGATGATCCTGCTGTTCCTCGGCAGTTGGCGTTCGACCCTGATCATCGCCGCCTCGATTCCGCTGGCGGTGCTCTCGGCCATCGCCCTGCTGGCCGCCACCGGCCAGACCCTCAACGTCATGACCCTGGGCGGGCTGGCGCTGGCGGTGGGGATCCTGGTGGACGATGCGACAGTGACCATCGAAAACATCAACTGGCACCTGGAACAGGGCAAGGCGGTCAAGGACGCGATTCTCGACGGCGCGAAGCAGATCGTCGGCCCGGCCTTCGTCTCGCTGCTGTGCATCTGCATCGTGTTCGTGCCGATGTTCATGCTGCAAGGCATTGCCGGCTTCCTGTTCCGGCCGATGGCCCTGGCGGTGATCTTCGCCATGGCCAGTTCCTTCATCCTCTCGCGGACCCTGGTGCCGACCCTGGCGATGTTTCTGCTCAAGCCCCATGTGGTCGAGGGCGGCAGCGGTCATCACCCCGAAGATGAATTCATCAACCATCACGAAGGCGAGCAACACAACAAGCCACGCAATCACCTGCTGCAAGGCGTGCTGAATTTCCAGCAAGGGTTCGAGCGCGGCTTCTCCGCGGTACGCGACGTCTATTACGGCTTGCTGAACCTCGCACTGGGCGTGCGCAAGCGATTCCTGCTGGGGTTTCTCGGCTGTGTGCTGGCCTCCTTCGCCCTGCTGCCGAGCCTGGGCCAGGACTTCTTCCCCGAGACCGATGCCGGCGCCCTCGCCCTGCACGTACGCTTGCCACTGGGTACGCGGATCGAGGAAAGCGCGGCGGCCTTCGACCGGATCGAAGCTCGGATTCGCGAGATCATTCCCGCCGAGGAACTGGACAACATCGTCGACAACATCGGCATTCCGTTGAGCGGCATCGACATGGCCTACAGCAGCAGCGGCACCATCGGCCCGCAGGATGGCGATATCCAGGTGACCCTCAAACCTGATCACCAACCCACCGCCGACTACGTGAAAAAACTGCGCACGGCCTTGCCGGAAAGCTTCCCCGGCAGCCACTTCGCCTTCCTCCCGGCGGATATCAGCAGCCAGATCCTCAACTTCGGTGCGCCGGCCCCGCTGGACGTGAAAATCTCCGGACGCAGTGCCGAGGAAAACCGCACCTTCGCCCTTGAACTGCAACGTCGCCTGCAACATGTGCCGGGGATCGCCGACCTGCGCATCCAACAATCGGTCGGCTACCCGTCGCTGGAAGTCAAGGTCGACCGCCTGCGCGCCAAAGGCCTGGGCATCACCGAGCGTGACGTCACCAACAGTATGGTCGCCTCGCTGGCGGGCAGCTCCCAGGTGGCACCGACCTTCTGGCTCAACCCGGCCAACGGCGTGTCCTATGGCGTGGTCGCGGCCACCCCGCAATACCGCCTGGACAGCCTGCCGTCGCTGGAAGCGCTGCCGGTCACCGGCAGCAATGGCCAGTCGCAGATCCTCGGGGGCCTCGCGACCATCAACCGGGTGCAGAGCCCGGCGGTGGTCACCCACTACAACATCCAGCCGACCCTGGACATCTACGCCAACGTGCAAGGCCGCGACCTCGGCGCGGTGGCCCATGACATCCAGAGGATCCTCGACGACGCCTCCTCCTTGCGACCCAAGGGTGCGATTGTCAGCCTGCATGGCCAGATCGACGCCCTGCATGAGGCCTTCAGCGGCCTGAGCTTCGGCTTGCTGGGCGCCGTGGTGCTGATCTACCTGCTGATCGTGGTCAACTTCCAGTCCTGGGTCGATCCGTTCGTGATCATCACCGCCCTGCCCGCGGCCCTGGCCGGGATCGTCTGGATGCTGTTCCTCAGCGGCACCTCGCTGTCGGTGCCGGCCTTGACCGGGGCCATCCTCTGCATGGGCGTGGCCACCGCCAACTCGATCCTGGTGGTGAGCTTCTGCCGCGAACGCCTGGCCGAACACGGCGACGCCCTCAAGGCCGCCCTGGAAGCCGGCTACACCCGCTTCCGTCCGGTCTGCATGACCGCCCTGGCAATGATCATCGGCATGTTGCCGCTGGCCCTTTCCGAAGAACAGAACGCCCCTCTCGGCCGCGCCGTCATCGGCGGTCTGATCCTGGCGACCACTGCCACCCTGCTGTTCGTCCCCGTGGTGTTCAGCCTGGTGCATGGCCGCCAACCTATTCGCGCCATCGTTGGAGAAAATACCCATGACTGATCGCACCCCCTCGGGCAAACGCCTGCTTTACCTGGGCGTCGGCGGGCTGACCCTGGCCGCCTTGCTGGTCGCCAACGGGATTGCCGCGCGAACCCGCCATGAACAGGCCGTAACCGCCTGGACCGAAACCGCCGCCGTGCCCATGGTCAGCGTGTTCAAGCCTGCGCAGAATGCCGCCGGCGACACCCTGCGCCTGCCGGCCCGCCTGGAAGCCTGGAGCAAGGCGCCGATCCATGCGCGGGTCAGCGGCTACCTGAAGGACTGGAAAACCGACATCGGCAGCCAGGTCAAGGCTGGCCAGGTGCTGGCCGAAATCGACAGCCCGGACCTCGACCAGCAGGTCGCCCAGGCCCACGCCCATCTGTTGCAGGAACAGGCCAACGCGCGCCTGGCCGAGACCACCGCCACCCGTTGGCAGAACCTGGTGGCGACGCATTCGGTGTCGCGCCAGGAAGCCGATGAAAAAAGCTCCAACGCCGCCGCGGCCAAGGCCAATGCCGAAGCCGCGAGCGCCGACTATGCACGGCTGTCGGCCCTGGAAGCGTACAAGACCCTCCGCGCGCCCTTCGCCGGCACCATCACCGCGCGCAACACCGATATCGGCCAGTTGATCAAGGCCGACAGCGACAGCGATCCAGAACTCTTCGACATCGCCGACACCCATCAACTGCGGCTCTACGTGCCTATCCCGCAGAACTACGCCAGCGTGATTCGTCCGGGCCTCGAGGTGAAACTGAGCGTACCGGAACACCCGGGGCGGCAGTTCAGCGCGAAGCTGGTGGGCAACTCCACCGCCGTCGACTCACGCTCCGGCACCCTCTTGGCACAGTTCGTCGCCGAGAACCCGGACAACGCCCTGCTGCCGGGCGACTATGCCGAGGCGACCCTGCCGATCCCGGCGGACACCCACGGCGTCAGCATTCCCGCCAGCGCCTTGATCTTCCGCGCCCAGGGCACCCAGGTGGCGGTGCTGGACGCCCAGTCCCATGTGCACCTGCGCGACATCCACATCGGCCTGGACCTGGGCGAACGCCTGGTCATCGACCAAGGCCTGAAACCCGCCGACAGCGTGATCGACAACCCGCCGGACGCCCTGCGCGAAGGCGACCCGGTGAAACTCGCCGACGCCGGAGGCCAGCATGTCCCCAAGGCTTAAGCGCAGTGCCTGGCTATTGATCGCGACCTTGCAGGGCTGCTCCCTGGCGCCGACCTACAAGCCGCCCCAGCTCGACCTGCCGCAACACTATCGCGAGCAGACCAGTGACGGTCCTTGGCACCTGGCACAACCAGGTGACACGTTGCCGGAACAGTGGTGGTCGCTGTTCCAGGACAAGCACCTCGACGACCTGCAGCAACGCCTGCTCAAGGCCAACCCTGACCTGGCCGCCGCCCTGGCGCACTACGACGGCGCCCAGGCCTACGCGAGCCAGTTGCATGCCGGGCTGTTCCCGCAGATCAGCGCCAGCGCGCAACCCCTGCGCCAGCGCCAATCGGACAATCGTCCGCTACGCGGCAGCACCCAGCCGGCGGTGTACAACAGCAACACCGCAGGCTTTGCACTGAACTTCGACCTCGACCTGTGGGGACGGATTCGCAACCAGGTGGCCGCCGGCGATGCCCAGGCCCAGGCCTCGGGCGACGACCTGGCGGTGGCACGGCTGAGCCTGCAACAGCAGTTGGCGAGCTTGTATATCCAGCTCAACGGCCTGGACGCCCAGAGCCGGATTCTCACCAGTTCCCTGGACGACTACAGCCAGGCCCTGCAACTGACCCGCGACCGCTACCAGGGCCAGATCGCCTCGGAAATCGACCTGACCCGTGCCCAGAGCCAACTGGCCGAGGCCCAGGCGCAACTGGATGACGTGCGCGGCCAACGCAACCTGGCCGAACACGCCATTGCCGAACTGGTGGGCGAACCGGCCAGTAACTTCCAATTGCCGCCGTCCCAGACGATCCCGACGATTCCCAAGGTGCCCGGCGCCCTGCCCAGCGGCCTGCTGCAACGTCGTCCGGATATCGCCGCGGCGGAACGGCGGGTGTTTGCCGCCAACGCCGCGATCGGCGTGGCCAAGGCCGCCTGGTATCCGGACTTCAGCCTGACCGGCCTGCTCGGCGGCCAGACCCAGGGCAGCGGCAACCTGCTGTCGACGGGTAACCGGTACTGGGCGCTGGGGCCACTGGTCAACCTGCCGATTTTCGACGGCGGTCGCCTCAGTGCCCAGGAGCATCAGGCCAGGGCCGAATTCGACGAGGCCTCGGCCCATTACCGTAGCCAGGTGCTGCGCGCGGTGCGCGAAGTCGAGGACAACCTGGCGAAACTGCGGGACTTGCAGCAGGAGGCCCAGGATGAGCAGGCGGCAGTGAGTGCGGCGCAGAACACCCAGACCCTGGCGATGAACAGCTACCAGGCCGGGGCGGTGAACTACCTGGACGTGGTGACGGCGCAGACGGCGGCCTTGCAGGCGCAGCGGCAATTGCAGGCCTTGCAGACCCGCCAGCTGCAGGCCAGCATCGGCTTGATGGCCGCGTTGGGTGGCGGTTGGAGTGCCCAGGGCTGAGCCCGCTCCCAAACTGACCCCACTCCCTTGTAGGAGCCAGCTTGCTGGCGATAGCGGCCGCTTAGACGATGCAGGGCTTACTGGCCTCATCGCCAGCAATCGAGCGTCGACCGGCTGCTCCTACAGGTTTCGCGGTGCGTTCCAGATCCTGTTTCCTACCTGTGCAACTTTTGACATATCCCCGGCGTTAAAAACGCCTCCTCCAACCCTGCAATGCCTGCAACACAAGGCGTCCAACCCGCCAGGCAACTTCCTGCCCAACCCTGCGCAACATCTTGCGCACTTCCCTCAAGAAACGCCTTAAAAATCTAGAATAATTCTACAAAAACAACATAACTATCTGTTTTTAAACAATAAATAAAAACAGGCACAACTCTTGATCTGTAGACCGGTGAACCCATCGAGCTTCCCTTGATGGCACACAGCACCTCTTCGGACAAGGAATTCATCCATGCCAACACCTGCCTACCTGACCCTGCAAGGGACCAAGCAAGGCCTGATCACCGCGGGCACCTTTACCCAGGACTCGGTCGGAAACATCTACCAGGAGGGTCATGAAGACCAGATCCTGGTCCAGGGCTTCGCCCACGACATCACCATCCCCCGCGACCCGCAATCCGGGCAACCCACCGGCCAGCGCATTCACAAGCCACTGATGATCAGCAAGGTCTTCGACAAGTCCTCGCCCTTGATCTTCAGCGCCCTGACCAGCGGGGAGAACCTGACCAAATGCCGACTGGAGTGGTACCGCACGTCCTCCTCCGGCACCCAGGAGCACTACTTCACCATTGAACTGGAAGACGCCATCGTCGTCGACGTGCAGTCGCGCATGCCCAATTGCCAGGACCCGAACCAGGCGCACTTCACCCATCTGGAAGACGTGTTCTTCAGCTACCGCAAGATCACTTGGACCCACGAAGTGGCGGGCACCTCCGCCTCCGATGACTGGCGCTCCCCGGTGTCCTGATTCCCCCCAGGGCGTCGCTCGGCCTGGCCGGTGACGCCTTCCACGGTTCCCTCAAATCCTTTTGGCGCGCTGCGGCCTCTTCGGCATTGGCGAAGGTTTCGTACGGCCCCGATTTCACGCCAAAGCGTTTTCCAAGGAGGAGTACATGCCAGCGCCGGCCAATCAACCTCGCTTCAGCCTGACGGTCGAGGATTTAGAACACTCACTGCAGGTCGCCGCCTTCACCGGCCATGAAGCCCTCAACCAGCCCTTCAGTTTCGATCTGGAGCTGGTGGGCGAGCACGGCCTCGATCTGCAAAGCCTGCTGCACAAGCAAGCCTTTCTCAGGCTCTGTACCTCGGGCGCGGGTATACACGGTCAGTTCTATCGTGTCGCCCAGGGCGCACGCGGCAAGCGCCTCGCGCATTACCAGGTCTGCCTGCGTCCACGCCTTGCCGACCTTGAGCACCGCCTCAACCAGCGTATCTTCCAGCGCCTCAGCGTCCCGCAAATCATCACGCAGGTGCTGCACGACCACGGTCTGTTCAGCAATCACTACCGCTTCCACCTCAGCGGCCACTACCCGGTGCGGGAATATTGCGTGCAGTACCGGGAATCCGACCTGCACTTCATCCAGCGCCTGTGCGAAGAAGAAGGCCTGCATTTCCACTTCCAGCATGACAGCAGCAGCCACACCCTGGTGTTCGGTGACGACCAGACGGTTTTCCCCGGACAGGCGCCTCGGCGTTATCAAACGGATAGCGGCCTGGCAGCCCCGAGCACGGTCATCAAGCGCTTCAACGTTCACCTGGAAACCCGCAGCAGCGGTGTCGCGCGGCGGGATTATGACTTCGAGAACCCCGGTCGGCCTCTCGTACAGATCAGTCGCAGCGAACAGCTGCCAGACCTGGAGGACTACGCCTTCCCAGCGCTCGACATCGACCCGCAGCATGGGAAACAACGGACGCAGCGCACCCTGGAACGACACCGCAGCACCTTCCGCCAAGCCCAGGGCCAAAGCGATATCCCGGCCCTGTCGAGCGGCCACCTGCTGACACTTACCGAGCACCCGCACACCGCCTGGAATACTCTCTGGCTAATTAATGAAATCAACCACTTAGGACTACAACCTCAAGTACTTGAAGAACTAGCCACCACTGCCAACACGACGGATGGTTTCCGGCAAGGCTATCGAAACAGCTTCTGCGCCCTGCCCGGCGACACGCCCTTTCGCCCCTCACTGACCCATCCGAAGCCGCGCATCGAGGGTAGCCAGACCGCCGTGGTCACCGGGCCATCGGGCGAAGAGATTCATTGCGATGCCCATGGCCGGGTCAAGGTGCAATTTCACTGGGACCGGACGGCGCCTCACAATGATGCCAGCAGTGGCTGGCTGCGGGTCGCCTCGGCCTGGGCCGGAACCGGCCACGGTGCCTTGAGCATCCCGCGTGTCGGCATGGAAGTGCTGGTGAGCTTTCTCGAAGGCGACCCGGATCAGCCACTGATTACCGGCTGCCTGCACCACGCACGTAACCGACCGCCTTATGAACTGCCCGCGCACAAGACCCGTAGCGTCTTCAAGACCCTGAGTTCACCCGGTGGTGGTTTCAATGAGCTGCGCATCGAAGACCGCCAGGGCCAGGAGCAGATCTACCTGCGCGCCCAGCGTGACTGGCAACAGGTGGTCGAACACGACCAGGTCATCCAGGTCGGTCATGAGCGCCACGACAGCGTGGCCGCCAACAGCTACCGCGAACTCAAGGCCGACGAACATCGCACCACCCGGGCGGATCGCAAGACCGACATACGCGCCGACGATCACCTGAACATCGGCCAGAACCGGCATGTACGGCTCGGCAACAGCTATCTGCTCCAGGCCGATGAAGAGATCCACCTCAAAAGCGGTGCCCGGGTGGTGATCGAAGCCGGCAATGAACTGACCCTCAAGGTCGGTGGCAGCTTTATCAAGATCGATGGCAACGGCATCACCCTGAGCCCGGAGCCAGACACTGACGGCAAGGTCGCGCCCGGTGTCGGCACTCAGGTGTCGGCCCTGCTGCCCGGTCTGTTCCAAGCCGTTGCCCGCCCTCTCCCCACGGCACCTTTGTCCATGGCGCAACTGGCCACCCTGCTGCGTGGCGCGGCGTTTTGCGAAGAGTGCGAGAAGTGCAAGGCAGGTGTCTGTGAGCTCTGAGCCTTTGACACCCGAGCATTGGTTGGCCCTGACCCCGAGGGTTCCTCACGAGAGGCTCTATCTGGTACTCAGCGACGCCAGCGAGGCCAAACCACTGACCGCCTTGCGCAGGATCGGCAACCCGCTGGCACCCCTGTCGATCTGGAGAGACACACCTTACGCCGATTGGCTTGAGGTGATGCCCCATCTCGTCGAACTCACGGCGCAAAGCCCGTTTCTGTCCTGGATCGCCGACACCGAATACCGGGATTGGGGCTGGCTGACCGTGTCCTCGAACACCCCGGAACAGGTCGTGGCGCACCTGCGCGGCCTGACCCAGGTAAAGCTGCCGACGGGCAGCCCGGTGTTCTTTCGTTTCTGGGATGGCCGCCAATGGCTGCCGACCCTCGACTTTCTCGGCCCCGAGGCGAGTCAGCTGCTGCCGGGCCTGAGTCGCTATCTCATCAATGGCCAGGCGCGAACTCTCGCCACTTCGGTCAGCCGCGAAGCCAAGGCTTATCCCTGGTGGCAGGTTCCACCGGCGCTGCTGCAACACCTGTCCGGGCAGTGCCCCGAAACGCTGATCGACAACAGCCTGCAGTGGCTGAGCGAAGACCATCCCGCGCTGTATGACGCCGCGCCCGTCCCCCACCTGCGACACAAGATCGCCCGCTTCCTGGAACGCTCGCCCCCCGGCCCGACCCGGCAGGACGCCCTGCTCGCCTACCTGTCCCGGGAACTGGCGGTCGGTGAGCTTCTTGCCAGGGAGGCAAACCGATGAAGCGTATCGACTACATCGAAGCACAGCTCGATGGCTTCAGCGACAGCCTGACGCTCTATCGCGAACAGACCCGCAGCTGGTACGCCCAGGCGCTGGACCAGGTCAGCCATGCCGCCGACCTGCCTTCGCTGCTGGACATGGACCGGGTTATCCGCTTCGGCGACAGCCGCAAGGTCGTCGGCGTTCAGGACCGCGACTTCCTGTCCAATGTGGCGCAGTGCCCGACCAACGGGGTGCTGACCATCGAGAGCCGGTTCGAATCGGTCTACGAGATTCCACTGGGCGAGCTGCTGGTGGAGGTCATGCCCATCGATGGCGGCCCTTCCACACCCATCCTGCTCGATGCCCAAGGCAAGGGCAGCTTCCAGGGTCAGCCAGGCAAGCTCTATCGGGTGCGGGTGCAAGGCGGCGTAACACCCGAGCAGGTCGACAGCCTGTTCGATGCCTACTCGGACCTGACTCGGGACCTGGAAACCTGGTTGCGTCGCGAGTGGAACGGCTTCAAGCCGCAATGGTCGGCACAGACCCACTCGACGGCGTTGCTGGCCGTCGGTGAGGGCCTGGTCAGCGGCAGTTGGGAAGCGGTCAAGGGCGTCTGGGAAGGGATCGAGTTGCTGCTCGATATCCTCAAGGATCCCCTGGCCTATGTCGACCGGCTGGGCAGCGGCGCCCAGGAGCTGGCCGACCTCGCGCAACGGGCTCCGGCGGTGATGGAAAAGGCCATGTTGCTGGCCAGCGACGAAGCCGCGCTGTTTCTGCTGTTGCGCACCGCCTCCATCTGGTTGGCATCGCTGCCGCCGAGCCAACTGGCCGGGGATACCGCGCATGTCGTGGCGAACACCCTGGTCTCCGTGCTGATCGACCTGCTCCTGGGCCTGGTGCTCAGCGTCGTGGCGGCGGGAGCCGGCGTTGCCTATCTGACCCTGCGCCTGAAGAAATACGGCAGCCAGATGGTTGCAGCCGGCACCCGCTTCATCCAGGGCCTGTTCAGCCTGCTCGACGGGTTCATGGGCTATGTCGGTCGCTACAAGGCCGTCGCGGCCCGGGGCGTGGCGAGCGCACAGAAACAAGGCGTCCTGCAAATGCGCTGGGACGGGCGCAAGAACGCCACCCTGCGCCAGACCGAACACCTCGACGACGCCCCTCGGCAAGCCGCCAACCCCGCCGGCCAGAGCGCCGAACGCGCGGACAAGACCCAGACCCAGGGTTGCCCGGTGTCGATGGTCAGCGGCGAAGAACTGCTGACCCTGGTCGATGGTGAGCTGGACGGCCCGTTGCCGTTTTCCTGGAGCCGGCTGTATCGCACCAGTGCCGTGGAAACCCGCCAGGGCCTCGGTCCCGGCTGGAGCCATGCGCTGGCCCACGGCCTGAGGTTCGACGGCGACGAGGTCATCTGGACCGACCAGGAAAACCGCTCCATCCGTTTCCCTCGACCCAGTCAGCAACGTCCGGCGATCCACAACAGCCTGAGCGAAGCAGCGATCTACCTGGGCGATACGCCCGACGAACTGATCCTGAGCCAGGCTGGTAGCACGCCCAGGTTCTATCACTTCAGGTACGACCGGCACGGTGCCCGGCTGTTTTCCCTGAGTGACCGCCATGGCAATCGGCTGAGTATCAGCCATGACCTCGAGGGACGTATCCAGCGCCTGGACAACGGCCTCGGGCGCGCGCTGCTGCTGCGTTACGACCGTAGCCGCATCATCGCGGTCGAGTACCAGCAGGAACAGGCGGCCGCTTATCTCGTCGATGGCTGGCAGACCTTGCGCACCCTGGTCCGCTATCGCTACGACGACCAGGGCCGCCTGATCGAAGCCGCCAACGCCGTCGACGAGCGCGAGTATTACGCCTATGACGAACATCACGTCATTCGTGAACGCCAGTTGGCCGGCGGCGCCGCGTTCTACTGGGAGTGGCAAGGCGTGGGCAAGCTGGCCCGCTGCGTGCGCCACTGGGCCAGCTTTGCGCAGATGGACAGCCGTTACACCTGGGGCGATGACGGTAGTGTCACCGCCCGGCACATCGACGGCAGCGAAGAAGTCTTTGTCCACGATGATCGGGCGCGGCTGATCCGCAGGGTCGATGCCGATGGCGCCGAGCAACACAAGAGCTATGACGCCCAAGGCCGCCTGATTACCGAAAAGGACGCCCTGGGCGCCATCACCGAATACCGCTACAGCGAAGCCGGCCGGCTGCTGGCCATTGTCCCGCCCGAAGACGAGCCGACTTTCTACGAGTACCGGAACGGCCATCTGTGCAGCGTGCAACGTGGCCGGGCGCACTGGAAATATACCCGTAACTCCCAAGGCGATATCACCCGCGAGACCGACCCCGCCGGCCAGGTCACCGAGTATGAATACGACCGCCGCGGCCTGCTGAACGAGATCCGCCATCCGGATGGCAGCCGGCACCACCTCACCTGGGACCGACTCGGCCATCTGCTGGAAGAACGACGGCCCAACGGCAGCCGGCTGAAATACGGCTACGACGAACAAGGCCGGCAAACCAGTCGCCAGACAGCGGACGGCGCCACGACCCGCTACGCGTGGGACGCCATTGGCCGCCTGAGCCAGGTTGAAATGCCCGGAGGGGCAACACGTCGTTTCAGCTACAACGCCTACGGCAAGATCACTGCCGAGACCGACGAACTGGGGCGGGTGACCCGTTATGAATACGCGGACAACCTGCACCTGGTCAGTCGTCGCCTCAACCCCGACGGCAGCCAGCTGCGCTATCGCTATGACAACGCCCGGCTGCTGCTCAGCGAAATCGAGAACGAGCGTGGCGAGCATTACCGCCTCGACTATTACCCCAATGGCCTGATCCGCGAGGAAACCGCCTTCGATGGGCGGCGCAGCGCCTACGCCTACGACCTCAACGGCCACCTGCTGGAAAAAAAGGAGTTCGGCGACGACGGCAGTGAACTCGTCACCGCCTACCAGCGCGACAGCGCCGGACGCCTACAGCTCAAGAGCCTCGCCGATGGCCGCCAGATCCACTATCACTACGATGGGCTGGGTCGCCTGGTCAGCGTCGATGATGGGCACTGGCCGCTGACCTACGGCTACGACCGCCAGGACCGCCTGGTCAGCGAGCATCAGGGCTGGGCCACCCAGCGCTATCGCTACGATGCCGTGGGCCAGTTGATTCACTGCCGTTTGCCGGACGGCAACCTGATCGACTATCGCTACCTGCCCGGCGGGCGACTGATTGGCGTCGATCTCAACGGCCGACACCTGACCCGCCACCGCTTCGAGGCCGGCTGCGAGCGCCTGCGCCAGCAGGGCCAACTGCTCAGCCACTACCATTACGATGAACAAGGCCGGCTGCTCAAACACAGTCTCGACCAGGACAAGAGCCGGCGTTACCAGCGCTTCTATGCCTATGAAGCCAACGGCAACCTGGCGAGCATCGACGACAGCCGCCACGGCCTGCGCCGTTACCAGTACGACCCGCTGGACCGACTGAGCGAAGTCCGCGGCGATCCTTGCGAACGTTTCGCCCACGACCCTGCCGGCAACCTGCTGGGCGACAGCCCGCGCATGGCGCGCACCCGAGGCAACCGCCTGCTGTTTCGCGGCCATAGCCATTTCGACTACGACGCCTTCGGCAACCTGATTCGCGAGCGCAACGGGACCGAGCCACAGCTCGTTACCGAATACCGCTATGACTGCCAGCATCGCCTGGTGGGTGTCAGCCTGCCGGATGGCAGCACGGTCAGCTACCGCTACGACGCTTTTGACCGGCGCATTGCCAAGACCTGTGCAGGCCGGACCACCGGATACCTCTGGCAAGGCGACCGGCTGATTGCCGAAAGCGGTTCGACGCATTACCGCAGCTACCTGTACGAACCAGACAGTTTCCGGCCCCTGGCCCTGCTCAATGGAGAGGGACCGGAGCAGGTCGAGGCGTTTCATTACCAACTCGACCACCTGGGTACGCCCCAGGAACTCACGGACGAAGCCGGCAATATCCGCTGGGCGGCGCGGTACTACGCCTATGGCCGGATAGCCCACCTCGACCGCGCGGATATCGACAACCCGTTGCGTTTCCAGGGCCAGTATTTCGACACAGAAACCGGCTTACACTACAACCGGCATCGCTACTACAATCCCGAAACCGGCCGCTACCTCACCCCCGACCCGATCAAACTGGCGGGTGGGCTGAACAGCTACCAGTACGCGCCCAACCCTACGGGGTGGGTGGATCCGCTGGGGTTGAGTTGTGATTGTCCTGGCGCTGACAAAAAGAACAGTGACACAAACCGCTCCCAAGGACCTCATACCGAAAGTGGGGAACCAAAGGTTCCTGAGGCAAGCGGAGATAAAAGTTATCTCTATCGAGGAGAAAACAAATACCGCCCCAGTGAAATATTTGAACAAGGGTTCAAAAGCAAAGGTGATAGCACGGACCTGTACCTACACGCATTAAACAGCAAAGACCCACTAAGCAGTTTCATAAGCACTTCAACATCCAGAGACGTCGCAATAGATTTCGCAACAAATTTTCGCACTAAAAAAGGATATTTATTCACACTAAAAAAAGTTCATGGCCGCGACGTAAACAAAGAGTTAGGAAAAAACTCAGAGTATCAATACGAAATGGAAATAGCCGTACCAAACCGTATCAACAGCGAAGACATTTTAGGCGCGACCCCACTAAAGCCTGACGGCAGCTACGTCGGACACTCCATACCAAACCCCCGGAGAAAATAAATTGAAACCCATAAAAATTGAAATACTTGTCAATGACGAAAGGCAAATTGCAACTCTAGTGTGCGACGTCAAAACAACATCAATGAAATTTATCACCAATAACAATCCCGAAGAAACCTATACTGCCGAGGACTTCTACGAGTGCCTCGGAAAAATCAGAAGAGAGCATCAAAATATAAAATTTCTCTGCAAAGGTTCAAAAGTAAATGTTCGACCGTCGAGCATGTCATCACAAATGTCTCTTGGCATAAAAGCCTATGAATTAACATTAGGAAAACCTTCCTCACCCAAAGACTTAGTAGATATTTTCGACTACGAGGAAAATGACCTCACCAATAGCAGGGAAGAACAGGAAGCTTTCTATATGAAATGGCGTGAAACGCCAAAATTTTGAATTTTCAAAACCATTGACTGCAGATTTATTTTTTGTGAATTCTCTCTACGAATACAAAAAATGCTGGAAATTGACTGCAATAGCTGCGAACGCTTCTTGAACACGCTTCAGATAGTCAAATGCCATTCATGGGCGTCAGCTGACGGCTCCTACAAGTGTTGTGTTGCCAATCCCCCGACAAGGCAGTCTTTATGGAAAACCAGCACCTCCTGTACGCAGGCCCCTTGATCTCCCTCGCTCTGCTCTGGGTCGTTGCCGTAGTCACACCGGGCCCCAATTTCTTCACCACCGCCCAACTCGCCGCCAGCAACTCGCGCAAGCATGGCGTGGCCTGCGCACTGGGCGTCGCCACCGGCACCATCCTCTGGGGTCTGGCCGGTGGCCTGGGGATCAAGTCACTGTTCACCGCAGCACCATCGCTGTACCTGGCGCTGAAGATCGCCGGTGGTGCTTACCTGATCTACCTCGGCATCAAGCTGTTCCTGCGCAAGCAGCCTGTGGGCGCCAGTCAGCAGCCGACACTCCACGAACCGCGACGCAGCCTGCTCTCGGCCTATAGCCGAGGCCTGCTGGGCAATATGACCAATCCAAAATCAGCGCTATTCGTCGCGACCATCTTCGCCACCACGATGCCCAGCTCCCCGCCCGCCCCGTTGCTGGCCATGGCCGTTGCAATCATGAGCAGCCTGTCCTTCTGCTGGTACTCCAGCGTGGCCCTGGTGTTTGCCAGTACGCGGATGTCAGCTTTCTACAGCCGCTGCCGTAAGGGACTGGATCGCTTCGCCGGCACCTGCTATCTGCTGTTCGGCGCGCATCTAATGGCGAATCGCTAAATCAGGGCTGCAGGGTCTCACCATCCAACGCGTCGCCGATTTTCAGGAAGTGCCCGCCGGCGACGTGGTGCAAGGTACGCAACTCATCGTGCCCCTCAAAATGCCAGCGCCCCTCGCTGAACACCCGCGAATCGGCCTGGGCGGCAATGACTTCGGCCAGGAACAGGTCGTACTGTTCGTGGTTGCGCGGCTCCGGCAGCAAGCGGCACTCCAGCCAGGCAACACAACCCTCCAGCATCGGCGCATCGATCTTCTCGCCAGTGAAGGTTTCCAGGCCATAGGCATCGAACTTGTCACGACTATGACTCTGGGTCAGTTCAAGACCGGAGGTGGTACCAACGGTTTGCACGATATCGGCCTGGGCAACACAGGGCACGTTCAACACAAAGGTGCCCGAAGCCTCCAGCAGACGTCGCGTCCAGGTGGACTTGTCGATCACCACCGCCACCTTCGGCGGTTCGAAATCCAGCGGCATGGCCCAGGCGGCCGCCATGATATTGCGCTGGCCGTCATGGGCGGCGCTGACCAGTACCGTAGGGCCATGATTGAGCAGACGGTAGGCTTTGGACAACGGCACGGCAAGACGATAAGCGGCGGACATAAGCGATGTTTCCTGGCAAAAATGCAAAAGGAACATCCTAGGTGAGCACGCAGGGGAAACACAGCCCCAAAAGGCCAAAGAAACCGCATCGCCCGCCTCAATTTGTGCCCGAACAATTCAACCGCAAGAGTCGGAGTGTCTGCACCCGACGAACTTTCTAGAGTGCAGACCCCGGATACGCCTCGAGGCTGCCTCATGCACACCCGAATACAATCACTGGACTGGCCGGCGATCAGCCACGAACTGGATCAGCAAGGCAGCGCCTTGTTACCCAATCTGCTCAGCCCCGAAGAATGCCTGGAGCTGGCCGCCCTGTACCCGCGCAAAGAGCTTTTCCGCTCCCGGGTCATCATGGCCCGCCATGGTTTCGGCCAGGGTGAATACCAATACTTCGCCTACCCGCTCCCCCCCCTGATCCAGCAACTTCGCACCGCGCTCTATCCACCTCTGGCGACGATTGCCAATGACTGGAACCAGCGCATGCAAATCGCCGTATCCTTCCCCCCGACGCACCAGGCCCTGCTCCAGCGCTGCCATGACGCCGGCCAGCAACGCCCCACGCCATTGCTGCTGCAATATGTAGCCGGCGATTACAACTGCCTGCACCAGGACCTGTACGGCGAACAGGTATTTCCGCTGCAAGTCGCCATTCTGCTGTCCCGGCCGGGAGAAGATTTCAGCGGTGGCGAGTTCGTCCTGACCGAGCAGCGCCCACGCATGCAGAGCCGACCCCAGGTAGTCCCGCTGAAACAGGGCGATGCGGTGATCTTTGCCGTGGCCCAACGCCCGGTGCACGGCACCCGGGGGTTCTATCGGGTGAACATGCGCCATGGCGTCAGTCGTGTGAACGCGGGCCAGCGCCATACCCTGGGCATCATCTTTCACGACGCCACCTGACATCCTGCTCACTGGCAGTAGAATTCAACCGCAAGACTCGGAGTTTTCCCCTCTCGCCGCACCGTTACGCTGGACGAGAACTGAATCTTCCGACAGGAGCGCACCATGAACATCTCGACCCAAGGAAAACCCGTGGAACAGGATCCGCGCTGGCAAGCGGTACTGGCGCGGGACGCCAGCGCCGACGGGAGCTTCGTCTATGGCGTCCGGACCACGGGCGTGTATTGTCGCCCCAGCAGCAGCGCGCGGCGGCCCAAGCCGGAAAACGTCGAATTCTTCGATAGCCCCGAGCAGGCCGAAGCCGCCGGCTATCGAGCCAGTCGGCGCGCCGCCGCCGACCAGACGTCGATCACTGAGCAACACGTGGCTTTGGTGACCCGTGCCTGTCAGCTCATTGAAGCGTCTGAAACCTCGCCCTCACTCAACCCCTTGGCCGAACAACTGGGACTGAGCCCTTTTCACTTCCATCGGGTATTCAAGGCGGTCACCGGTCTTACGCCCAAGGCCTACGCCACGGCCCATCGCGCCGGCAAACTGCGGACACAACTGGCACGGGGCGGCTCGGTTACCGAGGCATTGTACGAGGCCGGCTTCAACACCAGCAGCCGGTTCTATGAATCGTCCAACGGTGTGCTGGGCATGAAACCCAGCGACTATCGCGCCGGCGGCGCCAACACCGAGATTCGCTTTGCCATCGGCCAGTGCTCGTTGGGGGCGATCCTGGTGGCCCAGAGTGATCGGGGGGTCTGCGCGATCCTGCTCGGTGATGACCCGGATGCCCTGGCCAGGGACTTGCAGGACAAGTTCCCACAGGCCCATTTCATCGGCGGCGACGCGGCCTTCGAGCAACTGATCGCCAAGGTGGTGGGCTTTATCGAAGCACCGGCCATTGGCCTGGACCTGCCACTGGACCTGCGCGGCACGGCCTTTCAGGAACGGGTCTGGCAGGCACTGCGCAATATTCCGGTAGGCAGTACGGCGAGTTATGCCGAGATTGCGCAGATGATCGGTGCACCGAAATCCTTCCGCGCAGTGGCCCAGGCCTGTGGCGCCAACAGCCTGGCCGTGGCGATTCCCTGCCATCGGGTGGTACGCAGCGACGGCAACCTGTCCGGTTACCGCTGGGGCGTCGAGCGCAAGCGGCAGTTGCTCGATCGGGAAGCACAATAGCATCGGCATGTTCTGACTCAAGCACTCGATCTGGATAGGCTTGACAGGGCATATTACAAGCATCATATTTTATAAACATGACGACCGTCATGAATAAATCAACCCGCTGAGGATTACCGTCATGACCGTCAAACCCGCCGTTCTGATCACCGGTGCTTCCACCGGTATTGGCGCCGTTTATGCCGACCGCTTTGCCAAGCGCGGTCACGATCTGGTACTGGTGGCCCGGGACAAGGCCCGCATGGACAGCCTGGCCGAACGGCTGCGGCAGGAAACCGGGGTTTCGGTGGATGTGCTCCAGGCCGACCTGACCGATGCCGGTGATCTGGCACGTATCGAGGCGCGGGTTCGGGAGGATGCGACTATCGGTATTCTGGTCAACAACGCCGGGATGAGCGGCACCGGGACGTTCCTGGAGCACACGCCTGATGCAGTCAGCCAGGTCATCAACCTCAACATCACCGCCCTGAGCCGCCTGACCAGCGCGATCACACCACGCCTGGTCCAGGCCGGCACGGGCTCGATCATCAACGTTGCGTCGGTGGTGGGCCTGGCGCCAGAGCTCCAGATGACCGTCTATGGGGCGACCAAGGCGTTCGTGCTGTTTCTCAGCCAGGGGCTGAATATCGAACTGGGTGCCAAGGGGCTGTACGTGCAGGCGGTATTGCCGTCCGCCACCCGCACCGAAATCTGGGAGCGCTCGGGCAAACGGGTCGAGGACCTGCCGGCGGTCATGGAAGTCGATGACCTGGTGGACGCGGCGTTGGTGGGCTTCGATCGCCGCGAAACCGTGACCATTCCACCGCTGCCCGATGAAGGCCAGTGGAAAGCCCTGGAAGCCGCCCGCCTGGCGATGCTGCCGAACTACAGGCAGGTCCTGCCGGCGGCGCGTTATCGCAACGGCGCCTGAAGAACGCGGTCATTGTGGGAGCCGACTTGCCGGCGATGAGGCCAGCAAGTCTTGCATCGATCTTGCGGACGTCATCGTCGGAACGCCGCCCGCAGCAAGCCAGCTCCCACAGAACCTGGCGCTTGCGACCGGCTGTTCTATCAGCGCACGAGCACCCGCTTGAACCCCAGCGTCCAACCCTGCTGCATCCCTGCCGCCGCCAGCAGGATGGCAATCACCCCGACCCACTGCACCAGCACCAACTGATGACCGAAGGCGAACCAGTCGACGAAGATCGCCGCAATCGGATAGATAAAGGACAGCGCCCCGGTCATGGCCGTCGGCAATTTCTGGATGGCGCCATACAACAACACATACATCACGCCGGTGTGGACCATCCCCAGGGTCAGCAGGCTGCCCCAGGCACTCGGCTGCTGGGGAAACGCCGAAATATGCGCCCAGGGCGCCAGCAACAGTACCCCGGTGCAGACCTGGACCAGGGCAATCAAATGCGGTGGTGTGCCCGTCAGGCGCTTGATGATCAGCGCGGCGATGGCATACAACAGCGCCGCCCCCAACGCCAGGCCAATGCCCAGCAGGTACTCGCCAGCGTTCTCCCCCGACTGCCCGTGGGCGCTGACAATCGCCAGCATCCCGACAAAGGCCACGCTCAACCAGAACAGTTTCTGCGCGGTGATCTTCTCGCCGAGAAACAGCGCTGCCAGGCCCACCAGCATGAACGGCTGGACGTTGTAGACCGCCGTGCCGATGGCAATCGAGGCCCGGGAATAGGAGGCGAACAGCAGTACCCAGTTACCGACGATGGCCACGCCGCTGAGCACCGCCAGCAGGAAGGTGGTGCGGGTCAGGAGGCCAGGACGCAGAAAGCCCATCACCGCGCAGATCAGCAACAGCGTCAGCGCACCGAACAGGCAGCGCCAGAACACCACATCCAGCACCGGCTGGCCGGACACCAGCACGAACCAGCCGATGGTTCCCGAGATCAACATGGCCGCGACCATTTCCAGCGAGCCGCGATGCAGTGATGTGTTCATGAGTCAGTTCCTGTGAGTAGGCCCTTGGCAGATGACCAAAGTATGCCGAGTCCTCGGCCCGCTTCTCCAGCGCCTGAAATAGGCTAGACTTTGTTTTTGCCTTTCTTATAAAGGCAATTTTACCGACCTACCTAACGAGGCAGTCATGACTGACGAAATCGACCATTTGTTGATCAGCGCCCTGATGAGCGACTCGCGGCGTTCGCTCAAGGCCCTGGCGCAGGTCAGCGGCCTGTCCTCGCCCAGCGTTGCGGAACGCTTGCGGCGGCTGGAAGAGCGCGGCGTGATCAAGGGCTACACCGTCGATGTGGAGCCCAAGTCGTTCGGCTACCTGTTGCAGGCCATCGTGCGCATTCGTCCCCTGCCCGGCCAGTTGCAGGAAGTGGAGCGCCAGATCCAGGCGATTCCCCAGTTCACCGAATGCGACAAGGTCACCGGCGACGATTGCTTTATCGCCCGCCTGCATGTGCGCGATATGGAGCAACTCGATACGCTGCTGGACCGGCTCAACCATCACGCCGAAACTAACACCGCCATCGTCAAGAAGACGCCGATCAAACGCCGCTTGCCGCCGATGACATGAAATCATCCGCTTGACGCCTCGTCTCTGCGCAAAAGAGCCCTTCGCCGCGGGGAAATGCACCATCAGACAGGCGTCACCCGGGCTTGAACCGGCGAAGACACACCACCGCCAGGCCATAAGACGTCGCCCACATCCTGATAGGCCGAAGCCTTCAACACACGCGGGCTCCCGGCGGCTGGCGAAGGCCTGCAGCTGGGTTATCATTTACCCATCATCCCTTTCACCGGATCCTCTCCCATGCCCACTCTTACCCAAGTTGCCCCTGCCCGAGGCTGGTCGCTCTGGTGGAAACCGCTGCTGTTTCTCTTGGTCGCCGCCATCGGCCTGTACTACGTCAAATGGTCGCCCTACTACGCCAAGGCCTTCGTCGCCGCTGACAGCCACAGCATCGGCGGCTCGATCATCAACGACAATCCGGCCTCGCCGGTGGCTGCTGCGCTGGCCTACGCCCAGGTGTACTTCCTGGCGATCTGGAAAGCCGCGGTACTGGCGGTGATTCTCGGCTCGCTGCTGCAAGTGCTGATTCCCCGCGACTGGCTGCTGCGCCTGTTCGGGCGCGCCGGTTTCGCCTCGACCCTGCGCGGCGGACTGTTCGCCCTGCCCGGCATGATGTGCTCGTGCTGCGCGGCACCGGTGGCCGCCGGGATGCGCCGACAGAATGTCTCGGTGGGTGCGGCGTTGGCCTTCTGGATCGCCAACCCGGTGCTCAACCCGGCGACCCTGGTGTTCATGGGCTTCGTCCTGGGCTGGGGCTTCACCGCGATCCGGCTGGTGGCGGGCCTGGTGCTGGTACTGGGGGTTTCACTGGTGGCACAGCGGGTCGCTCGCCCGGAAATCCTGCCGGAAGCGGCGGTGGAAGCCGTGGTCGATGCCAGCAGCCCGGACCGACGCAGCTTCATGGCGCGCTGGGGCAAGACCCTCTGGCAGCTGTTCTGGACCACCATCCCGATCTATATCCTGGCGGTGCTGCTGTTGGGCGCGGCGCGGGTCTGGCTGTTCCCCCACGTGGATGGTGCCATGGGCAACAGCCTGTTGTGGCTGGTACCGCTGGCGATTATCGGGACCTTGTTTGTAATTCCGACGGCGGCCGAGATTCCCATCGTGCAGACCATGATGACCCTGGGCCTGGGCACCGCGCCGGCCGTGGCGCTGCTGATGACCCTGCCGAGCGTCAGCCTGCCGTCGATGTTGATGCTGCGCAAGGAATTCGACGCCAGGGTGCTGGTGACGGTGGCGGTGCTGACGATGCTGGTGGGCGTGGCCAGTGGGCTGGTAGCCGTGCTGGTCCTGTAGGACATGAGATATTAAAAGCGGCCCGCCCCCCTGTAGGAGCCAGCTTGCTGGCGATGGTCGTCAACGATAACGCGAGGCATCAGCATGATCGCGGTGTGGCGACGTTCATCGCCAGCAAGCTGGCTCCTACAGGCTCCGTGGTATCCAGGCATTCGTAGGCGAGCCATGGAACGGGCGCTCAGCCCCTTTGACGGCGGCTCTTGAGATACTCCAGCACCGCCGCCCGCTCCCCGGCAAACTCGATCCGGCTGCCTTTGCTTTCACGCTGGAAGGCATACATCGGGTCGTAATATTCGTTCAGCAAACCTTCGATCCAACCCCGATGCAGATCCACCGCGCCGCTGCGCGCCTGCTCCTCCAGCGCCGCCTGCATCAATGTCTTCATCCGTTGGTGTCGCTCGCCCCCCAGGCGCTTGTGAATGTTGTCCAAACTGCCCAGCAGACGCTCGGCAAACAACCGCATGCCCTGCTCGGCATCCACCGCGACGAATTCCGCGCAGAGCCCGACCACATAGTCACGCAGGATGCGCTCGACCCGGCCCTCCAGACTGTCCTCGAGCCAGACCATGGAAAACCGTTGCATCCCTTGGTACAGCGCCAGCGGCAAGGAGCAACGCCCGACCATGCGGCTTTCATCTTCCAGCACGAATGACCCGATACCCAGGCTCTGCTTCTTCAACAGATCCACCGCCAGGCGGTTTTCAAAATCGATATTCGACGGTTGGCCGGTGGCGCGCTTGCCGAAGCTGGAGCCACGATGGTTGGCGTGCCCTTCCAGGTCCAGGCTGTTTTCCAGCTGGACGATCACATCGGTCTTGCCGGTGCCGGTCATGCCCCCCAGCAAGACGAAATCCGCCTGCGCCACGGCCTGCTCGACGGTCTGCAGCAGAAAACTGCGCATGGCCTTGTAGCCACCGCCCACCCGCGGGTAGTCGATCCCCGCCTCATCCTTGAGCCACTGCTGGACGATCTGCGAACGCAACCCACCACGGAAGCAATACAGCACCCCGTCGGGATGGGCGCGGGTGAAATCGGCCCAGGCCTGGAGCCGGGCCGCCTTGACCTCGCCGCTCACCAGTTGGTGCCCGAGGACGATGGCGGCCTGCTGCCCATGCTGCTTGTAGCAGGTACCGACCCGTTGCCGCTCGAGGTCGTTCATCAACGGCAGGTTGACCACCCCGGGAAAGGAGCCCTTGTGGAATTCGACCGGCGCCCGGGTATCCATCATCGGCGTGTCATTGAGAAACAAACGGCGGTAGTCGGTGATATCGCGGGACATCAATACACCTCTACCGCGTGGCTCTGTCGTGGCACCAGTTGACCGATGGGCTCAAGTTTCAAGCCCAGTTCGGCGGCCACGGCAAGGAACTCGGCCTCGCCTTCGGCGGTGACCGCCACCAGCAGCCCACCGCTGGTCTGCGGGTCGCACAGCACGCGCTTGTGCAGCTCGCGCAGCGGGCCAACCTTGCTGGCATAGCTGTCGTAATTGCGCAGTGTGCCGCCGGGCACGCAGCCTTGCTCCAGGTAATACTCGATGGTCGGTAGGCGCGGCACCTGCTCATAGGCGATACGCGCAGTCAGGCCACTGCCATCGGCCATTTCCACCAGGTGGCCGAGCAGGCCGAAGCCAGTGACGTCGGTCATCGCGGTGACGCCCGCCAGCTTGCCGAAGCGACTGCCAGGTTTGTTCAGGGTGCACATCCAGTCGCGGGCCACGCCGACGTCTTCGCTGCGCAACTTGCCTTTCTTTTCCGCCGTGGTCAGGACGCCGATGCCCAGGGGTTTGGTCAGGTACAACGTGCAGCCGGCCGTCGCGGTGTCGTTGCGCTTCATATGGCGCTTGTCCACCAGGCCGGTCACCGCCAGGCCGAAAATCGGTTCGGGGGCATCGATGGAATGGCCACCGGCCAACGGGATACCCGCCGCATCGCACACCGCGCGACCGCCACGAATCACTTCCCGGGCGACTTCCGGGGCCAGCACGTTCACCGGCCAGCCAAGAATCGCGATGGCCATCAGCGGGTCGCCGCCCATGGCGTAGATGTCACTGATGGCGTTGGTCGCGGCAATCCGGCCGAAGTCGAAGGGATCGTCGACGATCGGCATGAAAAAATCGGTGGTGGAGACCACGCCGCGCTCTTCATCGATGGCATACACCGCGGCATCGTCGCGCGAGGCATTGCCGACCCAGAGTTTCGGGTCAAGGTTCTGGGCGCCGCTGCCGGCGAGGATGACTTCCAGCACCTGGGGCGAAATCTTGCAGCCGCAGCCTGCGCCATGGCTGTACTGGGTCAGACGAATCGGTTCGCTCATCGGTACACCTCAGTCCGTTCAAATTCCTCCGAGTTTAACAGACCCACCAACTCCGGGACCGGGCCCGCTCAACTGCAATACACCAATGAGATAATCAGCCAGCCTGGGCGACTGTCGGATGGCCGTGCGTCACATCAGATGAAGCGAAATAGAGCCCTGGATTCCCTGTTCATTGCTTGCCCGACCACAATCTGATCTGAGCAAGCGACGCAGTGGCGCCTCCACATACGACCATCAGCACATTCTGATATTGGCTCAGTGCCGTGCCCCTGTAAGCCACAGCGAGTGCAGCACCGCAGGCGGGCTCAGCCAACACCCGGTGGTCGAACAAAAAACGCTCGCATGCGTCCAGCGCATCATGATCACTGACGATCAAGCTTTTGATTGCATGACTGGCGAAGTATCTCACAGCCTGGTCACACACTCGTTTAGCGCCAAGGGACGTAGCGACCGAGCTGATCTTTTCTATTTCTACTGGTTTGCCGGCCAGCGTCGCCGCTCGGAACGATGCAGCGCCCTCCGTCTCCACCGCAATCACCGGCACGTCGCGCCAGTCATTACGGTGCAAACCTTCGATAACCCCGCACAGCAAGCCTCCCCCACCTACCGAAAGGACGACCGCATCCGGCTTCTGCCCAGCCTGTGCGACCTCGTCGATCAAAGTGGCATGTCCAGTCCAGAGCAGAGGATCGTCAAAGGGGTGGATAAATGCATCGGTGGGCTTGATCAAGGTTTGCGTGAACTCATTGGCCTCTTGCCAGGAGCTACCGTGGACGATGACTTCTGCGCCCTCAAGCAACAGCAGTTCCTTGGCTCGCTCAGTGGTCGTTTCCGGCACCACCACGGTCACCGGAACTCCCAGCTTGCGGCCTGCATAGGCAACGGCAAGCCCCGCATTTCCTCCTGACGAGGAGATGAATTTCTCGGCGCCGTTTGCACGATGGGTTTCACAAGCATGGCCGACGCCACGCAGCTTGAACGAGCCGCAAGGTTGCAGGGCATCAAGTTTCAAATGGATAGTGCAATGGGCCACGGCGCCCAGCGGACGGGACTCTATGAGGGGGGTATTGATGTGCAGGGTCATGATGGCTTGCCTCTCGATAATAGATGAATTGGCGCCTGAAATAACCCAGAGCCTGCTCTATAACGTGGGCGCGCGCCATGCCTGGCGAACAATAAAAAAAGCTTCCGGATCGCTCCGGAAGCAAACTGCCAAACACAACCATGGGTGACCAAACCGCAGGAAAGCGACGGCTCTTCTTCGATACAGCACCCATCCCGACATTCGTGGTATTCGGGATGAGTGTGCATATCGCTGTCAGCGGATCGGAGCGTTACCGATCGGAGACATCAATCCAGATCGTTTTGATCTCGGTGTACTGATCGTGAGCCCAAATGGACTTGTCACGCCCGCCAAATCCGGACTCTTTGTATCCGCCAAACGGTGTAGAGGCATCGCCCTCACCGAAGCAATTGACCGTCACGATACCCGCGCGTATTTCGCGCGAGAGCTTGATGGCGTTGCGCAGGTTGTCGGTGTAGACCGATGCCGCCAAGCCATACACCGAGTCATTGGCCAAGGCGATGGCCTGGTCAATGGTGTTGAACGTGGTAACGGCGAGTACCGGGCCGAAGATCTCTTCCTGGAACAGTCGGCTATTGGCACCCACGCCATCAACAACCGTAGGCTCGACAAAAATATCGCTCTCGGTGTTGCCGCCAAAAACAACGTCCAGTTTCTCGACGCCCGCTTGCTCAAGATAAGAACGGACTTTCTCGAAATGCGATTTGCTGACCATGGAGCCAAGGCGGTTTTCCGGATCCAGCGGGTTGCCCATTTTCCATTCGCGCATTTGAATGCCGATGCGCTTCAACAGCTCGTCCTTGATGTCGGCATGGACGATCAAGCGCGAAGAAGCCGAGCAGTTTTCACCCATGTTCCAGAATGCGCCATTGACCACATGACTGGCGACCAGATCCAGATCTTCTATGTCATTCATCACGACGGCCGGGTTCTTGCCGCCACACTCCAGCACAATGCGCTTGAGGTTCGAATCCGCCGCATAGTTCAGGAACCGGCGCCCGGTGGCTGTCGAGCCGGTGAAGCTGACCATGGACACATCCATGTGCCGGCCAAGCGGCTCACCGACTTCACTGCCCCCGCCCGACAGCACGTTGAAGACACCGGCAGGCACACCCGCCTCGTAAGCCAGCTCGGCGACACGCAGCGCCGTCAACGTGGTTTCCTTGGCCGGCTTGACGATGATGGAGCAGCCTGCAGCCAGCGATGGGCCGATTTTCCACGCCAGCATGAGCAGCGGGAAGTTCCAGGGCAGAACCAGACCTACGACGCCGATTGCCTCGCGCACAACCAGCGACAACGCTGCGGAACCGACAGGTGCGGTACTGTCGTAAATTTTGTCGATCAGCTCCGCATGCCAGCGGATCATGTGAATGGTTTCTGGAATATCCGTGAGTTGGCACTCACGAACGGGTTTTCCGCTATCCAGGCTTTCCAGGACAGAAAGCGCGTGGGAGTTCTGCTCCAGGAGATCGGCAAAGCGCAACAACACTTTCTTGCGTTCGCCAGGACTCAGCTTATGCCAACGCCCGTCTTCAAAGGCTTCTTTGGCTTTTGCCACTGCGAAGTCAACGTCATTGGCATCGCAGGCCGTGATCTGCGCCAGCACTTCATTGGTCGCCGGGTTCGTGGTGATAAACGTTTTGCCCGAACCGGAAGTATAAGACTCGCCGTTGACGAAAGACTGCGTTGGCAGCTTCAGGTTTTGTGCAATGGCGGCATATTCCGCGGCACTAAGAAGGCCTGTCATTTCGAGCTCCCGGTCAGTTGAGCAACGTCACGTTTCAGCGTGCCGATGATTTCCTGCAAGGCCTGCTTTTCGTGCTCATACAGGGGTTGCAGGGGCGAACGGACACTGCCTGTACGCAGGCCATTCAGCTCGCAGCCGACCTTGATAGACTGGACGAACTTGCCGCTTTCGAGGAAATCCATCAGCGGCATGAATGCGCTCATGATCTTGCGGCCTTTATCAAAGTCCTTTTCGATCACGCAAGCTTCATACAACGCAACGTGTTCGCGCGGGATAAAGTTCGATCCGGCGCACACCCAGCTACGGGCGCCCCACGCAAAAAACTCGAGGGCTTGATCGTCCCAACCGCAGGACAGGCTGATGTTCGGGTAATTGCGCGCCAGGTTATGGACTTGTGCCATGTCGCCAGAGCTTTCTTTAATGGCGATGATATTTTTTGATTCGGAAACAGCCGAGAAATACTCCTGACCCATGCTGACGCCCATGCGTGCCGGGTAGTTGTAGAGCATGATCGGCAAGTCGGCAGCGCGGTCGACGGTCAACGCGTGAATGGCGTTTTCCTTCTCGGTGGGCAACGCATAGGGTGGCGAACCGACCAGAATGGCGTCTGCCTTGATAGCCCGGGCTGCCTTGGCATATTCGACGGAATCTTCAGTCCGGATAGCGCCGGTACCGATGACCAGCGGCAGTCGTCCGCCGATGACATCCTTGGCCTGAGTCGCGAGATCGATACGTTCTTTAGACGTATGAGCGTAATACTCCCCCGTCGACCCACCGATGATAATGCCGTGTACCTTCGATTCGATCAGGTACTCAAGCACCTCAGCGAATGCGGACTTGTCGATTTCCCCAGTTGGCGTCAAGGGAGTAATTGCCGGGGTATAAATGCCTTCGAATTTCATGATTGCCTCTCCATCAGTAAGGGAATGTTTCCCAACCTAGCGCCCACCGCCATTTGTCGGGGACAACTAATTGTGTTCAGCTCAGCTGCCAAGTGCCGCCGCTTCGCGCAAGTTCAGCGAACGTGTTTCCGGTGCCATGGCCCATGCCGCCATCAACCCGATAAAGGTGACGAGTGCAGCCACATACATGGTGTTGCCGATACCCAACGTCTGAAGCGAAATAGGTACGAGGTAAGTGCCTACTGCCGCCCCTATACGGGAGAGTGATGTTCCAATCCCTACGGCAAACGCACGAATCTCTGTAGGAAAAAGCTCATTCGGATAGACCAGTTGCAGAACCTGCGCCCCACCGATAAAAACGGCATAGGCGCCAAAGAGGAAAAGAACCAGAATTTCACTGCTATTCGAAAAAATAGCCAAGTCTAGTAGCGCCAAGCCAGACCATAGAAAACTGTGAATCAGCATGCAGCGACGGCCAATGGTGTTAATCAGCTTCGTTGCAAGCACACACCCCACGACAAACAGCAGCGTAATGGCCATGGATCCGTATGAGGCCCATTCCCCTTTCAGATTCAACGCCTGGAGAACTTTAGGGGCGAAAGCGTATACCGCAAATACTGGAATGATCGAGCATGACCAAAAGACCGAGACAAAAAACAAGCGTTTGCCATATCCGGAATGCAGCAAATCCTGGAACGACATCTTCTTTTCATCGGGTTCTTCAGGCAGGTCTCGAAGCGAATAGTGTT
>JACXTT010001022.1_pt1 | contig 47754 bp, 51 predicted proteins | sample 9270951 | NCBI WGS metagenome assembly JACXTT01 (sample SAMN15532306, study PRJNA645909) | rock metagenome | isolation source: weathered quartz diorite | place: Puerto Rico | collected 2017-06-21 | reverse complement strand
ACGCGGAATGATGACCGGATTGTTAATCGTTATTCCACCTGTCCGCTACAAAGCTAATGGTCGGTGTGCGTATAATCTGTTGGTGCTTTGTCGGCCGGTACGTATAATACCACCGCTTTTGGCGCCGCGCGCCAATCTCAAATGCTCCCATCGTCTAGTGGCCTAGGACGCTGGCCTCTCACGCCGGTAACAGGGGTTCGAATCCCCTTGGGAGCGCCAAAACTAAAGAGGGCCCATAAAGGGCCCTTGGTTTTGTCTGACCTACCCGTCTATTGTTCTTTTGTGTTTGTACCGCTACCACTCTTTTTCATCAATTCCACGATACGCGTGTAGCCACCCCGCTCGGCGATTTTTTCCGCCGTGTCACCACGTCCATCCTTCGAACTGACGTCCGCGCCGTTATCGAGCAACATCTGAACGATATCGCTATAACCTTTATAGGCCGCCGCCATCAACGGCGTCTTGCCGCTCACGGTGCGCACATTCACGTTCACACCCTGGTTCAACAATGACTGCACCACGGCAATGCGTCCCTTGAGTATGGCCGTGAACAGCGCCGCCGCGCCGTGCGCGGTTTTGGAACGACCGCTTTTCTCGAGGCCGGTTGGCAACTTCAGCAAGCGATTACTGAGAGAAATTACAATCATGGCTACCAGTCCGAGAAGACTGATCTGCGGATCGATGCCGAATTCCTTGGCGATGTCCGCGGGCACGTTAGCGCCAGCGGCGAGAACCACGATAACCAGGATGAGGGTGAATTTAAGATATCGGACCAGCGCGACGGCAACAACGGCGATCAAACCGCCGAGCAGATAGCGGCGATCGAAGTTGATCCAATCCGTCCAGGCATCCGGCAGATTGGCTCCGATACTGAGCAGCACGACGATGGCGACGAGACCCCAGTCCCGCGGCGATTCTTTTAATATGACCACAAAACCTCTCCTCTGTTTCCTGTCAGACAGTAGCCGCCACCACTAACCCCTGTGGCGACACTTAGCCCTAAGTCTAGATGCATTTTCCACCCTGTGAAGCCGGCAGGAATACGAAACCTGGTGCAGAATACCAGAAAATACCGGGTATTCTCGGGTAAAAACCGCCAACCAACCGCTTCATTCGTGCTCAGTGCTCAAAACACGCGTCAGCCAACGGGCGATGTCCCGGATTTCATCCGGCACCACGGTGTGCCCCATGGCATAAGTATGCCACTCAAGATGAATCCGGCGCGCTTCCATCTGTCTTTGTACCTTCTGCGCCAGGTCGAATGGAATCATGCGATCGTCCGCGCCATGCGCCATGAAAACCGGGGTCTTGAGGTTGGCCGGATTGATCTCTGCCATCAGGCTCTCGGCAAAAGGCACGGGGGCGGACAAGGACATAATTCCAGCCAGTGGCCTGGAATAGCGCAGACCGGTATGCAACGCGATCGCCCCACCCTGGGAAAATCCCGCGAGCACGATGCGCTCACAGGCGATCCCACGATGGATTTCATTCTCAATCAGGGCTTGCAGGATTTTTTCAGATTCGTGGATATGTTCGAGGTTCTGTTCAAAACCACGTTCAGACATGGCGATATCGTACCAGGCACGCATGACATGGCCGCCATTAAGGGTTACCGGTCTGTAGGGCGCGTGCGGAAACACAAAGCGCAATACCGACTGTGTCGGTAACCGCAGTTCTGGAATAATGACTTCAAAATCGTGGCCATCGGCGCCCAATCCATGCAACCAGATGACGCTGGCAGAAGGCGCGGAGCCCGTTACGACTTCAATGGCAGGTTCGTCGCGCGGCCGGGCATCCATGCGTATTCAGTCTTCCCCGCGATAGACACAACCGGCCGTGCAGGTTTCGCGCACAATGACTTTGGAAAGTACGGGCAATGCTGGCTTGAGCTTGCGCCAGATCCAGCGAGCAAGGTGTTCGCTAGTGGGGTTTTGCAGACCTTCAATCTCGTTTAAATAATGATGGTCGAGCTGTTCATATAGCGGCTGAAAGGCGCGGGACAGGTCGGCGAAGTCCATGATCCAGCCGGACTTTTCCTGCACCGGCCCGGCAACGTGAATCTCAATCTGGAAGGAATGGCCGTGCAGACGCCGACACTTGTGGTTTTCCGGCACGTTTGGCAAGTGGTGCGCCGCTTCGATGGTAAAAATCTTGAATATTTCCACGGGAATGACCGGTCAGGAAAATGAATGAACAAGTTTAACGACTTTCGCGCGCGCCGGAAACCAGGCATTACCCTCGCGGCATAATTGACAGGACGCTAGAATAGCCCGATATTCCAACCAGTCTGATCAGTCACCCCGAGGCATCATGACCCAAGCTCTTTTCCCGTTGATCGTGGAACCGGCCGAGTTGGAAAAACATCTTGGCGCGGAAAATCTCCTGATCGTGGATCTGTGCCGACCCGAAACCTATGCGCAAACCCACGTACCCGGTGCGGTGCATCTCGACTATGCGCAAATCGTGGCTGCGCGGCCACCCGCCATGGGCATGCTGCCGGATGCCGCGCCATTGAGCAATGTGCTTGGTTCCACCGGCATGACACCGGATCATCATGTCGTGGCCTATGACGATGAAGGCGGCGGGCGCGCCTCGCGCCTGCTCTGGACGCTGGATGTTATCGGTCATTACCGCCATTCGCTGTTGAACGGCGGCCTGCACGCCTGGCTCAATGACCGACACCGGGTCAGCCATGAGCTAGTGATGAAAACACGGACCAATTGCACGGTGAAGTTTGACAACAAGGTCGTGGCCGACAAAAACTACATCATGAAACACCTGCGCGATACCGGTGTGATTACCGTGGATGCACGTTCACCGGCGGAATACCGGGGCGAAACTCGGCGCGCGGAACGCAACGGTCATATCCCCGGAGCAGTGAACTTCGACTGGATGAGTGCCATTGACCAGGCGCGTAGTGCGCGCCTAAAACCGGCGGAAGAATTAAAACGGGTTCTGGCTGGTCTTGGCGCAACACCGGACAAGGAGGTGATTACGTATTGTCAGACACATCACCGCTCAGCACATACTTATATAGTTCTGAAAAGCCTGGGTTACCCGCGGGTGCGGGGATATCCGGGCTCGTGGTCGGAGTGGGGCAACAGCCCCGAAACGCCTATCGAATAAAAGGCCAGCTGGCGTCGCGACGATAATCCAGACGGCGGCTGTCGGCCTGTGCCAACCGGCGCGCGACACGATCGCGCAACAACACAGCATAGATATCCCCAACGTAAACCATGGCAGCTGTCTCCTGCCACCCGGCGTCATCCGTTTTCGCGGACGTCAGCGCCGATACTTTCGATCTAATATTTTTTAACCACTTTTTCATCTCTCCCCCTCCCCTGCATCCCGGTGATCCGGACGTCGCACCCAATTTAAATGGCAATTCCTGTGCCACTCACGATGTGGATGAGTAGTTATTAACGAAACACACTGTGATTGCAGATTATTTCTCGAATAAAAATCCCGCAACGCCAAATCACATGACCGGGATGAACGGTCGTTATGTAAGAACGAGCTTACACATTCATGCCAGCAATAGTATCGGCTGGGCCGGAATTTTTTCGCTACCACCCATTCGGGGAAAATTTTCCTTCGAGCAATCAAAGATTTGTCCTGTATGTTCAAAGATAGATGTGTGGCTATTACCGCCTCCGGTGGAATGTAAAAAGTCTCGACACGACGCCATCAGACCGGAGCAGAGCAGAGGTGCTCTTAATTTAATGATAAATAACATCTGGATTCTGGTGACCATCGGAAGGGTGTGCGATTTTTTGAAACCATGGAACCAGTCCGGAGCTTGGGAGAAGCTGACCCGCATACCATTCCCAAACAACCGGGTGAAGCTATCGGGTTCTGAGCCCTGCTCAACGGCTTTTAATCTTTATCTTTCCCCATGTTATGAGACTGTTACCACTCGTTCCCGCTGCATAAAACCAAACTACACTTAGGCTAAACCTAGACAGACGGGTAGCGTCAAAATCTCATGGACCAGCGGCAACTGCGCGCGGAGGATCTCCTGATTCTCCGGGAGAAAGCTTCGAAATACGCACTGTATGGCGTGTATATCGCCAGCATCAGTGTCGTTATCGCGACATTACTGGTGAGTTATGTCGTCGACGACACCATAACGATCGAGGGCATCATTCTCGCGCAGTCCTCCAACATTGCGCTGTGGACCGTGGATGCCATGCCATTCATATTTGCCATGTGGGGACAATACGCCTCTTACCGCATGGCGCGCGAGGCCAATGATTTCGTCCAGATCAGAACACAACCCCTGCGCGAGGCGCTGACCAAGGCCGACTTCACCAGCAAGGCCAAGAGCGACTTCTTCGCCAAGATGAGTCACGAGCTGCGCACGCCTATTAATGGCATCATTGGAATGAGCGATCTGGTTCTTGAAACTAAACTGACCAAGGACCAGCGCCGCCACATCGACATCATCAAATCCTCGGCCAGCGGATTACTCACCCTGATCAACGATCTGTTGGATTTCTCCAAAATCGAAGCGGGCAAGCTGGAGCTGGAGGAAATCGAATTCGATCTGCGCGAATGCATCGAGAAATCTGCAGCGCTGCTGGCGCAACAGGCGCACGCCAAGGGGCTCTCCCTTACCAACCTTATCCAGAATGACATTCCCAACCGCCTGCTCGGTGATCCGGGCCGTTTGCGACAGATCATCATCAATCTGCTTGGCAATGCCATCAAATTTACCCATACCGGTGAAATCGTCCTGAGCGTCAAGAAACTGGCTGAGGAGTCCAAAGAGCGGATACGGCTGCATGTGGAAATCTCCGACACCGGCATCGGAATCTCGACAAAGGATCAGGTCAGACTCTTCCAGGCATACAAACAGGCCAGCGTTTCCACGACCCGCCGCTACGGTGGTACTGGCCTTGGTCTGACCATCAGCAAGGAACTGGTGGAAGCCATGGGAGGTCGCATCGGCGTGAACAGTCAGGAAAGCAAAGGCAGCACTTTCTGGTTCACGGTCAACCTGCGCAAACCCATTGCCATGAAAATAGCGCCGGCGCCCACGTCAATCGTCCTCAAAGGGCTGCGCGTACTGGTGGCCGACGGCAATATCCCAACGCGCGTGGCTCTGGTGGACCAGTTGAGAGAGCTGGGCATGGATACACAGTCGATCGGCAATGGCAACGCCGCGTTGCAGATGATTCGCTCGGCGGCGGGCTCTGATCTCCGTTTCGATCTGGTGCTGGTGGATATGTTCCTGCCTAACCTCAGCGGCGAGGAACTGGGCCATGAAATCAAATCCCATCCGGAAACGCGCGACACCGTTCTCGTCATCATGACCTCGGCAGGTGTACGCGGCGACGCGCAGCGACTGAACCAGATCGGATTCGCCGGATACTTTGGGAAACCCATTCCGCCCGAGGATCTGCCGGATGCACTCAAGGCGGTCATGGCGACTCGTAACCTGGACGAACAGGAAAGACAGCGGATGGGTCTGGTCACCAAGTACACGCTGTCCAACATCCGCAAGAAAAATTTGCGCCTGCTGCTCGTGGAAGACAGCGACATCAACCGTGAAATCATGCAAAAAATACTCTACAAACTGGGTTGCTCCGCCTACATGGCGGAAAACGGACGCGCGGCGATCGAGGCGGCGCAACGTGAATCCTACGGCCTGATTCTCATGGATCTGCACTTGCCGGACATCAGCGGCATCGATGCCATCAAGGCGATTCGCAATATTTCACCCGCGCACAACGACACCATCATAGCCGTGTTCACCGCGGGCGCCACCGACGAGGAAAAAGCGCGCTGCCGATCGCTGGGGGTGCAGGATTTTCTGGACAAGCCCGTGGATAGCAATATTCTTTTCGAGCTGTTGACGCGTTGCGGAGTCATTTCAACACCGATGAACGTCAGCGGTGATGCTATAGTTCCAACGGAATCGCCCGAATCCTCTTCGGAGCAAGAGCACAGGTTCCAGGATTCGAAACTGATTGAAATCTTCATCAAGGAAGCCACGCAAAGAATTGGCAGCTTACGTCAGGCGATAGCCTCCAACGATGTCCAGCGTGCCGCGCGCGATGCACATACCCTCAAAAGCTCAAGCGCCTATTTCCAAGCTGAAGCCATGCATGATGCGGCGGCGCGAATCGAGGAAATGGCGGATAGTCGACAACTCGACAAGGCGAAACCGGTACTGGAGAAACTCGAGGAAGCCTATAACCGGTTGCGCGCCAATTTGACAAAAAATAAAAATTAAAGATAGTTACGCAGGCGCGACACGGCCGCGCGCAGGTTATCGAGTGTGTTGGCATAGGAAAAACGCACATGCCGCGCCGCTCGATGACTCCCGAAATCGAGACCCGGTGTGATGGCCACCCCGGTTTTCTCGAGTAGCCCAATGACAAAGGCATGGCTGTCATCGGTAAAGTGCGAGCAATCTGCGTATAAATAAAAGGCGCCCTGCGGGACCAGCGGGATTTCAAATCCAAGCTCACGCAAGGCTGGCAGAAGAAAATCCCGTCTTTCACGGAAAATATCGCGACGGTTCTGCAATTCCCACTGTACCGCGGCATCGAAAGCGGCCAGCGCGGCATATTGCGCCGGCGTGCTGGCGGCGAGAAAAATATTCTGGGCCAGTTTGTCGATAGCCGGGACATAAGAAACTGGCGCCACCAGCCATCCCAGCCGCCAACCGGTCATGCCGTAATATTTTGAAAAACTGTTCACCACGAACAGATTCTGCGAGTGTGACAAGGCCGTCACCGCCTCTCCCGCGTATACGAGACCGTGATAGATCTCATCCACGATCAATATTCCGCCCCGTTCTTCCACGACCCGGGCAATCCGCGCCATCTCGTCGGGAGGAATGAGGGTACCCGTAGGATTGGACGGTGAAGCCAGCAACGCGGCCACTGTACGCTTGCCCCAATGTTGACAAACCAGATCGGCATTCAGCTGATACTCGGTCGAAGCATCCACCGGAATGGCCATTGGCTCACCTTCGAACAGACTGACAAAATGACGATTGCAGGGATATCCGGGGTCGGCCATGAGTATCTGATCACCGGGGTTGATCAGTGCCGCAAATATCAGTTGCAAGGCTCCGGAGGCACCGGGCGTGATCACCACCCTGCCGGCATCCGGTCGAACACACGCCGGATAACTCGCGGCAATAGCAGCGCGTAGTTCCGGCAGGCCCAACGCAGAAGTGTAATGCGTGCGTCCGGACTGGAGCGCCGCGATGCCAGCCTTCACGATGTCGGGCGCCGTGGCGAAGTCCGGCTCGCCGATTTCCATGTGGATCACGGAACGGCCCTGTGACTCCATGGTACGGGCACGCGCAAGAATATCCATGACATGGAACGGTTCGATTTTCGAGAGTCGTGTAGCGCCTGGATTCACGGGTTCGACAACAATTGCCGTAGCAACGGGAGATTAAGAATCTTTGAGCCATTCACAGCGGGTCCGGCCAACACCTGAAACGCCCGGTCCGGTTCACCGAGGTGATCCAGCACGATCGCCGCATCATGAAAATTATGCCGACGTGTATAGTCGTTGACGGTGATGACTGTTTTCAGCCCCGCCGCGCGCGCGGAACGCAGACCGTTTTCGGAATCCTCGAAGGCGATGCATTGCGCCGGCGCAAGTCTGAGTCGTTCAAGAACCAGATGATAGATATCCGGCGCCGGCTTCTTCGTCGCCACCATGTCACCTGCTCCAATCACTTCAAACCAGGATTCGGCATCGGGCGAGATGGCGTGTTGCAATAACGCACTGACATTATCCGGCGTGGTAGTCGTCGCGATGGCGAGGCGAACCCCGGTCCGGCGCGCCTCTTCGAGCAGACGCCGCACCCCCGGGCGAAGCGGGATGCCACCGCACCCCAGCAAGTCGGTGTAATATCGCGTCTTGGCGGCATGCAGCCGCGCGATCAGCGCGTCGAAATCGACGGGCTTTCGATAATCCGGGCGGTAGCGATCCACATAATGACGCATGCGTTCCTTGCCACCGGACACCGCCAGCAGCTCGCCGTACAGGTCGACATTCCACTCCCAGCCAAGCCCGGCCTCGGCGAAAGCCCGATTAAAGGCCAACCGGTGCCCATCACGCTCGGTATCGGCCAGTGTCCCGTCAACATCGAAGATCAATGCCTTGAGTGTCATGAAATTGTCCACAAAATCCGGTTAAATCGCTGTCAGGGCAATGCGTATTAACCGCATCTATACTCTTTGGTTGCGACCCCGTGGGCTTTCTGATATAGATTCGCGCTTATTTTTTTGCCCCCCACCCTTCAGGGGCTACATTATTGCAGGAGTTGAAGCATGACGGCCAGAAAAAAGAAGGAAAAGGAACAGTCCATTTCTCCCGTGATGGGCATCAAACCCTACGTGGCGAAAAAGGGCGAGAAGTACATGAACAAAAAACAGCAGGAACATTTCCGTGCTGTGTTGAACGCGTGGAAAGGCGAGCTGGAAGATGAAATCACCCGCACCGTGCAGCAGATGCGCGACGTGCCGGAGAATCCGCCTGATCCGAACGACCGCGCGAGCCAGGAAACCGACATGTCCCTCGAGCTGCGATCACGCGACCGCGAACGCAAGCTCATCAAGAAAATCGACGAAGCCATCGAACGTATCGAGACCGGCGACTACGGCTACTGCGAAGTCTGCGGAGTCGAGATCGGCGTCGAGCGTCTTGAAGCCCGGCCCACCGCGGAACTTTGCATCGACTGTAAAACGCTCGATGAAATCCGCGAAAAGCAGATGGGCTGAAATCGTTTTTCATCGAAATTCCCTCATCATTTCCGTGAAAACGTCTGTCGACAGACGGACATAGTATAGCGGCGGACAAGTCAGTCATGACACGAATAAACGTCTACTATCATTCACATAAAAAATTGACTGGCTGATCCGTGGAACTTCTACTGTTGATCAAGGCACTGATCCTCGGCCTCGTTGAGGGTCTGACGGAATTTCTGCCGGTCTCCTCCACCGGTCATCTGATCATCGTCGGCGATCTGCTCAACTTCAACGATGAAAAAGGCAAAGTTTTCGAAATTGTTATCCAGTTTGGCGCCATTCTCGGCGTGGTCTGGGACTACCGTCTCCGCGTCGGTCGCCTGATCACCGGCATCGGCAACCGGCACGAACAGCGTTTCATCCTGAACCTGTTCATCGCGTTCCTGCCCGCCGCCGTGGCGGGGCTTTTGCTACACCACAAAATCACAACCTACCTTTTCAATCCGCTGACCGTGGCCGGTGCGCTTATCGTCGGCGGCATCCTGATCCTGATCATCGAACGGCTCCCACTGCGCGTGCGCGTGAACAGCATGGAAGACGTCGGCCCCATGGATGCCTTGAAAATCGGCATCGCCCAGACATTCTCGCTCTTCCCCGGTGTCTCGCGTGCCGGCGCCACCATCATGGGCGGTTTGCTCACCGGATTGTCACGCACCGCCGCCACCGAATTCTCCTTCCTGCTGGCGATGCCGGTGATATTCGCGGCCACGTTCTACGAGCTGTTCAAAAATCGTGGCCTGCTGCACGCCGCGGACATCCCGCTGTTCGCGGTTGGCTTCGTCATGTCGTTCGTGACCGCATTGCTGGTGGTCAAGGCGTTCTTGAAATTCGTGTCACGTCATGATTTCACCTCGTTCGCGCTGTATCGCATCGTCTTCGGACTGATGGTGCTCGCTTATTTCTGGTAACCGGCATGATTGAAAAAATCATCGCCGTCCTCGCCGGCTTCATCATCGGCACGATTTCACGCCTGGGTTACGGCGGCATCGTCCTGCTCATGGCGATCGAAAGCGCCTGCATCCCGCTGCCATCGGAAATCATCATGCCGTTTTCCGGCTATCTCGTGTCCACCGGTGAATTGAACCTGTGGCTGGTCGGGCTGGCGGGTGCCCTCGGCTGCGTGCTCGGCTCGATCGTCGCCTATTACGCCGGCGCCTGGGGCGGTCGTCCTTTCATCGAAAAATACGGAAAGTACATCCTGATCTCGCCCCACGACCTCGATCTCGCCGACCGCTGGTTTCAGCGTCACGGCGATATCACCATTTTCATCGGACGCCTGCTGCCGGTGATTCGCACCTTTATCGCCTTCCCGGCCGGAGTGGCGCGCATGAGCATGTGGCGGTTCAATCTCTATACCTTCGTCGGCTCTTATATATGGAGCGTGGGACTGGCCTGGGTTGGCATGAAACTGGGCGAGCACTGGGGCACCCTCGGGGTCTATTTCCACCGCTTCGATGCCGCCATCGGGGTAATTCTGCTCATCGCCGTCGTGTGGTATGTCCGGCGACACCTGCAGCATATGAAGCGCTAAAATCGTCGGTTTTCCCTCGCCAAGGCGTCAATCCGGGGAATTCCCCCACATTCAGCACTTTGAATGTGCCCCGCGCGTGCACTATGTTTATTCCTAATGGACAAACATACACCCGGCGCCGGCAAGACCATGCTGAGTGCCGACATCCAGTCGAGCCAGGGATTGAACAAAAAACCGGAAACTGCCACCACCGCAACTGAAAAGGCGCGGGTGCTGGTGGCGGACGACTCACGCGTCATCCGCAAGGCCATCAGCAAGATTCTAAGCAACGAATTCGATCTCGTCGAATCCGAAGACGGCGAAACCGCCTGGGAACAACTGCTGAAGGATGACTCCATCCAGGTGCTGGTATCCGACATCGAGATGCCGAAACTCGACGGTTACTCGCTTATCTGTCGTATCCGCGCTGCCGATTCCGAGCGTGTTCGGAGCGTCCCGATTATCGTCATCACTGGCGCAGACGACGAATTGACGCGCGAGCGCGCGTTTGCCTGCGGTGCCACCGATTTCATCATCAAGCCCATTGACGGCGTGCAATTGCTCGCGCGCACGCGCGCGCACGCCAAACTTGACCAGACCACGCGCAAACTGGAAGAAACCGCCACTGCACTCGAAGATCAAACAGCGATCGATCCGCTCACGCAACTGCACAGCCGGCGATATTTCATCCAGCGTGGCGTGCAGGACTTGGCCTATGCCAATCGCCATAACAGTGACCTGTCGATTATCCGTATCGATATCGACAATTTCCGTACCATCTACAAAAAGTACGGCGATCAGATCAGCGATCAGATTCTGATCTGGCTCGCCAAAATCCTGGTAGCCACCTGCCGCACGGAAGACACCGCGGCGCGTATCGGTGGCGGCGAACTCGCCATCATCGCGCCATCTTCGGGACGCATGGAGGCCGCCGTGCTCTGCGAGCGAGTACGCACCGCCGTCACCGCCGAACCTTTCAAGAGCGACAGTGTGTCCATCCCGCTGACGGTCAGCCTGGGCCTGTCCACGCTCGGTCGCGATCCCGGTGAAACCATCGAAGAGTTGCTCGCGCTGGCCGAACAACGCATGACACTGGCCAAGGCGGCCGGCGGTAATCGTCTCGGCGTCAGCTATCAGGAGGAAGCCCCCAAGCCTGAAGAGACCGTCATCGAACAACCCGACCTTGAAACCGCGCTCAAGATGCTTGGCGCCAACGAAGGCGGCAAGCTGGTACCGTTCCTGCCAGACCTGATTACTCGTTGCATCCCCCTACTGGAATTCTGCAACAAGAATCTCGACCTCGGGTTGGGATTTGCTATCGAATCGCTTAAGGATAAGCTCTCCGATATGCGATAATGGCTCTATCAGTCCGATCGGTAGAGACCATGAGCAGCGACGATATATTTTACAAAGCCTTCCGCGGTAATTTCAGCAGCCTGTTGAGCTGGAAACAGCTCGATGAATTCTGGGAAATTGTGCGCGGCAAGGCTGATGCCGGATGGTACATCTATGCCGTCGGTACGCCGGTTCCCACACAGACATCACCCACAACCGATGTTCTGAAATTCATACACGAAGTTGACACACTCCTGCGCCAAGAGCATTACGAGGATTACTGCGGGATTGTCTACGCGGATAACAAACAGGATCCCGCGTTGATCAAGATCTTTGACCCCGATAATCTTGGCGTCTCCTGCGGTTTCAGCAACAACCCACCACCGCCCGGCTGGGTACTGAGCCTCGTGCCTCCACGACCGCTGGAGATCAGGCGTCCCTTACCCACCGGCCGATTACGCTGGTGGCAAACACTCTGGCCCTGATGCCGAACCCACACAGATAAAGATAAACCTCATCCATGGATGGATGCTTTCAACCGGCTTGGTGGTGCCGCGGACCACATGCACAAACTTTGTGGGCACGTCTGGCGCGGCTGACACCGAAAATCAGCTTCTGGCGCGAACGCCTGGAACTTCCGGACGGTGATTTTATCGACCTGGACTGGTCGGAAACCGGAAGCGGACCGATCGTGGTCGTTCTGCATGGTCTGGAGGGATCATCCGATTCGCCCTATGCCCGCGGAATCATGCAGGCGATCGAACGCCGTGGATGGCGCGGCGTTGTCATGCACTTCCGCGGCTGCAGCGGTGAGCCCAATCGCCTGGCACGCAGCTATCATTCCGGCGACACCGGAGACCTCTCGTATTTTATAAACACGCTCCGCCGCCGCGAACCGCGCACGCCGCTGGCGGCGGTTGGTTTCTCGCTGGGAGGAAACGTACTTCTCAAATGGCTGGGGAAAGCCAGTGGCGCTGCGCCGCTGCGAGCGGCTGTCGCGGTTTCGGTGCCATACGTGCTGGGCAGCGCCGCCGACCGGTTGAATCGCGGCTTCTCGCGCTTGTACCAATGGCAACTTTTACGCTCCCTGCGCAGCACCGTTGCCGAGAAACGCGATCGCGTCAAACTACCGCTCAAGATTCAGGACCTGTCAACGCTGAACAGCTTCCGCGATTTTGATGAACATGTCACCGCTCCCTTGCACGGTTTTGACAGTGCCGACCATTACTATACCGTGTCGAGTTCGCGCCAATACCTCAAGGGAATCACCCTTCCCACGCTCCTCTTGCACGCACAAGACGATCCATTCATGACCGAAAAGGCCATTCCCGGACAAAAGGAACTTTCTGAATCCGTGGTGCTGGAGGTCTCGCCACACGGCGGCCATGTAGGCTTTGTGACCGGCACGTGGCCGTGGCAAGCACGTTATTGGCTGGAACAACGCATCCCGGATTATCTCGGGGCATACCTGTAAACGGGATGATGGTTGATTTACGACTTATTGATCATGAAATAATCCCGCCGCCACCAGGTGTAGAGCGCGAAACCCCACCAGCAAAGGACAACCACGATAGCCATCAGCACAATCGCCTGCATAATAAGAGTTTCATCAATGCCTTGCGATTGTAATTGACTCTCGAATCCACCCATCTGAGCCTTGATGAAGGCCTCTAGCACCTGACGGCCCAGCACCATCTGTAACTTGTCCAGCGTATAAAGAGCGGTTGTCACGAATACCAGCGTGTAGCCCCATTTCCTGGCGTTCCACATCCCCAATCCCGTCCCCAGAAAAAGCGTGGCATAAACGGTATGGTAAATACCGGCGCTGATGCCGCCACGAATCTCTCCAAACAAGGGGATTTCGGAGGTGATCGAAAACAACTCCAACACGGCCGAAGCCATCAACAACACAGCAGTAGTGCGGAACGTGAAATGGCCTTTTTTTCTATCTGTTTCCATGGGGGAATTCTCCTTGCAATTAGCGCCATCAATGTACCTATGCCTGGGTCACTGTCAATCTCTCGTGGATTTATACGATATAACGGAAGGACATACTTCGCCCAAGGGACAGTCTCCGCATCGCGGCCGTTTTTTACAGACCTCCTTGCCATGGACAACAATCAGGGCGTGGTATTCATTATTGAAGAGTGCCGGCGATAATCCCAGTTCGTTTTCAAACAGACTGCGTAAATCCTCGTAAGGTTCGTCACCCGCAATCAGTCCCAGGCGCGCGAAAATGCGCCGCGTGTACGTATCAATTACAAATACCGGACGGTTGAAAGCGTAAAGCAGGATGTCATCGGCCGTCTCGGGTCCGATTCCGTGAACAGTCAAAAGCGCATGGCGCAGGTCGTGTGTGGATAGTTTCGTGAGCCCATTGACGCCACCCTGCTCAATCAGCCAGCAACACAGAGCTTTCAGGCGTTTGGCCTTGATATTGAAATAGCCGGGCGGCCTGACAATCGCCTCGGGCGACAACGCCTTGGCTTGTTTCAGGTTGGCGATGGCCTTTTCCACGTTGGTCCAGGCGGTATTCCGCGTCAACACGGCGCCAACCATGACTTCAAAAGCGGAATCGCCCGGCCACCACTGCTGATGACCGTTGGCCGCGAAGAACCGGTGGTAAACCTTGGGGATGGTTATCCGGTCGTCAGGTTTTGGGCGGCCAACCGTGTGTTTCTTTCTGGCAATCACGGCACCACGCATAAAGCGCGTCATACATCACCATACCGTGGCGCAGCATTTCATGGTCGTCCGGAAATACGCGCGACAGCCCGAGTGACAGCGCCATGAGGCCCGGCGCCTGCGGCGCCAGTTCGAGCCGGGACGTATCTGCGCCGCGAACGATGATGGCCAGCTGCTGCAAGGCGGGATCGTTCAGTTTATATTTTTTGAGAAAGGTGTCGAAGCTGCACAGTTCACCTTCGTGTGTCATCTCAACGCCAGGGATATCATAGGGAATCGCGCCCGTTTCCTTCGCCACCTTGAGCACATTCTCCGTTGGTACATAAAAGAATTCGGGGGACTTGTCGATAAACCTCGCAATCAACCACGGACAGGCGATGCGGTCTATTTTCGGACGTTCCCGGGTAACCCATTTCATGTCGCCACTCCCGTTACTTTCCTGCGACCTCACCACCGGCAGCCTTCCATGCCTCAATACCACCTTCAATAAAGCGCGCCTTGACGCCCTTGGCCTGCAGTTGATCAACAACCGAGTTACTCACCGAACCACCGCGCACGCAGTAGACAACGATATCGCGATCGAGCGGCAACGCCGTACCCCACTGTGCGAGCTTGTCCGGATCGAGCCAAGCGGCGCCGGGAATTTTCTGGCCGTCGGTCTGGTAATCGCTTTTGCGGCGCACGTCGAGAACCAGAACATTCTTGCGCAGATACAGAAGCTGCTTCAGGTCATCAGGCGATATGGTTCGGTTCACGACAATACTCCTGGTAAAGACGAGTTACCTTGGCCCAGTTGATATTTTGCATAAAAGCGTCGACATAAACAGCCGCTTTCGCACCATAGTCAATATGGTACGAATGCTCGTACATGTCGAGTGCCAGGATAGGCGCGCCCCGCGCAAGATGGCAGGTATGATCGGCGGCCCATTGGTTGACGAGCTTGTCGTCACGTGGCGAATACACCAGCAATACCCAACCGGAACCCCCTCCCTGTGCCTTGCCCATGGCGCTGAACTCCGCTTGCCAGCGCTCAATGCTCCCAAAATCGCGCATAAGAGCGTCCTTGAGCCCACCCTGCGGACCCCCTGATTCGCCGAGATCGTCAAAATAAAGCTCGTGCAGGATCATCGAGTTGGTCGCGATCAGCTCCTCGCGCTTGAGTCCATTGATCGTGAATACCGGCGCCTTGGCAAAATCAAGCGCCGCGAGCTGCTCGGTGATGGCGTTGAGCCGCTTCACCGCGCCACCGTAGTTGTTCTCGTAATGGCTGACGATCAGCTTCTCCGACAGTCCCTTGAGCTTCGAGGGATCACACGACAGCGGTTTCATTCCATAAGCCATAACACTCTCCTTACACGCCTGCCAGCGGTTCGATCAACGTGTAAATAAGTCCCGCCGCGCCGCAGGCGAGGATCACCGGGATGATCCCGATCTTGAAGCGCCACAACGCGATGAAGGCAACCGTGCCGATCAGCACGGAAAACCACTCAAAGCCGCTGAACAGGGTATGCACGTTGAACGGCTGGGCTATGCCCTGTGGCCACAACACATGATAGGCGAAGAACACGGCAAGATTAAGGATGACGCCCACCACCGCCGCCGTGATCCCCGTGAGCGGTGAAGTGAATTTGATATCACCCCGTGTCGCTTCCACCGCCGGCGCGCCCAGCAGGATAAACAAAAACGACGGCAGAAAAGTGAAGAAGGTAGCCACGACAGCGCCCGCCACGCCCGCCAACGCCAGCCACTCAGGCCCGAACAGCGCCCGGGTCCAGCTGCCAACAAAACCGACGAAGGCCACCACCATGATAAGCGGCCCGGGCGTGGTTTCTCCAAGCGCCAGGCCGTCAATCATCTGTGGACCGGTGAGCCACTGGTAATGCTCCACCCCCCCTTGATAGACATAGGGCAACACCGCGTAAGCACCGCCGAAGGTTAGAAGCGCCGCTTTGGTGAAGAACCATCCCATCTGCGTAAGCGTGCCTTCCCAACCGAACAGCATGAAAAGCAGCCACTCCACTCCGGCCCAAAGAACGAGACCGACAGCGGCATATAAGATGACACGCGACCATTGGAAGCGCGCGTGCTCCGGCGGCGGGGTATGATCGTCGATCAGCGCCGGACCATAACTCTTGCCGCCATCGCCGTGATGCCCACCCGCTCTGAATTTATCCGGCACGATGCGTCCACCGAGGTAACCGACGATACCGGCCCCCAGCACGATGTAGGGGAATAGTACATCGAACATCAGGAACGCGATGAATGCCGCCGCGGCCATGGCCCACAATACAGCGTTTTTCAGGGCGCGCGAACCGATGCGATACGCCGCGAACACGACGATCGCCGTCACCGCCGGCTTGATGCCGTAGAGAACGCCCGCCACCGCCGGCAGATTGCCGAAGACCATATAGATCCAGGTGAGTGCGATCAAAATGAAAACCGACGGCAATACAAATAACGCGCCGGCGACGATACCACCCCAGGTCCCATGCATGAGCCAGCCGATGTAAGTCGCCAGTTGTTGGGCCTCCGGTCCCGGCAGCACCATGCAGTAATTGAGCGCATGCAGGAAACGATGCTCCGATATCCAGCGCCGCCGCTCCACCAGTTCCTGGTGCATGATGCTGATCTGGCCAGTCGGTCCGCCGAAGCTGATGAATCCCAGTTTAAGCCAATAAAAAAACGCCTCCTTGAAGGAAACCGCGTCAGGAAGATTGGTTGTGTTCTTTGAAATAGCAGACATGATTTTCTCCAATTATTTATTCTTCGGCATAAGAGACATACAAGAAATCGAAGGCCTTGTTTGCCTCTTTGAGCAGCTTGTCGTCATCGTTGTATTGCCGGCGTGCACCATTCAAAATCATCTCCAGACCGGACGCCTCCGCCACCGGCACGCCACCCACGTCAAGATAGTGCACCAGCGAGCCGAGACGCGTGAGCGCGGGATCTTCCTCCAATCCAAAACTTGCGAGCAAAACTTCAAAAGTGACGCGCGCGCCGATATGGGTAAAGGTAGCATCATCAAAATCAAACCCGAGCGCATTCGCTGGACACTTCCTCGGATCTTTTAGCCAGACAAAACGCGCCTTCGGATCGATAAAACGACGAATCAACCATGCGGAGGCCAGACGGTCCACCCAGGGACGGGTGCGCGTGGCCCATATACGGTTCTGATAATTCTTGCGGTCCAGACGGTAGATTCCACCCTTTATGGCTTTCGGTTCGCCGGGAGACCGTAACGCCGTAACCGTCGCTTCCATCTGGGACAATAATTGCTGAGTCTGTTCTTTCGCCGGACCGGGAAAATAATCCGTGGCGGCAACAGTCTCGAATTCGCGCCGGACTTTCCTCAGGTAACGCAAAATTTTTACAGAATTACGTTTCACCAAACCCACTCTAAGCTTTTGGATCATTTTAATGAGTCGCGCATAATCGGGAGTGCGGTCAAAAAGTTTGCGAAAATTATCTGCCTGCGGTTGTTCATGGCTGGTAAAACTCAACACATGGGCATCACCGCCCGAGGAAATCACCGCTTCAGCCTGCACCTGCAAGGCCATATCAGCTGACTTGCTGTGAGGAAGCAGATAAACACCATCTCGCAACACCACCGCGCCCAATCCTTTTAATGCTCGCCAGATCCGCATGCGCGGTGTGGCACTGCGTCCGGGAAGACTGATGACCAACATGGCCCAAAGCGGGTTGACGTATATACTCATGTCACAAATTCTACAATAATGTAGAAAGTATTACATAATTTATCCGTGGGCCGCCAAAAAACCGGCTGGGTACCACCTATGCATCATTGTGTAACGTCCTCGCAATTTAGAGCCATTCACAAGTAGAGTTCCCAACTAAAAAGGAGCTCTAAAAGGTGAAAAAATCAAATTACACCGAAGAACAAATCATCGGCATTCTGAAGGAAGTCGAAGCCGGAGCAATGGTTTCCGAGACCTGCCGCAAGCATGGGATTGCCGAAGCCACGTACTACAAGTGGAAAACGAAGTACGCTGGGCTGGAGGTATCTCAACTTAGACGAATGAAAGACCTCGAAGCCGAATGCGCCCGGCTCAAGAAGATGTACGCCGAACTGGCGCTCGAACACCACGCCCTCAAGGACGTGATGTCAAAAAAGTTCTAAGCCAGGCCGAACGTATGAATTTTTGCCTGGCGATGCACACCGATCATGGCTTAAGCGTGCGCGCGGCCTGCCGCGTCCTGCGGTTGTCGCGCTCGGCGCCGTACTACCGAGCGCGGGTACACGATGACAGCGCGATCATCGAGGCCGTCTCGCACCACATCATCGACAACCCCGGCCACGGTTTCGGATTGCTTTACAAAACGCTGCGTGTTGGTGCTCCGCTGTGTGGTAAAACGCGCCTTTGGCGCGTGTATCGTGAATTGAAGCTTAATCGGCCACGGCGTGGAAAGAAACGATTGCCTACCCGTGTCCGTGAACCGCTGTTACTGCCACTACAACGAAACGAAACCTGGTCGGCCGACTTCATGAGTGATGCGCTGTGGTCGGGACGGCGCTTTCGCACGTTTAACGTTATCGACGATTACAACCGCGAGGCCCTTCGCATCGAGATCGACACCAGCCTGCCCGCCGCGCGGGTCGTGCGCGCGCTCGATGAACTGATCGAAGTGCGGGGTAAACCGAAACGGCTGAGATTGGATAATGGGCCTGAGTTGATCAGCGTGGCATTGAGCGAATGGGCGCAAAGTCATCGCATCGAACTGTCGTTTATCCAACCAGGTAAACCTACACAGAACGCTTACATTGAACGCTTCAATCGCACGTATCGCACGGAGGTGCTCGATCGCTACGTCTTTAATTCGTTAAACGAAGTGCGAAGCATGACGGAAGACTGGCGTAGCCGGTACAACCAGGTGCGTCCGCACACGTCGCTCGGGGATGTTCCTCCCACCCGCTACAACATGACACAATAATGTTTAACCTCTACTTTTGGGTGGCTCGAAAAAACGGGGATGTTACAATTGCCCTTGCGTTCGCTACCCAGCAAGGAAATGCGCTTGATTAGAAGTATCTGTGCCGGGAGATAGAGCGGCATCCGATCGAGAGTCGACCGGTCGGTGCCACAGAATGCAGTCAAAACAGATTTTGAGGGGAGAAAATAAATACTTACTATCGTCGCCGTCCGGTTCGCCCTCCCCGACGACGCGACTCCGTTCGTGGTTTGTCCGCACGATGACGTTTGCGCCCTTTGTCGCTCGGTCGTTTTGCCGTAACCGGTTTTGCTTTCGGAGGCAAAGGAGATTTTAGCCCCACATACTTGTAAAGCGCGGCAGCCACGTTTTCTTCCAATTCCACCGTACGCCTGGAATGAAAATGCGGTGGCAAACTGATCGGCCCGAAGCGCACGCGTATCAGCCGACTGACCTTGGCGCCTACCGCTTCCCATAATCGGCGTACCTCGCGGTTACGACCTTCCTTCAGCGTCACATGATACCAATGATTGGCGCCGCTGCCGCCGGCATCCATGATGGAATCGAAACGGGCTGGTCCGTCCTCAAGCACGACTCCTTCCTTCAGCCTTGCTAGTATTTCGTCGCTGATTTTTCCGAGGATGCGTACAGCGTATTCACGTTCGATCTCATGTGAAGGATGCATCAGTCGATTGGCGAGTTCGCCATCGGTGCAAAACAGCAGCAGGCCCGAGGTGTTGAAATCGAGCCGGCCGACGGCAATCCAGCGCGCGCCGCGCAGAGTGGGCAATTTATCAAATACGGTTGGACGGCCTTGCGGGTCCGAACGCGTGCAGACTTCGCCTTCGGGCTTGTGGTAGATGAGGATGCGCTGTTTGGGCTGAAACGCGTGAGTCGGAATAATCCGTCCGTCCACGCGCAAGGCCTGATCGGAAGTGACACGTACCCCCAGCGTGGCGGGCTGGCCGTCTATGGTGATGCGGCCTTCTTCGATCCAGCGTTCGATCTGGCGACGCGAACCTAAACCAGCGCGGGCTAAAACCTTCTGAAGCTTTTCACTCACGCTCGGCCGTTTTGGCCTCGGACATGATCGGTTCCGACTCTTGCTCCAGATCTCCGTGAGACGCTTCATCGGTCCCCGTTACATCAGCAGGCGAACCCCCGGCGGTCTGATCCAGATCCAGACGCAGGTTCAATTCGTTGCTAATGACATCCAGATCGCGCAGCGCTGAAAGCGGTGGCAGTTCTTCAAGGTTCTTGAGATTGAAATGTTCGAGGAACTCGCGCGTGGAACCATAGAGAGCGGGTCGACCCGGGACATTGCGTACACCCACCTGGCGTATCCATTCGCGCCCGAGCAACGTCTTGATGATATCGGTGCTGACGGAAACACCACGGATATTTTCGATATCGCCGCGTGTCACCGGCTGGCGATAGGCGATGATGGCGAGGGTTTCGAGCAGCGCCCGTGAATACCGTACCGGGCGCTCTTCGGCCAGTCGGGTGATCCAGGGCGCATATTTATCGCGGGTCTGGAAACGCCAGGAGCGGTCAATTTGCTTCAATTCCACCACGCGCTCGGCGTATTCCTCTTCAAGCATATCCAGCACGGCGCGGATTTCCTCGCGCGTGGGCGGCGATTCAGAAGGAAACATCGTCAGCATCTTTTCAACGGTGAGCGGCTGGCCGGCGACCAGCAGCGCCGCCTCAATGATATTTTTCAACTCGGTGTTGGTGTCACTCATCAGGCCGCCGCCTTGAGATGGATGGGCGCGAAAGGTTCCTGTTGGACTACCACGACCAGTGATTCCTTCAGCAACTCAAGCACCGCCATGAAGGTCACCACTAAACCACGCCGGCCTTCGTTCAGGTCGAACATGTCCTCGAAATTCACAAATGCCTCGCTGTTGATCTTCGCCAGAATCCGGGTCATGCGTTCGCGTACCGACAATGGCTCCAACTGCACATGATGATGCCGGTAAAGTTCGGCGCGCACAAGCACCTCCTTGAAGGCATCCATCAGTTCGAACAGGCTGACGTTCGGCTCAATGCGCTTGACCGGCGGCTGGTCGTTTTCGATGACAACCAGGTGCACTTCACGGCCCACGCGCGGCATAAGATCCAGCGACTCGGCGGCGGAACGGTACCGTTCGTACTCCTGCAGGCGTCGCACCAGTTCGGCACGCGGATCCAATTCCTCGCCGTCCTCGCTGGCCGGACGCGGCAGCAGCATGCGGGATTTAATTTCCGCCAGCATCGCGGCCATGACCAAATACTCCGCCGCAAGCTCAAGCTTAACGGTCTGCATCAGCTCTACGTATCCCATGTACTGACGCGTCACTTCGGCGATCGGGATATCGAGAATATCGAGGTTCTGCTTGCGAATGAGATAAAGCAACAAATCGAGCGGGCCCGAGAAGGTTTCGAGAAAAACCTCCAGCGCGTCCGGCGGAATGTATAAATCCTCCGGCATCCGCGCGAGGGTTTCACCGCGGACGATGGCCACCGGTATTTCGGTGTCGGCAGGCGTGCTCATCAACTGTAGCCCAATCCAATGGCGGAGCGTACTTCGACCAGTGTCGCTTCCGCCGCGTCATGGGCGCGCTTGCAGCCATCGGTAATAATATTCTTGACCAGCAACGGGTCGCGTGAAAATTCCATGGCGCGCTCCTGTATCGGCTTCAATTCCGCCAGCACGGGGTCAATAATGGTCTGCTTGCATTCAAGACAACCTATTTTCGCCGAACGGCAACCCTTTTGCACCCAGTCCTTGCGCTCCTCATCTGAATAGATCAGATGAAAATTCCATACTGGGCACTTGTCAGGATTACCCGGGTCGTTGCGGTGCACCCGCGCCGGGTCGGTGGGCATGGTACGGAGTTTCTTTTCCACTTCTGCCGGCGGCTCGCGCAGGCTGATAACGTTGTCATAGGACTTGGACATCTTGCGGCCATCGAGCCCCGGCATCTTGGGCGCCTGCGTCAACAACGCCTGCGGCTCGGGCAGAATAATCTTTCCTCCGCCCTCTAGAAAGCCGAACAGTCTTTCCTTGTCGCCAAGCGTGATGTTTTTCTGCCGTTCCAGGAGCGCGCGGGCCGTCTCCAGCGCCTCGCGATCGCCCTGTTCCAGATAGGCCGTGCGCAGATCGCGATAGAGTTTGGCGTTTTTCTTACCCATCTTTTTGATCGCTTCCTCGGCCCGGATCTCGTAACCCGGCTCGCGCCCGTAAAGATGGTTGAAGCGGCGCGCCACCTCGCGCGTCAGCTCCACATGGGCTACCTGATCTTCCCCTACCGGCACCAGGCCCGCCCGGTAAGCCAGAATATCGGCGCTTTGCAGCAGCGGATAACCGAGAAAACCGTAGGTCGAGAGGTCGCGCTCCTTGAGCTGGAGCTGCTGGTCTTTGTAGGACGGCACGCGCTCCAGCCACGAAAGCGGGGTGATCATCGATAAAAGTACATTCAGCTCGGCATGCGCCGGGATGCGCGACTGGATGAACAGGGTGGCATTATTCGGATCAACCCCGGCGGCCAGCCAGTCCACCACCATGTCCCACACGCTCTCCTCAATGATATGGGGGTCTTCGTAATGCGTCGTTAGCGCGTGCCAGTCGGCCACGAAAAAGAAACAGTCATATTCGGACTGCAATTTGACCCAGTTCTTGAGAACCCCATGATAATGCCCGAGATGCAGCCGGCCGGTGGGGCGCATGCCCGATAGGACCCGCATCGGTTGACCAGGCAGTACGCTGCTCATCCCAAGCCCATGATCGAAATTACGAGGCGCTCGAAACCGTGAATGGGTGGCCCAATAATGACGCTCAAGGTACCGGTCGCCAGCAGGGCCAGCAGAATAAAGAAACCAAAGGGCTCAATGCGAGCCAGTTGCCATGCCCAAGGACCCGGTAACAAACCTACTGCAACCCTTCCGCCATCGAGTGGGGGCAAAGGAATAAGATTAAGAATCATGAATACTGCATTGATTTCTATACCAAATAATCCCATATATTGCATGGGAAGCCCAGCCCAAGAACTGTCTCCCAGCACGCTGCCAATCTTGGCGATACCCGCCCAGAATAGAGCCATCAACAGGTTCGCCCCTGGGCCCGCTGCTGCCACAATGGCCATGTCACGTTTTGGATGACGCAGATTTTCCCAAGTGACTGGGACCGGCTTCGCCCACCCGAAAACAAAGCCCCCGAGCAGCAACAATAAACCCGGGACCAGAATAGTTCCGACCGGATCAATATGCTTCAGGGGGTTGAGGGTCAAACGACCAAGACGTTGGGCCGTGGGGTCGCCATACAGCTTGGCTACCCAGCCGTGAGCGACCTCATGGACGGTGATGGCAAACAGCAGGGGCAGAATGGCAACCGCAAAAAGCTGGAGCTGGCTTAGGTTGGGCATTGGCCGCGGAGTATATCAGGACCCTTCGGTGACATAAAAGCCAGAAGATAGCTTTATCCTCTTGATTTTCAGAAAGAATTACGTGGCAAACCGCGCGGTGTCGCCTTTGCCTTTACGCACCAGCGTCACCACACCGTCTTCCAGCTCGATAACGGTCGTGGGGTCCAATCCGCAGAAACCACCATCAATCACCAAATCCAGTTCATGTTCCAGACGGGTCCGGATTTCTTCCGGGTCGCTCAGGGGCAGATCATCCCCCGGCAGAATCAGGGTCGAACTCATCAGCGGTTCGTTCAGTTCAGTCAAAAGAGACTGCGCGATGACATGATCCGGCACGCGCAGGCCAATGGTCTTGCGCCGGGGATGCTGCAAACGGCGTGGCACTTCGCGCGTGGCCGGCAGAATGAATGTATACGGGCCCGGGGTATTGGCTCGCAGCAAGCGATAGTCGGCATTTCCCACCCGCGCATATTGCGAGACCTCGGAAAGGTCACGGCAAACCAACGTGAAATTATGCGCCTCATCCACGCGGCGAACACGACGGATACGCTCCATCGCCTCCTTGTCGCCGATATGGCAACCGAGCGCATAGCTCGAATCCGTAGGATACGCGATCACGCCCCCGGCACGCACGATATCCACTGCACGCTTGATCAGGCGCGACTGCGGGTTTACCGGGTGGATTTGAAAATATTGAGCCATAAATTTTTCAGGAACCGCAGATGAACGCAGATTAAAAACAATCAGGAACTTAAAAATTCATTCATATATCTGCGTTGATCTGCGGTTTCAAAGTATTTTTTATATCCCAGTCCTGCCATACGGGAATGCAGCCGTCCGGCAAAGCCGGCAATCTTCCAAGATCCGTCCATGTCTTCTCCGGACCATGGTAGTCCGATCCCGCCGAAGCAAGAAAATCGTGCTCCTTGGCGACATCGGAAAAATGACGGTTGGCGTCGGGCGTGTGACTTCCGGAAATCACTTCGATCGCGGCGCCACCACAATCGCGAAACTCACCCAATAATTGACGCAATTTCCCGACGCTTAATTTGTAGCGCGCTGGATGCGCCACCACCGCCTGCCCACCCGCGGAAACTATCCATTGCACCGCCTCTTCAAGCGTGGCCCAGCGACCAGGAACATGGCCGGGTTTGCCGCGCGCGAGAAACTGTTTGAAGGCCTGTTGCGAACCCCGCACATAACCCTGATCAACGAGAAAACGTGCAAAATGCGTGCGTGAAATGATCGTCCCTTGAGCCAGGCGCGCCGCACCCTCGTAAGCGCCTTCGATCCTTTTTTTCCGCAGGCGACGGCCGATCTCCTCGGCGCGCCACTGGCGAAATTCGCGCAGGCGAGCCAGACCTTGCTGCAGTTCAGGCCGTTCAAGGTTGATGTTGAGACCGACGATATGCAATGTCTGACTCTGCCACGTGACGGAAATCTCAACACCCGCAATCAATCTTATTCCGAGCCGGCACGCGGCATCCTGCGCTTCAGCGATACCGTCGGTGACGTCATGATCGGTCAGTGCCAACACCCGTACACCGGCGACATGTGCGCGCTGAACCAGCTCTGATGGCGTGAGCGTTCCATCCGAACGCAAACTGTGCGTGTGCATATCGTAACCATGCGACGGAATTGGAACCGTGATTGAATTGGAATTGCTCATGACAAACAGGGTATCATGAACACCCGATTATTTCGTGACGTCAACCATTACCGCCCATGGCCACCAGCACATTACCTCCCAGCCTTGCCGAAGCGGCGCTGCGTTTCAAACACGCGGCGGCGGAGATCAATGACGTCTTCGAGGCGAGACGTCCGGACAAGACCAATCAGGTCACACCGGGACAACTGACAGAGGCCATCGATCAGTTTCTGACCATCATCGAACGCATCGATCGTGAGGAAGGCAAGATAGGCCCCATTGCCAAGGATGACGCCACGCAACTGGGCGACTACGGCATGACGCTCATCGCCGATCTTTCCGCGTGGGCCACCCAGCTCAATTTGCCCGTCCCGAAACTGGACCTGGAAATCGTGACGCTCGCCGCGGCCGACTGGGTCGTGCGACACGACGGACAGATTCGCACGCTCGAACCGGTAGTCAATGCACTTGCCAATTTCGCCAACCGCGCGCACGATCCTGCGTCCCTGGAACCGCTGATCACCCTGATGGGACGCGTGGCCCAGGCCGCCGCCAACCTCATCAAACAGGATCTGGAGAAGAACAATCCCGGCCGGCCGTGGCGGGTATTGCATCTGAATCGCGGGATCGTCGCTACGCGTACGCACAATCCGGAGCTCATGGAAAAAGTTTTCGACGATCTGGTGCGCTACCTTCCCGAGGATGCGGCCGCGTTTTTCGCCGAAGGCATGCAGCAAATGGAGGAGCTCGATTATCCCCCGCACGTCCGCCAGGTCATGAACCGCTATTTCGACCGCTGGACGCGCCCGCGGATGCACTAAGCCGGAAAACATCGCGAAAAACAGGAATTTTTCAGCGATGTTCTTGCCGCCCCGCCGGGCTGGTGCCAAAATAGCGCTCCTTTTGTCACTGCTGGCACGATGAAATTCCTTTACGACCTGTTTCCGTTGCTGCTATTTTTCGCAGCTTTCAAGTTTTACGACATCTACGTCGCCACGGCGGTGGCCATCGCTGCATCGTTCGTGCAGGTGGGTCTTTTCTGGTTCAAACATCGCCGTTTCGAAACCATGCACGTGGTGACGCTTGCCGTCATCGTGGTTTTCGGCGGCATGACGCTGTTGCTGCACGACGACACCTTCATCAAATGGAAACCCACGCTAGTCTACTGGATTCTGTCCGCGCTCATGCTCGCCAGCCAGTGGATCGGCAACAAAACCGCCATCGAACGCATGATGTCGTCGCAAATTACACTTCCCGCGACACTCTGGAAGCGCCTTAACTTCAGTTGGGGAATTTTCTTCGTCGTGCTCGGAGCGGTGAATATCTACGTCGCGTTTTATTACCGCCTCGATCTCGACGAGGAAGCACGTCGCAATATCTGGGTCAACTTCAAGGTATTCGGACTGCTCGGCATCACCCTGATTTTTGTCCTCGTGCAGGCGTTCTTCATGGCGCGGCATATTCACGACAAACCGGAAACCGACGCATCCCCCTCCAACAGGACCTCAGAGTGATGTGGTACGTCATCAACGCCACCGACAATGAAGGCAGTCTTGAGCGGCGGCTTTCCGTGCGCGCCCGGCACCTCGCGCGCTTGCAGGAGTTGCAGAATGCAGGCCGTCTGCTGCTCGCCGGCCCCTACCCGGCGGTCGACAGCAACGACCCCGGACCGGCCGGATTCTCCGGCAGTCTGATCATCGCCGAATTTGATTCCCTGGAAGACGCGCAGTCCTGGGCCAGCACCGATCCCTACGTCGAAGCGCGTGTTTACGCCAATGTCGACGTCAAACCATTCCGCAAGGTCCTGCCCTAATGTCACGTGCCACATTGATCGAGAACCGCTTGCGTGAAGCCTTCACACCCCAGAAAATCGAGGTGCGCGATGACAGTCACCAACACGCCGGGCATAAGGGCGCAAAAAGCGGCGGCGGGCATTTCGCCGTCTCCATCGTTTCGCCGCGCTTCCAGGGGAAAACTCCGGTGCAACGGCATCAAATGATCTACCAGGCACTGGGCGATTTGATGAAAAAGGAGATTCATGCACTCAGTATCGAGGCGATTACACCGGAAGAACTCTAAACGGAAAATCTATCAGTCAAACCACAACTCTCATCAAGGAAAATCCATGTCAACCCTACGCACATCCCTTATCGTTGTTCTGGCCGCGGCCGGCTTGTTCGTCGCCGGTTGCGATAAAAAACCGGTCAACGAGGCCAATAAAGAAGCGGCCAAGGAACCCGACAAGATCATCGCCACCATTAATGACGAAAAGATCATGCAATCGGATTACCAGAATTATCTGCAACTGCGCCAGCAGCAGGTCGGCCCGATCCCCGACAAGGATAAGGAAAAGAAAGTCGTGCTGGACGAAATGATCGAAAAAGCCTTGCTTGCCCAACACGCCCTCGGCAGCAAGCTCGACCAGGATCCGGAGGTCAACAGCCTCATGAAGCGCGTGCGCGAGGAAATTCTGGTGCAGGCCGTCAAACGCAAGCTGCTGCGTGACAACCCCATCACCGATGACGACGTGAAAAAACGTTTTGAGCAGGAAGTCGAGGCCACACACAAAACCGAGTACAAAGTGCGTCACATCCTCGTCAAAGAAGAAGCGGATGCCAAGGATATCCTGGCGCAATTGGGTAAAGGCGCGAAATTCGACAAACTCGCCAAGGACAAGTCCATCGACACACAAAGCGGCAAGAACGGCGGCGAACTCGGATGGGTCAACCAGGGCATGGTGGTGCCGGAGTTTTTCAACGCCGTGATGGCAATGAAAAAAGGCTCAATTTCGAGCGCGCCGGTGAAGTCCGACTTCGGCTGGCACATCATCAAGGTTGAAGACACCCGTCCTCTCAAGGTGCCGACCTTCGAACAGTTCATGTCGGATCAGCGCGCCCGCGCCAACCTCTATCGCAAGATGCAGGATGACAGGATCAACAACCTGGTCAAAGACCTTAAAGACAAGGCCAAGATCACGGTTAACTGAGCAAGGCAACACCCCATCCCGCCCGCGGCGGGATGGGTTCTCTCCGCAAAAAATCTCCCAATCATGGAGCCTACCGCCAAGACCGTCAGCCTGATCGTCGGAATCCTGTGTCTCTGGATGCACAGCGGCGCCGTCTTGGCCCAGACGCTGTTGGAAACGCGACAAGTCGCGCTTTCTCAGAATATAAAAATCGGCGACCGCGTTGGGCGCATACGCTTTCTCGGCATGCTGGAACTGCCTGACATCAAACACAACGGCGTGCGACTGTCGCAACTTTCGGGTCTCGCCTGGGATGACGATGACGATATTCTTTATGTCATGTCCGACAAAGGCGGACTGTTCCACCTGCGGCCGGAATTCAATGGGGACATCCTGACGGGTCTCAGACTGCTGCAAGCCGTGGCGTTGCAAGAGCCTGGAAGCAATAAACCGCTTAAGCGTCCATACGCTGACTCGGAAGGCCTGGATATTCTAAAGGGGCGCAACGGACAAAAGGGCGACGCGGAATTGGTCATCAGCTTCGAGCGCTTCCCGCGCATCGCGCGCTACCGGCCGGACGGCCGCGCCATCAGCGAATACCCCCTGCCCGCTCCACTCAACGACGCCAGGATGTATCAAGACTCCAACAAGATGTTGGAGTCGGTGTGTGTCGATTCCAAACTGGGAATTCTTACCGTACCCGAAGTCCCGCTGAAGGGAGAGCCTCAGGGTATCACCCATCTCTTCAGCCTTAACGGCAAGACCTGGGTTTATCCGCTGCCGCCCGGCAACCGCATCTCCGCGCTGGAGTGCCTGGGCAACAACCGAGTGATGGCGCTGGAAAGCAATTTCACCGGCGTCCTCGGCCATCTCCAGGTGTTTCTGAAGCTGGCGACATTGTCACCGGACGGTTCGTCGGAACCCGTGCATGTCGAGACAGCCGTGACGTTCGATACCAGCAAGGGCCATCAGATCGACAACTTTGAGGGGCTCGCCCGGCACCAAGGCAATCGCTTCTTCATCGTAAGCGACAATAACGACATGTTTTTTCAGCGGTCGCTGTTGATGTATTTCGAACTGCTGGACGATTAGCCCCCGCCGCGTTCACCCGCGGTGGCTCCGCTATTTGATCACGCCGCGTGATTGCAAAACCGACCTCAAGCGCTCCACCCGGCGCCGGTTCACCCCGAAGTCCGAATATCCCGTCCTCGACGCCGACCGAACCGCGATAACACCTTTATCCACTCTAAGCTCGAGCTCCAGATCATCCACAAAGCGAAACACCGCACTCGTGCATTCGGCATGCAAATAATCTTCCGTGGCCTGCGTGATCTGCGTACGTGGTAAACCGTTCACGGCTTCCCGTGCCAAACGCCAGGCCGCGTCGGCGGGAATAACGATCTCGAAGGCATCCACCCGGTGTGACGCATCGATGGCGTCACTCGACACACAGTTCGGGGAATCGGGACAGGGAACGAGGCGACTAGACATGTGATCGGCCCCTTGCGCCAGGCAGACGGATATCACCACCGGTAAAACCAGCAACAACACCCTGAACGGAGTTTTCCATGTCATGCGTCACGCCGACGACACATTGGAAAGGAAATAGGTTTCGTTGATAACGCGATTCAGGTCAATGAGGCCAATTTCCAGGGTGTCGATGAATGCATGCAACCCGGCCTGATCGAGTTCCTCGGGGCGGGAGGCCGTGACCAGCTCATAGAGCCTGGAAACGCTGGCCAGCGGAACGTCGCGTCGCGGCAGATGCCGGAGACAATTCTCGACTTCGCTGATCGTGTAATGCACCGCGCGCGGGAACAGCCGTTCCTTGAACAGGAACCGGAGCACGTGCGGGCGCCGTACCCGCGCCTGCATCGCGCGTCGGTACATCTGATAGGCCGACAGCGATTTCAGCACACCCATCCACTGGATATTCTCGAAAGCCGTGAGATCCTCGCTCTTGCCCGGCAGAAGATTTTCCGAACGCACGTCGATGATGCGGATGGTCATATCGGCGCGCTCGAGATTCCGCCCCATGCGCAGCAGACCGTAGCCCTCGTCGTGTGTCATGGTCCCGGCGAGCAGGCCGGTGATCTGTTGAACACCCAGGACGATGCCGCGCAGATACTCATACCGACGGCCGCGGCTGAGCCCGCTCGCCTGATTATTTTTCGCGTACAGGTAAAGCTCGTTGACCTGCTCCCAGGCCTCGCGCGGGATGAAATCGCGCACGGTGCGCGCATCCTCACGCGCGAAACCCAGCGAACTCAGGATCGAACCCGGATTGGCGGCGTCTCCCACCAGGAATTTCACGACACTGCGCTCGTCGGGCTCGGCATAATGCCCGCTGAATAGCTCGCGGCTTCCGGTAATCTCGATGAGCGGCGCCCAGCCCGGCACCACGCGCCGCGGCAAGTCGAGCAGCAGGTTGTTGTTGACGCTGATCAGGCGCGCCGTGTTCTCGGCGCGCTCGAGATAGCGGGCCATCCAGTAGAGATTTTCGGCCACGCGCGAGAGCATTACGTCGCTGCCTCTTCAACGATCCAGGTGTCCTTGCTGCCGCCGCCCTGCGATGAATTCACCACGGTCGAGCCCTTACGCAACGCCACGCGCGTCAGTCCGCCGGTGGTGACGTAAACCGATTCTCCGGAAAGAATGAAGGGCCGCAGGTCGATGTGCCGCGGTTCCACCTTCGTCCCGACCAGCGTCGGCGTGGTGGACAGGCTGATCAGCGGTTGCGCGATGTAGTTACGCGGATCGCGCTTGATCAGGCGCGCGAACTCCTCGCGCTCCTTCTGGCTTGCGTGCGGACCGATCAGCATGCCGTAGCCGCCGGATTCGTTGGCCGGCTTGACCACGAGTTTGTCGAGATTAGCCAGCACGTGTTCGCGCTGCCCTTCTTCCATGCACAGGAAAGTGGGAACGTTCGGCAGGATCGCCTCCTCGCGCAGGTAATACCGGATCATTTCCGGCACCAGCGCGTACACCACCTTGTCGTCGGCGACGCCGGCGCCGGGCGCGTTGGCGAGCGCGACGTTGCCCTTCTTCCAGGCGCGCAACAACCCGCGCACGCCGAGCTGCGATTCGGGATTGAAGGCTTCGGGATCGAGAAACAGATCATCGATGCGCCGGTATATGACGTCCACGCGCGTCAGGCCCTCGATCGTGCGCATGTACACGCAATCGTCGTCGCCGACCACGAGATCGCGCCCCTCCACGAGCTCGACGCCCATCTGCTGCGCCAGGTAGGCGTGCTCGAAATAGGCGGAGTTGTAGATGCCCGGCGTCAGCACCACGATTTCGGGCCGCCTGGAGGCGCGCGGCGCGATCGACGTCAACATGTCGTAGAGCTGCGACGGATAATCGTCCACCGGCTCGATGCTGTATTGCTCGAAAAGCTCTGGAAACACACGCTTCTGGACCAGGCGGTTCTCGAGCATGTAAGACACGCCGGAAGGAACACGCAGGTTGTCCTCCAGCACGTACACCGTCCCATCCTTGTCGCGCACCAGATCCGAGCCACAGATGTGCGCCCAGACGCCGCGTGGCGGACTGACGCCGACGCATTGCGGCCGGAAATTTTTCGATGACGCCAGGATTTCCCGGGGGAACACGCCGTCACGGACGATGCGCTGATCGTGATAAAGATCGTCGATGAACAGGTTGAGGGCGCGGACGCGCTGCTTCAGCCCCGCCTCGATACGCCGCCATTCGGCGGCCGCGATGATGCGCGGGATGATGTCGAACGGCCAGGCCCGGTCGATGGAACCGCCCTCCTCCTCCGAATAAACCCGGAAGGTCACGCCCATGACGCGAATGGCCGCCTCGGCCGCCTGCTTGCGCTCTTCGATTTCGGCTTCGGTTAGAGAACGCAGATAGTCGCACAGCTGTTTGGCCGCCGGCCGTGACTTGCCGGCGACGCGTATCAACTCGTCATACAGGCCTTTGGCCCGGTAACCTCCCCAACGGATTGCCATGACGGAAATCTCTCAGAACGGTTCACGAACATGTATCGATGCAAAGCAAAGTCGATGCCAAGCGGCTAAAGTGATAGTAACATAGCGATATCGCCGCAACGACTCACGGAACGGCGCGATTTCAGTCACCAATTTGGTGCATCGCGCGGATACCTGCACTGCGACGGGGCGACATCCCGACCAACGGAGAATTGAAATACCATGACGTATTGTCTCGCCATCAAGGTCAACGAAGGCCTTGCGTTTGCCTCTGACTCGCGCACCAACGCCGGTGTCGATTACGTTTCCACCTACAGCAAGATGCATGTCTTCGGCACGTCTGGCGAACGCCTGATCGTGCTCATCACCTCCGGCAACCTCGCCACCACGCAAGCGGTCGTCAATGCCATTCAGCGCGATCTCGAAGATCCCTCGGCGACCCAGAACCTGAACACGTTTCATTACCTGTTCGACGCGGCGCAGTATGTCGGCCATCTCAGCCAGCGCATCCAGGCCGAGCACGCGCCGGCGCTGAAGGAAAACGGCGTCAACGTCGAGGCCAGCTTCATTCTCGGCGGACAGATTCAGGGGCGCGACCCCAACATCTACATGATTTACCCGCAAGGCAACTACATCACCGCCTCGCCGGAAACGCCCTACCTGCAAATCGGCGAAACCAAATACGGTAAGCCGATCCTCGACCGCATCATCCGCCCGGACACGTCGCTCGAAGACGCCGCACGCTGCGCGCTGGTCTCGATCGATTCCACCATGCGCGCGAATATTTCGGTCGGCCCGCCCGTGGAGTTGGCGATATATCAACACGACAGCCTGTCCCTGACCCGCCGCCTGAGTTTCGATTACGGCACGCCGTTTTTCAGCAACCTGCAGAAAAGCTGGGGCAAGGGATTGCGGCGCGCCTTCGACGAGTTGCCGCGTTTCGACTGGGAATAATCCGACAATTAATGGATCGCCGCCTGCACCCGGCGATGGATAAAACGCAGTTTCTTCGTGGCGTTTTCCATCAGTGCAAACGGGTAGGCATCAGGCTGGCCCATGCTGCGATTCAACGAGTTGAGCGCCAACGTCAGCCGCGCCCAATCCACGAGTAATCCCTCGATCCCGACCGGCGCCGCGTAGGGCGCCGCCGCACGCTGTTTCCCCACGGCATTTGACGCCACTGGCGGGCGTAACATGCGTCCGTCGATGGCAAAACCATAATCATTCGCAGTCTCGAGCGTGTCCACCATGTGCAGATAATGCGCCCAGGTTTCGGCCCAGTCCTCCCAGGGATGCGCACTGGCATAGGCGCTCACAAAAGATTTCTGCCAATCCGGCGCCGGTCCCTCGCCGTAGTAACGCTTCAGCGCCTGGTCATAATCGGTCCGTTCATCGCCGAACAATTCCTGGAATGGCGCATGCCACTCACTGTCGCGGATGAGACTGTCCCAATAATAATGCGCGATCTCGTGCCGGAAATGTCCGAGCAAAGTGCGGTATTGCTCACCCATTTTTTCCCGCATGATTTCACGCGCGCCGGGATCGGCCTCGGCAATGTTGATGGTGATGAGCCCGCTGCGGTGGCCGGTGAGGACGCTGTGACCCACGGCAACATCGGTGAACTCGGTCACCGCGACCGGGTCCTGGAGGAATTCGAACGCCAAGCCGCGCGCGGAATCGCGGTCGCGCCCGACCACTGGCAGGCGCAGCGAGTAAAGCGTGTACAACAGCCGGCGCTTGGCCTGCTCGATGCGCGACCACAGCACGCGGTTGCGCGGGTCGGTGAGGTTCGGAATCATCTGGTTCAGGCGGCAGGCGCGGCAGTAGTCCGCGGGCTCGTCCGCTGGCACCATCCAGTTACACACATTCTCTTCGCGATAGTTGCGGCACTGGCGCCACGCGCCCGTGGGCACAGGGTAGTTCAGGGCGTGCCAACGATCGCCCTTCTGCGGCTCGATGGCGCACAGTATGAGATGCTCCGGCAGAAAACCGAGCGCGCGCCCGCACACGAGGCAGCGGGTGTTCTCGAAGTAAACCGTGTTACCGCAGACGCAATGGAAGTTGCGCATATGTCTAAATTAGGTCAGATCAAGATTTGGCCAATATTAGCGGAAACTGATGATCTGACCCCAATTGTTTGTAACGTTCATGCTGACTCCTCCTTCTTGGGTTGGATGATCGGATGCAACCTGTTCATCGTGGCCCGTTCGAGGCCGTTGACCAAGAAGGAGGGGTCCATTCCATCATTGTGGGCCGGCGCACAACCGAAGAATTGGCTTGAGATAGAAGCGCGACGACGATCTTACCGTGCTTGACATTTAAAATTTATCTCGATAGCTTGACTGCTGTGGATTCGGCCAGGATGGCCCGATAACGCAAAACTGCCACCTGTCCACCACAGCAACCTCATAAGCATTTAGAAGAAACGGTTCGAACACCAAAAATTACTTTCCGGCAATCGAGAAGGAGGAGATTATGGCATCATGCCCGGAAGAGGCGGTGCTCTCTTTGCATCCTTGCCACCAGCGCGTAGTTATTTCGAAAAATTTTATTCTGCTACTGCGCGCATGGTTCTGTAGATATAGTGTCGTGGGCGGACAGGTACCGTGAGACGTCTTCCTGTCACGAGAAGGTTGCTAATTGGGACTCACAGAACAACAGCATTACTATTTGCCTTATGTGCGCTTACCGCCTGTGATCAGCCGTGGTGGTACTTGGATAATATTAAAATCACCGCGACTTTTCGCCCGGATGGATTATGTTCCTTTGCCGTGGATGGAGAAACACTCACGGACGGTCGATACAGACAAGAAAACGAATTGGATCAGGGTTTCGGAATCGTCGCAGAGGATTTAAATGGGTACTGGATTCGATGCGAATCTTTCGTTAATCAAAAACCCATATTACCCGTGCTAATAGTTCTAACGGTAGTGCCCAAAGGCAACACCCCTAGTCGCGGCAACTATGACATTAGCGCGGATGAAGGGATGTCAACACATGTCGAGACCACCGTAGGAGTGTTGTACTACGAAAAATATTCCCATCAGGGTTTTACCAATGGTATTACCGGGGCACAGCTCATGGCCACGGAAGGAACTTTCGTGATCGACCAAGTAATGCCCAATCGCCCCTTTTTGATTGACGGACATTTATCGGCGAAAGCACGAAGAAGGGCGCTCGGCATATAAGATAAGGAGGATTGCAATGAAACGATTGATCGCTGTTTTGCTTATGTTGTGGTTACCTCCCGTGTTGGCTGTTTGTCCGCCGCCGGTCGTGAGACTGACTGTCAATTTAAGCGCGCCATCAATCAGCGGCAAGCACTATTTTCCCGATGGAATCAAAAGAAACTTGCTCCCCTGAGCCGATATCGGTCAACAGCGCATCCCATAACCGGATACGGGCCTCAAGCGCCTGACGCGCCGCCTCGCCGGCTTCGCGCCACTTTTGTGCGTCGTCTCCACACAAGCGCGCCAGCAGGCGGTGCGCGAGCGGTCCATGTTGGTCGCCGTCTACCTCGATGTGCCGTTCGAGGTAATACAGGAATCTGCTCCAGCGTTGCGGCTTGTGCCGCGCGAGCTGCCGGACCAGCCGGCGGAACATATCGGGGATCACGTCCTCCCGCCCGTAGGTGAAAGCAGCGGCAATACGATGGAGCGAGTTACCATCCAGAAAACCGAAGGTCGTGGCGACAAAATCCCGCACGCCGGACGGCAATGACGTGCGGGCCAGCGCGGTAGCGATGCTGTCCCCTTCACGCAGCCTTGCCAGAAAGCTATCTATCGGAACTTCGTCCGCGCCAGCGTCATACATCGCCTCGCGATAAAGCTCGAAATGCGAAACATAGCCACTGGCGGGATGCGTGTCGCTCTCCTCCGCCAGCACGATTTCATTGATGAAACGCCGCGCCGCGCCATCACCCCGCGGACGCCACGGGATTTCGACACAGGTGAGCCCGCGCTGCAGGGCCTTGAGCAAAGACATGAAGTCCCAGACGCAGAATACGTGCGCGCGCATGAAACGACGCAATGCCGCCTCGCTCCCGATACTTGCATACAACGGATGCGAGAGCAGTTTCGCGGTCAAGTCACCCACGTCGATCATCGATACACCGGGAGAAGCCTGCATAGGAAACATTTATATATGACGTATAAGCCTGGCACCTCAAGCCGGCGGACTAGCTCTTTGGTGATAGAAACGGGCGTCAATGGGGATAAGCCGGCGCAGAATCATTGGGCCTAGCCCCCTTAACTCGACTCAGGCCGACGCCGCCAGCAGCGCCAGGCCGAGCGTGATCACCACCATCGCCGCGAGGCGCCGGCCGGCGTGCTCGCGCTCGCCGAAGGCGAAGATCGAGATCAGCCCGGCGATGACGATGCCGGCGTTGGTGAAAGCGACAGCGTACGCCGCCGAGAGATATTGCATGGCGAAGACCACGAGCGCATAGGAATTGCCGATGAACAGCCCCGCCGGCAACCAGCGCGACAATGGCGGTGTCGCCGGCGGGCGGAAACGTCCAAAACGCAGGCGTTGTTCGATACTGAGCGCGAGGAAGGATGCCGTCAGGTCCACGCTCACCAGCCCGAGCTGCGAGGCATAAGTCGGCAAACTCGCCACCGCGAATTTGTTGCCGAGCGAATACAGGCTGGTGGCGAACGCGGCGGCTACCGCCAGCAGCAACACCCGGCGGCCGTCACCGTGCCAGGCGCTCGACGCCATCAACAGCAGTCCACCGACCGAAATAAATATGCCCGTCCAGCCCATCGCGACGATGACTTCGCCAAACAACAAGCTGCTCCATAAGGCGATCAGCAGCGGCGAGCTGCGCGCGATGGGATACACCAGCGCCACCGGCGCGCGCCGATAGGCCGCACCCAGCATCAGGAAATACAGGCTGTTGGCAAGTGCCGAGATCGTCAACAGGCCCGCGAGATTCAATGACCAATGCGCCTGGGTAATCAGGGCGTACAACGACCACGGACCGAGGATGACGAGATAACCGACCAGCGCCCACCACAAAAAGCGCGCATCCGGGCGACTGGCGCGCGCCAGCAGGTTCCACACCACGTGCATCAGCACCGCCGCCGTCAGCGCCAGCACCGCGGGGGTCATTGCAGGATTAACTGAAAATTGAGGTTCGCTTCCTTCACTTACAAAACCGTGGTCTGTTCCCTATTATTGGTCCACGATTAATTGAAGCAGTCAATGCTGTGCAGTAAGCTTCTATACACGACGCAGGAGATAGGTGGACAGTCATGAGCAAGCGCTTCCTGAGGTGGGTCGAAACCTGGATCGAGGATAACATCCCTCCTGGCGCCAATCCCGACATCGAAAGCCACGAGGCGCGGGCAAAGCGGCTGATGGAGAAACTGTTCGCCGAGGCGGCCGCGGCCGGCTTCTCCAAGTTCGAGACCGATGAGGAGCGGGAGCGCGTTACGCCCCGGGTCCTGGCCGCGGTCGCGGATAGCACCGACTTCGACATCGATGCCTATGATCTCAAGTCGCAACTGGCGGGGGAGAATGAAGACGGCGACTGAACCCCGCCGTCCGAGAAAAGGGGTCGGTACCTTTTTTCTGGTTCACGACACTTTCCTACATATCAGAAATTTATAAAAAGGGTACTGACCCCTTTTCTGGACCCGTAGGGCACAATAAGCGCAGCGCATTGCGCCGGATGGTGATCACATTCGGCGCATTACGGCTATCGCCTAATGCGCCCTACGAGATCTACAAAATTTTTGGGGTTCGCAACATTTATCCCAACCTACGTCTTTTAATCGATCAAAGCGATGGATGCAGACGCAGCAACGATAAAGACCAAGTAAAGCAAAAGTAGATCTTTGAAGAAATACTTTCTCACCCCATGCCAGCCTGTATGGTGCCAGTAGCCCCATACAACTCTAAATGTCCAAGGCAACCAGAGGAGAATCATCAACGCCATTATGTATACTTGGCGTTCTCGTATGTAGCCCGGACGATTGTAGGCAGGTTCGAGAAAATCTCGTCCTACGTAAAATAAACCGGTAAAAATATATGCAATTATGATTGCTAAATAGTTCATATCACTGTACCTAGTGTTCAGTTCGTAAGTTGGGAGAAGCGCAACGAAGCCCAACTATTCCCTGACCAATTTAAGAAATTCTTTTTCATCCAGCATGGTCACTCCAAGTTCTCTGGCCTTGTCCGCCTTGGAGCCAGGCTCTTCACCGACGATGACGTAATCGGTCTTCTTCGACACGCTGCTGACAACCTTGGCGCCGAGCTGTTGCAGCTTGCGGCGCGCCTCGTCGCGGCTCATGGAGACGAGCCCGCCGGTGAGCACGAAGGTCTTGCCGGCCAGCGGCGAATCCTTGCGCGCCTTCACCGGCTTGGGCCAGTGGATGCCGGCCTTGAGCAGGTCGCGAATCACGGCCCGGTTGTGCTTCTCGTGGAAGAAATGGGCGATGTCCTCGGCCATCGCCGGGCCGATGCCGTGGATGGCTTCGAGGGTGTCGCGGTCGGCGTCGAGGATGGCGTCGAGCGCGCCGAAATGATCCGCCAGCAGCTGCGCCGTGGCTTCACCCACCTGCGGGATGCCGAGCGCGTGCAGGAAGCGCGCGAGCGTCGTGGTTTTGCTCTTCTCGATCTGGTCCAGCAGGTTCTGCGCCGATTTCTCGGCCATGCGTTCCAAATCGGCCAGTTCATCCAGTTTCAGGCGATAAATATCAGCAACGGTCTGCACCATGTCCTTGTCCACCAACTGCTGCACCAGCTTGTCGCCGAGGCCCTCGATGTCCATGGCGTGACGCGAGGCGAAGTGCAGCAGCGCACCCATGCGCTGCGCCGCGCACACCAGCCCGCCCATGCAGCGGTGCGCCGCCTCCTCTTCCTCGCGCAGCACCTCGGAGTCGCACACCGGGCACTTCTTCGGCATGTGCCACTTGCGCGCGTTGGACGGGCGTTTCTCCTTGATGACGCCGACGACCTCCGGGATCACGTCGCCGGCGCGGCGCACGATCACGGTATCGCCGATGCGCACGTCCTTGCGCTCGACTTCGTCCTGGTTGTGCAGCGTGGCGTGCGTGACCGTAACGCCGCTCACCTGCACCGGCTTCAGCACCGCCACCGGCGTGATCACGCCGGTGCGCCCGACCGAGGCCATGATGTCCTCGACCACGGTGTTCTCCTCGTGCGCCGGGAACTTGTGCGCCATGGCCCAGCGCGGGGCGCGCGCGGTATAGCCGAGGCGCTCGCGCGCCGTGAGGTCGTCGACCTTGTACACTACACCGTCGATCTCGAACGGTAGCTTTTCGCGCCGGGCGAGGATTTTTTGGTAGTACTTGAGGCATTCCTCCGTACCGGTCGCCACCTGAAAAAATTCCGTGGTACGGAAGCCCCACTGCTTCAGTAGCTTCACCGCTTCCGAATAGGTTCGCGCCACGGGTTTGGAGGTCTGCCCCAGGCCCCAGGGGAAGAAGCTCAGCGGGCGCGACGCGGTGATGCGCGGGTCGAGCTGGCGCAGGCTGCCGGCGGCGGCGTTGCGCGGGTTAGCGAAAATCTTGCCGCCCTGCTTCAGCTGCTCGGCGTTGAGACGTTCGAAATCTTTTCTGGGGATGACTACTTCACCGCGTACTTCGAGAACGTCCGGCCAACCCTTGCCTTCGAGGCGCAGCGGCACGGTGCGGATGGTGCGCACGTTGGTAGTCACGTCCTCGCCGGTGGCGCCGTCGCCGCGCGTGCCGGCCTGCACCAGCAGGCCGTCCTCGTAGCGCAGGCTGATGGAAGTGCCGTCGAATTTGGGCTCGGCGGTGTAGGCGACTTCACCCGCGACGCCGAGGCCCTTGCGCACGCGCTGATCCCACTCGCCCAGCTCTTCGTCGGTGAAGGCGTTGTCCATGGAAGTCATGGGCACGGTGTGACGCACCTCGCCGAATTCCTCCGCGGGCGCGGCGCCGACCCGTTGGGTCGGCGAATCGGGCGTGATCAGCTCGGGATATTTTGCTTCAAGTTCCTGCAATTCACGCAGAAGTTTGTCGTACCTGGCGTCAGAGATGACGGGGCTGTCGAGAACGTAATAGCGGTAGTTGTGATGATTGATTTCCTGGCGTAATTCCGCGGCATGCTGGCGCGGTTTCCCGCTCTGGCTCATAAGGTCGCGGCTTCATTAAACAGCTTGAGCGCCGTCGCGCTTCCCGCCGGGATGCCGAAGCTGCGCATTTTCTCCTCGATCTCCTCGATCTGGTGGTGGATCACCGCGATACCCTTGTCGCTGAGCGGGCGGCGGTTCTGATCTTGCAGCTTGCCGCCCAAGGCATCGGCGATTTCCCGCGCGGTCGCCACCATGCGGTCGAACACCACGCCCGGCTGGAACGCGCAGGGCACGCTCATGAACAAGGTCAGTCCGGAGGTTTCAAATTTATCCCACGCGGTGGGATCGAACGCACTCGACTCATGCAGGTTCGCCACGCTGAACAAATGCCGGCTACCGGGGGCAACTTCGTTTTTCATATGAAAGATATTCATCGCCCCCAGCTCCAGACCTGCGTGGTTCACTGCCATTTCGATGGCGCGGCCCGGGAATGTCACCTCCATGTTGGGCACCACGTGAATACCGGCGATGACATCATACGTGTCGCAGAACTGCTGCAATTCCCTGGCGCGCACCAGCCCCTGCTCGAAGGTGAGCGGCAGCTTCGTCGGTCGCTGCAAGGCATCCGCCAGTTGTAAACCTATCTCGGTAAAAACAGTAAGCTCGGATTCATCGACCGGGCCCTTGGGGTCCACCAGCTGGATGGCGAGCATGAGGTCGTCATACTTTGTGCTCGACCGGTCCAACTGGAGATCGGACCAGTGCGCGGTCTGGTGATGCTGGCCGTAGAGATGCCGGGCCTTGTTCAGCTTGTATTCGTGCTGTTTGAAAATACCGAGCGCGCTATCGCGTACCACCGGTGGTCCTCCCGGTAGATGAATCACAAAATCGATTTTCTCATCCGACAGATATTGCCGGCCGGGTTCCGCTTCCCAGCGGCCAGGGCGTCGCAGCCCGGCGGTGAGGTCGAGCGGCATGGTCGCGACTTCTTCCAACTGACGGATTTCCTTGCGCAGGATTTCCTCGCGCGGCTTTTCCCGCGGCGCGATCTCAACGTCGAAACGCAAAACTTTTTCACTCCCTTCCGCGCGCGTGGCATCCAGCAGGCTGGGGCGTACGGGGGTGTCGTCTTCCCAAGAATGTCCCAGGCGTGATTCCGGCCGTGAGCGTGGACGGCGCTGGCGGGACATGTCGTAGGCGGTCAGAGCGACGACGGCGATGATGACTAATCCGATGAAGAGCAGTGCATACTGCAGGTTCATTACGACGCAACCATCTCCATGGCCTGCTCCACGTCCACCGCCACCAGGCGCGAGACACCCGGTTCGGACATGGTGACGCCAATCAGGATGTCGGCCATCTCCATGCTGATTTTGTTATGCGTGATATAAACCAGCTGGGTCTTTTGTGACAGGGTTTTCAGCGTCTCGCAATAACGAATGACATTGGCGTCATCGAGCGGCGCGTCCACCTCGTCCAGCAGGCAGAACGGCGCCGGGTTGAGCTGGAAAATGGCGAACACCAGCGAGACGGCGGTCAACGCCTTCTCGCCGCCGGAAAGCAGATGGATGGTGCTGTTGCGCTTGCCGGGCGGGCGCGCCATGACGCTTACACCGGTTTCGAGCAGGTCGCTATCCGTCAATTCGAGATGCGCGCTGCCGCCGCCGAAAAGTTGCGGGAAAAAGGCCTGGAAATTCTCATTGACCTGGTCGAAGGTTTCCTTGAAGCGCGTGCGCGTCTCACGGTCGATCTTGCGGATCGCTTCCTCCAGCGTGGACAGGGCCTGCGACAGATCTTCATTCTGCTTGTCGAGATAGGTCTTGCGCGTGTTCGCCTCCTCGAATTCCTCGATGGCCACCAGGTTGATCGGCCCCAGGCGCTCGATGCGCGCGGTGATTTGTTCCAGCCTTTCCGCCCACTCTGTCTCGTTGGCCTCGGGCGACAGTTCCGCGCGTACTGGCTCGACCTCGAATCCGGTTTCACGCAGCTGATCGGCAAAGGTGTCGCGCCGTACCACCAGTTCCTGGCGCGCGACGCGTTCGCTTTCGTGCTGTTCGCGGATTTCGCCGGTTTTGTGCTCCTCGTGGGTGCGCGCCTGTTCCTGTTCGCGCAACTGCGTTTCCAGATCGGACACCGCCTGGCGCGCGGCATTCAGACGTTCTTCAATCCCCAATCGTCTCTGCAAGAGTTCGTCCAGTTGCTGGCGGTAGCCCGGCGTAGGGTCTTGCTCGCCGGAAAGCGCCAATGAAAGCTGTTCGCGCCGCGCGATAAGCTGCTGCAACTGGCCCTCGAGCCGCGCATGGCTGGCGCGCGTGGCCTCGAAGGCGGTCTGTTGCGTCTCGCGTTCGATTTCCAGACGATGCACGTTGTCGCGCGCTTCGGATTCCTGCGTGCGCCCCTGCTCCACCGTTTCCAACAAGGTCTGACGATTGAGTTGCAACTGTGCGCGTCGCTGTTCATGTTCTCCGCCGGTGGCCTCGGCTTGGTGCAGCAAATCGCCCGCGGCAGTCATATCGTTCTGATCGCTGCTCAACTGCTCGCTGATTTCATTTTGCTCGCGCTCGATCTGCGCATGACGCGACTCCAGTTGTGCCAGGCGCGCCTGATTATGTCCCAATTGTTCACGCAGGCGCGCGCGTTCGCGGTTGTTCTCGTTGAGATCCCGGTTGAGCTCATCGCGCTCATCCTCGAGATTTTGCAGCCGTGTATCCAACTCGGCGAGTTCCGCTTGCAGGTTTCCAAGCTTGCTTTGCCATCCGGTCAAATCCGTTTGCAGTGTCTCGATTTCACGCTCGCGCAACAGCCATCCGGCGCGCGCGCCTTTCTCGCTCCCCAGACTCAGCCAGTTGCGGCCCACCCAGGCGCCATCGCGCGTGACAATGGACTCGCGTTCAGCAAGCGCGTGGCGTTGCGTGAGCGCCTGGTCGAGGGAATCGGCGATATAAACACCGTCGAGCAACGGTGCGAGATTAATGTCACCCTTCAGCTTGTCCAGCAGGGAGGGACGATTGGCCAGTGCGCGAGTGGATGACGCTCCGAGCTCGATAAAGGAAACTGGCGACTGATTGAAGCCGGCGGCCGCGGATGCGACCTGTTCCACCTGCGTGATACACACGGCGCCAAGATGGATACCGAGCACCCGTTCCACGGCTTTTTCCCAACCGGACTCGACCTTGAGCAGGCGCGCCAGCCGCGGCGCCTTGTCGAGACCCTGCCCATGCAGCCACTCACCCACGGCGGCATCGCTCTCGCCCTGCGCCGCCAACTGCAGCTCGTGCAGCGAAGCCAGACGTGCTTCACCGCTCTGTTTCTGACCGCGCACCTCGGCCAGCTCATCGTCAAGCTCATCGCGACGGTCGCGCGCCTCGCGCAGACGCGTTTCAATTTCACCGATCGAGTGTTCCTGCGTTTCGCAGGTGTCATCCAGTTCCGCCACTTGTTTGGCCAATGCATTGGCCGGTTCTTTTTCCAGCTCCGCGGAAATAGTCGTGGCTTCTTGTTCGAGACGCACCTGACGCTGACGCAACTGTTCGATATGGCTTTCCAGCTGCTGAATACGGGCCGTCTGAACCTCGCGCACCCGGGCCGGCTCGGCCGCCAGTTCACTGAAGGATTCCCACTCGTTCTGCCAATCCTGCATGGCGCGCTCGGCTTGCGCGCGCTTCTCCGCGGCGGCATCGCGCGCACGAGTAAGTTCTTCCAGTTGCGGTATCAGTTCTTCAAGCCGGCGTACCAGTTCTCCCATGCGGGCAACGTCAGACTGCAAATGCTGACTGGCTTCGCCCCAGGCACGGTTGATCTGTTCCTGCTCACGCTCCTGGTTTTCACGCGTCTCGCGCGCGTACTGAATGGCCTGTTCCAGGCGCGAAATCTCCGCACCGACGGAATAGAATTCCGCCTGCACCGCATTGAACTGATCCACCGTCTCGGTTTGTTGAGCGCGGATTTTCTCGATCTCGGCCTCGATGCCGCGTTGCGTAGCCAGCACGGCGTCCAGCGCCGTTTGTTGCTGCGCCAATAATGTGTCCTGGCTTTGCACGCGTGCGTGCAATTCAAGCCAGCGCAGCACGAATAATTGCGCGCGCGTCAGACGCTCTTCCTGCTTCAGCTCCTTGTAGCGTGCCGCGGCACGCGATTGCCGGTGCAGTTTCGAAAGCTGCGTTTCCAGTTCCTTGCGGATGTCATCCACGCGCGTGAGGTTCTCGCGCGCGTGCTTGATGCGGCTCTCGGTTTCGCGGCGGCGTTCCTTGTATTTGGAAACGCCCGCGGCTTCCTCGAGGAAGCCGCGCAGATCTTCCGGCTTGGCCTCGATGATGCGCGTGACCATGCCTTGCTCGATGATCGAGTAGGCGCGTGGGCCCAAGCCGGTGCCGAGAAAGATGTCGGTGATATCCTTGCGCCGGCACTTGGTTTTGTTCAGGAAGTAATCGGACTGCCCGTCGCGCCCGGCCTCGCGCCGGATGGAGATCTCGGAATACTTGGCGTACTCACCGCCGGCGCGGCCTTCACTGTTGTCGAAAATAAGTTCGACCGAAGCCTGTGCCACCGGCTTGCGCGAATTGGAACCATTGAAGATAACGTCGACCATGGAGTCGCCACGCAGGTTCTTGGCGGACATTTCGCCCATGACCCAGCGCACGGCGTCGATGATGTTGGATTTGCCACAGCCGTTCGGCCCGATAATACCGATTAGACTACCGGTGATGGGAATAGTGATGGGCTCGACGAACGATTTGAAGCCGGAAAGCTTGATTGTTTTAAGTCGCATCGGGTCTCGCGTGAACTCCTATCCGCCAGCGTAAAGTAAGCTACAATTTTACAAGGATTCCAAACCCCGCAGCCAGTCTATGCCAACCCAGCCCAGCAAGAATCTGGATACCTTTCCCAATCCGCATCCGGACCGGGATTATATCATCGAGATCGCATGTCCGGAGTTCACCTGTCTGTGCCCCAAGACCGGTCAGCCGGACTTCGCCAGCCTGACCCTGGAGTACGCCCCGGACCGGCTGTGCGTGGAACTGAAGTCTCTGAAACTTTATATCTGGTCCTATCGCAACGAAGGCCACTTCCATGAAGACGTTACGAACCGGATTCTGAACGATCTGGTGGCGGTCATGCACCCGCGTTACCTGCGGTTGCGGGCCAAATTCAATGTCCGCGGCGGCCTCTACACGACCGTCGAGGTTGTGCATCGCCAGAGCGGCTGGGAGGCTCCGCCACCGCCCCCGGCCGATCTGCCGCGCGAAGTCCAGGAACTGCCGGTGAGAGAACCCCCGACCGCGGCCCCCGCGAAGGCTCACACCGCTAAAACCATGCCCGCGTCGAAAACCCGGAACCCGGTGCGTTTAACCGAACCCGTCACGCCGGCCGCACCCGTGACAACCCGCCATCCAGCGCCGGCACCGGAACCCGATACGGCGGAAGCACCCACCGCGCCGGCCAGCGACCGCTTCCGCATGTTACGGCGCATGCGCCGGCAGGAGCCGGCGCCGACGAGCGCCGTCGTGGAGGACGAACCCAAAGAAAAGCCGGCGACTGTCCGCAAGGATGGGCTCTATATCGGTATCGATCTGGGGACCACCGGTTGTCGCGCCATTGCGGTTGATGCCTCCGGCACTCTGCAAGGCGAGATGAGTGCGCCCATCCCCAGCCCGCCCCGACATGAAGACGAGGTTACACAGGACCCGACCGTGTGGTGGAAAGCCGTCACCGGTTGCCTGCAAAACCTGTTAAAACAGATCGACCCGCAGCGTGTGCAGGCACTGGCCGTGGATGGCACCTCCGGCACCCTGCTGCTGTGTGATACCAAGGGTAATCCGGTAACACCGGCCATCATGTATAACGACCGGCGCGCGGTGGAACAGGCAAAGCGAATCGCATCTCTCGCGAGCGACGACTCCGGCGCCCAGGGCTCCTCCAGCAGTCTCGCTAAGCTCATGTGGCTGCACGAACGCAAACTCGACAAGCGCGCCCAGTTTGCCCTGCATCAGGCCGACTGGATCAGCGGCCGGCTGACCGGCCGGTTCGGCCACAGTGATTACAATAACTGCCTGAAACTCGGCTTCGATGCCGAAAAAATGGCCTGGCCCAAGTGGCTCCATAAACTCGGCTTCAATGTCGCGCTATTGCCGGAAGTGCACGCACCGGGCGAAGCGCTGGGCGTTATCAGCGCCGAAACTGCCGAGGCCTTTGGCCTACCCGCCGATGTCCAGGTATTGGCCGGAACCACCGACGGTGTGGCGGCCTTCCTCGCCGCCGGCCCCTCCGAACCGGGACACGCTGTCACGGCGCTCGGTACGACGCTGGTACTCAAATTGCTCTCGGAGAAGCCGGTGTTCTCGCTTGAACATGGCGTCTATAGTCATCGTCTCGGTAAATACTGGCTCGCCGGCGGCGCCTCCAACAGCGGTGGCGCCGTGCTGTTGCAGTATTTCAAGGTCGAACAGATGCGGGAAATGACGCCCTTGCTCGATCCTGAGAATTTCACCGGTCTCGACTACTATCCGCTGCCGGACATCGGCGAGCGCTTTCCGATAAATAACCCGGAAATGACACCACGACTGGAACCCCTCCCCGGCAACAGCGTCACTTTCTTTCAGGGCATGCTCGAGGGTATCGCCCGGATCGAGGCACAGGGTTATGAGTTGCTGGAAAAACACGGCGCGCCGATACTCAACAAGGTTTACACCACCGGTGGTGGCTCACAAAATCCGGCTTGGGGGGACATCCGTGAGAAGATACTACGGGTCAAACTGGAAAAGCCGCGCTCCGGACACGCCGCCTATGGCTCGGCATTGCTCGCGGCGGGTATCGTAACCAAGACCTTCCAGTAAGCAATTTCAGACGTTCTAAACAAAAAAGCCGCCCAAGGCGACTTTTTGTGTGTCAGGACGATTCCTTCAGGATAAGTCCACAACGCCCTCGAGCGTGGCGGATTCACCCATGTTGTCGCTCCAGAATACCTTAAGCTTATCGCCCTGTTTGGCATCCTTGAGCCGGAAACCGATCAGCGGGTCCTCGGATATGGCGACGCCGGTATTCACCGCGACAACAACCTTGCCGTTGTGTTCCAACGTTATGCGCTGAATAAAATGCGGCGGGATTTTTTTTCCCGTATTCTTGTCGGTGCGCATACCGGTCTCCATCGGATGAGTAATCAGCACCTGCAGCTCAACGCTGCTATCCTGGGCGCGAGTACGCATTTTTATTTTGTGATCAGCCATTTCAATCAATCCTCTTTACGAACATAAAAATATGATTTCTGTAATGCAGATTAGATTTTAAGATTACTGTAAAAAAATATCTGCGTTCCGAAATCAATATTCAAAGTTCATCATCCCCCACATCCCCCCACCGTCACCTTCACGTTCTGCTTAGCCGAGTAGAGCTTGCCACCGGCCTTGACGACGGCATAGACGTCCGAGGTCTGGGCCATCTTCATGCGGGCGGAGAAG
>JACXTT010001021.1_pt1 | contig 47766 bp, 44 predicted proteins | sample 9270951 | NCBI WGS metagenome assembly JACXTT01 (sample SAMN15532306, study PRJNA645909) | rock metagenome | isolation source: weathered quartz diorite | place: Puerto Rico | collected 2017-06-21 | reverse complement strand
CCGGAAAATATGATTGAAAAGCACCGCAACGACCCCGAAGTAATCAGCGCAAGCCGCAAGGGCAAGATTACGCTGGAAGATGTTTTTATTGGCCTTACCGGCCGCGCCATCCGTTCATAATCAAAACATAACTATCATGCAAACTACTATACCTTCTGTTTCATCTGCCTTTGCCACCCTGCTGCGGGCCGACTTTACCACGCAGTGGCGCAACCGCAGGTCTGTAATCATGGTACTGCTGGTGCCCGTTATCATCTGTATTGCCTGGAAAGGCCTGGTCGGTAAGATCGGCGGCGCCTTTGTTCTATCCAACTGCATTACCGTGGGCCTTATCGCCATCGGGCTAATGGGCTATTCCAATGCCATCGCCCGCGACCGCGATAAGGGTATATTCCAGCGCCTGCGTGTGGCGCCTGTGCCGGGTTGGTCGATTATGGTGAGCCGACTTATAGTGCAGCTGGTTATGATCATATTGCTGACGGTTACCGTATTTGCCGCCGGTGCTTATGTTGATCATATCACACTCACTGCGGGTGGTTATGTGCTCGGCTTCTTTGCCGCGCTGATTTGCGGGGCTGTCTATCTCGGCCTCGGGCAGGCCATCGTGGGACGTATTAAAAACCCGGAGACGGTCATGTCCACCAGCAGGCTCATCTATCTCGTCTTTATCATGGTGGGTATGTTTACCCAATTCGATGCACTGGGCGACGTGGTAGACAATATTGCGAAGTGGTCGCCCTACGGTGTGGTAAAAGACGTAGTTGCCGTTAGCCTGCAACCGGCCAGCTGGAACGCGCACACAACTATGGCCCTGCTTGCTACCATCGGCTATACCATTGTATTCTCGTTCCTTGGCATCAGGTGGTTCAAGTGGAACACGCGTTAACTTTCCTCGTCGTAGTATAATTTATAATATTTCTTACCCGTCATTTCATCCACGCCTTTTTCCAGCAGGTCGCGGCGGCCATGAATGTAGATATGAAAATTGCGGTCCAGCTTTAATACGCTTTTAAATACACGCTGCTGTTTTTTTACGGCAGAGAGATGAATATCAAATTCATCTTCGATGGCAAAATTGCGGGAAGATTCAAAATTGCGTTTGTAATCCATAAACTTGTCCACCACCTCCGGGTGGTGGATGACTTCTTCGGTAAACTCCTGCAGGCTAAACTGTTCTTTGGTTTTAAAATAATCCATCGAACGGTTGAGCAAATCGATCTGGTCGCTTTTGGACACATCAAATTGTTCGGCGTATTCGTTGGTCACAAAGCTCTTGCAGAGGTTAAGGTATTTGTCGGTATTATGATAGCTGTCGGCATAAGGCTGCACCTGCAAAAAATCGTTTACCCAGTATTGGGCGTCCTGCTGCTTATTGGTACTGTCTACCACGCATACCTTGAACCCTTCGGCGGTATTGGCCCTGAATACCAGGCAGCCTTTGTCCAGCTTGTTGATATTGATGCCCTCTTCCTGCATAATTTCCCAGTTTTGCCCGCTGGGCAGCACTTTGAGAAAGGTTTCCTTAGTTTCCGATTTAAAAATGCCAACGGCGGGTATTTCTTCGGCCTCGTAGGGCATTTTGTCAAACAGCACCACGTACAGTTCGCCTTCTTTTACCTTGCTGTGGGTGGATTTACTGTAGAGGTATTGCGCCAGCAAACGCGATTGTTCTGCAAAGCTGCTTATATCGTCAAAAATATTCCGCACATACGTGTATACCTCGTTCATGGCAAGGTCGCTCAGGTGGGTAAAACGGTACCATTCGTTTTCATTAAACGCCCCGAGAAAATATTTGGTGAGCAGGGCGCTCATCAGGGGGTCTTCCAGCTCCAGGGGTTCAGTACCCAGCCTGAGCTCTTCGCCCCTTGAAGGATTGCCTACTTTATGCACCATTACCTGCTGCAATACCACATCGCCGATACCTGTCATACGCCATTATTTTGGGTTGCGAAGATAAGGGAGGCGGCCTGCTCCTGTAGTATCCACGCTACAGGCGGGGATAAATAATTCATACGGCTTTATGAGATGTCCGACTATTTTTTCCGGCTTTGTTGTGTACTTACTTTATACCAGCATTCAAACACCTCTTAAACATCAGAAAATGATACCCGGTGCCAAACTCAAAATATTCCTGGCTGCTGATGCCGCCGGAAATATGGCCAGCTTCAAAAACCAATTGCTGAACATGGGCTATACCGCTGTTTTCTCGTTCAGCAATACCGATGCCTGTATTAAACGACTGCCCCTGAAGCCCGACCTGGTTATTTTGCCCGCTGCCCCGCGCTCGGCGGAAGGAAGAACCCTGGTAAAACAAATCCTGGGCTTTAACCGGCAGATTATGGTCATATTTACCGGTGGCCTGGCTGAAGCGCGCCTGCAGGCCATTGTTGAGCGGGCCAAAAGAAGAAAGCTGTATCGTATACGGCGGCGGCAGCTAAGCGATAAACTTTTTTTCTATTCCGGCGCCTTTTTGCTGGCACCCTGTTTAAAAAGAATAAGCGGCATGTTCAGCGCCCACCCCGTGCAGCCGGTACCCGGTAAAGGAACCGGTAGCTGGAAATGGCCATTTACCGCACCAGCAGCACAGTCCCTTTTTGTACGGCTGCCGGCAGGCCGTTAAAGCGGTAGGTACAGCTCCATACAAATACCCCGGGGTCCTGCCATTGGCCGGCTACCCTGCCATCCCAACCCGCATTCCTGTCTTTGGTTCGGTAAACCAGCTGGCCCCAGCGGTTGTACACCATAAATTCATATTCCACCAGGTGGCCCATTATGATGGGCCGGAGCAAATCATTATGCCCGTCGCCGCCCGGGCTGAATGCGTTGGGTACATATACTGCCCGCTCACAGCCATGTAATTTTGGCCGGATGATAATGCTATCCCTTACCGTGCCGCACCAGGTAGTAACATCCAGCCAGTAAATGCCGGGGCCATGTGCCATAAACTGTTGCCCTGTGCTTCCATCCTGCCAGTGATAGCGATATCCATCCTGGTGCAGGAAGTTGGTTAATCGCAGCGAGTCGAACGAACAGAGTTCCGTATCTGCGCCCAGCGCCACCTGCGCGTAAAACGGGAAGCAGGTGCAGGAGTCTTTGATGGTAACCAGCACGGAATCGCTGCCCCTGCCACAGGCATTGGATGATTGCAGCGCATAAACGCCACCGGAAGCAACAAAAATGGCATCGGTAGTGGAGCCGGTAGACCATAGGTATTTATCCCAGGGCTGGCGGTTGTTGTAATTGTACAACCGGATACTTACGCCGGGACAAATAGCCGTATCTGCACCAATGTAAACAGCAGGGATAGTGGCCTGCTGCACCACAATGGTATCTTTCGATACGCCGCACACATTCGAGGCCTGCAGGGCATAGGTGCCCGGCCGGGTTACCGTATAATACGGCAGCGTGCTGCCATCCTGCCATAAATAGGCTGTAATATCGCCCGGGTTTATGGGCGCCAGCTGTAAGGGCACGCCCGGGCAAACAATGGTATCATTGCCCAGCGCAGCCCGGGGAGCCTGTATAATATCGAGGTAAAAACTGGTATCATAACCGCAATCGTCCGGCACATCGTGATACCTTACCTTATACGTGCCAGTTACCGATGCCAGCAGCGTGTTGCCCGAAGTGTTGGTACCGTCCGGCAACATCCAGTTGTAGGCGCTTGGCCATGCAATGCCGCTGCCACGGGCCTGCAATACAACCCCCTGGCCGGAGCAATATGGCGGCGGCGATACAATGCTGGCGGAAACAGCCGGGTGACAGGCAGGTGCATTGCACTGTTCGGCATAATTGGCAAGCCCGTATAGCTGGAGGCCGGCCGCTCCGGTGAAGGTAAAATAAACGCCAGGCCTTACCTGCATGGTTGCAGGGTCCAGCTGGTAAATCTTATCGTTGTAGGAAAGGTATAAATAACCATCACCCATGGTAGTAAGTCCATAAATACTGCCGGTGGGTAAATTAACCGGCATAAATACCTGCAGGTTACCGGTGGCGGTATCAATACGCGCTAGTTTACCCCCGTCGCACGATAAATACAGGAAATCGTTGAGAAAGGTTAAATCGCCCGCGCTGCTCAGGCCGTTCCGGCTGATGTTTGCCACCACCGCCACCTGGCTGGTAACAAGGGAAACCCGGATAATGAATTGCTCGCCACCCAGGATAGCTGTCATATAAAGGCATTGGTTGGCGCCGCCAACAAGCGCGTTGAGCGGAGTATAACCGCCAGCAACAGTTGCAACCGTGCTGAGATGCGAGGTATAGGGGTCTATCTCAAATATATCCGATGCTCCCCCAATGCCATACAGCCGGCCGTCGGAAGACCAGGCAATATCACCCAGCGTATGCCCATCTGTATTCCCTACCATACGGGTAATACCCGATTCAGGATCACCCCAGTACAAACCGCCGGGGGCACAGCCCCATATTATTTTACTGGCCTGGCAGCCGGTGTTTGAAGCAGCGTAATAACAGGCAAAGTCTTTATTGTCTGTCAAGCCATTGCCATCATCGTCAATATTATTGCCGCAGATTTCGGCGGAAGCCATTTTAACGTTGTGCCGGTGCCCGGCAGGTAAACTGTCCTGCCATCCCGTGCGGGGCAGGTCGGCAGGCAGCGGTTGTGCAATACAGTGGCTGGCAATGAGTAAACAGGGCATTACTGCTTTTAAGTAACCAGCTGTTTTACCGGGCATCCGCATAAGGTTTAGGCAATAGGAGCCTAAATTAATTATTTCCGTTGCTTTACTGTATTATTTTAACGATTTATACACTAACGGCAATAGCGGATGGCGTCTTTTATTTTAGCGGGCGTTCGTTTTGCCAGGATGGCCTGCATGGTGCCTGCATCGATGGAGCAATGACGGTCGCGTGCGTCCGGGGTCATGGCCAGCACTTCGGTACGCATTACTTTTAACTGGTCATAATGGAGTATACCGTAATCGAGTAGCTTGAGGATGTTTTCTTTGTTGATGGCGGTATCGCAGGCTTTGATGCGGAGCCCGGTATCGAAATAAATAGCGCCGGAAGGGTTTTGGCTGGCGCCGGCAGAATCGGGAAAGCCCGAATTGCCGTTGAGGTTATCATACCCTACCTGGTAATACACCGTGTCTTTTGAAATTTCCATATCCAGCTTTACCAGTACGGGGCTTTTGGGATAATTGGCCCGCATATAGCAGTTGCAGAGCCAGGCAACCTTATTGTAGACGGAACTAACATTGGTATCAAGGCTGTTGTAATACGTTACCTTGTCCATTTCCGTGATGATTGTTTGCGCAGCCAGTTTTTGCAGACCGGGCACAATCATTACTATCAATAGCAATACTTTATGCATGGTCTATTTTTCCCTCTACTATAAATGTAATCTAATTCCGGGGCAAATTCAAACGGTTCTGCTCCTGCCGGCGGTTTTACCTGTAACCGGTTATTTTTTCGGGATAAACGACCCGGTTTCCCGGGCGGGGGGGGTAAACGCAGGCGGGGCTTACAGGGGACGGGGAAGGGTAAAGGAAAATATACTGCCATTGCCGGGCCGGCTTTCAATGTTCATTTGCCCGCCATTGCGGAGCAGGAATTCCTTGCAAAGCATGAGTCCCAGGCCGGTGCCCGATTCATTGGCGGTGCCTTTGGCGGTATAATAATCGTTCTTATTGATCTTGCGGAGCACTTCGGCTGTAATGCCAATACCCGTATCTTCTACCGATACTTCTATAAAAGCGGGCATTTCATTCATGTCGATGGAGATAGTGCCGCCCTGCGGGGTAAACTTGATGGCGTTGGACAGCAGGTTGCGGAGCACCAGGTTGATCATATCCTTATCGGCCATAGCAAATACAGGTGTATTTATTTTACTTTCTATATATAATTGCTTGGCCTCTGCCTGCAAACGAAGTAATTGAATGACATCACTGGTCATTTTTGAAATATCTATCAACTGGCGGTTTACCGCTTCGGACTGCATCTGACTGCGTGCCCATTGCAGGAGGTTTTCCATAAGGCCGGTGGTAAAATTGAGGTCGTTCACCACGTCGGGCAGCATGGCCTTGATATCGGCCGCCGGCAAATCATACTGCTGCATATTCCGGAACAGGTTGTGCAGCGCATAAATAGGCGATTTAAGATCGTGGGCTATGACGGAGAACAGTTTGTTTTTTACCGCGTTCAGCTCCGTCAGCTCTCCTTTTTGCTTTTGCAGCAACTCCGCGCTGTCGGCTATCTCCTTTTTCTGCTTTTCAATTTCCAGGTTCTTTTTATGCAGGTCGCGGTTTTTGGCCAGTATGTTGAACTGGTAGCCCGTGTTTTCCTTTTTTATCAGGTACAGGCCGCAAAATATAAATATGATGGCCAGCACCTGGTTAAACAGGTAAAACCATACATTGGTCGTTTCCAGCTGGTAATGATAATTTTTCCAAACTACTGCCAGCATAAAATAGCTGATCATGGACAGCCCGATGGAAAAAAGCATCTGGCTAAGCTCCTGTATAAAAAACACGGAGAGGATGCCGTAGAGGATAAAGAAGAGTTCCATACCCAGGTTCATACCGCTGAGGTATACAATACTGGTGGCAATGGGGTAGAGTAAAAAATAAACAATCAGTGCCGCCTCATGCCGCAGGGTGGCATTGAGCCACAACACAAAAATGCTGATAAGGGCAGGGCTGCAGGCGATGAGCCAGGCAATAGCGGGAAGTTTTTTTTCGCCCAGCAGGGCGGCTACCGGGACAATGACACCGGTAAGCAGCTGGAAAAAATTGAGGGTATTGAAAATGCCGAGTTTGCGGCGTTCATAATCGTCCAGTACATCGGAGAAGCCGATGCATTTAATGCTTTCGAGCAACCCAAATAAACGCCGGCCAGCTTGTTGTATGATTTCGCCTGCTTTGGTGGAAGTAATACCAGTTTTAAAACGGGGAAATTTTCGCTGCAATAGTTCCAGGGGCCCGGTAAAACCGATTCGTTTAACACCGCCCTGAAGATGAAGTGGTTTTTGCTCAAGCGATTCCATAAGCCCCGTTTAGATATTGGAAATATTGAATTCCAAAATATGTATTTAAATCCAGAAACTCAAGCCTTCCAAAAACAATTTAGTAAACGGTTACATTAAAATGTCCGCTTGCAAAATGCAGTTAGTAGAAACAGCGTATTTAATTGATTAGTATCAAATTATATGGATAAAATCCTATTACCGGTTAATAGTCCTGATAATGCCGTCGGGATAGCCTATCAAGGCCTGGTGCGTCATGCGGATAAACAAGCCGTTTTCCACCACCCCGGGGAGGGTATTGAGCGACATGGCCAGGGCCGGCGCATCGTGTATGCGGCCAAAAGGACAATCGAGTATATAATGGCCATGATCGGTAACCACGGGAACGCCGTTTTTTACACGCTGCACGGCGTCGATGCCATATAAGGTATGAATTTGCCGCTGTACCTGCTTCCAGCCATAGGGAATTACTTCTACCGGCACGGGAAACCGGCCCAGGTGGCTAACCAGCTTGGTATGGTCGGCTATAATAACCAGGCGGTCTGAAGCTGCCGCCACCATTTTTTCCTGCAATAAGGCGCCGCCGCCACCCTTTATCAGTTGCAGGCCGTGAGTTATTTCATCGGCCCCGTCTACCGTAAGCGCAATACGACCTACTTCGTTCAGCGGCAGCAGGGGAATATTGTGCTGTTTTGCCAGGGCTTCCGTTTGCACGGAAGTGGGTACGGCCCTGCATTCCAGCCCGTTTTTTATCTTTTCGCCCAGGGCAATGATAAACCAGTAAACGGTAGTGCCGGTACCCACGCCCAGCGTCATGCCGGGCTGCACAAGATCGATAGCTACGGTACCTACGTGTTTTTTTATATCGTTAGATGAAAGCATAGTGATAGTTGGTTATCCTCTTAAATGCCAGGCTTTGGGCTGTACAAAAGCCCGTATGCCCTGGTAGGATAAGGTGCTGCCCAGGCCGGAGTGCCCGCGGCCCGACCAGGGAAGGGTGGCGCTCACCCGGTCGCAGCAGTTCCAGTAAACGGTGCCGGCATTCATTTGTTTCATAATTGCCTCCGCCCGCTCAAAATTTTTTGAATAAACGGCGGCGGTAAGCCCATATTCGGTGTCCAGCATCAGCTTTACAGCCTCCGCATCGTCTTCCACTTCCTGGATGCCCGTTACCGGGCCGAAGGATTCTTCTTTCATCACGCTCATATCGTGGTTTACATTCACCAGCACGGTAGGCTCCATAAAATAGCCGGGCCGGTTGATGGTCTTACCCCCGGTGCGGACATAGGCGCCTTTCGCTACGGCATCTTCAATCTGCGCCAGCAGGAAATCTACCTGCGGCCTGCGGCTAAGCGGCCCAAGGTCTACACCCGGCTCCAGGGGGTCGCCCGCTATCAGTTTCCTGGCCTGCGCCACATAAGAGTTTACAAATTGCTCATACACGTCTTTATGCACATAAATCCGTTCTACCGCGCAGCAGCTTTGCCCGTTGTTGTACACCACGCCTTCCAGTGCGGCGGCGGCTACCTTATCAATATCTTCCACATCATCAGCTACATACAGCGGGTCTTTGCCGCCCAACTCCAGCTGGCAGGGCACCAGTTTGGACGCCACCTTTTCTGCAATATAGCGGCCGGTTTTGTAACTGCCGGTAAAAAAATAGCCATTGAGGGGCAACGCCAGCAAGGCCTCCCCTGCTCCCCGCTTGCCAATGGCCAGCTGGAAACAGTTTTCGGGTACCCCAGCCAGGTATAGCAACCGCTGTATATGCAGGCCGGTAAGCGTGGTATGTTCCGATGGCTTATAAAATACCGCGTTGCCACCCAGCAGGGCGGGTATAAATACATTAACGCCTACGAGGTAGGGATAATTCCAGGCAGAAATATTGGCAATGATGCCAAGGGGTTCGTACACGATCTTTTCGCGGGTAGCCCCTTCCGTAGTAACCCATTCTTCAGCCAGCCAGCGGGCGGCATTATCGATAAAATAGTTGATGCGGCCGCGTGCGCCGTTGAGCTCGTTATACGATTGCTGCAGCGGTTTGCCCATTTCGGCGGTCAGTGTTTTTGCCAGCTCGTCTTTCTGCTCTTCCAGCAATGCGTAAAAGCGGGCGATACAATCAATGCGTTGCTGTACCGGCAATGCCGCCCAATGCCAACGCCCTTCCTGCAGCAGGGCAAATTTGGCTGCAATGGAGGCATCGGTATCCTCGGGTATATCTTTAATCAGCTCTTCGGTGGCCGGGTTGATTATTTTCATCCTTTTACTGCTTTAGTTTTTTGGTTGCTTCAATAAAACGGTCTCTTATTTTTTGCGAAGCGGGGGTATGTTCCAGATTAAACCGGAACATCCGTTCGGGATGCCATTGTACGCCCAGCAAAAAGGGCTTACCGGTTTTATCGGCCCATTCTATTCCTTCAATGATACCGTCGGCCGCCCGGGCATTTACCTGCAATCCTGCACCCATGCGATCGATAGCCTGGTGATGCGCACTGTTGATAAAAACCTCGGTGGCGCCGGTAATATCATAGAGCAGGGTGCCGGGCTCAATCATAACCGGGTGTTTTTTATCCGGTACACCTTCGTGAATTTTATTCAATTCCGTGCCCAGGTTTTGCTGCAAGTCGCCGCCAAGAATACAGTTAATAAGCTGCAACCCGCGGCAAACGCCCAATACCGGCAGCTGTCGTTGTTGCGCCAGGATAAATGCGGCTATTTCAAAGGCATCTCTTTTCTCATCAAACTCGCGGGGGTGGCCGGGATAATCCAGTTTGGTGTTTCCGTACTGCCTGGGGTGAACATCCCTCCCGCCGGATAATACCAGCGCATCGCAGGTGTCCATTTCATGCAGGTTATTTTTCCCGGCCGAAAGGGTTACAAGCGCTATGGCGTCCTGCCCCTTTAACCACTCCAGGTAATACCCGTGCTTTTCAGGATTACCGGTATGGGTCAGTCCAATCTTCATCCGTTGCTATTTTTTTTATAACGCTTCTTTATACAATTGCCGGAAATCCTCCCGGCTCACCGGTTTGGGATTGCTGGGATGGCAAAAATCGGCTACCGCCAAATCGGATAAGGTTTCTATATGTTCCTCCTTTACACCCAGCTCGCGGAGGCGGGAGGGCAGGCCGGTTTCGTTATTCAATTCAAATAAACGCTTTACCACCCCTTCGCCCGTTTCTGTTTTGAGCTCCATGGCCCGGGCTATCTTACGGAATGGTTCTTCCTGTCCTGCTGTATTGAACCGCATGCCGTACGGCAAATTTACGGCATTGGCCAGCCCGTGGTGCGTATCCAGCAAAGAAGATAACGGATGCGCCAGCGAATGTACTACCCCCAGCCCTTTCTGGAAGGCTACCGCTCCCATTAAAGAAGCAATCATCATTTTACTGCGGGAGGCCAGGTCGGGTTTGTTGACTGCCGTGGCAATGGATTGGTTAATCAATGTAATGCCTTCCAGCGCAATACCTTCGGCCATGGGATGAAAGCCTTTGGCAATATAGGCTTCCATATTATGCGTCAGCGCGTCCATACCGGTAGCCGCAGTAACAAAGGGCGGCAGGTCCATGGTCAGCAGCGGGTCGGCAAATACCACCTTAGCCAGCAGTTTGGGAGAAAACAGGATGCGCTTGCGGTGCGTATCGTCTTCCGAAATAATGGCGCTGCGGCCTACTTCACTGCCGGTGCCGCTGGTGGTGGGCACGGTAATAAAATAGGGTACATCGCCGGTTACATATTTATCGCCGCCAATCAAATCGTCGTAATCAAATAAATCGCGCTGGTGATGTATGCGCAGTGCAATGGCCCTTGCCACATCCATGGCCGCGCCTCCGCCAAGACCAATGATGCTGTCGCGGCCCGACTCATGATATACATCACCGCCTTTGAGCACATCCGATTTAACCGGGTTTTTATGGATGCCGGAAAACACTTCCACGGAGATGGACTTTGCGGTAAGGCTTTTAATGATATCGGCAAAAAAGGGCAGTTGCCGCACAACGGGGTCGGTTACTATCAATGTTTTTTTAAGCCCGTTGGCCGCCAGGTGTTCGGGCAGTTCTTTTACCGCTCCTGCGCCAAAGCGGATGATAGTAGGGAAATTGTATTGCCGTACGGTGGTAAAATCTGTCATAGTTGTTTTCTCTTTTATCAAATCGTTTCCGGCAAGCTAATCGTCAACTTATATTATCTCTCCATAGCGTTTAAACTCCCAATCCGTTACCGCTTTTGAAAATTGCCGCCATTCCCATTCGCGGGTAGCGGTAAAATGTTCAGTAAACGCTTCGCCAAACAACTCTTTGGCAACGGGCGATTGCTTCATGGCCTGGGTGGCTTCCCAGAGGTTTTTGGGCAATACACCATTTTTTGTATCCGCATACCCGCTGCCGGTAGTAGCCGGTACAGTGAGTTTGAGTTGATTGCGTATGCCGTATAAACCAGCGGCAAGGCAACCGGCCATGGCAAGATAGGGATTGCTGTCGGACCCCACTACCCTTGTTTCCAGCCGGGCCGACGATGCACTGCCCGGCAAGGCCCGCAGGGCCGTGGTACGGTTGTCGATACCCCAGGTAATAGTAGTGGGCGCCCAGGCTCCTTCCACCAGTCGCTTATAACTGTTTACAGTAGGTGCAAACAGGGGCAGAATATGCGGCAGGCAAAACAGCTGGCCGGCAATATAACTTTCCATTAATGCGCTGATACCAGTGGGTGTTTTCTTATCGTAAAATAAATTCTCCTTTGCCCCGGCCGACCAGAGGCTCTGGTGCACATGGCCACTGCAACCCGGGAGGCTTTCGGTTACCTTGGCCATAAACGTGGGCCGTATGCCACGACGATAGGCGATTTCTTTTACGCCGGTTTTAAACAATACGGCGCGGTCGGCCGCCTCCAGTACATCGGCATAAAGAATAGCTGCCTCATATACGCCCGGCCCGGTTTCGGTATGCAGCCCTTCCAGCGGCACCCCGAATGCTTTGAGCAGGTCAAATAAATCGTGGAAATAATCGCTTTGCTGCGAGGCGCGCAAAATGGAATAGCCAAACATACCCGTGCTGAGCGGGTTCATATCATTAAAACCGCCGCGTGGGCCGCCGTTTGGATCATCGATAAAATTGAACCATTCAAATTCCTGCGAGAAAAAAGGGAAATAACCCTGCTCCTCCGCCTGTTGGGTAATACGTTTGAGCAGGCTGCGGGGACAAACCGGCAAACCGTTCCCTTTGGCATCCCTGAAATCGGCCAGGAAAAACGGGGTATCGTTTTCCCAGGGCACCTGCCGGAACGTAGTGATGTCTACCACGGCATTGGCATCGGGGTAGCCGGTATGCCAGCCGGTATATCGGGCATTATCGTAGGCCGCATCGGAGCTGTCCCAGCCAAACACCACATCACAAAAACCAAATCCTTTTTCGGCTACGGAACGGAACTTGTCAAAACTGATCATCTTACCGCGCAGTACACCGTCGATATCGGTAATAGCCAGTTTAACTTTCTGCGCTTCCTGCTCCGTAAGCAGTTGCAGCAATTCAGGAACCGAGGGTTTGTTTTGCATCATCACTCTTTTTTACAAAGAAATGGAACCAAATATAGGCAAGGGCCAGTATCGAAAAATAGATTACGGACAATTTAACATTGAGCGTAGTCATGGCAATTAATGATATAGCCGCTATTACCAGCGCCACTACCGGAAATACCGGGTAAAAAGGTACTTTAAACGGCCGTTCCAGCCCCGGTTCTTTTTGCCGCAAGGTTATTACGCTAACCATGGATATAATGTACAGGGTAAGCGCGCCAAAAACGGCAATGATAATGATTTCATCCGTATTGGCGGTAAGCAGGGCTATGATACCGGCAATCATGTTAACCAAAAGGGCGTTGACCGGTGTTTTAAACCGGGGGTGTACATTGCCCAAAACACGGGGTATATAGCCTACCCTTCCAAATTCAAAGGTAGCACGGCTGGCGGCAAGTATGATGCCATGAAATGAAGCCACCAGCCCCAGCAGCCCGATGCTGATGAGCAGGTGATAGGCCCAGCCACTGTTGCCGGTAATCTTCAACAGGGCCAGCGGCAGCGGTTTATCGGAAGCCGCTGCTCCCGGGTGCGGGTACACGATAGCTTCCCATCCCGCCACCCCTACCGACGATACAAATACCAGTACACAAAGCACTACCAGCGTAAGCAGCGCCGAGCCAAAGCCCAGCAATATATTCCGTTGCGGGCGCACGGTTTCTTCCGCCACATTGGCCACTCCTTCCAACCCCAGGAAAAACCAGATGGCAAAAGGAATAGACGCCCATACGCCCACCCACCCGTGCGGGAAAGCATTTTGCTGCAGGTTTTTTAATTCAAAATGCGGTAAGGTAACGCCGGAAAAAATCAGCAATTCTACCACAGCCAGCACCGTTATAACCAGTTCAAACGCCGCCGCGGCTTTTACGCCGTACATATTGAGCGCAGTAAACAGTACATAAGCCGCAATAGCAATGGTGGATACCGGTAATTGAGGAAAGAAAATATTGAAATAAGCCCCGATGGCTGCTGCAATAGCAGGCGGGGCAAACACAAATTCGATAATCTGCGCCATACCGGCAATAAACCCGATTTCTTTGTTGAGCCCGCGCGTGGCATAATCAAATACGCCCCCGGCTTTGGGAATAGCAGCCGCCAGTTCGGTATACGAAAAAGTAAACGTTACGTATAACACAATGATAACCGCGGTGGCAATGGCCAGGCCCAGGGTGCCGCCTTCCGCCAGCCCGAGGTTCCAGCCGAAATACATACCGGAAATGACATAGCCAACGCCCAGTCCCCAGAGCATCACCGGGCCAAGGGTACGGGCCAGGTGCGGTGGGCCGGAAGAAACATCAGGTGGATTGGTCATGATACAGGTTATCTGCTAAAGATAAATAAAAAGAGGGCTAAGAGCTCAAAGGAGAAAAAGAGGTTTTTGGGGGAAGAAGGCGTGCCACGGTTCGTTTGCTTAGCCAGGGTAACCGTGGCACGCCTGTGCAGCATCTCTTTTTCTCTTTTCCCCCTGTGCGCCCAATAACCTCTATAAGCTTCAACCGGCCCCAAACTTATAAAGCCTCTCCCTCCGCCTTTTCCTCTTTTTCTCCTTTGAGCTCTTAGCTTTCCTGCGCCGAAGGCGTCCAAAAGCCCTGTAGCAAAGGCCCTTCCCCCTTTTCCGCCCGCAACGTCTTTTTTCTACACATATTGTGAAAAACTTAAACTTCCGGTTGGTGAAAACGGTAATACATTCGCTGTAGGTCTTCTGAATAGTTGATTATGGTGGCTGAATAGCAACACTACCAGCATTAAAAGGGAACCATGTGAAATTCATGGGCTGTCGTGCAACTGTAAGTAACACTCCGGTTTTTATCCTTTTTATTCTGCGAATGTCCATTGTCCCGCCCCGGCGGGATGAGAAGGACGGATACAAAACTGTTACGAGCCAGGATACCTGCCATAACCGGATTATTGTTGACAACCTTCACGTTTAGGGTTGCGACGAGCCAACTCACCCCCGTAATTGTTTAACGGGGGTATCGCTATCTCGTCTCCCCTCCCCAAACGTTTTTTATAAATCGTTAAACACCAGTGGTAATGCATTTGGAAACTGAAATCTTATTAAAAGAAAACAAAGATCGCTTCGTTATCCTGCCCATCAACTACCCCCGCGTTTGGGAAATGTATAAAAAGCATGAGGCCAGCTTCTGGACAGCCGAGGAGATAGACCTGAGCGGTGATATGAAAGACTGGAACAGCCTGAATGACGGCGAACGCCATTTTATCAGCCATGTGCTGGCATTCTTTGCCGCCAGCGACGGTATCGTAAATGAAAACCTGGCCGTTAACTTCATGAGCGAAGTACAGCTGCCTGAAGCCCGTTGCTTTTATGGCTTCCAGATCATGATGGAGAATATCCATAGCGAAACCTACGCCCTGCTTATTGATACCTATATTAAGGACCCGCAGGAAAAAAACCGGCTTTTCCATGCAATCGATACCGTACCGGCCGTAAAGAAAAAAGCTGAATGGGCATTGCGCTGGATACAGAACGGCAGCTTTGCCGAACGCCTGGTGGCGTTTGCCGCCGTGGAAGGTATTTTCTTCAGCGGCAGCTTCTGCTCTATCTTCTGGCTGAAGAAAAGGGGACTGCTGCCCGGGCTTACCTTCAGCAATGAGCTTATCAGCCGCGATGAGGGACTCCATTGCGAGTTTGCCTGCCTGCTGTACAGCATGCTGCAGCAGCAACTGACCAAAGACGAAGTATTCGGTATTATCGGCGATGCCGTTACGATTGAAAAAGAGTTTATTACCGATGCCCTGCCCGTTGACCTCATTGGCATGAACGCCCGCCTGATGCAGCAATACATTGAGTTTGTGGCCGACCGCTGGCTCTCCGAGCTGGGCTATCCCAAAATGTTCAACGCTGCCAATCCCTTTGATTTCATGGAAATGATCTCCCTGCAGGGCAAGACCAATTTCTTTGAAAAACGCGTAGGCGATTACCAGAAATCCGGCGTGCTGGGCAGCAAAGAATCGCAGAGCTTTTCGCTGGAAGAAGACTTTTAACTACTAACCATTCAATTATATATCCATGTTTGTAATAAAAAGAAACAGTAAGAAGGAGACGGTAAAATTCGACAAGGTTACCGCCCGCATCGAGAAATTGTGCTATAGCCTCAGCCCCATGGTAGAGCCTATAGAAGTAGCCAAGAAAGTGGTGGCGGGCATCTATGACGGCGTAAGTACGTCGGAGCTGGACAATCTTGCCGCCGAAACCGCCGCTTCACTTACTTCCACGCACCCGGACTATGCGCTGCTGGCCAGCCGTATTGCCGTAAGCAACCTGCATAAAAACACGCAGAAGTCTTTTTCGGAGACGATGCGCAAACTGCATTTCTATACTGACCCTAAAACGGGCAACAGGGCTTCCCTGCTGGCAGACGATGTATGGGAACTGATAGAAACGAATGCCGAACTGCTGGACAGCACCATTATATACGACCGTGATTTCGGGTTTGATTATTTCGGGTTTAAAACACTGGAACGTTCTTACCTGCTCAAGCTGGACGGTAAAATTGCCGAACGCCCGCAGCACATGTACATGCGCGTGGCCATCGGCATCCATAAAGGCGATATCGACAGCGCCATCAAAACCTATAACCTGATGAGCGAACGCTGGTTTACGCATGCCACACCTACCCTGTTCAATGCCGGCACGCCCAAACCGCAAATGAGCAGCTGCTTCCTGCTCACCATGAAAGAAGACAGCATTGATGGTATTTACGATACGCTCAAGCAAACAGCCAAGATATCGCAGAGCGCCGGCGGTATCGGTCTTTCTATTCACAATATCCGTGCTACCGGCTCCTATATCGGCGGCACCAACGGTACCAGCAACGGTATCATACCCATGCTGCGCGTGTTTAACGATACGGCTCGCTATGTAGACCAGGGCGGGGGTAAGCGCAAAGGTGCGTTTGCTATCTACCTGGAGCCCTGGCATGCCGATGTTTTCGAATTTCTCGACCTGCGCAAGAACCATGGCAAGGAAGAAATGCGTGCACGCGATTTATTCTATGCCCTTTGGATAAGCGACCTGTTTATGCAACGCGTAGAGAGCAACGGTCCGTGGAGCCTGTTCTGTCCCCACGAAGCACCCGGCCTGGCAGATTGCTGGGGCGAGGAATTTGAAGTGCTATACACCCGTTACGAGACAGAAGGCAGGGCCCGCAAAACCATCAAAGCGCAGGACCTATGGTTTGCTATTCTCGACGCGCAGATTGAAACCGGCACGCCCTATCTTTTATACAAGGATTCCGCTAACCGCAAAAGCAACCAGCATAACCTGGGCACCATAAAAAGCTCTAACCTCTGCACCGAGATCATGGAGTACACCAGCAGGGACGAAGTAGCCGTGTGCAACCTGGCTTCGCTGGCATTGCCCCGCTTTGTAATAGACGGTAAGTTTGACCACCAGAAACTTTATGAAATTACTTACCACGCAACAAAGAACCTGAACCGGATTATCGATAATAACTATTACCCGCTGGAAGAGGCGCGCAACAGCAACCTGCGCCACCGCCCCATCGGGCTGGGGGTACAGGGACTGGCCGATGCGTTTATCCTGCTGCGTATGCCTTTTGAAAGTGCGGCAGCCCAACAGCTGAACAAAGAGATCTTTGAAACCATCTACTTTGCTGCCATGACGGCCAGCAAGGACCTGGCCATACAGGAAGGCGCTTACGAAACCTTTGCCGGTTCGCCGCTGTCTAAAGGGCAGTTCCAGTTTGATATGTGGGGAGTAACACCTACCAGCCGCTGGGACTGGGCTTCGCTCCGCGAAGCGGTAAAAACCCATGGCGTGCGCAACTCATTGCTGGTAGCACCCATGCCCACGGCTTCCACCTCGCAGATACTGGGCAACAACGAATGTTTTGAGCCCTATACCTCGAATATCTATACCCGCAGGGTATTGAGCGGCGAATTTGTGGTAGTGAACAAACATTTGCTGAAAGACCTGGTACAACTGGGCCTGTGGACGGATGATATCAAAAACAAAATCATTGCCGCCAACGGTTCAGTACAGCGCATCGATGAAATACCCGCCGAATTGAAAGAACTGTACAAAACCGTTTGGGAAATAAAACAACGCATCCTGATTGATATGGCGGCCGACCGCGGAGCATATATCTGCCAGTCGCAATCGCTTAATTTATTTGTTGATACGCCTTCTTCCGGCAAGCTCACTTCCATGCACTTCTACGCCTGGAAAAAAGGATTGAAAACCGGTATGTATTACCTGCGTACCCAGGCAGCCGCACAGGCCGTTCAGTTTACGGTAGAAAAACAGGGCGGCAAGTCCGTAGAGCCGGTTATCCCCGCTCATGGATTGCAAATCGTGGAAAGCGATGTAGTGCCGCTTACCGGGCAAACCTGCAGCATGGAAGAGGGATGTGTGACCTGCAGCGCGTAACTGTTGCGCCTTCGGCGCAGGCATAAAACAGGCTAAGAGTTCAAAAGAGAAAAAAGAGTTAAAGGAGGTTTTACGCAGCACTCCTTTAACTCTTTTTTCTCTTTTGAACTCTTAGCTTTTTTATCCTCCGTGTCCTCCTTACCTCCTTTAACTCCGTGTTGAAAAATCATATCTTTGCCAACCACTTACCTTATCACATTAAAACAACAGATATGAAAAATTCATCGAAAGTATTGATAGCGCTGGCAGCAGGTACTGCTATTGGAGGTTTACTGGGTATGCTGTTTGCGCCCGACAAAGGATCGGCTACCCGCGAAAAGATTGCCGGTAAAGCAAAAGACTTTTCGGACAGTGTAAAGGAGCACATGGAAGAAGGAAAAGAAAAACTGGCCGAGTTGAAAAAAGACCTGGAAGCGCAGTTGCAGAAAGTGAATGAGAAGATGAACGGGTTTAGCTCATAAAAAACCCAGTTCCAGCTTCGCTTCTTCGCTCATCCGGTCCCTGGTCCAGGGCGGGTCGAAGGTGAGCATTACATTAGCATCGGTAACGCCTTCTACCTGGCGTATCTTGCTGTCTACCTCCGCAATGATTTCGCCGGCTACGGGACAGCCGGGGGCGGTAAGCGTCATGGTAATGTTTACATACCCGTTGTCGCTGATGTTAATATCGTAAATAAGACCGAGATCGTAAATATTGGCCGGTATTTCGGGGTCGAATACCGTTTGCAGCTTTTCTATAAGTGCTATTTCTGTTTTTATCTTGTCAATCATATACCACTTAATTACCGGTTACTTTCGATTGCAGCGCAAGCGCATACACTTTCATTTGCCTGATCATGGCCAGCAGGCCGTTGGAGCGGGTTACGGAAAGATGTTCTTTGAGGCCAATCCGGTCTACAAAGTACAGGTCGGCATGGACTATTTCTGCCGGTGTATGATTGGATAACACCCTTACAACCATACCCACCAGCCCCTTGGTAATGATAGCATCGCTATCGGCTGTAAAAACTACTTTACCCTCTTTATAGTCGGCATGTAGCCATACCTGCGACTGGCATCCCCTGATCAGGTATTCGTCTTTTTTATAAGCGGGGTCTATAAGCGGCAGCTCCTTACCCAGCTGGATAATGTATTCGTACTTCTCCATCCAGTCGCCAAACAACGAAAACTCGTCTATCAGCTCATCCTGTATTTCATCAATGGTCATCTTGTTTCGATTCTCCCTTCCCCTTCAGGGGCCGGGGGTTATGCCAGCATGCTGACGGCTTTTTTAACGCCTGCCACGAGGATGTCTATTTCTTCGCGGGTATTATAAAAGGCAAACGAGGCCCGCACGGTACCCGGTATGCATAAGAAATCCATAATGGGTTGGGTGCAATGGTGACCGGTACGAACGGCGATACCCAGCTTATCGAGTATTACACCTGTATCGTAGGGATGCACCCCTTCAATATTAAATGCCAGTACGCTGGCCTTTTCGGCTGCAGTGCCTACCAACTGCACCTTGTCTATCGCCAACAATTGGGCGGTAGCATATTCCAGCAATTCATGCTCGTATTGTTGTATTTTATCTAACCCTACCTGGTTGATATAGTCGATGGCTGCGCCAAGGCAAATGGCAGCTTCAATATTGGGCGTGCCGGCCTCGAACTTAAACGGCAATTCATTGTACACCGTTTTTTCAAAGCTCACGGTCTTGATCATTTCACCGCCACCCTGGTAAGGCGGCATCTGGTTGAGCCATTCCTCTTTACCATACAGCACGCCGATACCAGTAGGGCCATACATTTTGTGGCCCGAGAAAACCAGGAAATCAACGTCCAGCTCCTGCACATCTACCGGTATATGCTGTATGGCCTGTGCGGCATCGAGCAGCACGGGTATGTTATGGCTGTGCGCCAGGGCAATGATATCGCGTACCGGGTTGATAGTGCCCAGGCTGTTGGAAACATAGTTAAGGGCTACCAGTTTTACTTTTTTATTCAGCAGCGTTGCAAACACGTCCATCTGCAATTCACCCTTTTCATTCATGGGTATCACGCGCAGGGTAGCGCCCCAGTCTTCACACAGCATTTGCCAGGGTACGATATTTGAATGGTGCTCCATTGCGGAGATGATGATCTCATCGCCTTTTTTTACAAAGGCTTTACCAAAGCTATGCGCTACCAGGTTGATGCTTTCGGTGGCGCCACGGGTGAATATGATTTCGTAGTCGTGCGCCGCATTGATAAAAGCGGCCGTTTTTCTACGCGCTTCCTCGAAGGCGTCGGTAGCGTGCTGGCTTAGGTAATGCACCCCGCGGTGCACATTGCTGTTGAGCGTGGTATAATAATTTTCGATGGCTTTGAGTACAGGCCAGGGCTTTTGCGAAGTAGCCGCATTATCAAAATAAACCAGCGGTTTGCCGTATACTTTGGTGCTTAGTATCGGGAAGTCTTCCCGGATAGCTTTTATATCCAGTACTTCGGGGAGTATCATTGCTTCACTTTTCATAATATCATCTTTTATATTAGCTGCGAGCTTCTCTTACTGCAGCCCGCTCTCTATCAGCTGGTTGATCCTCATTTGCACCTCGGGCAGGGGAATCTTTTCCGTTACATCAAATGCAAAGGCATGCACCAGCAGGGCTTTTGCCTTCTCCTCACCAATGCCCCTTGACTTGAGGTAAAACAGCGCCTGGTCGTTAAACTGGCCTATCGTAGAGCCATGGCTGCATTTCACATCGTCGGCATATATCTCCAGCTGCGGCTTGGAGTCTACCACGGCCTTACGGCCCAGCATCAGGTTATTGTTTTGCTGGAAAGCATTGGTCTTCTGCGCCTTTTCACGCACATATATTTTACCGTTAAACACGCCAATGCTCTCATCCTTCATCACGCCCTTGTACAATTCATTACTCTGGCAATGTGGCTTGCGGTGGTCTACCAGGGTATGGTTGTCTACCAGTTGATGTCCGCCGGCCAGGTAAAGCCCGTAAAGGTGGCTTTCAATGTTTTCGCCGTCCAGTACCACGTTTAGCGTATTGCGCAACAGGCCCGTACCGGGGAAGGAAGCCTTGTAATTATTGTACACGCTGTTGGCTTCCTGGTGCACTTCGGTAGTATGCACACAGCGGGTGCGCTCGTCGCCGGTTTGTATATAATACTGTTGCAGGCGGGCGTTTTCGCCTACCACAATTTCCGATACATTGTTTACAAATACATTGGCCGGACCTTCCACCGTCAGATAAGTTTCAATAATGGTGGCTTCGGCATGTGCACCGATCACAAACAGGTGGCGGGGCTGTACAAAAAGGCTGGACGCGGTATGCGCCACATGTACAATATGCACCGGCTTATCTGCAATGGCTTTGCTTTTTATTTCCAGCATCAGCCCGTCGCGGAACAGTGCCGTATTGGCTGCCACAAAATGGTTCTTATGCGTATGAACGTATTTGCCAAAATGCTTTTTAAAGGAAGCCTTGTCCATTCCTTCGGCAATCGTGCAGGCGCTGATATCATTGCCCGGTATGATATCTGAAAGCTCGCGCGAATAACGCCCGTTGACCAGTACAAGGGTATGGCAATCCAGCGAGGGAATGCAGGCTGCTTTTATAACGGAGTCATCCGCATAAAAACGGTCTTCTTCATTTACCTCAAATTCTTCTTTTAAAAACGGGGCCAGGTTTACATATTTCCAGTCCTCTACTTTGGTAGAGGGAAACCCGAGATGCTTAAACTCTTCAAACGCATGCTGGCGCAGGGCTACCACCGCTTCCGGTTCAGGCACCGGCCCCAGGGTATACCGCGTTTCAAAATCAGCAATGAGTTGATCGTATAATGAGCTGGTAATTTGTGTTGTCATGGTAATAATTTAACCGGTTGCTTATACCAGTTCTTTTTGCGCGGAGGTTTCCTTCAGCCAGTCATACCCTTTTTCTTCGAGTTCCAGCGCCAGCTCTTTTGTACCCGATTTTACAATCTGCCCGTTGTACAATACATGCACATGATCGGGAACGATATAATCCAGCAAACGCTGGTAGTGGGTAATGATGATAAAGGCGTTGTTGGAAGCGCGCAGTTTATTTACACCCTTTGATACAATGCGCAGGGCATCGATGTCCAGCCCGCTGTCGGTTTCATCCAGGATGGCCAGCTTGGGTTCCAGCATGGCCAACTGGAATATTTCATTGCGCTTCTTTTCACCACCGGAAAACCCTTCGTTGAGCGAACGGTTGGCCAGCGTGGCGTCAAACTCTACCAGCTTTTGTTTTTCCTTCAGCAGTTTGAGAAATTCTTTGGCTTCCAGCGGCGCCAGCCCCCGGTAGGTACGTATTTCGTTCAGCGCAGTTTTTAAAAAGTTGATATTCGATACACCGGGTATTTCTACCGGGTATTGAAATGCCAGGAATATGCCTTCCCTTGCCCTGTCTTCCGGGCTCAGCTCCAGCAGCTGTTTGCCTTCAAACAGCACCTCACCGCCTGTAACCTCGTAGTTTTCCTTTCCTGCCAATACCGAGGCAAGCGTGCTTTTGCCGGAACCGTTAGGCCCCATGATGGCATGCACCTCACCTGCTTTTATTTCCAGGTTTAGTCCTTTTAAGATTTCATTGCCTTCAACCGACGCCCGTAAATTTTTAATGCTCAACATCTTCGTACGCGTTTATTTTTTTTGTTTTTTTAATGGTTTAGCCCACACTCCCTTCCAGCGATATAGCCAGCAGCTTCTGCGCTTCCACGGCAAACTCCATGGGCAGCTGGTTCAACACCTCCCTGGCATAACCGTTAACAATCAATGCCACCGCTTTCTCGGTATCTATCCCCCGCTGGTTGAGGTAAAAGATCTGGTCTTCGCCAATCTTCGACGTGGTAGCTTCATGCTCTACCATGGCCGAATTGTTTTTTGATTCGATATAAGGAAATGTGTGAGCGCCGCATTCATCGCCAATCAGCAATGAATCGCACTGGGTAAAATTCCGCGCATTGTCGGCACCGCTACCCACCTGTACCAGGCCCCGGTAGCTGTTTTGCCCCCGGCCGGCCGAAATACCTTTTGATATAATACGGCTGCGGGTATTCTTGCCAATATGAAACATTTTGGTGCCGGTATCGGCAATCTGCCTGTTTTTGGTAAGCGCCACCGAATAAAACTCACCGGTGGAGTTATCGCCCCGCAATATTACGCTGGGGTACTTCCACGTAATGGCCGAACCCGTTTCTACCTGCGTCCACGATATTTTGGAATTAACGCCACGGCAAATGCCGCGCTTGGTTACAAAATTATAGATGCCACCCCTGCCCTCTTTATCGCCGGGATACCAGTTTTGAACGGTGGAGTATTTTATTTCGCTGTTTTCCAATGCCACCAGCTCTACCACGGCGGCGTGCAACTGATTTTCATCGCGCATCGGTGCGGTACAGCCTTCCAGGTAGCTTACATAGGCCGCATCATCGGAAATGATCAACGTACGTTCAAACTGGCCGGTATTTTCGGCGTTGATGCGGAAATAGGTAGACAGCTCCATCGGGCAGCGCACGCCTTTGGGAATGTATACAAACGAACCGTCGGAAAACACGGCGGCGTTTAAAGAAGCAAAAATATTGTCCGTATACGGTACCACGCTGCCCAGGTATTTACGCACCAGGTCCGGGTGTTCCTGCACGGCTTCGCCAAAAGAACAGAAGATAACCCCCATTTCTTTCAGCTTTCCTTTGAAGGTAGTCACCACCGATACACTATCAAACACAGCATCTACCGCTACCCCGCTCAGCATTTTCTGTTCGGTAAGGGGTATGCCCAGTTTTTCAAACGTGGCCAGCAGCTCAGGGTCTACTTCATCCAGGCTGTTCAGCTTGGCTTTTTTGCGTGGGGCGGCATAATAGGAAATGGCCTGGAAATCGATGGGCGGCAATTTAAAATTTTGCCATTCCGGCATAGCGGTTTGCTGAAAATGCTTTAAAGCTTTCAGTCGCCATTCGAGCAGCCATTCCGGTTCGCTTTTCTTTGCCGAAATAAACCGCACGGTATCTTCATTGAGCCCTTTGGGGGCAAAATCCATTTCAATCTCCGTTGTAAAGCCATACTTATACTCTTCCGCGGAGACCCCTTTCAGTATTTCTAAATCTGTGCTCATAAGTTTTTTAATTCTATCCCTTTCCTATACCGCAAAGCTTTCGCCGCAGCCGCAGGTTCTCGATGCATTGGGATTGTTAAAAAACAATCCTTTCCCGTTCAGGCCGCCCGAGTAGTCCAGCTCGGTGCCATACAGGTACAGCAGGCTTTTCATGCCCACCACCAGTTTCACCCCTTTATCCATAAACACCTGGTCACCGTCTTTTTCCTCGGTGTCGAATTTCATTTCATACGAAAGGCCGGAACAACCGCCCCCTTTTACGCCTACACGCACAAAGCTATCGCCCGGGTGACCCTCTTTTTCCTTCAGTTGGGCAATATATTCTTTGGCGGATTCAGATATTGTAATCATATTCTGCTGATTATCATTTGGTATATATTATATTAACAGCAAAATTAAGGATTGGTTTCCGCAAGTTATGCCCCGGGAGGGGTTAAATGCCGTTCCGGGGGCAAGATACACCCTGATCCGGTAAAAAATTTCTCATTTCGCAAACACCCGGCCTCCCGGGAAGGATTTTCGTAAAAATCCCACGGCGCTTTCTGCGCTCCTTCCCTCCGGATGCACTACCTTTGCGCCTGCAAAAACAAGGATTCCGGCATGATCAGCGTAAAAAATGTGACCCTTTCTTTTGGCAAAAGGGTGTTGTTTGACGAGGTTTCACTGAATTTTATTAAAGGGAACTGCTACGGGGTTATCGGGGCCAATGGCGCCGGCAAGTCCACTTTTCTCAAAATCCTGAGTGGTGAAATAGAGCCCAATAAAGGTACCGTTGAAATTACCCCCGGCGAACGGCTGGCGGTATTAAAACAGAACCAGTTTGAGTTTGACTCGGTTACCGTGCTCAACACGGTCATGATGGGCCATGCCAAGATGTGGCAAGTGATGCACGAGCGCGAGAAAATATATGCCAAAGAGGACTTTACCGAAGAAGACGGCATGCGTGCCGGCGAACTGGAAGGCGAGTTTGGCGAAATGGGCGGTTACGAGGCCGAAAGCAATGCCGGCAGCATGCTGAGCAGCCTGGGTGTAAAGGAGCAGTTTCACCAGACCCTCATGAAAGACATTCCTTCCAATCTCAAAGTGCGGGTACTGCTGGCGCAAGCCATCTTTGGCAACCCCGACATCCTGCTGCTGGATGAACCTACCAACGGCCTGGACATCGAAACCATTGGGTGGCTGGAAAACTTCCTGGCCGATTACGAAAACATTGTACTGGTGGTGAGCCACGACCGTCACTTTCTCGACTCCGTGTGTACGCACGTGGCTGACGTGGACCGTTCCAAAATCAAGATATTTACCGGCAACTATACCTTCTGGTACGAATCATCCCAGTTGATGGCCCGCCAGATGGGAGATAAGAACAAGAAAACGGAAGAAAAACGCCAGGCCCTGCTGGATTTCATTGCCCGTTTCTCTGCCAATGCCTCCAAGAGCAAGCAGGCTACTTCGCGTAAGAAGGCGCTGGAAAAACTGTCCATTGAAGAAATTGAACCCTCCAACCGCAAATACCCGGGTATTATCTTTAACCCGCTGCGCGAAGTGGGCAACCAGATCCTGAACGTAGAAAAGCTGAGCAAATCGGCCGATGGCCGCCCGCTGTTCGATAATGTTACCTTCTCGGTCAATAAAGGCGATAAGATTGCCTTTTACAGCCGCGACCCGCTGGCCGTATCCAGTTTCTTCGATATCATCAGCGGTGAAGCAAAAGCCGATAGCGGCAAACTGGAATGGGGCACTACCGTAACCACCGCCTACCTGCCGGTGGAAAATAGCAAGTATTTCCAGAACAACCTCAGCCTGCTGGACTGGCTGCGCCAATGGGTGCCTTCGTATGTAACCGATGCCGACGAACCGTTTTTACGCGGCTTCCTGGGCAAGATGCTGTTCAGCGGCGATGATATCAGCAAAAAAACCGGTGTATTAAGCGGGGGTGAAAAAGTGCGTTGTATGATTAGCCGTATGATGCTGCAAAATCCCAATTGCGTATTGCTGGACCAGCCTACCAATCACCTTGACCTGGAAAGCATCCAGTCGTTCAACGAAAGCGCTGTCAATTTCAAAGGCATTGTATTACTGTCCAGTCATGACCATACGTTTATGGAATCAGTTGCCAACCGCGTTATTGAATTAACCCCCGGCGGCATTATTGATCGACTTATGACATTTGATGAATACCTTTCTAACCCGCGCGTGCAGCAGCTCAGAGAGGAAATGTATTTGCAGGAAGCGTAAGTTAGCTGATAGATGATAGATGGTAGTTGGTAGGTTCGGGCCACGATAGCCTCGCAAAAGCACTATCAACTACCATCTATCAACTAACCATTAAACTGCATCCCCTCAAATCCGAATTATCCCTTCTCCCCATCACCTCAAAACTCCCGTCTGCATATAATTTCCCCACATCGTCGGTGGCAATAAACGAACACGAATAAACATTCGCCAAATCAATCACATTAATCAGCCCGCTGCCGGAATCCATCACGCGCAAAGGGTCATCTTCTTCACGCAACACTATTTTCATCCATGGCGGGCAGTTAAATACCCCGCCGCCATACGAATAAGCCTGCGACAGTAATTCTGTCATCCCGTATTCGGAATGAATTGCTTTAACCCCTAAACGCTGTTGCAGGAAATCATGTACTTCGCCACGGGTCCATTCCTCCCGCCGCCCTTTCATGCCCCCGGTTTCCATAACGGTGCTGTGGCGCAGCTGCAAGCTGTATTTTTCAGCAAAGTCCAGCAGGGCAAACGTGACCCCCAGCAGCAGGGTCTTTTGCCCCTGCTGTTCCAGCTGCTCCAATACCGCTACCAGCTTATCATGATCGTAGAGGTAAAACCCGCTCAGCGGGTGGCCGCTCCGCCGCACCAGCTCATCGGCCATTACCACCAGCGAAGAGCCTTTACGCTCCAGGTAAGAAGGCAGCAGGCCCAGGATGCACCACCCGGACGGCGACCCGTAAAACTGTTCAAAAGCCTGCAAAAAGCTCCGGGTATACAGGCTCAAATCCTTTACCGCATGGCGGCTGTTGACTGTTTGCGTGGTGCCGCTGCTTTCAAATACCGCTTCCGGCACAAAAGAACCGGCGGCCACGTTATGCGTTTTGAAAAAAGAAATGGGCAGAAAAGGGATATCTGCCGGTTGCCGTACCTTGCGCGGGTATTTACCAACCGCATCGGCATATTGCCCGTATATAGGGTTGTGCCGGTACTGGTAATGAAAGAGCTCCAGCGACAGCGCTTCAAAACCAGGCGCCTGCACGCTGAAAATTTTATCAATCCATTCACGCGGTATGTTAGGTAATTCAAGGGCCATCCGTTAAATTTGTTTTAACATTAGTACTATGAAGTATCTGTTATTGTTGATTTCCGTGCTGGTCGTGCTCATAGCCTGCAACAAAGATAAGTTTCAGTCAACGCCGCAGATTAAAATAAAATCGATTGACCCCAGCATTGTAGCCAATGGCGGAAGCCTGGATGTAACCCTCTCCTTTACCGATAAGGAAGGCGATGTAGACGATACCGTTTTTATCTGGAAAAAGCGCCTTAACCAAACCGTGGTCCCTACCATCCGTGATTCCATCAAATATAAAATACCCGATTTCCCCAATCACAGCACGGGAGATATTTCCGTAACGCTCGACTACCAGTCGGTTTTATCGGCCATCAATCCCCCCAATATTCCCGGTTCCAATCCCGCTACCCCGCAGCCGGATACCCTTATTATAAAATTTGTGGTCAGCGACAGGGCCGGGCATAGAAGCGATACTGCTACCACCGGGCAGATTATTGTCATCAGGTAAGCGCCGGATCAGCCATCAGAAATACTATTTTTGCGTCATGCTGAAAAGCATCTTTAACTTCTTCCTGTTCAGCAGTCTCTATATTGCGCTCTGCGCGGTGATGATGGTATACCAGACCTGCAGCCTTTTTTTGCACGGCTATACCGATACCAACCTGCTGCTGTTCGTATTTTTCGCCACCATGTGCAGCTATAATTTCCACTGGTGGCTCACCACGCATTCCGCCACCGGTTCCGAGCGGCTGCAATGGGCTATTAAATACAAATCGCTGCATTTTATCCTCTACCTGGCCGGCCTTACCGGCTCGGCTATTTACGTATTTAAACTGCGTGAACACTGGTTCTGGCTGGGCATCGGCGCTTTTGTTACCTTCCTGTATTCCGCGCCCAAACTACCGCAAAAAGCCTTCAGCCAGCTTAAACGGATTGCTGTAGGCAAAACCATATTCCTGGCCTTTGTATGGATGTATGTTACCACCGTGCTGCCCTTTGTTCTTTCCGGCTATACCTGGCGCATTGAATTTACCTGGTTTACCCTCAGCCGGTTTTTCCTGATCTATGCCATTTGCATCCCTTTTGATTACCGCGACCGGGAGGATGACAAAGCCGATGGCATACGCAGCATGATCACCCTGTTTGACGAGCACGGCATCAATAACCTGTTTGCCCTCTCCGTTTTCCTTTTTGGCGTTTTTACGCTTTTGCTATTGCTATATGACTTCAGCTTTCTGCAGGTAGGCATATTACTGCTGCCCGGCATTATCATAGCCGGCCTGTATAATTATTCAAAACGGCATTTCTCTGATTATTTCTATTATTTTGTGCTCGACGGGCTCATGATGCTGTCATCGCTGTTAATGGTAATCATGAGGATTTAACTATTTTTGACGCTTCTAATTTAAAACTATGGCAAAAGCAACAAAAGATACTAAAGCAACGAAAGAGAAGAAACCCGTGGTTACCGCCGCCGCCATGACCTTCCTGAAGAACTATATCAATAACCCCTCACCCGTGGGTTTTGAAAGCAGCGGGCAGAAGCTTTGGCTGGAATATTTAAAGCCTTACGTCGACACCCAGTTTACCGACCCTTATGGAACGGCCGTTGGGGTTATCAACCCTGCCGCCCCGTTTAAAGTAGTAATAGAAGCCCATGCGGATGAAATAAGCTGGTTTGTAAATTATATCAACCCCGAAGGCCTGCTTTACCTCAAACGCAACGGTGGGGTAGACCACCAGGTAGCACCCGCGCAGCGCGTACTGGTACACGGTAAAAAAGGCGCGGTGCCCGCCGTATTTGGCTGGCCTGCCATTCATACCCGTTTATCCAATACAGATGCCAAGGAGCCACAACCCAAGGCCGACAATCTTTTTCTCGACTGCGGCGCCCGCACCCGCAAGGAAGTGGAAGACCTGGGCATCCATATCGGCGCGGTGGTGACGTATAAAGACGGTTTTGACGAGCTGGCCAACGATTACTATATCGGCCGCGCCTTCGATAACCGCGTAGGCGGTTTTATGATTGCCGAAGTGGCCCGCCTGCTCAAAGAAAATAAGAAGACCCTGCCCTTCGGCTTATATATTGTCAATGCCGTACAGGAAGAAGTAGGATTGCGCGGCGCAGAAATGATTGCCCGCCGCATTAAACCCGATATTGCCATCATTACCGATGTTACGCACGATACCAATACGCCCATGATCAACAAAATCATTGAAGGCGATATCATGTGCAGCAAGGGCCCTTCGCTGGCCTACGGCCCCGCGGTACACAACAAGCTGCTGAACCTTGTACAGGAAGTAGCCGAAAAAAACAGCATACCCGTACAGCTGAGAGCGGTAAGCCGCAGCACCGGCACCGATACCGATTCGTTTGCCTACGCCCACGAAGGCTGCCCTTCCGTCCTGATATCTATACCGCTGCGGTATATGCATACCACTGTAGAAATGCTGCATAAAAGCGATATTGAAAATACTATCCGGCTGATGTATGAAACCATATTAACATTAACGCCGCGCACTAATTTATCGTATCTATAATGGTCCACACCCTGCTATATATCGACCCCGGAAGCGGTAGTTACCTGGTACAGGTAATTATTGCAGCAGTATTGGGCGTAGCCGTTTATTTTAAAACCATCTGGTTTAAAATAAAAACCTTTTTCGGGGCCGGGAAAAAAGACCAGGAGCCGGACACCCCGGAAGAACATGACTAACGCCACCCCACACCCGGCCTCATACAGGGACCCTGCAGGGTTTGTGTTTGAATACGAAGGAAAGTTTTACCGGCAGGTAAACCAGTGCTACGCCCCCCATTACAACCTGCTCATGCGTTCAGGCCTGTACGATACTCTGGTAAAAGAACGCAGGCTGCTTCCCCACACCGGGCTGGAACAAAATATAACCGGCTCGCCCCAATGGTACAAGACCCTGTTGCCACAGCAACTGCCGTTTCTCTCCTGGCCCTGGGAATGGTGCTTTGGCCAGTGGAAAGACGCCGCCCTGCTTACCCTGCACATCATGCAGCAGGCCATGACCAAAGGGATGGTCCTGAAAGACGCTACCCCGTTCAACATCCAGTTTACCGGCAGCCGCCCGGTATTTATCGATACGCTTTCTTTTGAAACCTACGATGCCGGCAAACCCTGGGTGGCCTACCACCAGTTTGCCGAATGCTTTCTTGCGCCCCTGCTGCTGGCGCGCTATTGTTCGCCCGAACTGCCGGGGCTTTTCCAGCGTTACCCCAACGGCATTCCCCTCGCGCTGGCGGCAAAGCTGCTGCCCTGGCGGAGCCGTTTTAACCTGCCCGTTTTTTTACACATTCATTTGCCGGCCCGCCTGGCTAAAAAAGGAAATGCATCGCCAAAAAACAAAGCAGCATTCTCACAGCAAAAACTGGCAACGGTTATCCATAGCCTTGAATCGATGATCCGTTCGCTGCAATTGCCCGCATCGGCTACCACCTGGAATAATTATTATGATGCTACCGTATTGAGCAACCAGTACGTGGAAGAAAAAAGCGCTATCATCCGCCAATGGCTGCAACAGGTACAACCGCAAACCGTACTCGACCTGGGCGCCAATACCGGCCTGTTTGCAGAAGCCGCTGCCGCCACCGGCGCTTTTACCATTGCCGTGGATGCCGATACCGACTGCATCAACCGGCTGTATACCGCCTGCCGGCAAAAGAAAATAAAAAACCTGCTCCCGCTGCGGGTAGATATTACCAACCCCTCTCCCGCCACCGGCTGGGACAATACCGAAAGAAGCGCTTTTCTCCAGCGTGCAAAAACCGACCTCACCATGGCGCTGGCCTTAATACACCATCTTGCCATTGGTAACAACATTAGCCTGGAACAACTGGCCGCTACATTTTCAGCCTGCTCTCCCTGGCTGATTATTGAGTTTGTGCCAAAAACAGATCCCAAAGTGGCGCTCCTGCTGCAAAACCGGGAGGCTATTTTTGATAACTATACCGAAGAAAATTTTATCGCAGCCTTTCAAAAGAAGATGACAATCACAGAAAAGATTACCGTTCCCGGCACCGGCCGGGTGCTGTTCCTGCTCAAAAGAAATAAGCAGGATACCAGGCAGCTTTCTTAACTTTAAACGTGCAACCTACGCGTATCAATGCCCACACCAGCAGAACATATAAGAGCAACCGGCATTATAATCCCGGCCTATAATCCCGGCCCGGAGCTGGTAGCGCTCTGTACAGAACTGGCGCAAAACGGCTTTACCCCGCTGGTGGTCAACGATGGTTCTACCCATACCGCTGTTTTCAATGCACTGGAAGGCTTGCCGGTTATTGTGCTGCACCATGCGGTTAACCTGGGCCAGGGCGCCGCCCTCGAAACCGGCATCTGCAAGGCGTTACGGCTAAACATGCAGTGCTTTGTAACCTTTGATGCCGATGGGCAGCATTCCTGCCAGTCTGTTACCGATATGCTCCGGGTATTGCAGCAGGAAAATGCGGACATTGTTTTTGGTTCGCGTTTTCTCGATAAAAGCCTGTCGGCTTCCATACCAACAGCAAAAAAAATTACCCTGAAGATGGCAGCTATATTTGATGGGCTGCTCACCGGCCTGTGGATGACCGATTCGCACAATGGCCTGCGGGCGTTTAACCGGAAGGTGGCGGAAAAAATCCATTTTACCGAAAACCGCATGGCCCATGCCACTGAAATATTATGGCTTACCCGCAGGCACCGGTGGAAATATGCCGAATGCCCCGTGTTGATTAAATACAACGGCCCTTCGCAACACCCCGGCCGGTCTATCGAAATTGCCATTGATTTATTCCTGAGAAAATTTATTTCATGATACGCATCCAGCTTCTCCTGTTGCTTTTCTTACTGGCCGCCTTCCTGCTTTACTGGAAACTGTTCAGGAACCGTTTTCTCAACCGGCTGGTGCTGATGGGCGCCCTGCTGGTAACCGCTTTTTTTGTGCTTTATCCTTCCGTAACCACCCGCATTGCCAACTGGATGGGCGTGGGCCGCGGTACCGACCTCATTTTATACCTGGGCATTGTTATATTAATCTTTGTGCTCCTGATGATGTATTCCAAAATAAAAAAACTGGAGGAGATGGTTACGATGCTTACGCGCGATAAAACACTCAAGAACAGCGAGCATGATACCACAGCCTAAGGCATGGGGCAGCCGCCCGCTCCGTTATATTCCTGCGCTTATTGCAGCCCTCTACCTTGTTTTTGCCATAACCAGCGTGCAATACGATGATACCACTACCGACGAAGGCAGGCACCTGCAATACGGCATAGCGCTCCTCAAAGGCAATGCCGGCCGTTACCGCGAAGGCGCTATCGTGCACAACAGCACCATGCCGGTTACGGTATTGAATGCCCTGCCCCGCGCAGCGGAGCAGTTAATGCATCCCGGCACCAGGAAAACCGACTGGGGCGTGAGCGATATCAAACGCGGCCGCTATATTACCATCCTGGCTACCCTGCTCCTGCTGTTCTATTGCTATCGCTTTGCGGCTATGCTCAGCTCAGCACCTACAGCCTGCCTGGTCATGCTGCTGGTGGCCGCAGACCCCAATATACTGGCGCATTCCCGGCTGGTGACCACCGATATATATGCCAGCACCGCGTTTATCGCCACCCTGTACCATCTCTGGCGCTGGCTCGTGCAGCAACAACCCCGCCATTTTTATTACTGGTGCATCGCTATAGCCCTGGCGCAGGTGTGCAAGGTCAATAATATCCTGCTCTACCCCGCCTGCCTTATTCCCATACTGGTATATCGCCTGCAAAAAGGGGCTCCTGCATTTCCATGGCGTGCATTCCTGCAGGGGTTTCTTGTATTCGCTCTCATACAAATTGCCATCATCAATAGCGCCTTCCTGTTTTCCAGTGGCTGGTCTTCATTGGGCGCATTATCCTTTAAAAGCAATTTCTTCAACACCCTCCGTTCGTCCTGGATAGCCCATATCCCGCTGCCCCTGCCCAAAGCCTATATTGACACTTTTGATCTGATTCAATACGAGCGCGAATCCTTTATCGGCAGCCCCCTCAATTATCTCAACGGGCAGTTGCGTTACAAACAGGGGTTCTGGAATTATTACCTGGTTTGCTATGCCCTCAAAACGCCTTTGCTCAATATGGCCATTACCCTTGCGGGACTGGTATATTGCTGCGTGGTTAAGAAAATCCGTGCCGCCGCCCTGCTGTTTGGATGGATACCGGTGCTGCTGGTATTGCTGTTTTTAAGTACATCGTCCATACAAAGCGGTTACCGCTACCTGCCACCAGCCACCTGCCTGGCGCTTATCTTTTCGGCCTGTTTGCTGGAATCCCTGCTGGCCCGCCTGCAATGGATAGCACTGGGCGCCATGACTGTTATTGCCATTATTACAGCCGTTATTGCCTTTCCTAACTATATCGCCTACACCAATAGGTTTATAACTGATAAAAAAACGGCTTACCGGTATTTTGCCGACAGCAACCTCGATTGGGGGCAACGCCATGAAGCCGTACAGGAGTTCCTTCGCCGGCATCCCGGGTATATTTTTGCGCCTGCCACACCGGTGACCGGCACCGTGGTAATAGACATCAACCGGCTGGTGGGAATAAAAGACTCGCAGCAATTTGAATGGATACGAAAAAACTACAGCCCGGTAGCCACATTCGACGACTGTTATCTTATTTACGATATCCGGGCTTTGCCCTTCGCCCCCTGACCGCCGCCACAGCCACAAACAGCCATAGCAGGAAAAGAACAGCCAGCAAATAATTTGTTGCCAGCCGGAAGTACAGCTGCCAGTTGCCCGTATCAGGATTATCCGAATACACGGCCTGGTAAGGCCTGGTATAAAAAAACTTAAGCGCCCGGGCAAACAGGGTTGCCGGTTCTTTTCGTTTTAAAAAATCGCCATAGAAAAAATAGAAATAATTGCCGGGATGAAAATAATAACGGGGCAGGCTATCGGCCTGCTCAAAAGGCACCGGCCTTATGCTATCGCCAGTATAATGCAGCGTTGTAAGCCCGGCGTTTTCCGCCCCATGCCGCAGGTAACGCTGTACATCCACCGCATTGAGGTACTCCCCTCCTTTTTTTACAAATATATTTTGCGCGGTAAGGTCCACATAAGCCCAGCAGCCCGCATCCTCCAGGTATACTTCGTTAAACGCATGTTCGCCGATACCAATGCCCCTGTTCACCATTCCACAGCTCCCCAGCCGAACGGGTATGCCCGCCCTGGAAGCAAAAAAGGAAAAGATATCCGAATAATTACCGCACCATAGTTTCAATGACCCCTTGTGTATGGCTTCCAGCTGGCCCAACGGGCTCAATCCAGACAGGCTGTCGGATGGTACGCCCAGCTTTCCGCGGGTAGCGTTCAATATATACACGGCTATTTTATACACTTTCGTGGCCGGCGCATCATCCCTGCCAACATGCATGGAATCCGCCAGGTAGATATCGGCCCGCTGCAATTCCGCTGCCCCGGCATCATATTCCGGCGCCTGCCAGTCGCTTACCGGGCGCAGGGCCGCACCCGTTACCGGCAGGGCAGCAGAAGTAACTTCATACACTACATCGCCCGAATTGCCCGATTGGCGGTAGATATTCACCGGCGTGTAATCAATATTTATTTCAACGCTGTCGGGGGCGCCGTTAATGCGCAAAAAGAATTGCTTTTGCTCCACGGGGGGCTTCAGGGTAAATACAGGCGCCTGCTGCTTTAGCAGCAGGCGGTTATTGGCATAAAGCTCAAACAGGTTATTGTTGCTAATGCCCTTTCCTTTAAACTCCATTACCAGCGAGTCATGGGCGGCGGTATACAGGCGGGAAATACGCAGCTGCGCATCGGGATAATACAGTTTATTATAGGATACAATGTCCGAATAAGCATACGGCAGGTTTTTCCGGGAAATATAATTCAGCCCCAATACAATAACCAGCACCAGGCTCATCCAGGTAAATCGGCGCATGTAATCCTGTTTTATCAAAACTACTTTATAAAATGATATACAGCGGCCGCTTTTTTCCTATTTTTGACGATTCCCTTACAGGGGTACGCATTGGTCCCGCCCCGCTTTACCCGGGTGCTGCCGGGATTCATCGCCACCAGTATGCTGCAACTAAAAAAAATACTTGAAAAATGGGGGATACATAGTTTATTGCTGCCCGTTTTTTTTGTATTACACAATTACATGCAGTACTATGGTCTCATATCGGGCCATATAGCCCTTGAAGTGCTGGCAGAGACAGAACTTATATTCCTGGCCTTTTTCCTGTTGCTCCTCATCATCACCCGCCATGCCAACAGGAGCTTCCAGCTCACTACGCTGATTGGTTTTATAGCCTTATTCTACGGGGTTATTAAAGACTTTTTTAAAGAAACGGTACATATTAATTTCCTGGCCCGCTATGTTGTTCTCCTGGCCCTGCTGGTTGTGTTGCTGGTTTTCCTGGGCTGGCGCATTTTAAAGAAACAGGATTTCCGGAAGACCAATCTTTTTCAAAACCTCCTGCTCATCCTGTTTATTGTGGTGGATGCGGTGCCCCTGCTGCGTTTGGGCGGGCCGGTATTTATGCAAAAAAACCTGCTGGTTAAAAACGATATCATCAATCCCGATACGCTGGCGGTGCCAGCCTCCCGCCCCGATGTATACTTTCTTGTTTTTGATTCCTACCCCGGCACCGGTTTCCTGCGCGATTATGTGCAATACGACAATACGCCGTTTAATACCGAACTGCAAAACAGGGGCTTTCATATCATTGCCCATCCCAAAAGCAATTACAACCGTACCGCTTTTTCCATTTCCTCTACCCTCAATTTTGAATACCTGCATACCATTGCCAACAATAAAAAGCTGGAGCCCCGGCAATACAACCAGGCAAAACTAAGCGTGGAGCATGCCATAGTACCCCGTGTTTTTGTGCACTGCGGTTATAAATTATATAACCTGTCGGTATTCGACCTGGCCAACAACCCGGCTATTTTAAAAGAAACGTTTTTAACCTTCTCCGAAAAACAGGTGCTGCTGTACAATACCCTGGCCGAACGGGTAAAACGGGATATACTATGGCACTTCAGCAACGGCCCTTCTGAAAAAGAAATCAAAGACAACGGCAATCTTTTTATCAGCCGCAACCTGGCAAAAAGAGATTTTAACAACAGCATCATCGATTCCCTGTTCAAACTGCCCGGGCTGCCAACGGCAACGCCTAAGTTTATTTACGCGCATTTTTATCTCCCCCACCCGCCGTTTTTTTACGACAGTACCGGCAAAAGCCGCGACAGAACTCCACGGGAAATACTCATGGATATGGAAAACAAGGCCGCCGTTATTGATTACCTCAAATACACCAATAAGGTTATCCTTCATCTGGTGGATACCCTGCTGCATAACCAGGCCACCCCGCCCATTATCATTGTACAAAGCGATCACGGCTACCGCGATTTCAGGCAAAGCGAGGTAAACCCGCATTTGTATTTCAACAACTATTCGGCCTTTTACTTTCCCAACAACAATTATTCAGCCCTGTACGATACCCTCAGCAATATCAACACCTTCCCGCTTATATTTAATGGCTGGTTCAATACCCATATCCCCCTGCAAAAAGATTCCGTTGTTTTTACCCCATACCCCGATTAAATGATACCACAACTCAAAAAAATACTGGAACGTTACGGCATACACGCTTTTCTGCTGCCGGTATTTTTTGCACTGCACAATTATATCCAGTATTATGGGCTGGTATCTGCCGCAATAACCTGGAAGACCCTTGCCGGTATTGAAGCTATCTTCCTGCTGTTTTTCCTGTTGCTGCTGCTTTTTACACGGAGCGCCGCAAAAAGCCTGCTTATCGTAACCCTGTCGGGCATCATCCTTCTGTTTTACGGTGTTATCAAGGATTTCATCAATAGTACCCTTGGCTGGTCGTTTATTGCACGGTATACCATACTCCTGCCCGCACTGGTGCTGGCGGATATTGCGCTGCTCTGCTTCCTGCTCAGAAAAAACCGGTTCAATAAAAACAACCTGTTCCTGAACCTGCTGCTCATCATCTTTATTGCCATCGATGGCATATCGCTGACCGTATCCAAAAACCCGCTTTTTTACAAACAAAACCTGCTGGTAAAAAACAATATCGTCAATATAGATCAGCTGCCGCCGCCCGCCGCCCGGCCCGATGTGTATTACCTGTTGTTCGACTGTTATCCCGGTACCCGCTACCTGCGGGACTATATGCAATATGATAATACCGCACTGGACGATAGCCTGCGCAGCAAAGGGTTTTATATTGTCAGCAATTCCCGCAGCAATTATCATGGTACGGCGCTCTCGCTCTCGTCAACACTCAATTTTGAATACCTGGATGGCATTCACCCCAACCAGCCCACCAAACCCAAACAATACAACGCGGCGCAGCTAAGCATTCTTCATGCCGCGGTGCCGCAGGTCTTTGCGCATTACGGGTATAAAACGATCAACCTGTCTATTTTTGATCTTGCCGGCGCACCGTCTCTTCACAAATGCAATTTCCTGGCGCTGCCCGAACAACAGGTATTGTTGTACAATACCCTTACCGAGCGCCTCCGGCTGGATATATTATGGAATTTCACCGCCGGCAAATACAAACTGCCCCTGTTGCAAAAAATGATGGACGTGCAGTATTCGGCTATCGTTGCCACAGCTACGGAAAACAGGAATTATAACAACACGGTTATCGACTCTATTCTTAATCTGCCTGCACAGCAGGATAGCAGCCCCCGTTTTGTGTACGCCCATTTTTACCTGCCCCACCCGCCTTTTTTTTACGATAAAAACGGCACTCCCAATAACCTGGATTCCGTCATTACGCCCAATGGCATGAGAAACAAAGCCCTGTTCCTGTCGTACCTGGAATATACCAATAAAGTAATGCTGTCCATCATCGGCCGCATACAGCAGGCTTCGGGCCATAAAGCCCTGGTTATTGTGCAGGGTGATCATGGTTTCCGCGATTTTACCGGCGGCCCCAAACTGCACGAAGTCTATTTTAAAAATTATTCGGCTTTTTATTTCCCCGATAAAGATTATACAACGCTTTACGATACATTAAGTAACATCAACACGTTTCCGCTCATTTTTAATAAATATTTCAATACGCATATCCCCCTTCAAAAGGACAGCACCATTTTTTAGCCTAATCTTTATACATTCGCATATTAAATACCGGCCAATAATGACTACCCGCAACAACTGGACAAAAGAAGAAATAAGCGAAATATACAATACCTCCCTGCTGGAACTCGTATACCGGGCGGCCACGGTGCACCGCGCCACCCAGGATACGGCCGAAGTACAGGTTTGCACCCTCTTATCCATTAAAACCGGGGGCTGCCCCGAAGACTGCGCCTACTGTCCGCAGGCGGCGCGCTATAATACCGGGGTAAATGTACATGCCCTGATGCCCACCGAAGAAGTGCTGGAATACGCCAATAAGGCAAAAGAAGCCGGTTCCACCCGTTTTTGTATGGGCGCCGCCTGGCGCGAAGTGCGTGACAACCGCGATTTTGACCGCGTGCTGGAAATGGTAAAAGGCGTAAACGCCCTGGGCATGGAAGTATGCTGCACTATGGGCATGCTCACCGAAGACCAGGCCCAAAAGCTGCACGAAGCCGGTCTTTATGCCTATAACCACAACGTAGACACCTCCGAACAACATTACCACGATATTATCACCACCCGCACCTACGACGACCGTCTCAAAACCCTTAATACGGTTCGCAAAGCCGGTATCAGCGTTTGCAGCGGCGGCATTATTGGCCTGGGCGAAACCCACGAAGACCGTATTGGCATGCTCCACACCCTGAGCACCCTGCCCCGGCACCCCGAAAGCGTGCCCATCAATGCGCTGGTACGGGTAAAAGGCACCCCGCTGCAGGACAATCCCAAGGTAGACACATGGGATATGGTGCGCATGATTGCCACCGCCCGCATACTGATGCCCTATACCATGGTGCGCCTCAGCGCCGGCAGGACCGAAATGAGCGTGGCCGAACAGGCATTTTGCTTTATGGCAGGCGCCAATTCCATTTTTGCGGGCGATAAACTGCTCACCACCCCCAATCCATCGTTCAGCGATGATATGGCCATGTTCAGTTTGCTGGGCTTAAAGCCAAGGGAAGCGTTTAAGGGAGAAGCGGCAAGCCACAAGCTGCAAGCTGCAAGCGTGGAAGCATAAGTTTAAAGACCGGACCATGAATTTGTTAAGCGTAGCAAACGCCTTGAAGCTTGTGGCTACCCCAAATCCGGCATCACCCGCACCACCTCCTTACACAGGTACTGCTGCCCCGCATGCGCTTTTTCGATGGCCTCAAACACTTCCTGGTAGGACGAGTTTTTGGTTACATACGCACAGGCTCCGGCCTGCAGCATACGCCGCACATATACGGGCTCCAGGTGAATGGACATGCCCACAATGCGTATAGCTGGATACTGCCGGCTGATGACTTCAGTAGCTTCAATACCATTCATATTATCCATGTTTATATCCATCAGGAAAATATCGGGCGCGTGGGTGCCCGCAATGGATACCGCCTCATGGCCGTCCCGGCATGTGGCTACTACCTGGAAGGAATTATTGGTAGAAAGTATAAAATCCCATGTTTCTCTTACCTGCTGGTGGTCGTCAGCAATGGCAATTTTGATCATGAACCGTCCCTTTAAGGTTGCTTGCTAAACTTTTTCCGTTTCATAGGGGTAAGCAAAAGTAGCACTGTTGGTTTTTAAAAAGCTACGTGTTTATGGGTATTTTATAAATACATATATCCCCCTATATGAAAACGGGCCGATGTATTAACGAAAGGAATACCCTCATAGATTGGAAAACGGTGAAAAACCGGAATTATAGGGGGAAAATACGTGATTGTTGGCAACATCACAGCTTATTTAGCGGAAGATTCAATCCAAATTGATTGTACGCAAGATTATTTTGATAATAACTACGGGCATACCGGATATGGAGCTTCTTAAACAGGGCCCCTACCCCTAACGAAAAACCGGTAAATCCATTGGGACTATTGGCAATCATCAGCTCCTTATGCAGCAGGTAATTGTAGCCGGCCGTTACCTCCAGCTTATCGGTAATAAATACCTGCACGGCAAACACAAAATGACGAAACAGCTTATCGGCTGTAAAGCCCTTGCCCACGCCGCCCTGGCTGATGCCATTGGCGCTGTTATAGCTGGTATCGGCATAGAGCAAATCAAACTGGTGCAGGTGATGCGCTGTAAAGGAAAACTGCACCGGTGCATGTGCCAGCCGTTTGGTAACGCCCGCCTGCACATCAAACGGCAAATCTTCGGCAGGAGTACCGGGGTATTGCTTTACCTGCACGCCCATATTCTTTATCAGCAACGCTACCTGCAGCAGCCGGGAGGAATCGTAATAACATACCCCGGCATCTACAGCCACGGCGGAGGAGCGGTAAAGGCTGTAATTGGAACTGATGTATTTAACCGTAAGGCCGTAATGCCATTTTTCCATATAACGGCGGGTAGCCGATAGCTGCACTACGTAGTCATTGGGACGAAAAGCGCCCAGCACATTGCCCGACGCATCAGTTTGAGTGATCGATCCATAATCAATAAAATGTACGCCAAGAGCAAGACTGGTTTGCCATTGCGGCACATGATAAGCAAACAGGCTATGGTAGTTTTTAATGCCCGCATACATGGAATTGAACGATACATGCAGTTGCTGGCTCATTTCCTCCCGCAGCAGTCCCGGGTTGTTGAACGCCATCCCCGCATCATTGGTAATATTGGAAATATTAATGCCCCCCAGCGCCGACAGCTGCGGCGTATTGGGCAGTTGCAGGAAATTATACGCGGAGCGACCTCCCAGCGTTTGGGCATAACTCATACCCCACGCGGTGATAAGCAACATACATAGTAAAAGCCTGGTTACACGCATACTACAGCTAAGGTAAGTGATAATACAGCTGCAAGCTACAAGCTATTAGCTACAAGATTTGCTGCGAAGGCGCTTGCAGCTTGTAGCTAACAGCCCTGGAAAAAGAAAGATCCTTCATGGAAATGAAGGATCTCTTTTTAACCCTTAAAACAACCAACATGAAAATTCTTCTACACTAATTAACGTTCGCAACGTCCGGTTGGTTCTTGAAATAAGCAAGGGCCGAATGGTTTTAACCATTCTTTAATTATATCACACCAGTACCAGGTCCAGTACCTGCTGCATACCTTTTATATAATGAAACGTGAGGCCTTTTATAAAGCCCGAATCTATTTCCTGCACATCTTTTTCATTCTGCCAGCACAGGATCACTTCTTTCAGTCCCGCACGCTTGGCCGCCAGCACTTTTTCCTTGATGCCACCCACCGGCAGCACCTGCCCGCGCAGGGTTATCTCTCCCGTCATGGCCACATAAGGTTTTATTTTCCGGCCGGTAAGCGCCGAAGCCACCGAGCTCATCATGGTAATGCCGGCACTCGGGCCGTCTTTTGGCACGGCGCCTTCGGGTACGTGTATGTGAATATTGTTTTTATGAAACAACGTAGGGTCAATACTAAGCTTCCTGGCGTTGGACTGCAGATAGGTTAACGCGGTAGACGCGCTTTCCTTCATTACATTGCCCAGGTTGCCGGTCAGCTTCAATTCGCCCTTGCCTTCGCTGAGGCTGGTTTCAATAAAAAGAATATCCCCGCCCACATAAGTCCAGGCAAGCCCCACAGCCACGCCGGCCATATTGGCCGTTTTATAAATTTCATTGCTGTAGCGCGGTTTGCCCAATATCTTTTCCACGTCGCCGGCAGACAGTGTAGGCTTTAACTTTTCACGGGTAGCATACTCCCTGGCCTGGCTGCGCATGATAGATGCCAGCTGGCGGTCCAGCTCCCGCACACCGCTTTCGCGGGTATAATCCTCAATGATCGTTTCCAGCACCTTATCGCTGATCTTAAAATTCATCTTTGCCAGCCCGTGCAGGTCTTTCTGCTTGGGCACCAGGTGGCGCCGCGCTATCTCCACTTTTTCTTCCACCGCGTAACCGCTCAGGTCAATAATTTCCAGGCGGTCGCGCAGGGCAGGCTGGATCTGGTTTACGTTATTGGCAGTTGCAATAAACAATACCTTGCTTAAATCGTATTCCAGCTCCAGGTAATTATCATAAAAGCTGTTGTTCTGCTCCGGGTCCAGCACTTCCAGCAGGGCCGAAGATGGATCGCCGCGCTGGTCATTGCCCACTTTATCAATTTCATCCAGTATCATGACCGGGTTACTGGATTTTATTTTGCGCAGCGATTGAATAATACGCCCCGGCATAGCGCCGATATAGGTTTTGCGGTGGCCCCTTACTTCGCTTTCATCATGCAGGCCGCCCAGGCTCAGCCGCACATACTTGCGGCCAATGGCATTGGCAATGCTTTTGCCCAGCGATGTTTTACCGATGCCGGGAGGGCCCACAAAACAAAGAATAGGGCTTTTCATATCTCCTTTCAGCTTCAGCACCGCCAGGTATTCCAGTATCCGCTCTTTTATTTTGTCCATGCCATAGTGGTCATGGTCCAATACTTTTTTCGCCTTGTTTAAATCATACAGGTCTTTGGTATAATCTTCCCAGGGCAGTTCCAGCAGCAGGTCAATGTGGTTGTACACCACCGAATAATCGGGCGTGCTGGGATGCATGCGCTCCAGCTTTTCAATGCTTTTCTGGAACATTTCTTTGGCGGCATTGGGCCATTGCTTGCCTTCTGCTTTTTTCTGCATTTCCTTCAGCTCGCGCTCGTTGGTATCGCCGCCCAGTTCTTCCTTGATGCTCTTCAGCTGCTGCTGCAGGAAGTATTCGCGTTGCTGTTTATCTAATTCGTTTCTTGTTTTATTGGTAACCTTGTTTTTAAGTTCGGCAAACTGCAGCTCACGCTGCAGCAATTGCATCAGCACATCTGCACGGCTTTTAATTTGGTTGATTTGCAGTATCTGCTGCTTTTCGGCCAGCCCGGTATTGAGGTTGCTGCTTACAAAATGGATCAGGAAAGCAGGGTTCTCAATATTCTTGAGTATGATGGACGCCTCGGAGGGAATATTAGGCGACAGCTGGATGATTTGCGCCGCCAGCTCCTTGATATTGGAAACATACGCTTCAAAATCCTGGTCCTTTGGCGGCTCTTCTTCCGTGAGCAGCTGTACAGTAGCCCTGAAAAACGGCTCTTCCGAACTTACTGCGCCGATCTTAAATCTTCGTTTGCCCTGGATAATCACGGTGGTGCCGCCATCGGGCATTTTAATGAGTTTTACTATCCGCGCCACGGTGCCCACATCTTCCAGGTCGGAAATCGTGGGGTCTTCTATACTGCCCGATTTCTGTGCTATCACACCTACCAGCTTATCGGATTTATAGGCTTCGTTTACAGCTTTGATACTTTTATCGCGCCCCACGGTAATTGGCAGCACTACGCCCGGGAAGAGTACAGTATTGCGGAGCGGCAGCAGGGGCAGTTCACGCGGCATCACTATATCCTGGCCATCATCTGCGTCGTTTTCATTAAGCGGTATAATAGGGATAAAATCCATATCGTCCTCGGGCTTAAATAGCAGGTTCGTTTCTTTCATTCTATTCATTTCGGTGACAAAATAACACCTCGCCACCATATATCCTATGGTTTTAGGGGGGCCGGTATATGAGTCAAGTATGATGCCAGAGAAAACCGGGGCTTTTGCCCGGCTTCACTGATTTTGCCCTGTAACGCGCTGAATTGAAGGTTTTGCATCCCAAATAGCGCTATTTCAGCCTTAAATTCCGGCATTTTGACCCCAACCAGGAAATGTCCGGAATTTGCCGTTTTTGTCAGGTTTCCGGGCTGCCGGCCGCAAAATGTCCGGTATGGAATACACATAATGGGCAATATTTCGAGCGGACTGACTTAGTCTGATAAAAAAAAACCCGCCTCAGAAAGGCGGGTTGAATATATTGAGCTGTTATTGAGCTGTTCAGGCTTCCTTCAGCAATTTCATAAACAAATCGGCCTGCTGCTTTGTCTTTATAATCTGGTGCAGCGAAGAATTGCCGGAAGGCTTTACGTTTGCCTTTACAGCGCTTTTGCTCGCCCGGTTAGCGAGTTGCTCAATTCTCTTGGCTAATTTTTCTTTCATGTGCTACATTTCGTGCTGTAAAGTTAAGTGTATTTTTCTATTTCCCAAACGGCTTTAACGTTCCTGTTTCAGCGTAAAGATGAAATAATTGTACATGTTGTTCTGCGAAATTTCGTGGTTGACCCCTATTTTATATGGATAGGGCATAATGTCCTGGAAATCAAATGGATTATCGTACTGGGTTTTGCCAAAACGGGTAATGCGCACAAAATACTTCACCCCAAACATGTTGAAATGCCGGTCCAGGTAAGCGAAATTGCGCTGCAGGGCGCGGTAATAAAAAAAGGCCCGGGTATTGTCCGACCCGTCTATTCCCAGGTAATGATCCGGGTTTTGCTGCAGGTAGGCATAGGCAGAAAAAAGGATGGTGGAAAATACTTTGGAATAATCGCTATGGGTAAGCTCCGCCTTATCGTCTATTTTCCCCTGTTTGTTCAAAGGCCCGAAAGCGAGGTTGTACACGTTGGGCAACAGGGCATGGGCCTGGTTGCTTATCCTGACTTTCAGGGCTACCTGCTTTCCATCTTCCAGCGGGGTGGTAAAGCTACTCAGGTTGAAACCCGGAGAAATCTCTTCGATGTCATACACCTTATCAAAATCAATTTTAACCCGTACTGCCATGCGTGGACGATTTTTATACCGGCAAAGATAATAACCCGGCGCCCTGTAAAAAACGAGATATTTTTCCTAACTTACTACTCGCTGCAATCTATGCCCGGCAATCGTTTTCAGCCAAAAAAGTGCCTCCTCATCCGGCAAAACTGCCTTACGCATCCTGCCCGCAGCAAATAGCCCCAAACCTCCCGCAGCGTACTTATAGAGGCCTTATAGCGATATAGATCCAGTGTAGCTCCTGCTATACTGCCCTTATACCTGCTTCCACAGTTTACCCGGTTCCGGTGCCTCCCCTACCGGCATCCATTTAAACCATTAAAACTATTTGAGACGCTTTTACCGTCAAAACGGCTGTTCCTGCCAATAGGAATAGTCAATGCTTACAGGCATACACCTCCTCCTCAAACCATGATTTAACAATGGCCAAACAATGACTAAAGAGAAAATAAAGAGAGGTAATGCCTGTATTTTGCCTCTGTTTGGTCTCTCTTTAGTCTCTGTTTATCCTCTGTTTACCTGCCACTGGTATACAACGAGGCAGCCCGCAAAAACCTATAAGGTCTTTGAATAGCTGCTGCCTTTAAAAATCGCTGTTGAAAATCGAATAGGTTTGGGTGCGCCGGGCCCCGCATGAATAGGTAGCCCTTTCCCGGATGAGAAGCTAATGAATAATGGGCGCGCTTATGCCTGGTAGCTTTTATCCACACAAAAAAACCCCTCCGCTTACACGGAGAGGTTCTGGTTTATATAGTACAACTCAACAAAAGAGGTGCTTAAATAATGCGGAAGCCAACGCTCAGCTGGAAGCCCTGGTTTTTCCACATCTTTGAATTGGACACATCGCTGATATCGTTGAGGCCGATAAAATAGCGCCCGCTTACTTTAAAATTGGCAATGTTTAACTGCAGGCCGCCCAGTAAGGAAAGATCACCGTTTTTAATGGCCTGCTTGCCGTTTTGAACCAGGTTATCGCTGTGGTTCATCAATATACCAAACTGCGGCCCCGCCTGGAACGAGAGTATTTTGGATGGGCTGTAACTGAGCAATAACGGGATGGAGAGATAATTCAGTTTGATGTCTTTGGCATTGCTGATGTCCAGTATATGGCTGAAAGCGCTGTCCGTTTTAGACGTATACTGGTTAAACAATACTTCCGGCTGGATCTGTACCCGGTCCGTTAGCCGCAGGTCGGCAAAAAAACCGGCATGGTACCCGTAATTAAATGAACTGCTGAAGGGCTGTCCATCAATCTTGGTAATATTAACCCCTACCTTGGGTCCAAATTCAAAAAGAGGAAGCTTCTGCGAATAGCCCGCGGCCGATACCAGGATCAGCACTGCAAAGGCGATACATTTTCTATTCATGGTTTGGTTGTTTTGTGTAAGTTATTCAACTTGTATGCCACGGCCTTATAACAGAAGTTAAATTAAGTTAACAGCGGGTGAATTTAAGACTATGAAAAAAATCAAAAGTTAAATCCTGCCGAAAGGGAAAATACCTGGCTGAATTGTTTACTGGCATCGGGAAAATAATAATCCATAAACCATACCGGCGCAATATTGAATTTGCCGATCGTATAGTAGATGCTAAACGACAAAGCGGTCGATTGCAACTGGAACGTGTTGCCATCCTCGCTTTCAAAGGTCCGGCGAAATCGCTGCAGGCTTAATTTTTTCAGCAGCTTCAGGTTTACATTGGCACTGGTGGTAGTACTCATCCGGGAAGAACCACCCACGAGATAGGATATGATGCTGAGGGTAATATTGTCGCCTTTTTTCAACACATTGTCCCACTGGAAATCTTTACGCACGTTTCCTGATATGGAAAAATCCTGCAGCTTGTTTGTAGTATTGGCCGTTACATTAAACCGCACCCATTGATAACGCATAAGCACCGTACTGTACCGTAGTACGCTGTCCTGGTACTTCAGCTTATCAGAAAAATTACCGGTGCTATACCCGAGTGATATACCATAACGCCAGCTGCTGTGTATAATATCAATATAGGCATAAGCGTCATTGTCGTACGGGCTGGTGCTTTGCAATCCCGTGTCTTTGGCAAAATACCGGGTGTACGAAATGCCGGCGGCCAGTTTACGCCCCACATAATCGTACGAAGGCGTTACGGCGTACTGGTACATGCCCACATGCTTGTCTTCAAAACTGGTGGCATAACCCATAAGCGTAATGCCCAGCCCGCTTTTATGATAGTAGCCCGCATAGGGAGTAACTGATAAGCGGTCTGTAGTAGCTTCCTGTGTATTAAGGGAATTATTTTTTACGCTGAAGGTCCGGTTGCCCAGCCCGGCGCCTGCTGAAAAAAAGCTTTTCGTGCCTGCCAGCTCATCCACCATCGCTTCAAACTCTTTCATCAGCGAATCGGTAATGGCCGCACTGTCTTTCTTTACAGTAGCCGTTGAATCATGGCCTGTATCCTGCGCAAAGCCTTGCTGCCGTACACTCATAGCCAGCAGCACCAGTACCGCCACAAACAATTGCTTCATGCAGGTAAGTTAAATTTCATGCACATTCATCCTTAAAAACGGCGGTTTGACCGGTAAAGTATGCAAGGGTTTAATTGGTTAATAGTTGATAGTTGATGGTTGATAGGCGTTTGAGGGTCTGGCGGCAATTCTATCAACTA
>JACXTT010001020.1_pt1 | contig 47781 bp, 40 predicted proteins | sample 9270951 | NCBI WGS metagenome assembly JACXTT01 (sample SAMN15532306, study PRJNA645909) | rock metagenome | isolation source: weathered quartz diorite | place: Puerto Rico | collected 2017-06-21 | reverse complement strand
CATGACACGGTAACTAATTGAATCAAAGCCAGTTACATTCCGGCGTGACACGGCCGGACGCGGCTGATACACTCGTTTAAGCTTTCCCACATGGAACACCTGGCACGGACACCACGAAGCGTGCGCTTCGGTGTGTTCGAATTTGACCTGCGCTCAGGTGAGCTGCGCAAACAAGGGCGCAGAATCCGGCTGGAAGGCCAGCCCGTGCAAGTTCTCATCAAGCTGCTGGAACGTTCCGGCGAGCTGGTCACGCGAGTGGAACTCAAAAAAGAGCTCTGGCCGGCCGACACATTTGTGAACTTCGAGCAAAGCCTGAACGCCGCGGTGAAGCGGCTGCGCCAAGCCCTGGGCGATTCGCCGGCCAACCCGCGATTCGTTGAGACGCTGACGCGTCGCGGCTACCGGTTCATCGCGCCCGTCGACGCCGCCGCGTTGAGTGCGCCGTCCGCGGTTCCCATTCAACGCCTGATAGAGTCGCTGGCGGTGCTGCCGTTCGGAAATACGGATTCCGATCCGGAAACCGAATATCTGGCGGACGGCATGACCGAAAGCATTATCAATCACGTGTCGCGTGTCTCGGCCTTGCGGGTGATGGCGCGCAGCACCGTTTTCCGTTACAAGGACAAAACGCTCGATCCACGAGCGGTGGGGCGCAAGTTGAACGTGGATGCCGTGCTGCTGGGCCGGATACAGCAGCGCGGTGATGCCTTGCTGGTGGGCGCGGAACTGGTGGACGTGCGAAACGGATGGCAGCTTTGGGGCGATCAGTACAACCGGAAGCTCGCCGACATCTTCGTGGTGGAAGAAGAAATCTCGAGGGAGATTTCCGAAAAGCTGAGCTTGCGGCTGAGCGGGGAGGAGCGCGGCCGCCTCACCAAACGCTACACCGAGAGCACGGAAGCTTATCAGGATTACCTCCGGGGCCGCTATCACTGGAACCGGCTGACGGAGGAAGGGCTGCGCAAGGGAATCGAGTATTTCGAGGGGGCCATAGGACGAGATCCGAATTACGCCCTGGCGTACACGGGGCTGGCGGATTCTTACGGCCTGCTCGCCTTCTTTGGACTTGCCCCAGCGCTTGCGGTGATGCCGAAAGCTAAGGAAGCGGCCAGGCGAGCCATCGAGATTGATGATGGCCTGGCCGAAGCCCACGCTTCGATCGCCGGCATTTTTAAGATCTACGATTGGGACTGGGCCGCAGCGGAACGCGAATACAAGAAGGCCATCGAGCTGAATCCCAACTATGCGACCGCGCACCGCATGTACGCCTCTTACCTATCGGCGGTGGGCAGGGCGGAAGAATCGTGGCGAGAGGGCAAGCTGGCTCATGAACTGGACCCGTTCTCGCTCGTGATCAGCATGGAAATCGCCTGGAATTGTTATATGGCGCGTGATTACGAGCGGGCGGCGGAGGAAGCGCTGCGAACGCTCGATCTGGAGCCGCAATTCGCCGCGGCCCAATCCACCTTGGGGCTGGTCTACGAACAGAAGGGACAGTTTGAGGAGGCGTTGCTGGCGCTCGAAAGGACGCGCGCCGTCGCGGGAGGTCACCCATCCACGCTGGCAGCCCTTTCCCACACCCTCGCCAGCGCCGGCCGCTGGGGGGAGGCGCGGGCCATTCTCGGCCAGTTGACGCAGTTCTCAGAGCAACATAACGTCTGCCATTTCTGGCTGGCGGTGGCTCATGCGGGTATGGGCGAGACGGCCGCGGCACTGGATGCGCTAGACAACGCTTACCAGCAACATGACGTCATGCTGGTCTGGCTGGGAGTCGATCCCCGCCTCGACCCGGTGCGCGGAGAGCCGCGTTATTTCGATCTGCTACGGCGCATCGGGCTGACGCCGCGTGCCGGCAGCGCGCGCTCGGGCGGGTAGCCGCCGAATCGCATCCAGCGTTCCGCGGCGGAGCCGGACCCCTCTGCTATATTGAAAATTCCCCATGCAACTCGAGAAGGTCTACGAACCGCAGCGGTTTGAGCCGCACTGGGCGCAGTGGTGGATCGACCAGGGAATCTTTCACGCCGATGCGCAGAACCCCGCGCCGGTGTTTTCGCTCGTCATCCCGCCGCCTAACGTGACCGGCTCGCTGCATATCGGGCACATGCTCGAGCACGCCGAGATCGATTGCACGGTTCGCTGGCACCGCATGCGCGGTGACAACACGCTGTGGCTGCCGGGTACGGATCATGCCGGTATCTCGACCGAGATGATGGTGGTGCGGCAACTGGCCCAGGAAGGAACCAGCCGTAATGAGATCGGCCGCGAGAAATTCATCGAGCGCGTCTGGCAGTGGAAGGAGCAATACGGCGACACCATCAAGCGCCAGATGATCCGCATGGGCGTGAGCTGCGACTGGAGCCGCGAGCGCTTCACCATGGACCCCGGACTGTCGCGCGCGGTGCGCGAAGTATTCGTCAGCCTGTGGGAGCGAGGGCTGATTTACCGCGGCGAATACATGGTGAACTGGTGCCCAAGGTGCCAGACCGTGCTCTCGGATCTCGAAGTGAAGCACGAGGAGACGCAAGGCCATCTGTGGCACATCCGGTACCCGGTGGTGGGGACGGAGCGCTATCTGGTGGTGGCCACCACCAGGCCCGAGACCATGCTGGGCGACACCGCGGTCGCGATCAATCCGAAGGACGCCCGTTACTTCGAACTTCATGGCAAGAAGGTGATCCTGCCCCTGATGGACCGCGAGATCCCGATCATTCTCGATGAGATGGCAGATCCGAAGTTCGGTACCGGCGTGGTGAAAGTGACTCCGGCGCACGATCCGAACGATTTCGAGGCCGGCAAGCGCCACGACTTGCCGAAGATCAAAGTGATCGACGAGAACGCCCGCATGACCCCTGCTGCCGGCCGCTACGCCGGGCTCGACCGCTTCGAGGCGCGCAAGCAGGTGGTGGCGGATCTGGAACAGTTGGGGCTGATCGAAAAGATCGAAGATTACACGCTGGTGGTGGGACGCTGCGAACGCACCAAGGACATTGTCGAGCCGCTCATCTCGACGCAATGGTTCGTCAAGATCAAACCGCTGGCCGAGAAAGCCATCGCAGTGGTGGAGTCCGGCGAGATCGTCTTCATTCCGGAAAACTGGACCAAAGTTTACTACGAGTGGATGTACAACATCCGCGACTGGTGCATCTCGCGGCAGTTGTGGTGGGGGCATCGCATTCCGGCGTGGTACTGCCGGGACTGCGCCGAGATCATAGTGGCGCGCGAGGAACCCAAGACGTGCTCGCGGTGCGGCGGTTCGCGCCTCGAGCAAGATCCGGACGTGCTGGATACCTGGTTCAGCTCTGGCCTGTGGCCGTTCTCGACGCTCGGCTGGCCGGACAAGACCGCGGATCTGCGTGCGTTTTATCCGACGTCGCTGCTGATCACCGGCTTCGACATCCTGTTCTTCTGGGTGGCGCGCATGGTGATGTTCGGCATGGAATTCATTGGCCAGGTGCCGTTCCACCAGGTGTACATCCACGGCCTGGTGCGCGACGCCGAGCGGCAGAAGATGTCGAAGACGCGCGGCAACACCATCGACCCCCTGGTAGTGACAGAAAAGTACGGCACCGATGCGGTGCGGATGGCGCTCCTGATGGCCGCGGCGCCGGGTACGGATATTGCGCTGTCCGAGGATCGGATGGAATCGGCGCGCTCGTTCGCCAACAAAATCTGGAATGCGGCGCGGCTGATCTTCATGAACATGGAGCGCTCGGGAGTGTCGCCTTGGGTGCCGGAGGATTTAGAGGCGTACCGCCCGGAAGGAAAAGACGGAGCGGTGCCGATCGAAGACCGCTGGATTTTCAGCCGGTTGAGCGGGGTGTCCGAGCATGTGAACCGCGCCATCGAGCAGTACCGTTATCACGAGGCGTCGCAGGAGCTGTGGCACTTTTTCTGGCACGAGTTCTGCGACTGGTATCTGGAGCTGAAAAAACTGCGGCTCGTAGCGGAATCCGGTCTGACGCCGGACTGGCGCAACCTGCTGGCGGCATTCGAAGCAGCGCTGCGGCTTCTGCACCCGGTGATGCCATTCCTGACCGAAGAGCTTTGGCAGCGTCTGGCGGAGGGGGCGGCGAACCGGCCGAAATCCATGGCGGTATCGCGGTACCCCGCGTGCAGCCAGGCGCGGATCGATGCGGCGGCGGAATTGGAGATCCGGCTGCTGCAGGACATCGTGACGGCGGCGCGCACGCTCCGCGCGGAGATGAAGCTCGATCCCAAAGAGCAGCTGGACGGCGTGTTGTATTCGCAATCCGAAGCGCGGCATGTGGCGCGACGGCATGAAGGCGCGATCCAGAAGCTGGCGAGTGTAAAACTCGATCTACAAGCCGGGGCCGCTCCGCAGGCAGCGGCTGTGCGGTCCACGCCGGAATTCGACCTGGTCCTCAACGTGCCGCGGTCGCACATGGCCGAGCAGCGCAAACGGCTCGAAAAAGAGCGCGAGCAGCTGGAGAAGAACATCGCCAACTCTAATCGTCAATTGGGCGATGAGAAATTCCTTAGCCGCGCGCCGGCACAGGTGGTCGAGTCGATCAAAACCAAGCTAGTGGATTACGAAACACAGCTCGCGAAAGTGCGCAAGGCGCTCAACGGATTCTCCTGATGATCGATTTCTCGCATCCGGACATTCTGGATTGCATCGAGCGCGCGCTCGAAGAGGACATCGGGCCGGGCGATGTGACTTCGCAGGTCTGTGTGCCGGAGGACCGCGCGGCGCACGGGAGCTTTATCGCGCGCGAGCGGCAGGTTGTGGCCGGGACCGAGCTGCTGCCGGTGCTTTATCAAATGCGTGGGGTGAAAGACCTTCAGATCAGGAAGCACAGCGGCGCATGCGTCGACGGCCGGGAGATCATCGCCACGGTGCGCGGCCCGGCCCGCACATTGCTCGAATGCGAGCGCGTGGCCCTGAATTTTCTGCAGCGTCTGGGCGGGATCGCGACCCTCGCCCGGCGCTACACGGACGCCGTGGCGGGCACCGGCTGCCGGATTCTGGATACGCGCAAGACTACGCCCGGCCTGCGGCGGCTGGAGAAGATGGCTGTTGCGGCGGGCGGCGCGACCAACCACCGCATGGGACTCTACGACGCCATTCTGATCAAGAACAACCATATTTCGGCGGCGGGCGGCGTGCGGCAGGCGCTCGAAAACGCGCGCACGGCCGGGCTTCCCATCGAGATCGAAGTACGTACCCGTGCGGAGCTGGAAGAAGCCCTCGCCGCTGGCGCGACGCATTTGCTGCTCGATAACCTGACACCAGTGGAAGCGGCCGGGCAGATCCGGCGGATCGCGGGCCGCGCCAAGGTCGAGCTGTCAGGCGGGATCACGCTAGAAAATGTCCGGGCCTATGCTGAAGCCGGCGCCGATTATATTTCTTCAGGCGCCATCACGCATTCGGCGCCGGCTGTCGATATCAGTTTCCGCCTGGAGCTCGACTGATGCCGTTCGACGTCGAGTTTGTGCGCCAGAGCTGGCGGCAGCCTGTCTCGTATTTCGCCACCATCGATTCCACCATGCTGGAAGCGGCGCGTCTCGCCGAGGCCGGCTGCGCCCATGGCACCGTGGTGATCGCCGACGAGCAGACTGCGGGTCAGGGAAGGCACGGACGCCGCTGGCACTCCGAACCTGGAGCGGGGTTGTACGCTTCCATCGTCTTGCGTCCGGATCTGCGTCCCGATTCGCTGCCGGTCCTGACGCTGGCGCTCGGCCTGGCCGCCGCGGATGCCATCGCGGAAACGTCTGGTCTCAAGTGTGACTTGCGCTGGCCGAACGACGTCATGCTGGAGGGACGGAAAGTAGCAGGAATCCTGGTGCAGCTCCTCGACTCGGTCGCCATTGCTGGCATCGGCATCAATGTGAACCACGTCGCTTTCCCAACGGAAATCGCGGCGGAGGCCACTTCGCTTAGAATTGTGTCGAACCGCCTGTATTCCCGCGAACAGCTTCTCGTCACGCTGATGGAGGCGGTGGAGCGCAACTGCGGCGTGCTGGCGGGAGTGGATGGGCGGCAGAAGATTCTGATGATGTTCTCGCGGCGTTCCAGTTACGCGCGCAACAAGCGAGTGACGGTAGAGCAGGGCCATTCGAGAGTGGAAGGAACCACGGCGGGGCTCGATCCGTCAGGTTTTCTGATCCTCCGCAAAGATGATGGCACGGAAGACCTGGTACTCGCGGGCGGCGTGAGGCCCGTTTCCTGATGCTTCTCGCACTCGACGTCGGCAACACCAATCTGACTCTCGGCGCGTTCGAGGGCGCGAAGCTCGCGGCGCAGTGGCGGCTGCGCACCGTGCAAAACCAGACGGCCGACGAGTGGGGCATTTTGCTGCGCAACCTGTTCACGCTTTCCGGTCTCGATATCGCGCGCGTAGATGGCGTCATCATTTCGAGCGTTGTGCCACCGCTCGATGCATCGCTCGCCGCCATGGCGCCGCGCTATTTCCGCAGCGAGGCGTTCTTCGTCGATCCGGCCGGCGCCGGGCTCATTATGCGCGTCGATCAACCGTCGGAGGTAGGAGCCGACCGCGTCGTGAACGGTGTGGCGGCGCTCCACAAGTACGGCGGACCCTGCGTCATCGTGGATCTCGGCACGGCCGTGAACTTCGACGTGGTCTCGGCCAAGGGCGAATACTTGGGCGGAGTGATTACGGCGGGCATCGGCATTTCCATCGAAGCTTTGTTCAGCAAAACGGCGCGCCTGCCAATGGTCGCGTTCCGAAAACCGGAGAAGCTGGTAGGCACGAACACCGTGGCGTGCCTGCAGTCAGGCTTCTATTACGGCTCGCTGGGGATGATCGACGGCATTCTGGAGCGGCTCATCGGCGAGCTTGGACCGGATACTAAAGTGATCGCCACCGGCGGCCAGGCCAGCCTGATCGCGCATGGTTCGAAATATGTAAAGCACGTGGATGAACACCTGACGCTCGAAGGCCTGCGGCTTATCTGGGAGCGACGGCACGGCGCGTGACGGACGAGAACGGACCGCTCAACTACTTCAATTACTTCACGGAAATCGAAGAGCATTTCCAGCGCGCGCGGGGCACGAGTCTGTTTTTGTTGTCGCCACTCGACTGGGCGCTCGTCGAAAGCTGGAAAAACTCGGGCGTTCCGCTTGAAGCGGCGCTGCGCGGCATCGATGCAGCTTTCGAGAAATGGCGCGGCCGCAAGGTCAAAACCCAGAAGATCAACTCGTTGGCATTTTGCGCTCAGGCGGTGTTCACGGAAGCGCAACAGACGGCCGGCGCGGCGGCCGTGGAATCGCCGGCGACCAGTCCGTACACCGCCGGTGAGTTACGGGCCTACCTGTCGGCGAACGCGGAGGCACTGCGCAAAACCGGCCTCGCCCCTTACGGCGAGATCGCGGAGGCGCTCAATCGCCTTTCCGAAAAGATGGAGGAGCACGCTCAGGATCTGGAACGGCTGGAGCAGCATCTCACTGTCCTCGAAGAGAAGATGCTGGCCCATGCGCGCGCCGCTCAGACCGAAGACGAGCTGTTGCGGGCCCGCCAGGAGCTGGAAGCCGAGCTGCGCCCCTACCGCAGCAAGATGAGCGCCGCGCAACTGGCCATGCTCGAAAAGCAGTACCTGGAGCGCCGCCTGCTCGAGCGTCAGGCCTTGCCCCGGCTAAGCCTGTTTTATCTGCGTTGAACTTCCCGGCCCAACTGTGCGTATATACTGGCGAACGGGGATTTCTATATGTTCTGCACAGCCTGTGGGCTCCAGATGAGCGATGACGCCGCATTCTGTTCACGGTGCGGCAAGGCAACCGGTGCGCCGGCCGTACCGCGAGTGCAGGTGAAGCGCCGGCTGACCCGTCCCATGTACGACAAGAAGATCGCCGGCGTCTGCGCCGGTTTCGCCCGCTACATGGACATGGACGTGACGCTTATGCGCATCCTCTGGCTGATCGTCGCCTTCGCCACGGGCATCGGGTTCATCGCATACATCGTCGCGTGGATTTGCATGCCGCGGGACGAAGGTCCGGTCGCCACGGCGGTTGCCCAACCGACATCTACGTAAACTTCCACACACGCTCTACCGTGCGGCCGAGCATCCAGCTCTTGTCGTCGTCGTTTAGGAATTTCATCTCATCGCGCACCATGGCGAGTGCCTTCGCATATCCGCAATGCGCCTCGACCAATGGCCAGTCCGTACCCCACATCAGCCGCTGCGGGCCGAATCTATCGTAAAGGCGCTTCACCTGCTCTTGAGCGTCGCGATACGGGTACGGTTGCTTCGAGACCGACCAGGTGTGCGATACCTTGACGAACACTCGCGGATAGCGTGCCAGCGCCAGCAGCTTCTGCAACTTCTCCGGCTGATCGGCGGGGCAATCCGCCATGTGATCGATCACCACTGTGAGGTCCGGAAACTTCTCGATTAGCAGGGCGATGTCCGGCATGCGATCGATGTCCGTCAGAATGTTCATAGAAGCATTCAAGTCACCGCAGCGCTTCCATAAAGGCGGCATGAGTGGCCCGCGAATCCAATCGCCCGTCGCGTCAGCCGCCGGGCTCAGCCGCACTCCCTGAAATCCCTGCTCCTTTATCAGCCGGGAAAGATCATCCGGCGCCTCCGAACTCTCGGGATTCACCCGCGCCACGCCGCGAAAATACTGCGGATACTGACGCAGCACATCCGCCGCATATCGGTTGTCCCAGCGATAGTGGATCACCTGGATAAGGACCGTGCGCGCGACTCCGTTGGCCCGCATCAGCGCGAGTAGCATCTCGGGCGTGGCATCCTTTTCGGGCGGGTGCACGGTTTCTTTAGCCCACGGATAACGCGGGTCGTGTTTCCACACGTGTACGTGCGGATCGATGATGGCGTACTTGCTATCGAGCATGGCGGGAGCGGCGAGTGCGGCGAGCGCTTGGCGGCGGGTCGGCAGTCTCATGATCCATTATTTTCTCTCAAGGTTAGAATGAGTGTTGCTCCGCAACCTCGCGAATATTCTGGTGGCCATCGGCCCGTGGGGGCTGTTGGCGCTGGCGTTCCTCGATTCCTCCGGCATCCCCATCGCCAACACGCTGGACGCGTACTTGATTTTCCTCGCGATCAAGGAACCGGACCGGGCGTACTGGTATGCGGCCATCGCCGTAGCCGGTTCCACCATCGGCAATGTGGCGCTGTTTCTCGCCGCGCGGCATGGCGGCAGGCGCTTTCTGCATCGAGCCGAATCGGGCCGCGGCCAGCGGTTCCGGCGATGGTTTGAGCGCTTTGGTCTCGTGACTGTTTTTGTTCCGGCGCTCATGCCGATTCCCATGCCGCTCAAAATATTCGTGATTTCCGCCGGAGCTCTGCACACACGGTTCCTGCCGTTTCTGGCCGTCATTCTGCTGGCGCGCATTCCCCGGTATTTCGGGGAAACCTGGCTGGGCGTCAAGCTCGGCCAGGAGTCAACCGCGTACCTGCGGCATCATGTCTGGCACTTTGTGATTGCCTCGATTGCGCTAGCGGTGCTGCTCTGTCTCCTCGTCCTCGCGAGCGAACGGTGGCACCGGCGCCGCAAGGCATCGCACTAGAATGCTCCCGTGCCTCGCTTCCTGGATGCGCAACTGATCCTTGTTCGCCGGATTTGACCGCGGTGACCTTGAGGCTTACGACCCGCTTAACGATGATCTGCGCGGGCGCCCCGCCAAAGGCTCCAAAGCCGATCCGCTGACCTTCGTTTCCTACAAGGCCGTAGGGTGGATGCCTGGTTTCGACCACACCATCCACGATGATGTCGATCCGCTGTTTTCCTGGCTTATAACTTCCCAAAACGTCTCTGAGCTCTCGTATTGATTTCTCGTCGTCCTTGAAGTCTACGTCAGCAACCCACCAGCCGCGAGCTCGGCCATCCCAAAGAGATGAGATCTTGGAAAACGACAGTTTTCACCTTGATCGGCTGAGAGCAGTTTTCCCCTGCGAGCCAAGTGTCTGAACTAGATGCAAGCCTCGCCTTGACGCGCACAGGTCGGCAACTGAAGTCCTGCAGATGAGCCAGTATTTCGCAAACGCGAAACACCTCGTCAGCGGCCAGGCAGGGCGTCAACAACACGGCGATTGGCAGGACTAAGCGGAAAAAGATCATTTGGAGCCTTGGTCAGCGATCCTAGACCTCCAGCTTCCGCGCCGTCGCGTTCCACTTCACCCGCCGCCCGGTGCGCAGCGCTTCGATCGCCATCGCCAGTACAACGCTGGTTTGCTGGCCCATCTCTACGGTCGCGTTAGGATCGCGGCGCGAACGCACACACTCCATGAGGTTGCGGATGTGCGCGCGCGTGGCTCCGTCGAAGCTGCCTGGCTGCTTCTTCTCGACGGCGGGAAACATCTCGGCCGCATCGCTCTGCGGATAGAGCGCGTAACCTTCGCGTCCCATATCCAGCCGGGCTTTGGAGCCGTGGAATTGCTTCATCTGATCGTTGGCCGGTGCATAGTGCATGGCCTTGTATCCCACCGTGAACACCGCCAGGTAGTTTTCCGGATATTCGATGGACATCGCGGTGGTCTCGGGCACTTCCGCGCCTTCCAGATTCACACGCCCGCCCGCGCATGTAACGGCGAGCGGATAACTCGAATTCATGAACCAGTGGATCGCGTCGATCACGTGCGCCGCCTGCCCGACCATCAACCCGCCCGAATAATCCCAGAAGTAATACCAGTTGAAGAAGCGCGTTGCGTCCATGTGATGGCGAGGAGCCGAACCGAGCCACTGGTTCCAATCCAGCTTCCCGGCAAGTTGCGCCTGGCTGAGGCCCTTCTGATTGTTCAGCCACCAGGCGTTCACCAGCCGCACATCGCCCAGCCGGTCCATCAGCGCCTTGCCTTCCTGGAACAGATCGAAGCTGCGGCGCTGCATGCCCACCTGCACCACGCGCTTGGTGCGACGCACGGCTTCGATGACGCGAAACCCATCGTCGATGTTGTGACTCATGGGCTTCTCGACGTACACGTCCTTGCCGGCTTCAACAGCGTCGATCACCATCTGCGCGTGCCAGTGATCCGGCGTCGCGATCACCACCACATCGATGCCCGGGTCCTCGAGCACGCGCTTGTAGTTGTCGTAAGCCTTGGCGCCGGTGGAGGCGGCTTGCAAGCCCTTCTGCAGATTGGGCTCGTAGACATCGCACACGCCCGCCATCTCCACGCCCAGCTCTTTGAAATTTGCCGTGAGATACCGGCCCCGTCCTCCGCTGCCGATAATGGCAGCGCGGATACGCTCGTTTGCGCCGGCAAGACGGGATGCCGACGCGGCCGTGGAAAGTAGGAAAGTTCGCCGTTGCATGCCCAAGAGTTTATCGCTGTTGTCGCGATCGTGCTGCGCCTTGCTGGATTCCTCGCGGCCGGCTGTCTTCTCGATGCCACCCGGCAGGCCCTTCGCAGTGCACTAGTTGCGCCTATGATACGCTGACCCTAACAGTGGCCACTGATTTGATCGAGCTCGATCCGGAGCAGCCCAAGGCCGAAGCGATCGAGCGCGCCGCCTCGGCGGTACGGCGCGGAAAGGTCGTCGCAATCCCGACCGACGCGCTGTACACGCTGGTCGCCGACCCTTTCAATTTGCGCGCGGTCAATCGCGTCTTCTTTGCCAAAGGCCGCGAAATCCACCGCTCGCTGCCGCTGCTGGTGGCCGACATCACCATGGTGGAGGATCTCGCCAAAGAACTTTCCAACCGTTTCTTCGTGCTGGCGCGGCGCTTCTGGCCTGGCCCTCTGACGCTGATCGTGCCTGCCTCGGAAAAGGTGCCGCTCAAAGTCACCGGCAACACCGGACGGCTGGCGGTGCGCCAATCGAAGTCCACGGTGGCGAATGCGCTGGTCGCGACGCTCAACCAGCCGCTCATCTCCACCAGCGCCAATATTTCCGGCCATCCGACGTGCCGCAGCGGAATCGAGGTTTTTGGCATGATGGATGGCCGCGTGGATCTGGTTCTCGACGGCGGCGTCTGCACCGGCGCCGGTGCCACTACCATCGATGTCACCGAGCCGGTGTGGAAACTCATCAAGCAGGGCGCCATTGAGGAGAAAGAGATCGCCGAGTGCCTGCACGCGTAGGGGCGATCCAACCTTACTTTCGCTATTTACAGGTTTCGTTTACCAAAGTAAATATTGGTTTAACGGCTCCCATCCCAAACAATAGAGGGGAAGGGTTTCTCTATCGTGGCGCGAACCTGGCCCCGTCGTGGGAAGTGTGTCCCAGCAAGGCTTCTTATCTGGCTGCTGGCGTTGCTGGCGCCGATGTCGCTCTCAGCTCAGCGCTACCGGTTCAAGTATTTCAGCCACATCGATGGCCTGAAAGACACCGAAGTCCACGCTCTGTTGCAGGACCACACTGGATTCGTCTGGGTCGGCACCTCGACCGGTCTGTTCCGCTACGATGGCATGCACTTTGCCCAGTTCGTCGAGACGGACGGCGCAAAGAACTTCATCGAAGCCCTGGCTGAGACGCCGGATGGAACCCTGTGGGTTGGCACTCACTATGGTCTCGCCCGGATGCATGGAGATCGGTTGCAATTCCTCGACCCCCCTGGATGGACGCGTATCACCGGCCAGTCCAGCGTGATTTCCGACGGGCGCGGCCGGTTATACGTGGGGACCAGCAACGGTCTGTACATCGGGGAACGCGCCGAGGCTGATTTCAAGTTTCACCGTTACGCCAATCCGGCTCAAGTTGCGGACCCCGCGGTCTACAGCGTCCACATCGACCCGTCCGGAACCGTCTGGGTGGGATGCGGCGATGGCCTGTGCCGGCTCTCTCCCGAAGGGCCGCAGGTTCTCGACGCCGATGCCGGAGTTCCATCAGACCGGTGGGATGCCATCCTGACCGACCGCGAGGGGAATTTGTGGATACGCAGCGCTCGCCGGCTCATGGTGCGGCTGAACGGGGCACAGTCGTTCACGCCGCGCGATGAAGGACTCGCGCACGCCATGGGAACCGCTTCTCTACATCTGGACCGGGAAGGCCGGCTCTTCGCTCCGACTGAATCCGGGCTGAGTTACAGGACCGCGGACGGGTGGGAAACACTCAGCATCGAGCAAGGCCTTCCTACCAATCCAACATGCTGCATTCTTCAGGACCGCGAAGGCTCCATGTGGGTCGGGCTCGCTGGCGCCGGACTCGCCCGCTGGCTGGGCTATCAGGAATGGCAATCCTGGACACCATCCGAGGGTTTGGCCGGAAGCAACAGCCAGGCCTTTCATCGGGACCGCTCGGGCACGCTATGGATCGGCACAGAGGCCGGCTTGCAGAGACTCGGCGCCGATGGCAAGATCTCGAGGCTATGGACCGCGAAACAAGGTCTGGGCGGAACCAAGGTGCGCGCCATTGCTTCAAGCGCGGACGGCACGATCTGGGTGGGCAGCGCCCCCGGCGGCGTCTCGCGACTCGATCCCCGTAGCGGCGCCGTTCACAATTACCGTCTTGGTTCGACGGAGGAAGACAACTTCGTGACGGGAATCGTCACCGACCCGGAACAGCGCCTCTGGGTTACCACGCAAGGCACGCTGTTTCGAAGCACGCCTCTGGGCAGCCCCTTCGAGTTCGAGCGCCAGATTTTGCCGTTGAGCTCTTCTATGGAAACCTTCGGCCAGATGCTGATCGATTCCAAAGGGCGCTGGTGGTTTGCCGGCTCGGCGGGCCTGCTGCGCAAGGAGGGCGATCGATGGACGCGGTTTACCACCAGAGACGGCTTGCGCGGTGAATCGCTGGATACTCTCGCCGAAACCCCTGACGGCAGCATCTGGATCGGATACTCCGATGCCATTGGTATTTCCAGGCTGACGTTTGATCGTGGCAAACCAGGCGTGCAGCATTACTCCGAGCGAAACGGGCTGAAATCCGATGAAGTGGCGGCCCTCGCGACGGACAGGCGAGGTTGGCTGTGGGTAACGTCCAACGACGGCGTAGACGCGTTTGACGGCCAGAACTGGCATCACTACAGCCAGGCGCAGGGTCTGCTGTGGGACGATTGCGTCGGCAAGGCCCTGTTCGCCGACCCTGATGGCGGCGTGTGGATCGGCACTAGCCGGGGCATCTCCCGCTTCCATCTCCCCGCGGAGCAGACGCCCAAGGCCGCGCCGCCCGTGATTATCACGTTTGTCCAGTTCGGAGGCCGGGCCGTCCAACCATCGCCCGGATTGGGAATCCCGTACCGCGATCACGAGCTGGTGGTCGGCTTTGCCGGCTTGAGTTTTGTCGATGAACGGCGTGTCCGTTTCCGATACCGGCTTAAGGGTCTGGATGAAGGCTGGGTCGAAACCGACCAGCGGGAAGTGCGCTTCCCCAGCCTGCCGCCCGGACCCTACACCTTCGAGGTTTTAGCCCGCAGTTCGGAAGGCGTCTGGAGTCGCGAAGAAGCAACTTTTTCATTCCGGGTCCGGCCGCCGTGGTGGCATTCCTGGTGGGCCCTTTCGCTGCAACTGATGCTGGCTCTTCTGATGGTGGGCGCGATATGGCGCGGACGCGTCGCTCACTTGAAGAACGAGAAGCGGCGCCTCGAGGCCGCGGTGGAGCAGAGGACCCACGAGTTGCAGTTGGAGAAGGGCAATGTCCTCCGCCAGAAGGCGCGCGCCGAAGAGGCCAACCGGCTCAAAAGCGAGTTCATCGCCAACATGAGCCACGAAATCCGTACCCCCATGAACGGAATAATGGGAATGGCGGAACTCGCTCTGAGCGCTACCAGCGTGCCCGAGCGCCAGGAATATTTACGGGATCTCATGACCTCGGCCGAGCTGTTGCTGGCCGTCCTGAACGACATTCTCGATTTCTCCAAGATGGAAGCCGGCCGCATGGAGCTGGAGCAGATCCCATTCTCTATGCAACAGTGCCTGCACGATTCCTCCCGGACCTTCGCCGCCGCCGCGGCTCAAAAAGGCCTCGAGATCCGCCGCATGATGGCGCCCGAAATTCCTGGCATCCTGGTGGGCGACCCCATTCGCCTGCGGCAGGTTCTGTTGAACCTGATCGGCAACGCCATCAAGTTTACAGACAGCGGCTGGATAACAATCGGGGCTGAGATTCAGTCCGCCGACGAGGAATCCATGCTTCTGCATTTCACCGTGGCGGACAGTGGCGCCGGCATCCCCGAGGATAAGCAGCAAATCATTTTCGACGCTTTTCGTCAGGCGGATGGCTCGACCACGCGGAAGCATGGCGGCACCGGCCTGGGATTAGCCATCTGCTCGCGCCTGGTGCAACTTATGGACGGCAAGATCTGGGTCGAGAGCACTGCCGGCGAAGGCAGCACCTTCCATTTCACGGCGCGATTTGGCCGTGCTTCCGACCGCGACGCACCGGGCGTTGAGGTTCCCGCGCTCGCGTCCGGCGCTTGATTCCCGCTTTCTTCACACCCTCAGGAAAAGCTTGCGCCGGTACATCCAGTAGAGAATCGCCCAGTAAGTGAGCAGCACCGCCCCGCCGGCCATGAATGGCTCGACGCCCTTTCCGAAGATCTGGAACGGCCAATCGCCGAGATTAATGTGGAATGAGCTTCTAATAAAGCCGCCGAACAGGTGGGCGATCATGTACGCCGCGATGGAATTCATGCCAATGACCACCAGCGGGAAGGCCCATTTCTTGTAGCCCTTCACGTCCACGATCCAGCTGAACACCGCCAGGGTCAGGAAACAGATGCCGCCGCTGAACAGCGTCCAGCTCGGCGTCCAGATGCGCTTGACCACCGGGCAGATGCCGGTGAAGTGCAGCAGCGCGCCCGCCGCCAGGCCCGCGAAGCCAGCCAGCAGCAGCTTCTTCATCGGAATCTTCGGCGCGGCCTCCCGCAGCCAGCGGCCCGCGATCAATCCGAGTATCATCGTGCCGAGCGTCGGGATGAAGCTGAGAGTCAGGTATCCTCCGCTATTAAAGACGAACGGCGTGGGCCGCGGAAGCAGATTCAGAAACCATTGATCGAACGCCGTCCCCAGGTTGGCGTTCTTGTCCCAATGCGCCGCGAAACCCGAGAGGTGATGCCAGTCCGGCAGCACACCCACGGCCTGCCAGTTGAATCCGGCGCCCGGCAGCGGATACAGCGCCCACGCCAGCCAGTAGCCCGTCAGCAGCGTACCGAGCGTGATCCACTGCCAGCGCGGCTTTTGAAACCCCAGCAGAAAAAGAATCGGATAGCCGAACCCGATCTGCGAAAGCGTGTCTTCGAACGTGAAATTCGTCTGCGTGCTGTGCATGGACCGCAGGAACACGCCCAGCGCGACCAGCACCAGCGACCGCCACAGCGCGTGCCCGAACATCTTGCTGAACGTCCCGCCCTTCGCCAGGCGGCTGGCAATCGAGTAAGGTAGCGCGACGCCAACCAGAAATGAAAATCCCGGCTGAATCGTATCGTGCAGCGAGCAGCCCGCCCATGCCACGTGCTCCTGGTTCCACGCCAGAAAGCCCCAGAACCAGTTGCCGGGATAGGCCGCCGCGACACGCGCGAGCTGCACCACCTCGGCCATCATGAGCAGCATCACCCAGCCGCGGTAAGTGTCCACCGCGACATTACGGGCGACGGGTTGCGGTAAACGAATGGATTGCTGCGCGACGGGCGCAGTTTCAGCAATGGTTGCCAAGACCACCTCCGGCTGCAATTTAGCGTAGGCCCAAGCAGGGGCAGAATGCAAGTCGGGGCGGAGTGCTTGCTTTGATGGTCGCCCGTGGTTTCGGAGCGGCAGACCATCCGTCCAACCCTATTACAATAATTCCCGGTGTTCAAACGGCCTTCATAAGTAGATGGAGAACGTTACGCGGAAGCCGCCATTTTCTCGCGCACCGACGGTTCGGGCTCCGTGGCGAAAACCGAATACACGATGCCGGCGATCGCCGCGCCTACGATCGGCGCCACCCAGAACAGCCACAACTGTTCAAGCGCCCATCCGCCCACGAATACTGCCGGACCCGTGCTGCGCGCCGGATTTACGGACAGGTTCGTTACTGGAATCCCGATGAGATGAATGAGCGTCAACCCGAGGCCGATCGCAATCGGCGCGAATCCCTTAGGGGCTCGCGTGTCGGTGGCTCCCAGAATGATCATCAGGAACATAAATGTCAGCACTACCTCGGCCGTCAGGCATGCTGCCAGGCTGTAGCCGCCGGGAGAATGCGCGCCGTAGCCGTTGGAGGCAAATCCGCCTGCCAAGTCGAATCCTGCTTTGCCCATCGCGATGGTGTACAACACACCCGATCCGGCGAGGCCTCCCAACACCTGCGCGATGACGTACGCCGGCAGTTCCGACACAGGAAATCGCTTGCCCACAAGCAATCCCACCGACACGGCGGGATTCAAGTGGCATCCCGATATGTGGCCGATTGCGAACGCCATGGTCAGGACCGTGAGGCCGAACGCCAGAGCGACTCCCGCGAAGCCGATCCCGAGGCCGGGGAAAGCCGCGGCCAGTACCGCGCTCCCGCATCCGCCGAAGACAAGCCAAAAGGTTCCGATAAATTCCGCAAACGCTCTTTTCGATAGTGGCATACAGAAAAAGCCTCTCCTTTCGGTGTCAATTATACGCGCGCAGAATATCACGATCTAAGTAAGATGGCTACGGGCGCTACCATGACGAGGTTTCCGCCCTCGTGGGGTTCTTGGCCGCTATCGGTTCAGCAAACTGTTGGTCGAGAGCGGGGACCGCCGCGTGTAAGCAACTCGTTTGGGGCAGAGCCGGTCACAGTTCGAGAAGGGAATATACAGAATTCAGCGAAGTTTATCCGGTCGGGATGCGGATAGTTCCCGGGATGCACTCGGAAACAATCCACTCAAAGAACAGCAGCCCACCAGAAAGGACAGAGCCGGCCGCGATTGGATCTGACTTCCCTTACTGCAGCGGCAGATCCCCCTGCCCGTTGGCGCCGTTCTTGTCTCCGTCTGGCACGGCCTCGGGAATGACCGATGCTGCCGCCACGCGGTCGCCTTCCTCCATGCGAACCACGCGCACGCCCTGCGCCGAGCGGCCCGTCTCCCGGATCTCGCTCGATTCGATGCGGATGATTTTGCCGTCCTTGGTGACGATCATCAGATCCGAATCTTCCTTGACGGACAGGATGGCGACTACCATGCCAGTCTTGGTCGTCGTCTTCATGTTGATGACGCCCTTGCCGCCGCGGTGCGTGAGACGGTAATCCTGGAGCGGCGTTCGCTTGCCGTAGCCCAGTTCTGAGATCGAGAGAATGAGACCTTCCTTCTCCACCACTTCGGTCCCCACCAGGTAGTCGCCCTCCGCGAGATCCATGGCGCGCACGCCGCGCGCCGTCCGGCCCATGGGTCGGACCTCTTCTTCGTTGAAGCGGATGGCCTGCCCTTCGTGCGAGCCCAGAAAGATGAAGCTGCTTCCGTTGGTCAGGTTGGCGGCGATCAGTTGGTCGCCTTCATCCAGCGTCAGCGCCCGGATGCCGCGCGCCATCGGGTTATCGAATTCCGTCAGCTCGCACTTCTTGATCACGCCCTGCTTGGTGACCATCACGATGAACTGGCCCGGCTCGAATTTGGGCACCGCGAGGAACGCTTTCACCGTTTCCCCCGGCTGCAGGTTGATCAGGTTGGAGATGTGCTTTCCTTTGCCGATCGTCGCCGAGTCCGGAGTTTCATAGATCTTGAGCCAGAACACCTGGCCGCGGTCGGTGAAGATCAGCAGGTAGCTGTGGGTGGAAGCCACGAGGAAATATTCGACGAAATCCTCGGTGCGCGTGCCCATGCCGATGCGCCCCTTGCCGCCGCGTGACTGCCGCCGGTAGGTGTCCACCGCCGTGCGCTTGACGTATCCGCCATGTGTTACCGTGACGGCGACATCTTCCACCGGCACCAGGTCTTCGAGGTGGATTTCGCCCGTATCCTCGACGATTTCGGTGCGCCGCTCGTCGCCGAATTCCTTCTGGACGTCTTTCAGCTCCTTGATAATCAGGTTGCGCAGAATCGTTTCCGAACCCAGGATCTCCAGATATTCGTTGATGCGCCGCTGGATGTCGGCCAGCTCGTCGAGGATCTTCTGCCGCTCCATCCCGGTGAGCCGCTGCAACTGCAGCTCGATGATGGCCTGCGCCTGCTTCTCGGTGAATTGGAACCGTGCGATCAGCGAATCGCGCGCCTCGCGCGGGGCCTTGGAGGCGCGGATCAGCTTGATGACCTCGTCGATATTGTCGAGCGCTTTCTGAAAGCCGAGCAGGAGATGCTCCCGGTCGCGCGCCTTGCGCAATTCAAAATCGGTGCGGCGCCGCACCACGTCCAGGCGGTGATCGATAAAAAACTTGATCGAGTCGAGAAGACCCAGTTCCCGCGGCTGCCCGTTCACGATCGACAGCATGATCACGCCGAAGCCGATCTGAAGCTGCGTGTGTTTGTAGAGATTGTTGAGAATGACCTCGGCCTGCTCGCCACGCTTCAGCTCGAAGACGATGCGCAGCCCGTCGCGATCGCTCTCATCGCGGATGTCGGAAATACCTTCGATCTTCTTGTCGTTCAGCAGCGCGGCGGCATGCTCGATCAGGCGCGATTTGTTCACCTGATACGGAATTTCAGTGACGATGATGTGCTGCCGGTCCTTGCCCATCGTCTCGATGGCCGCGCGCGCCCGCAGTTTCAGTTGGCCGCGTCCCTTGGTGTAGGCGTCGATGATCCCCTGGCGGCCCAGGATAAAACCTCCGGTAGGAAAATCCGGTCCCGGCACCATCTCGATAATTTTCGCCAGCGGCGTCTTCGGATTTTGAATCAGCGCGATCGTGGCGTTGATGATCTCCGTCAGATTGTGCGGCGGAATGTTGGTCGCCATACCCACCGCGATGCCCGACGATCCGTTGATCAGCAGGTTGGGAACGCGGGTCGGCAGAACCTCGGGCTCCACCTCGCTCTCGTCATAGTTGGGCCGGAAATCGACCGTCTCTTTGTCGATGTCCTCGAGCATCGGCACAGCGATGCGCGAAAGCCGCGCCTCGGTGTACCGCGAAGCCGCCGGCGGGTCGCCGTCGATCGACCCGAAGTTCCCCTGGCCCTCGACCAGCGGGTAGCGCATGCTGAACGGCTGCGCCATCCGGACCAGCGAATCGTAAATGGGCGCGTCGCCGTGGGGGTGGTACTTTCCCATCACTTCGCCCGAGATCTTGGCGCACTTGCGCGTCGGCCGGTTGGGTGTGAGGCCCATCTCGTGCATTCCGAACAGGATACGGCGATGCACCGGCTTCAGGCCGTCGCGGATGTCGGGCAGGGCGCGGCCCACGATCACGCTCATGGCGTAATCGAGATACGACCGCCGCATTTCGTCTTCGATATTGATCGGGACGATGTCCCGGCCTCCTCCGCCCTCACCGCCTAGCGGTAATGGAGGCGTGGAAGGAGGCCCTTGAGGTGGGTTTCCCTGGTCTGCCAAGCGTGCTCCTTAAATAGGGATGTAAACCCCATTTTAACATGAACATACGCTTGAAACAGGCCGCATTGGGGTCAACTTGTCAAACTTTTCGGAGCGTACTGCGCAACCATCTCCAGCAAGCCTTTCGGGTGAATGGGCTTGGCGATATAATCGTCCATCCCGGCGGCCAGGCAGCGCTCCCGATCCCCCTGCATGGCGTGCGCCGTCATAGCGATGATGGGGATATGCAAGCCAGTGTTCAGTTCCCTATCACGGATAGCCTTGGTGGCTTCATAACCGTCCATTTCCGGCATTTGCACATCCATGAGGAGGAGATCGAATCTCTCGTTTAAGGTGAGATCGACGGCTTCCCGCCCGTTTTCTGCCACCGTCACGCGGTGCCCGGATTTCTCCAGCACTTTAACCGCGACTTTCTGGTTGACGGGATTATCTTCCGCCAGCAGGATATGGAGCCTGGGTGCGGACCGGGGTTGAGGCGCGGGAGGAGGTTTGGGCGGAGACGGCACAGGGATCTCCGTGGTCGCCTGCAGAATGGCTTGCAGCAACTCGTTTTGGAAGATTGGCTTGACCAGATAACGCGCAATCCCGGCGGCCCGGCATTTGGCTGTGTCCTCCAGGTAATGGGCGGAACTCAGCATCAGCACGACGGTTCCATCAAGCGTCGCTGTTTCGTGAATGCGGTGGGCCAGCTCGAAACCGTCCATCTGGGGCATGTGCGCGTCCAGCAGGATCAGGCGAAACGGCGGCCCAGACTGCCGCATGCGGTCGATGGCGGCGAGCGCCGCGGCTCCGCTATCCACTATCACCGTCCTCATCTGCCAGCGTTCGAGCAAGCGTTCGAGGATCTGGCGGTTGACCGCATTGTCGTCCACCACCAGGACAGACATGCCGCGCAGGGTAGCGGCGTCAACAGCATGCCGCACCGCTGCGGTCACGGGCGCCAGTTCGAGCTCGACGGAAAAGTGAAAGTTGCTGCCCGTGCCAGGCTCGCTTGCGACCGACAGGCGGCCGCCCATCAGCTCCACCAACTGCTGCGAGATGGCGAGGCCCAAGCCGGTGCCGCCATAACGCCGCGTGGCGGAGCCGTCCACCTGGGCGAACATTTCGAAAATGTAGCCCAACTTGTCCGCGGAAATGCCGATTCCCGTGTCCCGGACCGAAAAGTGAAGCCGGACCTGCCGTTCTTCAATGCGCTCGACCCCCACGCCCACGGCGATATCGCCGCGCTCGGTGAATTTGACGGCGTTGCCCAGCAGATTGAGGAGCACCTGGCGGAGGCGCGCGGCGTCGCCCACCAGATTGTCGGGGACATCCGGGCTCACGGCGCAAGTTAGCTCCAGTCCCTTCTGGTCAGCCCGCAGAGCCAGCGTCTTAACGGTGTCCTGCATCAACTGGCGCAGCGCGAATGGCGTGGGGAGAAGGGCCAGTTTGCCGGCTTCGATTTTTGAGAAATCGAGAATGTCATTGATCACCGTCAGGAGGGCGTCGGCGGAGGTCTTGACCACCGTCAGGCACTCTTTCTGTTCCGGCGTCAGACGGGTTTCAAGCGCCAGCTCGGTCATGCCGATGATGCCGTTCATTGGGGTGCGGATTTCGTGGCTCATATTGGCCAGGAACTCGCTCTTCATCCGCGCCAGGCTCTCGGCCTTTTCCTTGGCGGCGGATAATTCCGCGTTCGCGCCGGTGAGCTCCTGCGTGCGCAGCGCCACCTGCCTCTCCAGGTGCTCGCGAGACCCCTCCAGTTCCTTGTCCCGAACCTGAATCTGCGCCAGCATGTCATTGACGGCACGGATCAATACGCCGGTTTCATCACCACCGCGGGGAATGGCCCGAACCGAATAGTCCTTTCCAGCCGACACCTGCCGCGCCGTTTCCGCCAGCGCCAGTAGCGGACCGGTGATCCCGCGCTGCAATGTGGTGGTCGCCCCGAGCGCCACCAGAAACGAGATGGCGATCATCAGGACCATGATGCCGACATTCCGCTTCATCTGCTCGTCGCCTGCCGCCAAGGAGCACCGAATCACGATGGTCCCGATTGGTTCGCCCTTGAGGAGGATGGGACGTACCACCCGCAGAATGGACCCTTCGAAGTAATTCCCCGGAAACCGGAACTGCGCCGGGCTGGCGATGACGCCACGTTGCAAATATTTCGCAAACAGAGAGCTGTCTCTGGCGAACACCGCGGCCAGTACGATGCGCCGGTCGGCGCGCAGCGCGCCCAGCGTTTGCTCCGCCGCTTCCCTGTCCTGAAACGTAAGGGCGGCGGTGGTGTTGGAGCCAATCGCGTTGGCGATGGTCGAGATTTCGCCGACCGTCTGCGCGCGGAGATCGATGGTTTCAAAGATCAACAAGGCAGCCGAAGCCAGCACCAGGGTAATGCAGCCGGTCGCGACGATTAACAGGGCCAGCTTGCGACGGATGGGGAGATCCTGGAACCACCGTTTCATGGCTTGCCCCCCGGCGTATCAGGATCGCGTATCACTTCGGCCAGTTGCAGCAGTTTGGAGCTGATGCGGAACCCGTGACGCTTCGCGGCGTCCACATTGATGGCGAATCGGATCTTGTTGCCTTCTTTGATGAGCTCAATCATTCCGCCGCGGCGCGCGAAAGATTCGAAATCGGCGACCGTCAGGACCGGCGAACCGGCCAGGACCTCCAGCACGCCCCCTAGCTGCTTTTTCTCCGCCGAGCCGATGAAGGCAATCTGGCACCGCAACCCTTCCTGCGGCCGCCCGATCTGCCGTGCCACCAGCGATCGTCCGTTGATGGTTTTGCCCGCGAGGCTCTCGGTGAGCGCGCCATAGAGCGATTCGTTGCCCAGCACGCAGAAGATGATAAACGCGGCGCCGACAGCTTCTTGGGGCCACTCGACAAACTTCGCGAAGTTATACACAAACGCCGCCTCGACGCGGAACTCCAGAACCTGCGTTTGGGCTCTGCTGGATTCCGGTGTTCCGCACCACGCGAGAACCAGCGCCAGGGCGACTTTCCAAGCGCATCCGCTTCCGAGGCGAGTCCCACCCTCGCGGTGTATCAGCATCGCCATGTCGCCCCGCACGCCAAGTGGTGGTCCCACGGGGGTGCCGCGGCGCCGTCAGGCGCGGCCTCAAGGAAAACCGGGTTCACAGCCGGTTCCCGACCCGGGCTCGGAGGAAGCATCCACGAAAGAATCGACGTAACTGCGCGGATTCTTTAGCCTTGTGCGTTGGGTGCATGTTATCTGGTCCAGGTCGCTGGGACATAAACAGCGCTGCGGCTTGCCAACCGAGGCGCGGTTTCGTACCTTAGTCCCTGGCAAAGGGGGGTGATTGATGGCATTTTGTACCAAATGCGGCGCCCAAGTGCAGGGGCCTTTCTGTGGAAGTTGTGGCGCGCCTGCGCCGGGAAGCACCCCGGCTCCGGTTGCCGGTGTGCCGTCACCTGCGCCACCGCCTGCGCCAATGGCCGCGCCGCCAGCGGGGCCTGTGACCGTCCAGAAGACCAGTGCTCTGGTCTGGATTGTAGGGGGCTGCGGCGCATTAGTCGTGCTGGCCGCCATTGCCGGCGGCCTGACCATGTATTACCTGGCGCACAAGGCAAAGCAGTTCGCCCATGGCGTGGAGCGCAATCCCGCACTCGCCGCTGCCAAAATGATGGCCGCCATCAATCCGGATGTGGAAGTGGTTTCCACAGACGAAGATAAAGGCACCATCACGGTACGTGACAAAAAGACCGGCAAGCTCCTCACCATGAATCTTCAGGACGCCCAGAAAGGCAAGTTCGTCTTCGAGCAGGATGGCCAAAAGGTCGAGGTGCAGGCTCACGGCGAAGGGGATAAGGGATCGCTCGAGTTGAAATCAAGTGAGGGCTCGATGAAGCTCGGCACGGACGGAAAAATGCCCGGCTGGCTGCCGGCATATCCAGGCACCACGCCGAAGGGCCTGTTCTCGACGCAAACCCCCAAGGGCTCGAGCGGCAGCTTTGGTTTCACCACAAATGACTCGATCGAGCAGGTGACCCGCTATTACGAGGACGCTCTCAAGAAGGCGGGCTTGACGGTGAAAAACCAAACCATTCAGTCGGATGGCAAGACCAGCATGGGCATTGTGACGGCGGAAGAGGCGGGCAATAAGCGAAGCGTGATGGTAAACGCCACGCCCTCTGAAGGCGCCACCAGCGTGGCGATCACCTTCTCGGCGCAGCCCTAGCGGGGCTTACTCGACCCACGAAGCAACCGCACCGGCGCATCACCGTTAGCGCGCTTCCGCGAGTTTCATCTGCTTTTTCGCTGCTTCGGAGATTTTTGTACCCGTAACGTCGAGCCAGGTAAGACGCACCATCCGGTTGAGATACGGGACGGCGGAATCGTCGATGCGCTCCGCCTTCCAGAGAACCAGTCTGCGCAGCTTCGGCAGCGCCGCCAGCGATTCGATGCCGCGCGAGGAAACCAGCGTGCCGCTCAAGTCGAGCGATTCGAGCGATTCGAGATGAGCCAGCTTGGCGGCCCCCAGATCGGTGATACGGGTTCCGGCGAGGTTCAATTCGCGGAGACGGGTGAGGCTGGCGATGGCGTCGAGGCCTTCGTCGGTGACTGACGCAGACCAGAGACCGGAGTCGGTGCGCTGCCGGCCATGCAGATCGAGCCGCTCGAGATCGGGCAGCAGCTTGAGAAAAGCGAGGCCCGCATCGGTGATCTTGTTGCCGCCAATCGTCACTTCGCGCAGATTGGTGAGGCTGGATAGGCGATCCAGACCGGTGCTGGTGATCTGGGTGAAGCTCACGTCGAGCGATGTGAGGGACGGAATCGCCGCCAGGTGCTCGAGCGTAGTATCGGTGATCTTGGTACCGCGCAGGTCGATCCGCGCCAGCTTCTTCCAGCCCTTGAGATGCGCTACGCCTTCGTCGGTGATGTGCTCGGCATAGGCGAGATCGAGATCGGTGACGCCCGCGTGCGGCGCCAGATGCTCCATGCCGAGATCGGTGATGTGGGTGAGGGATAGGTTGAGACGCGCAAGGTGTTGGAGATCCGCCAGGCGGGCGAGATCGCCGTCGGTGATCCAGGCAGCGCGCAGGTTGACGCCCGTGATGTGGCCGGCGGCGTCATGTTCGAGCGTACCGCCTTGCCCGGCAATCCAGGCAGCTATTCCAGGCTCGCGCGACTCAGCGGCGTGGCAGATGGCGGCGATGAAAAGTAAAGTCGCGGCGCGCATCTAGCTGCCCCTCCGGTTGGGAAGGCTCGAATCGCGGTCCCACACGATCTTGCATTGCGGCAGGGCGGCGGTGAGGGCCTGGTAAGCGGATTCGGTGACGAGCGTGTGATACAGGTTGAGGAAACGCAGCGAAGCCATGGACTGCAGGCCGCGCGCACCGGCGTCGGTCACCCCGGCGCTATCGAGCCGGAGCTCGGTGAGCGGCAGCGACTTGAGATACGCGATGCCTTTGTCGGTGACGGCGGTGTAGTCCAGGTTCAGCCGCTGGAGGTGCGTGAGTCCGGCAAGCGATTCGAGAGCCGCATCATTGACGCGTGTGTGGATGACATCGAGCTCCGCAAGGTTGGATAGCGCGGCGATATTCTTGAAGCCCTTCTCGGTGAAGCGATTGTAATTAAGGGCCAGGCGCGTGAGGCCGGTTAGGTGCGCGACGTGCGCGAGGCCGGGGTCGCCGACATCGGCGCCGGTGAGATCGAGACGTTCTAGTTTCGTGAGGCGCGCCAATAGCGCGAGGCCGTCGTCGCTGACGTCAGTGTAGCCCACCGACAGGCCGCGGAGGTTTTCGAGGTCGACCACGTGGGCCAGGGTCTTGTCATTGAGGGCGGTTCCAGTGAGGTCGAGTTCCTCGAGTGAATGCGAGGGCTGCAGTTGGTCGAGGCCCGGACCCTTGACCAGCGTGTAGGCGAGGCTGAGGCGGCGCAGATTGCCAAGCGCGGCGAGCTGGGCCAGGCCGGCGTCGGAGACGGTAGTGTTGTTGAGGCTCAGATCGGTGAGGCGCACGAGCCGCGAGAGATGTTCCAGGCCGACGTCGCCGGTCTCGGTCGCGTTCAAGTTCAGTCTCTCGAGATCGGACAGGTCCGCGATTTTTCCGAGCAGAGTGTCGGTGACCGGAGTGGATGCGAGCGAGATTTCGACGATACGGCCTTCGCGTTCGACGACCTTCCCGCCCATGGCGCGCACCCAGTCAGCCGTATTTTGTCCGGCCGCGATCGCAGCGCGCGGCGGCGCAATGGAGGGCTGGCCGACGAACTCGACGCGGCACGCGGGGCGGGCGGCGCTGAAACTCTGGACCCCGGCGGCGGTCGCGCGCGTGTAGCGGACATCCAGCCAGGCCAGATGGGGCAGGGCTTTCAGGCGGTCGAGCGCGGCGTTGGTGATCCCGCTGCGATAGAGGTTCAGCTCTTCGAGCTGCGTCATACCCGCGAGCGACTCGACACCCGCGTCGGTTACCTCCGACCCGAGCAGGTTCAGCTTCCGCAGCCCGGTTAGCCCTTCTAGGTGGGCGAGGCCGGCATCGGTGATGGAAACGCCGTATAGATCCAGCTCGGTGAGGCTTTCCAGATCGCCCAGGATGCGCAGCCCTTTGTCGGTGACGAGCGTGTTCCGCAGGTACAGTTTCGAAAGCGCCGTCATGCCCTGGAGCGATGCGATGCCATCGTCAGTGAATGGCGTCTCGCTGGCGTCGAGGAACCGCAAGTGGACGAACGGGGAGAGCGTCGTGCCCTTGATTTTGGTTTGCGCCAGGCGCAGTTCCTGGAGCGCGGTCAAGGGCGCAAGGTGCGCCACGCCCTTGTCCTGAATGTTGATGTTCGACAGAAAATGCAGGCTCACGTGCAGTTTCTCGAGATGCGTCAGGCGGCTCAAATGGGCCAGCTCGTCGTTAGCATCTAGCTTGCTGCCGGCGTGCGGGTCCCACATAGGGCCGGGAAGAAACAACTCGCGGAGGTGCGTGAGGTCCTGGAGTTCGACAAGCTCTTTTGGCTCGACGAGCGTGCCGACCAGATTGATGCCCTGGATATAGAAATCGTCGGCCGGGAGATCGGGCAGACCGGCAATCGGTTGCGTCTGGCCTTCGAGCGTCACCGTGCCGCCGAGCCGCAGGACCCACTCGGTGGCCGCGCGGTCCGCGGTCTGCGCCGACGCGATGCCGAGCGCGAGAAGAAGCGTGACTAGGATCGTGCGCAACATTATTGCCGTTTATTTATTATGTTATGATCTCAGCGATGCCGAGCGGCTACATCCCCATTTTCATCTTTCTGGCGGTTGCCATCGTGTTCCCGGTGGTCACGATCATGGCTGCCAAGCTGATTCGGCCCTCGGCGCCGTTTCTCGCCAAGCTCGAAGCCTACGAGTGCGGCATCAAAGCGGCGTCTGACTCGCGCGGCCGCTACACCGTGCGCTTTTACATTATCGCCATCCTGTTCGTGATCTTCGACGTGGAGACCATCTTCCTGTTCCCATGGGCGGTGAAATACCATACCCTCGGCTGGTTCGGCGTGGTGGAGGTAGCCGTCTTCCTGGTGATCCTGGTTGTGGGATATATCTGGGCGTGGAAGAAGGGCGCGCTGGAGTGGGTGTGAAAAGCAGGTGCCAGCGAACCTATTCCACGATCGCGCGCACCGAAAGCTGAAAACCGGGCAGTAGCTCGGGGGCTTCCAAGCTATCCTCGACGCCGAGAGTCCGGATGGTCTTATCCGGCGTGTGAATCTCGATCTGGCGGGATCGCGGATAAACCACCCACACTACCGAGGTTCCGGCATCCAGATACTGCTTGATCTTCTCGCGAAGGTCGGAAGCGTCGTCTCCGGGTGAGACGATTTCCACCGCGAGGTCAGGGCCTCCCTCGAAGTATTCGTCGGGATTCTGGAGGCGGGATTTACGGACGTACGAAATGTCGGGGCCGCGTACGGTATGCGGTGTGAGGCGATAGCCGGACGTAGGAAACACTTGGCCGGCGCCTCGCGATCTCACAAATTCCAGCAGCGCCGCAGCCAGTCTGGCCTGGCAGTCTCCGTGACGAGGCTTCGGGAGCATCGTAGTGATCAGTTCCCCTTCGTTCAGCTCGTGTTTCATGCCGTCGTCGGGCAGGGCCGCAAATTCCTCGATCGACAAGAGGGTCTTGGGCGTCATCGGGCCACTCTACTCATAGCGTAGCGCGTCGGTGGGGTTCAAATTCGAGGCGCGGCTGGCCGGCAGCATGCCGAAGATCAGGCCCACGGCGCAGGAGACGCTGAAGGCAATTCCAATCGAAAGCTTGGAAACGGGGATTCTCAGGTCTTCCACGAAGAGCTGCACGCTGAGGGGAATCGAAACGCCTACCAGAATGCCGAGCACGCCGCCGGCCAGGCTGATCATGATGGCCTCCGTTAAAAACTGCAGCAGGATCTCGCTGCGCGCCGCGCCTACTGCCATGCGAATGCCGATTTCGCGCGTGCGCTCGGTCACGGTGACCAGCATGATGTTCATGATGCCGATGCCCGAGATAATCAGGGCGATGGCCGAGACCAGCACCAGTACCAGACTGAGAATGGTCGAGATTTTCTTGGCGGCATTGAGGATTTCGGCCAGGTTTTGCACCCGGTATTTGGCGCCGGGACGGTGGCGGCTCTCGAGAATCTGCTTGATCTGCTGGGTGACCGCCTCGACGTCGTTGGCCGATTTGACTTGCACATCGAGGGGATCGATGCGCTCGACGGGCGTGAAGTAGCGCAGCACGGTAACCGGGATCAGGATCGTTTCCGCACCCAGTTCAGACTGCCCAAAGCTCTCTACCTTCTCTTTGAACGTGCCGATCACCGTGAACTGAAGGCCGTGTATCTTGATGACGCTGCCCAAACCGGCGGACAAGCTTCCGTAGAGGCGCTCGGCGAGCTTTTTGGTAAGCAGGCACACCTTCTGGCGAAGGGCCACGTCGCTCGCGTCGAGAAACCGCCCGGACAACACGATCATATTGCGCACCGGCTTGTAATACTCGTCGGTTCCGATCACCTGCACATCCTGGTCCTTGCCATCCAGGCGCATGCGGTCGAAGGTGTTCATGATGGCGGAGGCTGCCACGATGCGCCCCGCCAGTTGCTCGCGGACGGCGTCTACGTCGGCCAGCTTGACGAAGTCGGCGTCAACTTGCGCGTTGGCCTGCTGGGTGCCGATCTCCGCCTGCGCGTAAACCAGGTTGGAGCCTACGCCTTCGATCTGCTCCAGAATGTACTCGCGGCTGGTAAGAGAGATGGTGACGACCAGAATCACCGACGCCGTACCGATGACCATGCCGAGGCCGGTGAGCATGGACCGGATGGGATTGGCTTGCAGGGCCTGCGCGCTGAAGCTCAGCGCCTCACCGAGATTCATTCCGGTTAACCGCCCGAAACCTGGTGCAGCAGTTTGCGCGCGTCCGCGCGGGAAGGATCGTCGGGCGTCAGCGCCGACGCCAGATATTTTTCCAGCAACATCCGCGCCTCCTCGATATTGCGGCCGGACTTGATATACGTGGCGGCGCGTGCGTACATAACCTTGGGCGTGTCGGGTGACAGCTTGTCGGCGGCCACGAAGGTCTCGTCGCTTTCCTTGAAGCGGCCCTGTTTGGCCAGAAACTTGGCGAGATCGATCACGCGGCCCACCTGGCGCGGGGCCAGCTCCATGGCGCGGCGCAGATGCTGTTCCGCGGTATTGAACTCCTTGCGCTTTTCGGCGATGCGGGCGTGCGCGTAGCTGCCTTCGGCGGCGTCCCTCTCGGCAATGCGGTCGGCCATCTTGTCGGCTTTATCCAGGCCGCCGCCGATGAAGCCAGGGGCCTCCACGTAGAACTCAAACAGATCGTTCACCGCTTCGGAGTTCCCAGGATCCAGCTCGATGGCCTTCTCAAAGCTCTGCCGGGCCTTGGACGCATGACCCATTGCCGTGAACATGCTCCCCGTCTCGGCCCACCGGCCGTACGCACGTCCCAGCCAGTGGTAATAAGCGGAGTGATTCGGCTCGGCGGCAACGGCCTTCTGAAAGAATTCAGTGGCGCGTTTGGCGTCATCCAGCATGAAGTAATTCTGGCCGATGAGCGCCAGTTCCGCTGGGCTTTTGTGCTGGGGTGGCAGCAGTAACTTGAGCGAGGCCTGATATTCGGTGTGGTTATACAGGCGGAGCGCGTGATCATACTTCGAGCTCCCTGCGACCAGGGACGCACAAACGAAAGCTAGAACGGCGAACTGGCGCATTTCTCTAATGTCTCGTGTGTGCTTATTTTACCCTAAGCTGGTAGATGATGAGGGGCGGCACTCGGTTCCAGGGACGATCGGCCGGCATCTGAGAACGCGTAGAATGATTCGGCTCAAATCGGGTGCTGAAATGGGTCCGGCAATTCTACACAGAACTAATTCATAGACAACAATGGGCGAAGTTTGGTGGTTGACGTAAACTGTCGGATGTGTAATTATTCATTAGAGTGAATAAAAATTCACTGACGGAGGTTCTTGCTTCGTGGCTACCATTTTAGCCGTCCAGCCTATCTCGAAAGTATCGGCGCAGGATCTGGTGCGCGATCTGGATCTCACTGATGATGAGGTGCAGTATCTGCTGGGTCTGGCGGCGCGGGTGAAACGCACGCCGGGCAAATTTGCGCGGGCGCTCGGCGGGAAATATATTAGCCTGCTGTTCGAGAAGCCGTCGCTGCGCACGCGCCTGACTTTCGAGCTGGCGATCAAGCAACTGGGCGGCGACGCCGTGATGTTTGACGGGCCGGTGGGAGCGCGGGAGCCGCTGAAGGACGTGGCGCGGAACCTGGAGCGGTGGGTGCAGGGAATTGTCGCGCGCACGTTTTTGCAATCGACCGTGGAGGAGCTGGCGCACTGGTCGTCGGCGCCGGTGATCAACGCGCTGACCGATCTCTATCATCCCTGCCAGGCGCTGGCGGATGTATTTACCTTGCAGGAGCGATTCGGCGGGCTGCGCGGATTGAAGCTCGCGTTCGTGGGCGATGGCAACAACGTGGCGCACTCGTTGATGTTGACGGCGGTGCGGCTGGGCATGGATTTCGCCATCGCCACGCCCACGGGATATGAGCCCAATGCGGAGATCGTTTCGCAGGCCGAGGGGCTCGCGGCAATCTCGGGCGCGCGGCTTAAAGTGACGAGCGACCCCGCAGAGGCCGCCGACAATGCGCACGCGGTGTATACCGATGTCTGGACTAGCATGGGGCAGGAAAAGGAATCGGCGAAGCGGCGCAAGCAGTTTGCGGCGCACCAGGTGAATCAGGACCTGATGGCGCTGGCTCGGTCGAATGCAGTATTCATGCACTGCCTGCCGGCGAAGCGCGGCGAGGAAGTCACGGATGATGTGATGGAATCCACCCGCTCAATCGTGTTCGACCAGGCGGAGAACCGGCTGCACGCGCAGAAGGCGCTGCTGTTGATGATGTTGGGATGAGAAAAGCAGGTGTTAGGTGCTAGGTTTTAGGTGTTAGTGAAGAGCTACCGCGATCTTCTGGTCTGGCAGAAAGCTGTGGATCTGGTCACGTGCTGTTACGCGTTGACGAAACAATTTCCTAAAAGCGAGACGCCGGTCCGGGGAAGTGAGCCGGATGCTCGCCGGGCTGACCAAGAAACTATGGCAACGAACGCCGCCAAACTAACACCTTGCACCTAACACCTAACACCTAAGAAACTGACACCTGAAACTATGACCAAGCCCAAGAAGATAGCCCTCGCCTATTCAGGCGGACTTGATACTTCCATCATCATTCCCTGGCTGAAGGAGAACTATCACTGCGATGTGGTCGCGGTGTGCGGGGACATCGGGCAGGGCGGTGAAGAGCTGGCGGGGCTGGAGGAGAAGGCGCGGAAGACGGGCGCTTCGGAAGTGTACGTCGAGGATCTGCGGGAGGAGTTTGTCACAGAGTACCTGTGGCGCCTGGTGCGCGCGGGCGGGATCTACGAGGACAAGTATCTGCTCGGGACGTCGGTGGCGCGGCCGCTGCTGGCGAAGAAGCAGGTGGAGGTCGCGCTGCGCACGGGCTGCGATGCCCTGGCGCACGGATGCACGGGGAAGGGGAACGACCAGGTCCGGTTCGAGTTGACGTACAAGGCGCTGGCGCCGCACCTTACGGTGATTGCGCCGTGGCGCGAATGGACCATCGCCTCGCGCGAAGACGCGCTCGAATATGCGGCTCAGCACAACGTGCCGGTGTCGCAATCAACGAAAAAGATCTACAGCCGCGACCGGAACATCTGGCACATCTCGCACGAGGGCGGCGCGCTCGAAGACCCGGCCAATGCGGCTCCGGACGAGATCTGGATGCTGACCGCGAGTCCCAAGGACGCGCCGGACAAGCCCGCGGAAGTGACCATCGGGTTCGAGAAAGGCGCGCCGGTTTCGCTCGACGGACAGCAGATGACGAGCGGAGTGGCGTTGCTCGAAAAGCTCAACAAGCTGGGCGGGCAACACGGGATCGGGCGGATCGATCTGGTAGAGAACCGGTTCGTGGGCATGAAATCGCGCGGCTGTTATGAGACGCCGGGCGGCACACTGATCCTGGCGGCGCACCGCGAGCTGGAAGCGTTGACGCTCGATAAAAACACGTTGCATTACAAGCAGCGGCTGGCGCTCGATTACGCCGAGATGGTTTACAACGGGCTGTGGTTCACGCCGTTGCGCGAGGCGCTGGACGCATTCTTCGAGTCGGTCTCGGCAACGACGACCGGCGAAGTGAAGCTACGGCTCTATAAGGGCAATATCGAGCCGGTGAGCCGGAAGTCGCCGTATTCGCTCTACTCGCTCGACATTGCCAGCTTTACGATGGGGGCGAGCTACGATCAGAAGGACGCGCGTGGATTCATCAACCTGATCGGTCTGCCGATTCAAGTGCGGGCGTTGCTCGAAGCCAAGAAGGCGGACAAGAAAGCGGGCAAGCCCGCGGCGCACGCATGAAACTCTGGGGAGGGCGCTTCGAGGCCGGCCCTTCGGAGGTTTTCGAGCGCTTCTCCAGTTCGCTCCATTTCGATAAGCGGCTGATTGAGGCCGATATTCAGGGCTCGCAGGCGTTCGCGCGCGCGCTCGAGCGTGTAAGCATCCTGACGGCCGACGAGCGGCGCATCATCGTCGAAGCGCTCGAGCAGATTTTGGCGGAGTCGCGCGAGCCGGGTTTTTTCGACGACGCCACCGACGAAGACATTCACACGCTCGTCATCCGCAAGCTGAAAGAGCGCGCCGGCGCGGTGGCGGACAAGATCCACACGGGACGCAGCCGCAATGAGCAGGTGTCGCTCGACATGCGGCTGTGGCTCCGCGCGGAATGCGACCGTGTGCGCGGGCTGATTGCGGAGCTGGCTGAATCACTGTTGAATCTGGCGGAGCGTCATCGCGACGCGGTGATTCCGGGCTACACGCACCTGCGGCGGGCGCAGGCGGTGCTGTGGCCGCACTACCTGCTGGCGTATTTCGAAATGCTGGCGCGGGATGCGGAGCGTTTCGCCGAAACGCGGCGGCGGGTGAACGTGCTGCCGCTGGGATCGGGCGCGTTGGCGGGCAGCGGGTTTCCGTTTGATCGCGAGGCGATGGCGCGCGATCTTGGCTTCGCGGCGGTTTCGCGCAACAGCATGGACGTTTCGGCGGACCGGGACTTCGCGCTGGATTTTCTCTATGCGGCGGCGGCCACCATGCTTCACTTGAGCCGGCTGGCGGAGGACTGGATCCTCTATTCGACCGAGGAATTCGGCTGGCTGGAATTGGGTGACGGGGTCACGAGCGGCTCGAGCCTGATGCCGCAGAAGAAGAATCCCGATTCGCTCGAGCTGATTCGCGGCAAGTGCGGGCGGGTGGTCGGCTGTCTGAACGCGCTGCTGGTGACCATGAAAGGGCTGCCGCTCACGTACAATCGCGATATGCAGGAGGACAAGGAGCCGCTGTTCGAAGCCGCCGATCAATTAACCGGTTCACTCGAAATGGCGCGGGTGGTGGCGGACTCGGTCAAGTTGCATACCGACCGGCCTCGGCAGGCTGCCGCCGAGAGCTGGGTGGTGGCGACGGACCTGGCCGAGGCGCTATCGCGCGCGGGCGTGCCGTTTCACCAAGCGCATCAGATTGTGGGCAAGCTGGTGCTCGAAAGCATCCGGCTGGGCAAGAAACCGTCGGATTGGACCGCGACGGACCTAGCGGCGTTCGCGCCCGAGTTTGGTGACGCGATGGTCAGGCTACTCGATCCGGCAGAGGGCATGAAATCCCGCGAGATTCCCGGAGGCACGGGGCCGATGGCGGTTTCCAAGGCGCTGGTAGAAGCGCGCGCGCGCCTGGCGCAGATGCTCGTATGAGCAAGAGCTTCCGCCAGGGGCAGATCGTCAAGCTGATTCGGTCGAAATCCATTTCCACGCAAGACGACCTGGCGCAGGAGCTGAAAAAGCTCGGCATCAGTGCCACGCAGGTGACGCTGTCGCGCGACATCCACGAGTTGGGACTGGCGAAAACGCCCGAGGGCTACCGGCAGATCGCGCGGTCGGAAGCGGGGCCGACGCTCGCCACTCTGGCGGCGGAATTTCTCCTGGACGTGCGCCTCGCCCAGCATCTTATCGTTTTGAAAACGTCGCCGGGACACGCGAATTCGGTGGCGGTAGCGCTCGATGACGAGGAATGGCCGGAAGTTGTCGGTACGCTGGCAGGCGACGACACCATTCTCGTGATCACGCCGGACAACGCTACGGCGGAAGCGCTCCGCGCGAAGTTTCTGGCGATGTTGCAGCGCGCCCCATAAGGCAACTACAGGACCCGGCGCATGATGGGGCGCGTGGGCGACCGGCGCTGAACTTCTTCAAATCCCGATTTGCGAAATGCGGACGCGAGACCGGTCCACACGAAGACGTCGGCGCTGCGAGCACCGGGTTTGGGGTCAACCGGATAGCCTTCAATGATGCGCGCTCCGTGTTTGCGAGCGTACGCAGCGGCGGCGTCCAGCAGTTTCGTAGTCAGCCCGCGCCGGCGAAAAGGCTTGGCCACCAAGAAGCACACCACGGACCAAACGGGCCGATCGTCCACGCGTTTCAGGATCCGCGAATTTTCCAGAACACAATATGCCTCCCGCGGCGCGAGGGCGCACCACGCCACGGGCCGGCCGTCCGCATACGCGATCAAGCCCGGAGGCGGACCCGATTGGACGATCCGCTTCATCGCTCTCTTGTTGGCGGGCCCTTTCTGCTTCTGAAAATCCGCGCACTTGAGCCGCGGCCACATGCACCAGCATCCGCCGCAGGCGCCGCGCTCGCCGAATAGCGTCTCCAGATCTTTCCAGCGGCTCGGCGTGAGCGGGCGGATGTCGAGATCCATGCGTCATGATACCGCCGGGTGACATGAGAAACTTGCCTCCGCGTTGCAGGCCGCGCTAGGCTTGCCAGACATGCCTCGAGCCGAGCTGCCCCGCAAGCTGGGAGTGATTGATGCCACCGCTATCGTGATCGGCACGGTGATTGGCTCGGCGATTTTTCTGGTACCGAATGCGGTGGCGCGCAGCCTGCCTTCAGTCCCGTTGATCCTGATGGTGTGGAGCCTGACGGGCGTGCTGTCATTCTTCGGCGCGCTGGCTTATGCCGAACTGGGCGCCATGATACCCGATACGGGCGGGCAGTATGTCTATCTGCGGGAAGCGTACGGGCCGCTCGTGGGATTTCTCAGCGGGTGGGCGAGTTTTCTCGTGATGCAATCGGGCGGCATCGCGGCGCTGGCGGCCGGGTTTTCGATTTACCTGTCCTACTTTGTTCGGCTCAGCCCGATGGCGGCGAAACTGGCGAGCGTGCTGCTCATTGCGGCGCTCACGGCGGTGAATTATCGCGGCGTGCGGCTGGGCGCGGGAGTGCAGCGCGTGTTTACTTTCCTGAAGCTGGCCGGCTTGACGATCATCGTGCTGAGCGCGTTCCTGAGTCCGCGGCATGCGGAAGTGGCGGCGTCGCCAACGGCTGCCGGTTTCTCCTGGAGCAGCTTTGGCGTGGCCATGGTCGCCTGCCTGTGGGCTTACGAGGGTTGGAACTGCATCAGCTTCGCGGCCGGCGAAGTGAAACGGCCCGAGCGCAATCTGTTGCTCGCGCTCGGATTGGGGACGGCGGCTCTCATCGCGATCTACCTTTCGGCGAACATCGCTTACATGCGCGTGCTGCCGGTGCCCGCGATTGCGGCGACGGACCGCGTGGCGGCGACTGTGGCGGAAACGACCATGGGGCCGATCGGCGGAAAGCTCGTTTCGCTCACGATTCTGCTCTCGATCATCGGCGCCTCGAACGGGGCCATCCTCACCTTTGCCCGGATCTATTTTGCGCAGGCGCGCGACGGGCTGTTCTTCCAGGCCGTGGGCCGCGTACATCCGCGATTCGAGACGCCGCACGTGGCAATTGTGGTGCAGGGCGTCTGGGCGGCGGTACTGGCGGTCAGCGGGTCGTACGAGATCCTTTTTTCGTATGTGATTTTCGCCGCGTGGATTTTTTACGGGATGACGGTCCTGGGCGTGGTGGTGCTCCGCCGGAAAGCGCCGGACCTGCCGCGGCCTTACAAGATGTGGGGATATCCCGTGACGCCGCTGGCGTTTGCCGCAGTCAGTTTCTGGTTTGTGGCCAATACCGTGGTGACGAAGCCGATGTCGTCGCTAATCGGCTTCGGTATCGTTGCGGCAGGGGTTCCCGTGTACTACATTTGGCGGCAGGTAACGTCTCACAGTTAAGACATGTTTCGATTGAAATTCCTCCTTGTTGCGTTAGCGGCTGCCGTTGCAGCGCCGCGTTCCACACCGGTTCCGAAGACACGCACCGGCAGTGTGAGCGAAACAATACACGGGGTCACGATCCGCGATCCGTACCGGTGGCTGGAAGACCAGCAGCGTCCGGAAACGCGTGCGTGGATTGACGCGCAGAATGCCTACTCGCAGTCGGTGCTGAGTGCGCTGCCCGGGCGTGCCGCGATCCAGAAACGGCTGGAGCAGTTATTGAAGACGGACCGTTTCGGCCTGCCCACTGTCCGCAAAGGCCGCTACTTTTTCCTGCGCCGCCTGGCGGATCAGAACCAGTTCACAATTTGTCTCCGCAGCGGCGTGAGCGGCGCGGACGAAGTCCTGATCGATCCCAACAAATCCGGCGGCGACCAGAATACATCCGTAAATATCCTGGATGTCTCGGACGACGGCAAATGGCTGCTGTACGGAACGCGGCAGGGCGGGGAAGACGAAGTCGCCGTCACTGTCCTCGAGGTGGACAGTCGCAAAGAAGTGGACCATCTGCCGCGCGCCCGCTACGACGAAGTGCGCATCACGCCGGACCGGCGCGATCTGTACTACTCCAAGCGGCTGGCCGACGGATACCGCATCTACCATCACGCGATCGGCCGAGCGATCGGATCCGATGAGGAGATTTTCGGAAAGGGCACGGGCCCGACGGAGAATGTGGACTGCGATCTTTCGCGCGACGGCCGCTATCTGGGCCTCTACATCAGCCACGGCTGGGGCAAGAAGACCGAAGTCTACGTGCGCGACCTTAAGAACAACGGCCCCATCGTGCCGATAGTGACCGACGTGGATGCGGAGTTTCAGCCGGCGTTCGCCGGGGGGCGCCTGTACCTCAAAACCAACTGGAACGCGCCGAACGGGCGGATCTTCGGGGTGGATCTGGCGAACCCCGCGCGCGCGAACTGGCGGGAGGTGGTGCCCGAAGGGAACTCCGCGATCGATAACTTTTCGGTGGCGGGCGGGAAGCTAGCTGTGAATTATCTCGAGAATGTGAATTCGCGAGTGAAGATTTTCAGCGCGGATGGGAAGCACGTGCGCGATATCTATTTCCCCACGCTAGGGACCGTAACTGAGCTCGATGGGGAATGGGACAGCGACGAGGCGTTCTACACGTTTACTTCTTTCGCGCAGCCGCCCACGAGCTACCGTTACGAGATCTCGAGCGGTAAAGCCGAGATCTGGGCGCGCAATAAAGCGCCGGTGGACCCAGCACAGTTCGAAGTGAAGCAGGTCTGGTACCAGTCAAAGGACAAGACACGCATCCCCATGTTCGTGATGTACAAAAAAGGCTTGAAGCTCGATGGCGCGCGGCCCACGCTGCTGTACGGCTACGGGGGATTCCTGGTGAATGAGACGCCGACGTTCCGCCCGGATGCGGTCCTGTTCGCCGAGCACGGCGGCGTGTTCGCACTGGCCAATTTACGCGGCGGCGGCGAGTTTGGCGAGAAGTGGCACCAGGCAGGAATGCTCCAGAACAAGCAGAACGTATTCGACGATTTCATCGCCGCGGCGGAATGGCTCATCGAGAACGCCTATACCAAGCCCGCACATCTGGCGATCGAGGGCGGATCCAATGGCGGATTGCTCGTCGGGGCTGCCATGACCCAGCGGCCCGATCTGTTCCAGGCGGTGGCATGCGAATTTCCGCTGCTGGACATGGTGCGCTACCAGAAGTTTCTGCTCGGAAAGCTCTGGGTTCCCGAGTACGGCTCGTCGGACGATGCGAAGCAGTTCCAGGTGCTCTACAAGTATTCGCCCTATCATCACGTGACGAAGGGCGTGAAGTATCCGGCGGTGCTGTTCCTCACCGGCGATTCGGATACGCGTGTAGCGCCGCTGCACGCGCGCAAGATGACGGCGCTGATGCAGGCGTCGACCGGATCGGACCGCCCGGTGCTGCTGCGCTATGACACCAAGGCGGGCCACTCAGCCGGCCTTCCTGTGACCAAGCAGGTGGAAGAATTTACCGACATTTTCAGCTTTCTGCTCGCCGAGGTGGGAGCAGGCTAGCTGGCAGGTTGCGTTAGGCCAGGTCGCGATACGAAACGACCGTCTCGATCGCCGCGTGTGCCTTGCCATCAATCTCGGCGTACGGGAAAACGAAATAGTTTAGCGGCTCGCCCTTCTGCGGCGGCGTGAGCACGAGATCGCGGCCGCGGGAAAACTGGACGCGATTTTCGTCCAGAGCGCCGAAGAAGTACTCGCGCCGCGAAGGATCCTTGGCGGCTTCGGAAGCGTCCACCGGCACCCAGCCCACGCCGTCGGCGAAAAACTCGGCCCAGCAGTGATAGCCGGCGATGCGGCCCGCACCGCGCTGAGCGGGAAGCGGGAAGCCGATCGAAAAGCGCGCGGGCACGCCGACGGCGCGGGAATAGCCGATGAAAATCGCATGGAAGTCGGTGCAATTGCCGCGGCGGTTTTCGCAAGCGTAATAGATATCGCCGCGGCCCCAGCCTTTGCCGGTCTTGTCGTACTTCACGGTGGCCACAACGTGGTTGTAAATGGCGCGGGCTTTTTCGAGATCCGTTTTGGCGTCCGCGCCGTCTACTACCTCACGCGCCCACTTGCGGATGGTGTCGTCGAGAGGCACTAGCCGGTCCGGCCGCAGATAGCTGTCCCGCTCCTGGGCGGTCAGAGTGACATCGGCGGAACCGTGAGCGATGGGCTGGACTATGCGCTCGCGCCGCGTGGCACGGAAGGTGAGAGCGATCGGGACGCGGTCCGCGGCACTCAGCGTTCTGGCGACGTGGAGAATCTGGTTGCCGTGCGCGCCGGCTTCCGTGGCGTGCGGCCCGTCGGCCTCAACATGAAGGGCCTCGATCTGCTGGAACGCCTCGTTGTGCGCAACGGGCAGCCAGAGTTCCAGCTTGGCGGCCCCCGCGGGAATGTCGCTTACGGTCGCCTGGTATTCCAGGGCGAACGTGCGCTCGCGAGGCGCTTCAGGCCGTGTACCGGCCCGGCTTTGTGCGATGAGGAATCCCGTGGAAGCGAGGAGTGCGCGGCGAGTCATCATAGCTACAAGATATCGCAGTTGGGCGGCGCTACTCTGCCGCCTTTTCGTGCCGGAGATCCAAAAACCGCTTCCGGCTATCGACAATCACCTTGCGCGCTTCGCGCGGATCGCCCCAGCCGCGCATCTCGGTGAGTTTGCCCTCAAGCTCCTTGTAGATTGTGAAGAAATGCTCGATCTCGCGGCGGATGTGCGCAAAAATCTGATCGATGGTGTGAATCTGGTCGAAGCGCGGATTGCGCGTGGGCACCGAAATGATCTTCTGATCGCCGACGCTGCTGTCGACCATGTTGAGCACGGCGACGGGCCGCACTTCGATGAGGCATCCGGGAAAGCTGGGTTGATCGACGAGCGCCAGTACGTCCATGGGGTCGCCGTCCTCCGCCAGAGTGCCGGGAATGAATCCATAGTCTCCGGGATAGTGCATGGGCGAATAGAGCGCGCGGTCGAGCCGGAACACTCCGAGTGTTCGATCGTACTCGTACTTGTTACCGGAGTTTTTCGGAATCTCAACGATCATGCGGACGATTTCGGGACACTCAGGGCCGGGATCGATCTCGTGTAAGAGCAGCATTTGCTTCAGATTATCGCAAGCGCGGTTGCATCGCCGCCTGGAATGTTGTATTCAGAAGAGCGCTACAGCAATTCCTGCGAGGTCATATGAAAGTTTCCCTGGGCAGTTGGGCCTTTTCCTTCGGTCCGTTCGCGGACAACCCTGTTCCATTCGAAAAAACAGTCAGACGGCTTTCCGAAGCGGGTTATGACGGAATCGAGATCTGCGGTTTTCCGCCGCACATCACGTTCGATCAATACCCCACAAAGGAATCTCGGCAGGCACTGGTCCGATTCTTGCGGGACAACCGGCTCGGGGTTTCCGGTTATGCGGCGGATTTCACCGGCGTAAATCCGGTGATGCCGGGCAACAAGCAGACATATCTCGATCTGGTGCGGCGCAACGTCGAGATGTGCGTGGACATCGGCAGCCCCAATATCCGGGTGGACTCGGTAGCCGCGCCGGGTTCGATTGAGGACGCTGACTATCGCGCCGCTTTCGACAGGCTGGCGGATGTGTGGCACGATGCCGCCGCAGTCGCGCAACAAGCCGGGATCCGGATGGTGTGGGAGTTCGAGCCGGGGTTTGCGTTCAACAAGCCCTCGGAGGTGCTGGCGATGCACCAAAAGGTTGGGCATCCGAATTTCTGGATCATGTTCGACACCTCTCACGCTTACATGTGCGCGGTAGTAGGGGCGCGGCAGCACGGCGCCAAGGAGACGCTGCCGGGCGGAGTCGCCGAATTTCTAGAGAAGCTCAAAGGCCGCATCGGAGCCATTCACCTGATCGATTCCGACGGCACGCTGCACGGCGATGAGACCAGCACGCACCGGCCGTTCGGCGAGGGCTTCATCGATTTCGCCGCCCTCGCGCCGAAACTGCTGGAGGTACCGAAGATCGAGTGGTGGTGCATCGACATGTGTTTCTGGGCGGGATCCTGGGAGCTGGTAGAGCCGAGCCTGCGATTTGTGCGTAATCTGCTCGGGGCTCATGCCGTGGTCGCATGACGCGGCGTAATTTCTTGCAGGTCGCGGCTGCCGGACCAATTACATTGCCCGAGTTCCGGCCCAAGAGCATGCTGCACGTGGCCGAGCACCCGGTGGCGCGCGCTAAATTCCCGGTCATCGACGTTCATTCGCACCTTTTCGGGTTGGGACGCAAAGCGGCGCCGGATTCCCCGGAGGGGCACGCCGAACTCGCGCAGGTTGCCAAGGACATGGATGCCTGCAACCTCGCAACGCTGATCAACTTGACTGGCGGCAATTCCGAAACCATCCCGGCCATTCGCAAAGCTATGGCGCCGTTCGGCGGCAAATTTCTCACCGCTGCCGAACCTGTCTGGAAACGCGCCAGTGAGCCGGGTTATGCGAAGTGGCAGGCGGACGAACTCGCCAAGTGCAAGCAGGAAGGGGCGGTGAGCCTCAAGATCCTCAAGACGCTGGGGCTCTATCTACGGGAGAACGGGAAACTCGTGAAGATCGATGACCCGCGCTTCGACCCCATGTGGGAAGCTGCTGCGGCGCTCGATCTGCCGGTCGAGATTCACACCGGCGACCCGGGCGCGTTTTTCACTCCCATCGACCGGTTCAACGAGCGCTACGAGGAGCTGCAAAACCATCCCGACTGGTCCTTCTACGGTCATGACTTTCCGAAGCGCAGCGAGCTGCACGCGGCCCGCAACCGTGTGGCCGCGAAGCACCCTAAGACGAAGTTCGTCTATCTTCACGTTGGGAACGACGCCGAAGATTTGGCGGAGGTGAGCGGCTGGCTGGATAAATACCCAAACGTGAACGTCGAAATCGGCGCTCGCCTGGGCGAACTGGGCCGGCAGCCGCGCTCCTCGCGGAAGTTTTTCGAGCGTTATCAAGACCGGATCATGTTCGGTACCGACGCGACTTATGATGCGGGGAAGGAGTATCCGCAGCAGGATCTGAAGCCGGCCATGTACTGCTGCTATTTCCGTTTCTTTGAAACGGAAGACGAATACTTCGATTATGCGCCTTCGGAAGTGCCGCCCCAGGGCCGCTGGAAGATTTACGGCATCGCGCTGCCGGATGCGATTCTGAAGAAGGTCTATCACAACAACGCCGCGCGCGTGTTCAATCTGAAGGCGGTCTGAATGGACATTACCCTGGTTGAGTTCGACGATTCCGGCGCGCGAAAAGGGACGGTGACTGCCGGCAAGGTGGTGAAGAGCGACGCCGAATGGAAGAAGCAGCTAACGCCGGCGCAATACGCGGTGGCTCGTCACGCCGGCACCGAGCCGGCCTTCACCGGCGAATATCACAACCTGCACGACCAGGGGATTTACCGCTGCGTGTGTTGCGGGAATGCGCTGTTCAGCTCCGCAACGAAATTCGAATCCGGCACCGGCTGGCCCAGCTATTGGGAGCCCATTGCCGCGGAGAACATCGAAACTGCAACCGACACGGCATACGGGATGAAGCGGACCGAGGTGCGCTGCAAAAAATGCGACGCCCACTTGGGGCACGTGTTCGAGGATGGTCCGCCACCTACGCGCCTACGCTACTGCATGAATTCGGCAGCTCTGAGTTTCCGGAAGAATCCGTAGCTACGGCCTTACTTCGCCAGCCTTACCGGGACGCTCGCTTCTGTTTTGTCCCAGGCCATCTTCAGCGTCGCTCCGTCCGATCCGGCCGGAGTCAGCGTAATGGTGAACTCCTCGACGGGTGTGCTGGCCTTGGCGACACTCATGTCCGTGCGCCCCAGGTCATCGCCCTCCTTGTAGTTGAAAGCCCCCCACTGCTTGGCCGTCTTATTGACGATCAACGTCCAGGAATCCGGCTTCGGTATGGTGAAGAGAGCATAGGTTCCCTTCGGAACTTTGAGACCGTTGATATCGAGATCGGCATCGGTTTCGAGAACAGTGGCCTCGTCGGCGCCCGTACGCCACACTTTGCCGTAGGGCTCATGGTCGCCAATCATCTTGCGTCCATGAAGATACGGCCGGCCATAGGTGATGGTGATTTTGTGGCCGCCCACCTCGAGGGAAGTGGATTCGTGCGGGCTCTTGCGCTGTTGCGCCTGCGCGGTGCTGTCCAGACTAAAGATGAGCACACAAGCTGTTGCAATAAACAAAAATTTGGGCATGTGTATATTTTAGACCTACTCTGCCCGCAGCACTTCGAGCGGCTTCTGGCCCAGAATCCGGTAGCTCGCCATCCATCCCGCGGCATTGGCGACGAGAGCGGTCAGCACGATGCAGACCAGGTTGGGCACGGGATCGAGGCGGAAATCGGCGTCCAGCCAGCGCTTGAGCAGCAGGGCCGAAAACGCCGTGGCCAGCACACTGCCCATGAGTCCCGCCACCACCCCCAGCACCAGAAATTCGACCGAAAAGATACCGGCCACGCGCTTGCGGGTGCCCCCCAGCGTTTTTAGTATCACCACCTCGCGGATCCGGCGGAACCGGGTCCCTGCCACGCTCGACGCCAGGATCACAATGCCGGCCAGGATGGCGAACATGGAGATGAACCTCACCACCAGCGCGATCTGATCGACCACTTGTTGCACGATCTCCAGCACATCGGCCACGTTCACCACCGTCACCGTGGGAAACCGCTCGTAGCTGGCGCGCTGCAGCGCGGGCACGGCGCGAGGTTCGACGCGCACGCCGCCATAGTAAATGATGGGCAGCCCGTCGAGCGTTCCGGCACTGAAGATGAACTCGATACGCCCGTACATGTGGATCTCGTCGATGCGGTGAACGGCGGCCACGCGCGCGCGGAGGGTGCGGCCGGCCGCCTCCCATTCCAGGCGGGAGCCGGGGTGCACCTTGAGAATGCGGGCCGCTTCTTCGCTAACCGAAAGTTGCGGCTCGGAAGGCGGCGCCTTCGGATTCCACCACGCGCCCTCCAGGATGTCGGTATATTTCGGTCTTTCGGCGGCCGACGCGACGGCGCGGGCACGCAGGAATCGCCGGCCCCACGCTTCGAGATGCAAACGCTCGACGGGCGTTCCATTGATGCGGACGATCTTGGCGGCCACTGTCCCCACCACATCCGGTGCGCCCTCGATCCCTCGCTGTTTGCTTATCAATTCCACAAGGGCATCGCGCTCCTTGGCCGTGATGTCCAGGAAAAATACGTTCGGCATGCCCGGCGGCGCGCTTTTGAACATTTCGGCCATCATGCCGCGCTGCACCAGAAACACCGTCAGCGTGAACATGACGCCGATGCCCAGTGCCACCAGCGCCGCCTGCGCATGGTTGCCGGGCCGGTAGAGGTTCGCGACACCGTGGCGCAGAGTGCCTGGCAGCTTCCATGGCGCTCGCCGTACAAATGCGTTTACGGAACGCAGCAGCAGCCACGCGATCCCCGAGAGTACGAGCAGACTCACCACCAGCGCAGCCACGAAAAGCGCGCCCGTCCGGACCGATTCGCGCAGCGAGCCGATCTGCAGCCATCCGGCGATAACACCGATGCCGCAAAGAATCGCCGCGCCCGCGATCAGCGATCCACGCGCATCGCGCAGCCTCTGCTTCCACTCGGGCCGCGCTTCCGCCATCTCACGGCGGAAGATCACTCCCGGCCGGATGTGCCGGATTCCGAGCAGCGTTGGCAGTGTAAACAGCAGCGTGGTCAGAATGCCGATCGCCAGACCCTGGACGGCCGTAGTCGCATCCCAGTGCTGCTCCGGGCGCAGGTGGAAGTACCGGGCGATGAGCGGCGGAAAGGCAGCCTCCACTGCGGTTCCGAAGGCGATTCCCACCAGGCCGCCGGCAAGCCCTAGTCCAATGGTCTGCAGCAAATAAATCTGGATAATTTCGCGCGTGCGTGCGCCGAGGCACTTCATGACAGCGATCGAATCCATCTTCTGTTGCAAGTGCGCGGACATGGCGGTGGCGACGCCGAGCGCGCCCACGATCAGCGCAATCAGGCTGACCAGGCTCAGAAATGTAGTCGCGCGGTTGAGGCCCTGCGTGATGATGGGATGGGTCTGGCGGAAATCGGCGATGAGCGCTTCCGGAAATGCCTTTTTCAATGTCTCTCGCACCTGCTCGATCCCCGGAGAGCCCGGCGTGAGGCGGAACAGGTAGCGCTCTGACGCGCGGCTGCCGATGCTCATAAGACGAGTGCGGTCCAGGCCGTCGCGGCTGATCATCACTCGCGGGCCGACGTTCAGGCTGCCCGACATGCGGTCCGGTTCCGACGTCACCACGCCCACAATGTGGAACGGCTGGCCGCCCAGCCGGACCGTGTCGCCGACCGCCACTTTCAAGCGCAGCAGCAAGTCCTCCGAGACCGCGACGGTGTCAGCGCTCAATTCCTCGCGGAGCGAACCTGCCGGATCGAGTTTGACAGCGCCATAGAAAGGGTACACGCGCGGATCGACGGCCTTGATAGATACCAGCACGGGATTCGCCACCTTGTCCGACGACACCATGGAGAGCGTCTCGGTAACCCACGTACGGCGCACTCCACGTTCCACAAGCTGGTCCATAACGCCGGTCTGCCGCGCGTCAGGCAGCGCGAACACACGGAGCGAAAGATCGGCCGCCATCAACGTCCGGGCCTCGCGCAGCAACATTCCGTAGAACGCCCGGCTGAATCCCCGGACGCCCGTGAGCGATCCCACGCCGATCGCTACCGCCGCGATCACGAACAAAAACTTGGCCGAAGAGGCGTGCGCCTCGCGCCAGGCGATCTTGAAGGCCGTGCTCCACGGAAGGCGGTTATGCATCGGTCACCACCCGGCCGTCGCGCAGCGTGATACGTCGATCGGCTTGCTCTGAAATCTGCTGGTCGTGCGTCACCAGCACGAGCGTGGTGCCTTCGCGGCGGTTCAGCGTTACCAGCAGATCGAGGACCAGGCGGCCATTGGCGGTGTCTAGATTTCCGGTCGGCTCATCGGCCAGCAGAATTGGGGGCCGCACCACGAAGGCGCGGGCCAGCGCCACGCGCTGCTGCTCGCCGCCGGACAGCTGCACGGGGTAATGATCGCGCCGGTCGAGCAAACCCACGCTCTCCAGCAGGTCGCGGGCTCGATCCGTGCCGTCCGTCGACTGGCCGGAAAGTTCGAGCGGCAGCATAACATTCTCTTCCGCGGTGAGCGTGGGGATCAGGTGAAACGACTGAAATACGAATCCGATCTTGCGCCCGCGCAGCAGCGCTAGTTCGTCTTCATCGAGACCGGTTATGTCTTCGCCATCCAGAACGATGCGGCCGGATGTGGCCGCATCCAGGCCCGCCAGCAGCCCCAGCAGCGTACTCTTGCCGCTGCCGGACGGTCCCATGACGGCCGCGAACTGGCCGCGCGGAATCTCCAGATCGATGCCCTTCAGGATCTCGACGCGGTGCGTGGGCGTGCTGATGATCTTGGTGAGGCCGGACACCTGGATCATGGGGCGGGAATTCGATTCCACGGAGGTTATTTTTTATTATGGCATTTGGTGAAACGAACCTGGTTCATTTCGATCTGCCTGCTCGTCGCGGGTTGCAGCCGCGAACAGCCGAAGCCTGCTGGGCCGGAGCCGGCTCGCGAGAGCCCAACACCGGCCGCGGCGGCGGATGATCGCCCCGTCATCATCGCGTTCGGCGACAGCCTCTCGGCCGGCTTCGGGGCCGATCCCGGAAAGAGTTATCCCGATTTTCTACAAAAGGAATTGGACCGGTGCGGATACCGCTACCGGGTGGTGAACTCCGGCATCAGCGGCGATACTACCACCGACGGCGTCGAGCGCGTGCATACAGTGACGGCCCTGAAGCCGGTCATCGCCATCCTCGAATTCGGTGGCAACGACGGGTTGCGCGGCCTTCCGGTTTCTACCACGCGCGCCAACCTCGAACAGATGATCGTGGCGTTGCAGAAGGCCGGCGCGCGGGTCGTGCTCGCCGGCATGACGCTCCCGCCCAACTACGGCCCGGACTACATCCGCTCGTTCGAAGCTGTTTACAAAGACCTGGCACAGCAGTACCACCTGGCGCTCATTCCGTTTCTGCTGCGCGGCGTAGGCGGCAATGCCACTTTGATGCAGCGCGACGGAATTCATCCCACCGGTGACGGGAACCGCATCGTGGCGGAGAACGTCCTGCGGGTTCTCGAGCCGCTCTTGAAAAAGGACTAGAGTTGCGAGATCCCGGCCCGCATTAGCCAACGTCCGTGTAACAACAATCACCGCCCGTTGTATGTGAATTTACATCCGATCCGTTGTGTTTCCTTTCGGAGTTGC
>JACXTT010001019.1_pt1 | contig 47797 bp, 48 predicted proteins | sample 9270951 | NCBI WGS metagenome assembly JACXTT01 (sample SAMN15532306, study PRJNA645909) | rock metagenome | isolation source: weathered quartz diorite | place: Puerto Rico | collected 2017-06-21 | reverse complement strand
GGGGAGGGGGGGGGGGTGGGGGAGGGCGGGGGGGGCCTTGGGCTGGATGGGGGGGGGGGTGTTGGGGTTTTCGAGGAGGGGGGGGGGGCGGGTGAGGGCGAGGCCTTCGGGGTCGCGGAGGCTGTCGCGGATACGATCGGCGTGGTCGTCACGGGCCTGCTGGACGGCGGCAGCGAAGGCGGGGAGGGATTGGATCCAGTTGTAGAGAGTGGTCCGGTGGACGCCTGCTTCGCGAGCGGCGGCGGAGAGGGATGCGCCTCTGGCGAGGGCGGCGGCAATCTGGGTCTGGACAGACGAGAGCGCCGGGTTGAGTGAAGCGGTGGAAGACATGAGGTGGTGGCCTCGGTTTCACGGTAGCACGCGTTGTCAAGTAAATAGGGAGGATTTTAGGGGTGGGGTGCGGGATTGTTGTGTGTTTTCAATGAAATAAAAAAGGATCGGAGCTGTGACCGGTTTCTTGGCAGCCGCCATTCCAATGCTTGTCGACTGGGTTCTCGATCCTGCGCAGCCCAGGATCGAAACAATCCCGAGGCGCATAGGCCGTTTGGCGCTGCGACGAAAGTTGAGTGGACGAGACTCCGGCCGTCCACAGTAGCTAGCTATTCGATAGCTATTATTTATATAATGGCTGTAGCCACAACGTGTAGAATAGAGCCAGGTAGACTGTATGAACTCGAAGAGAACCATGACCCTCAACCTCACCGAGAAGGAGATGCGGGTGCTGGAGGAACTGTCCGCACAGAAGGACCTGAGCAAGACCGCGATCCTTCGGCAAGCGCTCAGGCTCTATCAACTGATAGACGTTCGGCTTGCGCAAGGCGGGAAGCTGTTCTTTGAGGACCGGAAGAAGGATAAAGCGGAGTTGATGGTGCTTTGAGGGCCCCCATTCAGATCGTCGATTGTGCTACGAAGAAGCTCGTGGATGCGGAACTGTTCGATGAGGTCACCATCGAACATTTTCTGGAGACGCAAAGTGAATGGCGTCCGCTGGTTGTCGAGGCAGCCACGCGTATGGTGAAGACCGGCGCGCCGCCCGAGAGCATTCCACGGCATTTCCATTGGGATTGGAGCGCGAAGGAGCCGGAACTGCGAATGTTGGCATTCGCGTTCTTTGGGGTGAGCTGCCGAGGCAAACTGCAGGGGCTAATGAAGCTCGATTTTGCCGGGAGATCTGGAAGGCCCGCTTCCCAGAAGGGCAAGCCTCTGGTCTACATCGATTATCTGAAGACGGCTCCGTGGAATATCAAGCCTCTCATGCGGGCCATGGGAAAGGGTCCGCAATTTGGTGGCGTTGGGACAAGGCTCGTTGAGGCCGCCGTCCGGCAAAGCGTCGATGAAGGGTTTAAGGGCCGCCTTGCCCTCCATTCGCTGCCGGGTTCGGAGCCGTTCTATCTGGAAGTCTGCGGGATGACGGCAGGGGGGCGAGATCCCGCAAAGCAACGCTTGCTGTGGTGCGAATTCAAGCCAGAGCAGGCCGAAAGATTTCTGACCGGGGGCGACACATGAGAATGAATAGCGACAAGAAGTGGCTGAAGAAAAAGGCAGAGCAGGAGAATGGGTGCTACGTTTCGGTGGGAGGACTGGTTCAAAAGCTCGAACAAACCGGCGCGGGAGGGAGCAACGTCATCCCAATCAAGCATGCGTTTGTGCGCTTTGAGCAACTTGCCCGGCGGGAGCGAGGGCTCTCGCTTGAGGAGTTTGCCGAACGGGTGGATGTCGGCCTGGCCGAGCTGTTGAAGATCGAAACGGAAGAGCGGCATCAGCCGGCGATCCGCACGGTGCACAAGATCGCGGCTTTCCTGGATGTGCCCGCGCGGAAGCTGATGGCGCTGGCAGGATTGCTCCAAGTGAAGGATACGGAGTTTCAGAATGCCGCGTTGAGGTTCGCCGCGCGCTCAGCACGAGTTGAAAAGCTCTCCCGGGCGGAGCACTCCGATCTGGAGCAAATTGTCAAGGTATTGTGTGAACGGTAAAACGCCGGAATAAGATAGGTGAGAGCTGATCCTATGAAGACTCCACTTCTTGCCGGCGTGGCGCTGCCGGCGCTTTTGATGTGTGCGCCGGCTGGCGCGGCCGCGCCGGCAATTCGCGCGCTGATTCTGGATGGCGAGTCGGGTGGGCCGTACCACGCGTGGCGGGAGACGACTCCTTTCCTGAAGCGCGTGCTGGAGGAGACGGGGCGGTTTCAGGTGACGGTGGCGACCGCGCCTGCGGCGGGTGGGGACTTCGCCGGCTTCCGGCCGGAGTGGGGGAAGTACCAGGTCGTGATCTGGAATTACGACGCGCCGGATGAGCGGTGGCCGGACACGCTGAAAGCCTCCTTCGAGCAGTACGTGCGGAACGGAGGCGGGTTTGTCGTCGTGCATGCGGCCGACAATGCGTTTCCAAAATGGGTGGAATTCAACAAGATGATCGGCATCGGCGGGTGGCGGAACCGGGACGAGAAGTCGGGGCCGCTGTGGTATTTCAAAGACGGCAAGCTGACGCCGGATCCGTCGCCGGGGGCGGCGGGGAGCCATGGGGCCCGGCTGCCTTACCGGGTGGAGGCGCAAGTGCCGGGGCATCCGATCCTGAAGGGATTGCCGCGAGAGTGGATGCACGCGGGGGATGAGCTGTACGCGAAGATGCGCGGGCCGGGCGAGAACATGACGGTGCTGGCGACGGCGCATTCGGAACCGGCGAACAAGGGTACGGGGCGGGACGAGCCGATCCTGCTGGTGGTTTCCTACGGGAAGGGGCGCGTGTTTCACACGGCGATGGGGCACGATCTGCCGGCTTTGAAGTGCGTGGGTTTTATCGCGACCTATCAACGGGGGGTGGAGTGGGCGGCCACGGGGAAAGTGACGCAGAGGCGGCCGAAGGATTTTCCGGAGGCGGACCGGGTGAGCGTGCGGGCGGAGTAGTCCCGGAGACGCTTCGTGGACGAGGACGCGGGCGAGTTCCGCGGTCTACGGCGAGCTTGCGCGTCAGGGAGCAGGAGTCGGTGCTTGCAGCCGACGGCTGGTGCAAGGCGCGTCCCGAGGAGTCGGGACGCGGCAGGCTGAGAGCCTGCGCCACGATTGGACTAGCGGAGTTTGATCTGGGCCCGGATGGCGTGGTGGTCGGAGAACTTGACGGGCTGAATCCGAGTGGCGGTGGATTCGAGGCCTTTGAGGAAGATCCAGTCCAGTTGCAGACCGAGGAGATCGTGGGTGGCGCGCGGGGCGGCGAAGGGGGTGGTGAAGCCGAAGCGGGCCATCAGGTCGCGGATGGTCTGGCGCTGGTTATCGAGGAACGGCATGGGCAAGGTGTGTCCGATCCAGCGCATGTCGGAGGTATTGAAGTCACCGCCGAAAATTACGGGGGCGGCGGATTGGGAGGCCTTTTCGGCAAGCGGGCGGAGCTGGGTTTCGCGCTCCCAGACGTTGAGCCGGCTGTCCAGATGGACGTCGACGACGCGGACGCGGCCGAGCGGGGTTGCGGCGGTGACGGCGAGTCCGATGCGGGAGCGGGTGCGGAAACGCAGATCGTAGTGGGCGAGCCTGGTGACCTCGCGCTGGGTGAGGGGAAAGCGGCTGAGGATGGCGATGCCTTCGATCAGTCCGGGCGAAGGGGAGAAGGCGGGCTCGAATTCCACGCGGTAGCCGAGCTTGGCGGCCCATGCGTCAATGACGCCGGTGGCGGATTTCTCCGGGCGAACCACTTCCTGTAACAGGTAGAAGTCGGCATCGCCGAAACCGGGGGTGCGGCTTAGCTCCTGCACGATGCGATCGGCGTTTTGTTCGCGGTCGAGGTTCAGGGAGACGACGGAGAGCTCGGCGGCCTGCGCAGTGCACGCCGCCAGGAACACCAGGAGAATGCACCGCATGACGCCCACACTCAAGATCTTAGTAAGATAGTGGGTTCCTATGAAACTTCCGAGCTACACCATCACGCAGGGACGCGACCGCGCGCCCGCACGGGCCATGCTGAAGGCCATCGGCTTCACGGACGACGATCTGAAGAAACCAATTATCGGGATCGCCAACACGTGGATCGAAACGATGCCGTGCAACTACAATTTGCGCGACCTGGCGGTGCAGGTGAAGGCGGGCATCCGCGAGGCCGGCGGCACACCGATGGAGTTCAACACCGTCGCCATCAGCGACGGCGTGACGATGGGCACGGAAGGCATGAAAGCCTCGCTGGTGAGCCGCGAGGTAATCGCGGATTCGATCGAGCTCCTGGTGAGGGGCCACATGTTCGACGGCATCGTGGCGCTGGTGGCGTGCGACAAGACGATTCCAGGCGCGGCGATGGCGTTGCTGCGGACCAATGTTCCGGGGCTGGTTTTGTACGGCGGTTCGATTCTGCCCGGGCGGCACAAGGGGAAGGACATCACGATTCAGGACGTGTTTGAGGCCGTCGGCGCGAACGCGTGCGGGCGGATCACCGACGCGGAGCTGCTGGAGATCGAAGATCACGCCTGTCCGGGCGCGGGAGCCTGCGGCGGCCAGTTTACGGCCAACACGATGGCCACGGTGATGGAGCTGATCGGGCTCTCGCCGATGGGCACGGCAGCGGTGCCGCAGGTCGACAAGCGCAAGGAAGACATCGCGGCGCTATGCGGGCGGATCGTGCTGGACATGGTGCGCAATGAGCTCCGGCCGCGCGACATCTGCACGCGGAAAGCGTTCGAGAACGCAATCGCGGGCGTGGCCGCCACGGGCGGATCCACCAACGCCGTGCTGCACCTGCTGGCGATGGCTCGCGAAGCGGAAGTAGACCTGAAGATCGACGACTTCCAGACCATCTCGAATCGCACGCCGATCTTCGTGGACCTGAAGCCAGGCGGGAAGTACGTGGCGGTGGACGTGGACAAGGCGGGCGGCATTCCGGTGATCGCCAAGCGGCTGGTGGACGGCGGCTACGTGGACGGTACGCAGATGACGTGTACGGGGAAGACTTACGCCGAGGAGGCGGGCAAAGCGGTGGAGACGGCGGGTCAGGAAGTGATCCATCCGCTGGACAAGCCGATCAAGCCGGTGGGCGGCCTGGGAATCCTGCGCGGCAGCCTGGCTCCGGAAGGGTGCGTGATCAAGCTTTCGGGGCACACCAAGAAACTGCACCGCGGGCCGGCGCGGCTGTTCGACCGCGAGGAAGACGCGATGGCGGCGGTGACGCGCGGCGAGATCAAGCCGAACGATGTGGTGATCATCCGGTACGAAGGGCCGAGGGGCGGGCCGGGGATGCGGGAGATGCTCGGCGTGACGGGCGCGATCGTGGGCGCGGGCCTATCGGACACGGTGGCGCTGGTCACCGACGGACGCTTCAGCGGCGCGACGCACGGGTTCATGATCGCGCACGTGGCTCCGGAGGCGGCGGTGGGCGGTCCGATCGCGGCAGTGGAAGAGGGCGACACGATCGTGATTGACGTGGAGACGAGCGTCCTCGATGTCGACGTGCCGGCGGAGACGCTGAAGGCGCGGCTTGCTAAATGGAAAGCGCCGCGGCCTCGTTACGCGACGGGCGTGTTCGCGAAATACAGCGCGCTGGTTTCCTCGGCGTCGGAAGGCGCGGTGACGTCGCAGTTCTGAGCGGCTTCGTATGTCTCTGAAGATTGCCGTGCTTGGCGCGGGCAACATGGGGTCGGCGCTGATCGGCGGAATTCTGAAAGGCGGCGTGACGGAGGCGCGGCGGCTGATTGCCACCGCGCGGACGGCGGAGCGTGCGCACGAGGTGGAGGAGAAATTCGGTATCCGGGCGACGGCCGGCGGGAACCGGGAAGCGGCGGCGTTTGCGGATGTGATCGTGCTCGCGGTCAAGCCGACCACGCTGCCCAAGGTGCTGGGCGAGATCCGGGAGGGGCTGCGCGCCGATCAGATCCTGCTGTCGCTGGCGGCGTCGGTGCCGATTTCGCTGATCGAGAAGCTGGCCGGCGAGGGGCTGGCGGTTTTTCGGGCGATGCCCAATATTCCGGTGGTGGTGGAGGAGGGCGCGACGGCGATCGCGGCCAACCGGCGCTGCGGGGCGGAGCAGAAGCGGATCGTGGAAGATATTTTCCGGGCGGTGGGCGTCGCGGTGTTCGTGGAGGAACACCTGATGGACGCGGTGACGGCGCTGTCGGGCAGCGGTCCGGCGTATATCTACATGGTGATAGAAGCGATGATCGCTGGCGGGCTGAAGATGGGGCTGTCGCGGGAGATTTCGACGCGACTGGCGGAGCAGACGGTGCTGGGCGCGGCCAAGCTGGTGAGGGAGACGGGGCTGCATCCGGCGATACTGCGCGACCAGGTGATCACGCCGGGTGGGGTCACGATCTCGGCGATTCACGAACTGGAGCGGCACGGACTGCGGTCCATGCTGATCTCGGCGATCGAGACGGCGACGAAGCATTCGGAGTCGCGGTCGCGGGCGCTGGTGGAATCGATCGAGGCGGCGGAAAGCGGCGCCGGGCAGTGACGAGAATCCTGTTCATCGGCGACATCTTCGGCTCGCCGGGACGCCGCGTGGTGAGCGACCATTTCGCAGATATCGTGGAGGCGCAGGCGATCGACCTGTCGATTGCCAACGCCGAAAACTCGGCCGGCGGGTTCGGCGTGACGCCGCAGATCGCCGATGAACTGTTCGGGCTGGGAATCGACGTGCTGACCAGCGGCAATCACATCTGGGACAAGCGCGACATCTACGACTACCTGGGGCGGAACCCGCGGCTGCTGCGTCCGGCGAACTATTACGGCGCGGCGGGGAGCGGACTGGCGGTGGTGAAGGCGCGCAACGGCGTGGAATGCGCAGTGATGAATCTGCAAGGCCGGGTTTATATGCCGCAGACCGACTGCCCGTTCCGGAAGGCGGACGAACTGCTGGCGTCGCTGGGCGATTCGGTGAAGGTGCGGTTCGTGGATTTTCACGCCGAGGTGACGAGCGAGAAGATGGCGATGTCGTGGTACCTGGACGGCCGGGTCTCGGCGGTGATCGGGACGCACACTCACGTGCCGACGGCTGATACGCGGGTGCTGCCGGGCGGCACGGCGTATCAGACCGATGTGGGGATGACGGGGCCGTACGACTCGGTGATCGGCGTGGAGAAGAGTCCGATCATGGAGAAGTTCTTGAACGCCTTGCCGGTAAGGATGGAAGTGGCGAAGGGGAAAGTGGAGCTGCACTCGGTAATCGTGGACGTGGACGAGGCGACGGGCAAGGCGACGGGGATCCGGCGGCACAGCGTTTGCGGGGAGTAGGGCGGGGGCTGCTTTCCGTTTTGGGGACCGCTGTTACAGTAAATAGAGTTCCCATGCGATTCCGCTTGGCCCTTCTGTTTCTGCCGGCGCTGGCGGCCCTCGGGCAGCCCGAACCCTGCGACGCCACAAGGAGCACAACCGCCGAAATCGACGCGCGGAAGGCCATCGCTGCCCGCGACTACACTCTGGCGGCGAAGCGTTTCCAGGAAGCCTTCGACGCCTGCCCGGGTAATCGCGATCTGCTGCTGCCTTTGGCCGAGGCGTGGCTCACGGCCCGCCAGTTCGACGAGGCCATCCGGGCCGCCGAGCGCTATCTTGCCGGCGATCCCCAGGCGATCCCGGCGCGCCTGGTGCTGGCCAATGCCAGCCTGATGGCGCAACGGCTGCCGCGAGCGCTGGCCGAAGCTGAGAAGATCCTCAGCGACGCTCCCGACGATCCAGCCGCGCTGAAGATCAAGGGAAACGCCGCGTATCTGCTGGGCGACTTCGGCAAGGCGAAGAGCACTTTCATCCGCCTGTTGGACCGCCACGCGGACGACGAAGACGGCGCCTACATGCTGGGGCGGATCTACTATCAGGAGGAGTACATCGACCTCGCGGTGGGCCAGTTCGAGCGCGTGATGAAGCTGAATCGCGGCTCCTACAAGGCGCTGGACAATCTCGGTCTGTGCTATCAGGCGCTCGGGAACGGCGAGCGCGCCACGCGGTATTTTCTCGCCGCCATTCAACTGGTGGAGAACGGCCACCAGGACTACATCTGGCCCTACATCAACCTCGCCGAGCTGCTTTTGAAGAAGGGCGACGCACAACACGCTTTCGACGCGGCGGCGAAGGCGACCAACCGGAACCCGATGGCGGCACGTGGCTTTTATGTCGGAGCAAAGGCTCTGGATCAGCTCGAAAAGACGGAGCTTGCGCGGAACTGGCTCCAGCGCGCCGCGGCTCTGGATCCGGGCAGCTCGGAGACATGGTATCTGCTGGCGCGGGTCTACGAGAAACTCGGGCAGAAAGAGCAAGCCGGCGAGGCCCGTCAGAAATTCCTCGCGCTGAAAGCTACCGAGCCGGCCAAGCGCCGCTAGGCCTGGGGGCTGTAAACTATCCCCATGAATCTCAGCCGCCGCACATTCATGCAGGCCGGAGCCGCGCTCGCGGCCACTCAGCCCGCCCGCACCTCGCCTAACGACCGCATCACGGTCGGCATGATCGGCTGCGGCGCCCGCGCCCACGAGCTGATGCAGGCCATCATGCAGAACTCCGGCACGGAGATTGTTGGCGTCGTCGACGCTTATACGGGGCGCGTGGAGCGCGCGCTCGACCGCGTGAAGGGCCGCGCCAAGGCCTACAAGCATTACACCGACCTGCTCGCCGACCGCTCCATCGACGCGGTCGTGGTCGCCACTCCCGACCACTGGCATCGCAAGATCATCCTCGACGCGGTCGCCGCCGGCAAGGACGTCTACTCGGAAAAGCCGCTCACCTACAAAGCTTCGCAGGGCGTCGAGATCGCGGAGGCGGTGCGCAAGAACTCGCGTATTCTGCAGGTCGGCAGCCAGGGCGTCAGCTCCGTGGCCCAGCAAAAGGCGCGGGATTTCATCAAGTCCGGCAAGCTGGGCAAAGTCACGCTGATCCGCGCCGCCTACAACCGCAACACGGCGTCCGGCGCCTGGATCTACCCCATCCCGCCCGACGCGTCGCCCAAGACCGTGGATTGGGAAACCTTCCTCGGCCCAGCGCCGAAGCGGCCGTTCAGCCTGGAGCGTTTCTTCCGCTGGCGCTGTTTCGAGGATTACTCGGGCGGCATCGCCACGGATCTGTTCGTCCACCTCTGCACGACCATCCATTACCTGATGGATGCCAAGGCGCCGGCGCAGGTGATGGCCATGGGCCAGTTGTACCGCTGGAAGGAGCGGGACGTTCCCGACACGCTCAACGCGATGCTGGAATATCCGGAGGGCTTCACCGTGAACCTGAGTTCCAGCTTCAATAACCAGATGCAGGCCGAGAGCGGCTTCTTCTTTCACGGCACAGAGGGGACGATCACCATAGGCGGAGACGGCATGACGTTCTATCCCGAAAACGTGATGGAGGATAATCGCTGGATTGTCGAGAGCTGGCCGCGCACGCTGGAGGATGCGTATTACAAGGACCCCAAGGTGATCGAGACAGAGCTGCGGCAGCCTAAATCGGCGACGCCGCAAAAGTTCCGCGATGAGGGGCCGGAGCCTACCACGGCGCACTTCGGCCACTTTTTCGATTCCATCCGCAGCCGGCAGCCGTATTGGGAGGACGCCGTGGCGGGGCATCACGCCGCCGCCTGCGCCCACATGGTCAATCTGTCGGCCAAGCAGAAGCGGTCGGTGTCCTGGAATTTCGCCAAGGACGATATCGCGTAAGCAACGCTTACTGACGTGCGCGGCTCAGGTCTACTCATGAGGATGCTCGCGGTTGTGCTCACGCTGGCGGTTTCCGCCCCGGCTGAAACGCGGACGGTGAAGCCGGACCGCTATTACGAAACCTTCGCCGCGCATCCGCCGGCGGCGCGCATCCGTGCGGGCGACACTGTGGTGACGAAGCTGCTGGACTCGCGCGGGAGGGACGAAACCGGAAAGCTGATCCTGGATGGCGACAACGTGCTCACAGGCCCGTTCTATATCGAGGGCGCCGAGCCGGGAGACACGCTGGTGGTGAAGCTGGACCGCGTGAGCCTGAACCGCGATTGGGGATGGAACGGCGTCCGCGTTTCGCTGGACGCGCTGTCGCCGGGAAGCACGGAGGGCCTGGAAACCGCACAGTGCTGCGACGAGTGGCTCCAGCCGGGACGCCGCAACGCGCTGAAGTGGATTCTCGAACCGCCGAACGGAACCATCCGGCCGTCGCGTCCGTTGGGACGCAGGGCCAAACTGGAATTTCCGGCGCATTCATCGATTGGCTGCATCGGGGTCGCGCCGGCGCTGGGTCAGGCCATCTCGTCGGGACCCATGGGGCCGTACGGCGGAAACCTGGATTACAACCGGATGGGGAGCGGGGCCATTGTTTACCTGCCGGTATTCGAGCGCGGCGCCTTCCTGATGATCGGCGACGGCCACGCGGGTTTCGGCGACGGCGAAATCATCGGCCAGGGGACGGAGACGTCGATGGACGTGCAGTTCAGCGTCAGCCTGCTGAAGAATCACCGCATTTCCTGGCCTCGCGTGGAGCATCCGGACTCGCTGGTCACGCTGGGCGCCACGCCGGGTGCGTTGGAGCGCGGGTTCCGCGAGGCGATCAGCGAAATGCTGCGCTGGCTCCGCGAGGACTACGGTCTCACGCAAGCGGAGGCGCACACGCTGGTGCACATGACGGCGGAACTGCGCGTCGCTTCCTGGTTCGGGACGTCGCTGTGCCAGGTGCCGAAGCGGTACCTGCCGGAGCGGGGGCGGTAGAGTGTGGGCAGGACGCGGATAGAGCGGGACAGCCTGGGAGAGGTAGAAGTTCCGTCCGGCGCGCTCTACGGCGCTCAGACGCAGCGGGCGGCGACCAACTTCCGGTTTAGCGGGCTGCGGTTTCCGCGGGCCTTTCTGGCGGCACTTGGAATGATCAAGGGCGCGGCGGCCGAGGTCAATGCCGAGCTTGGGTTGCTCGACTCCCGGATGGCGGAGGCAATCGCGGCGGCGGCGCACGAGGTGCGGGACGGCGCGCACGACGAGCAGTTTCCGCTGGACATCTTCCAGACCGGGTCGGGCACCAGCACCAACATGAACGCCAACGAGGTGATCGCGTCGCTGGCCGCGCGGGGAGCTGGCGCGGCGGTGCATCCAAACGATCACGTGAACCTGGGCCAGAGCAGCAACGACGTCATCCCGACAGCTACGCGCGTCAGCGTGGTGCGGGAACTGGCGGGCGGGCTGATCCCGGCGCTGGATCACCTGGCGGACACGCTGGCGGCAAAGGCGGCTGGGCTTGCAGGCGTCGTCAAGACCGGAAGAACGCACTTGATGGACGCTCTGCCGCTTCGCATGAGCCAGGAAGCGGGGGGGTGGGAGGCGCAGGTGCGCGACGCGTCGGGGCGGTTGAGGACAGCGCTGACCTCCTTCTCCGCGCTGCCGATCGGCGGGACCGCCGTGGGGACGGGCTTCAACACACATCCGGAATTCGGCTCGCGGGTGGCGGCGCGGCTGGCGGCGGAGGCGGGGTTGCCCTTCACGGCGAGCGGGAATTATTTCGCCGCGATGGGCAGCCAGGATGGAGCGGTGGAGGTGAGCGCACAGCTTCGCGGCGCGGCGGTGACGCTGCTGAAAATCTCGAACGATCTGCGGTGGATGAACAGCGGTCCCGCCGCGGGCCTGGGGGAGATTACGCTGCCGGCGCTACAGCCTGGCAGCAGCATGATGCCGGGCAAGGTGAATCCGGTGATTCCAGAAGCGGTGGCGATGATCTGTGCGCAGGTGATCGGCCTGGACGCGGCGATTCTGGCGGCGGGGACATCCGGCAACTTTCAGCTCAACGTGATGCAACCGCTGGTGGCGTGGAACCTGCTGACCGCGATCGAGCTGCTGGGCGGGGCGGCGCGGGCGCTGGCCGACCGGGCCGTGGCGGGCTTCACGGTCAATGAGGGGCGGATTGCGCAGGCGGTCGGGCAGAACCCGGTCCTGGTGACGGCGCTGGCGCCGCGGATCGGGTACGACCGCTGCGCGGCGATCGCGCACCGCGCGCTCGAGTCCGGCAGAAGCATCGAAGAGGTGGCGCAGGAGGAGTCCGGGTTGAGCGCCCTCGAGTTGCGGGAGCTGTTGGATCCGGCGCGGATGACGCGGCCCGGATTCCCGGAGTGAGGCGCGTTTTTACGGCATCCACGCCGGCGGGTCGCTGGCCGGGAAGGTTTCTTCCAGCGCTTCGTCGACGGCGTCGTGCAGTGGAGAAATCTCGGGCGGAGCGCTGGAGAGGGCTTTCGCGGCCTTGCGGAGGTCGGCAGGCTTGACCCAGAGCAGCCCGCCGTAGCGTCCGGCGCCCGCGCATGCCACCTGGAGAGCGGTGACGTTGATGCCCGCGCGGGCAAGCCTGGAGGCCACTCCGGCGGCCGCGCCGGGCCGCTCGGCGCCCTGTACCAGAAATCCTCGCCGCTTCTTGCTCAGCTTCAACCCGAGTTTCCGCGCGGCCTTTGCAAAAGCGGCGCTATCCTCGGGCAGAAAGTCCAGTTGGGATCGCCGCGCGCCGTGAGGGAACGCGGAGAAACCAAGCAGGTTGACTCCGGCCTGATGGAGAGAGGTCAGAACGCGGGCAGCCTCTCCGGGCATGTCGGGGACTGTTGTGTAATAGTAGTCGACTTGCCGAATTTCATCCGCCATGGAGGCCTCCTTCCGGCCATTATCCTACCGACACGCCTGAACCCGCATGAGTGGCGTCGGTCCAAACATTTTTGGGCTACAATGTTGTGGTAGCGCGACCCCAACCTATGCCTGTCTATCGAATTCTCCGGCTCAAAGACAATCCCCGGCAGCAGTTCAAGTGGCAGCCGCACGTCAGCGGCTCCTCGCAGGTGAAGCGAAACCTCTATGAAGAGGGCGGAGAGATCGAAGCCGCCAACGAATACGCGGCTTGGCAGGATCTGCGCGGCACGGAGCGGGAGTTGGAGGTCGGGGACATCCTGGAAGCGCCGTCGGGCGAGCTGCGGATTTTCAAGTATGTAGGGTTCGAGTCGGCGCAGTGGTTGGTGCCGGAAATGAAGACGGGACTGGAGTCGGTGCCGCCGGCGTCGGGTCCTCCTGACGCCGGCGGGGCGGCGGGAGTGCCATAGTGTTATACTCGCCCCAAGCGTGCTCCCTGTAGCGGAGAATTGCTCTATGCGCTCATTCCGGCTTGGCGACGTGATTGATGATTACTGCGTGAAATGCAAGCAGATCATGAATCACGCCATCGTTTCGATGCTCAACGAAGCTCCCGCGAAGGTGCGCTGCCGGACCTGCCACTCCGACCACGATTACCGCAATGAGCAGCCGCCTCCGCCGAAGGTGGATCCACGGAAGGCGGCGCTTTTTAACGAGGTGCTGGCGAAGGTGGCTCCGGCGGATGCCGTTCCTGAGGCGGATGCCGAGGCGGATGCGGATGCGGAGCCGGAAGAAGAGAAGCCGGCCGAGAGGAAGAGCAAGCGGGCGAAGAAAGCCTGAAAGCTCCATTGCTTCCCGCCGACGGAGGCGAGAACGCCTGCGTCACTCGCCGGATATACTCTTGAGATGCGGTTTGCGGTTTCCTCCTTTCTCCTCTCTGTTGCGGCGTTTGCCCAGTCGCCTCACGCCGGCGCGCAGGCCGGCAAGACGCTCTTCCTGAAGATGTGCTCGGGCTGCCATGGCGATAACGCCAAGGGCGGCCGCGGGTCGGACCTCACTACGGGCAACTGGAAGTGGGGCGGCTCAGACTCCGAGATCGCGCAGAACATACTGAAAGGCATTGCAGGGACGCAGATGCCGGCTTTCCCGATCACGGAATCGGAAGCGCGCTCGGTCGTCGTGTTTTTGCGCAGCCTCTCAGGGGGGCCGGCGGAAGAGCCGATCACCGGAAACGCGGCCTCCGGACGGCGGCTGTTTACGGCGCGCTGCGCAGGATGCCACATGTACCGCGGGCAGGGCGGACGCCTGGGGCCGGACCTCAGCGCGATCCGCGAGGAACGGAAAGCGTCGGAGCTACGGGAATCGATCGCCGATCCGGACAAGAAACTGCGGCCCGGCTTCCAGACCATCGAGGTGAAGCGCAAGGACGGCTCCACGCTGCGCGGCGCGCGGCGGAATGAGGACACGTTTTCAGTCCAGCTCATGGACGAAAAGGAGAAACTGCATCTGCTCCTCAAGCGCGATGTGGCGGGAACCACGCATCCAGCGAAATCTTTGATGCCGAAGATGAATCTTCCGGCGGGCGAGATCGACGACCTGGTGGCGTTCCTCAAGAAAGACGAAGCCGAATCCCAGGCCGGCGCATGGCGGCCTTCCGCGGACCTCGACGTCACGTTCGCACGGCTGAAGAATTCGGCCAAGGAGCCGCACAACTGGCTTACGTATTGGGGCGATTACCGCGGCACGCACTCCAGCGGACTGACGCAGATCACGCCCTCCAACGTCGGCCGCCTGCGCGGCGCATGGGCCTACCAGTTCGGCGCGGAGCGCAACGAGACGATGCCCATCGTCGTCGACGGGCTGATGTTCGTCACTGGACCGGGGCACGACGTGGCCGCGCTCGACGCGCGCACTGGACGGTCCGTATGGCGCTACCGCCGGCGTATTCCGGACGACATTCATAGCTACTGCACCGTGATGACCAACCGGGGCGTGGCCGTGCTGGGGGACCGGCTGTACCTGGCCACGCTGGACACCAAGCTGGTTGCGCTGGACGCCAAGACCGGCAACCGGATCTGGGAGGTCGCGGTCGACGATTATCATACCGGCTACTCCATCACCCACGCGCCCTTGGCCATCGACGGCAAGATCATCGTCGGCGTGACGGCGGGCGAGTGCGGCAACAACGGGTTCATCGACGCCTACGACGCGGCCAGCGGTAAGAAATTGTGGCGCGTATGGGCCATCGCGCAGCCCGGCGATCCGGCGCGCGCGTCCTGGTCCGGCAAGTCGGCCGAGACCGGAGGCGGGCCCACCTGGATGACCGGCACGTACGACGCGGACACCGACACGCTGTTCTGGGCGACGGGAAATCCCGGGCCGGATTACGACGGCACGGTGCGGCTGGGCGACAATCTCTACACCTGCAGCGTTCTGGCCCTGGATCCCAACACGGGCAAGCTCAAATGGTATTTCCAGTTCACGCCGCATGACGTCCACGATTGGGATGCGACGGAAACGCCGACACTGGCCGATGTCACGGTGCGCGGCAAGCAGCGAAAAGCGCTGATTCAGGCCAACCGCAACGGCTTCTTTTATGTCCTGGACCGCACCACCGGCGAATTCCTGTTGGGCAAAGCCTTCGTCAAGCAGACGTGGGCGAAAGGCCTGGACGACAAGGGCCGCCCGATCGTTATCCCCAACACAGACCCCACGCCGGAAGGCAACTTCGCCTGCCCGGATGCGGCGGGCGGAGCCAACTGGGCGGCGCCGTCGTTCGATTCGAAGTCGGGCATCTACTTCGTGGCCGTGCGGGAGGCGTGCGCGGTTTATACCAGCAAGTCGAAGGAGCCGATTCCCGGGCAGCCTTACACCGGCTCCGGCCAGCAGGAGGATCCACTGGCGGGCGAGCCCGGAGCGGTCCGCGCCATCGATCCATCCACCGGTAACATCCGCTGGAGCTTCCCGTTGCATATCGGGAACGTGGCGGCCGGAGTGCTGCACACCGCGGGCGGAGTTTTGTTTGCCGCGTCGGGCGACGGCTATCTGATCGCGCTCGACCCGCGCACCGGCAAGGACCTGTGGCGCTACCAGACCGGCGCCGAGATCCGCAATTCGCCGATTTCCTACGCCGTGGATGGGAAGCAGTACGTGGCTATCGGCAGCGCCACCACGCTGTTCGTCTTCGCGCTCGAGTAGGCATGAGGCTGTCCTCGCGGCTGAAGTGGGATTCGCCGCCGAACGCCATCGCGGGCGCGCTTGCGGAGCGGCGGCGCGCCGGCGCCGCGATTCTCGACCTCACAGAATCGAACCCTACCGCCGCCGGACTCCCCTACCCCGGGCAGGAGATCCTGAGCGCGCTGGCGGGCGCGGGCTCGCTTCGCTACGATCCCGCGCCCGCCGGCATGGCCTCCGCGCGGGAGGCGGTATCGGATTACTATGCCCGCCGCGGTTACGCGGTCGAGCCGGACCGCATCCTGCTGACGGCGTCCACCAGCGAAGGCTATGCCTATCTCTTCAAGCTGCTTACCGAGCCGGGCGACGAAGTGCTGGTTCCTCATCCTTCGTATCCGCTATTCGAATATCTGGCGGCGATGGAGTGGGTGAAAGCCGCGCCGTATCCGCTGGTCTATCAGGACGGCTGGTATCTGGACTTCGAGGCGCTGGAGCGTGCGGTCACGCCCCGTACGCGCGCCGTGGTGCTGGTGAATCCCAACAACCCGACCGGCTCCTTTCTCAAGCGCGGCGAGTTCGAGCGGCTCCAGCGGTTGTGCCGCGACCGCTCCTTGTGCCTGATCTCCGATGAAGTCTTCGCCGATTACGTCTTTGCCGAAGATCCGGAGCGCATAGCGACGGTTGTGAATTGCCGCGAGACGCCGGCCTTCGCTATGAGCGGCCTCTCGAAAGTCGCTGGGCTGCCGCAAATGAAGCTCGGATGGATCGTGGTTTCGGGACCGGGCGGCGAGCAGCGGCAAGCGCGCTCCGCGCTCGAGTGGATCGCCGACACGTATCTTTCGGTCTCGACGCCGGTGCAGCATGGAGCGGCCGGACTGCTGAAGGCCGGCGAGCAAGTCCGGGATGCGATTCAAGGGCGCGTGATCCGCAACCGGCAGGTGCTGGCTGCGGCTGTCCAGGGCTCGCCCTTCACTCTGCTGCACGTGGAAGGAGGCTGGTACGCGACCCTACTCGTTCCCCGCGTGCGGAGCGAGGAAGAGTGGGTTACGGTACTCTTGGAACAGGATGGCGTCCTGGTGCAGCCGGGCTTTTTCTACGACTTCGACTCGGAAGCGTTTCTGGTGCTGAGCCTGCTGACGGCGCCGGAGGTGTTCGACGGGGGCGTCGAACGGATCATTCGTCGCGGTGGACGGTATTGATGGCGAAGGCCGGCAGGCAGACTGCGATGTACTCGGCGCCGGCCTCTTCCGGCGTTGAGTAACGCACCCATTCCCCTTTGTGAGCGATCACGGCCTGGCCCGCGGTGACGTCCAGCGAACCGCCCGCGTGCTCCACTCGCAGGGTCCCCTTCAACACCATGGTAAACTCATCAAATTCAGGAGTTTGACCTGGTTCCAGCCAGCCGCCGGGGCTGCGCATGTGCGCGACGCTCACGGACTCATGTCCGGAGTTGACCCTGCCGATATATTCATCAATCAGCTTAGGTTTATTGCCGGCGGCAGTGATCCGCGCCGGCTGAGAGAGAAGAGTGGGCATCACTACGAATGGTACACTGAGAGCTTCTTTGGCGACGCACGACAGACCTGGGGGGGAGGCGGGCGAGGAAGCTCCGGTGGTGATCATTGGCGCCGGCCCGGCCGGGCTCACTGCAGCCTATGAGCTTTCGGGTCAGGGAGTTACCAGCGTCATCCTGGAGGCCGACCGGGTTGTGGGCGGCCTTTCCCGAACGGCCGAATACAAGGGATATCTATTCGATATCGGCGGCCATCGGTTCTTCACCAAAGTGTCCCTGGTGGAGCAAATGTGGCAGGAAGTGCTGCGCGGCGACTTTATCTCCCGGCCCCGCCTTTCCCGCATCTTCTATCGCAACCAATTCTTCATGTACCCGCTGGAGCCGAAGAACGCGCTCTTCGGGTTGGGTCCGTCTGAGGCATTGCGGTGCGGCTTTAGCTATCTGAAGGCGCGGCTTGCCCCGGTGCATCCCGAGGACGACCTGGAAACGTGGGTCTCCAACCGCTTCGGCCGGCGGCTGTTTGAAATCTTCTTCAAGACGTACACCGAGAAAGTCTGGGGCATGTCGTGCAAGAAAATCCGCGCCGACTGGGCCGCCCAGCGGATCAAGGACCTGTCGCTCAAGTCGCTGGTGCTGAACGCCCTCAAACCGCGGAGGAAGGCGGTGGACAAGCAGAACGTGATCAAGACGCTAATCCACGAATTCCAGTACCCGCGGCGCGGTCCGGGGATGATGTGGACGCGCACCCGGGAGATCGTGGAAGCGCGCGGCTGCCGGGTCCAGTTCGATGCGCCAGTGGAAAAGATCTACTGGGAACCGGGGCGGGTCACCGCCGTCCGCGCCGGCGGCAAGGTGTATCGCGGCAGCCATTTCGTCAGCAGCATGCCGGTAAGGGAGCTGCTGCGCTCGCTGGATCCGGCTCCGCCGGCGGATGTTTTGCAAGCCGCCGACGATTTCCACTATCGAGATTTTCTGACCGTGGTGCTCATCGTCAAGCGCGCGAATCTGTTTCCCGACAACTGGATTTACATCCACGCGCCGGAGGTGAAGGTCGGCCGCGTCCAGAACTACGGCAACTGGAGCCCGGAGATGGTGCCGGACGCGTCCACTTCCAGCCTCGGCCTGGAGTACTTTTGCTTCGAAGGCGACGGCCTGTGGACAATGGACGATCGCAACCTGATCGAACTCGGCAAGCGCGAAGTCGCCCAGATCGGCTTGGCGAGAGCGGACGAAATCGTCGACGGCACCGTGGTACGGATGAAGAAAGCCTACCCAGTCTACGACGAGACCTACCAGCGGGGACTGGACAAGGTGCGGGAATGGCTGGCTACTGTACCCAACCTGCAACTTGCCGGACGCAACGGCATGCACCGCTACAACAACCAGGATCACTCGATGCTCACTGCCATGCTGGCGGCACGCAACATCCTCGCAGGACGGATCAAGTACGACCTGTGGCGGGTGAACGTAGACGCCGACTACCACGAGGAAGGCGCGGACCCCTCGGCCGATCTCGCCGCTATCGAAACCAGCCAGCCGCTGGTTCCGCGGAAGTTGTAAGACTCCTCAGCCCTGCAGGATCAGATTCGCGCCGTCCAGGCGGCGCGTCGGCACGCTGTTGCGGTCCACTCCCTGAATGGTCAGCAGCATGTCGCGAGTAAACACCGGATTGCCGATGTGCCAGGAATGCGACCGGTCGCCGATCGGATCGAACGTGGCATTGTTGGCCTGCCAGTAGTCGCTGCAATCCACATTGACGGCCTTCTGCGGAGCGTCATCGGGCAACCCGATGCGGCCCACGCGCGGGGCGACTCCCAGCCGTTTGACGTTGGATAAAGCCAGCGGCTGGTCATGGCGGTTGGAGTAGTTGGTGAGCCGCACGCAATGGCGGTACAGCGAAGTGCTGGATGAGTCGCCGGCCGAAAGTGAATTGCTGGAGATATCCCCGCCAATCAGCATCAACTGGCTGACCAGCCAGGAATTGTTGTCCAGATTCCGGTCGTCGGCGTCGTCGAAGGCTTCGCGGAGCACAAACGCGCCCATGGAGTGAGCCAACAGGTGCACGCTGACCTGGCAGTCCGGGCTCTGGTATTTCGCCAGCACGGAGATGCCGTCGCTGACCAGTTGCAGAGCGGTGGTCTTGGCGTCGATCCGGTCATCGACGTAGCCCAGGCTCAGGTCGGCGCTAGGCCAGTCGTAGCTGAGCACGACGCCGACGAAACCGAGCGCCGCGAGGTCTGACTTGAGCCGCCTGTGCCGCCGCATGATGATCTCCTGGTCGTTGTTAAATCCATGAATGAAGACCAGGATGTGCCCCGGCTTGCCCGCCTCGGCCAGAACGGCGTCGGCCCAGGCTTTGACTCCGATCTTGTGCTCGGGCAGAGGCTGTAGACCGTCAGGGACGGAAAGGTAGGTGGACTTACCGGGCTCGGACCCGAACTTTCCTCCGGAGATGTTGCGCGCACAAAGGACGAAATCAGGCATAACGGATAGTGCGTAGCGGCGGCGCAACGTTGCAGCTCCGCCGGATAAAAAGAAATCGCCTAGCCGGGCCTTGGGAAACGAAAAGCTCCTGGCGTACACTACTCTCATACAAAGGTCTCATACAAAGGCCTAACGGAGGGGCCCCCCGAATGCAACGCCCGTGGTATAGTGTGCCGCTGTTTGCGGCGATTCCCAAGCTCATCCAGATCCGGGACGAGCTTCGCCAGAAGAATCTCCACGACACCGAGGACGGGCCGCTGACCGGCAACCTGCCGCCTGCCGCGCCGGACGCTCCACAGCGGATGGAGCGCACCATCGATGGCACCTACAACGATCTCAACTTTCCGAGGATGGGATGCGCCGGAGCGCGGTTCGGTCGAAATGTACCGCTGCAGTTCACCTTCCCCGATGAAGCCAACCTGATGAACCCCAGCCCGCGCGTGATCAGCCGGGAGCTGATGACCCGCGACAAGTTCCAGCCGGTTCCGTTCCTGAACCTGCTGGCAGCGTCTTGGATCCAGTTTGAAACGCACGACTGGTTCAGCCATGGGCGCGACGATTCGCCGGCGAACCCGCGGATCGAGATTCCCCTCGATGACTCGGACCCCTGGCCGGAGCATCCGATGAGGGTGCCGCGCACGCCCGCCGATCCGACGCGCCTGCCCGGTTCGACCAAGCCGCCGGCCTTCCTCAACCACGTGACGCACTGGTGGGACGGTTCGCAGATCTATGGCACGGACGCCGCCACACTGGCCAAATTGCGCACCGGCCAGGACGGCAAGATGAAGGTCAACGCGGACGGGAAGCTTCCGCTCGACCCGGACACCGGCATCGATCTGACGGCGTTCATCGACAACTGGTGGATCGGAATGAGCATGCTTCACGCGCTGTTCACGCTGGAGCATAACGCCATCTGCGACGCCCTGAAGAAAGAATTCCCGGCCTGGACCGACGCGCAGCTCTTCGCCAAGGCTCGGCTGATCAACGCGGCGCTCACCGCCAAGATCCACACCGTGGAGTGGACGCCGTCCATCATGCCGCATCACACCGTGAAGGTGGCGCTGCGGACCAACTGGTACGGCTTTCTCGACGAATTCGGCGAAAAGGTGCAGAAGCTGTTCCCCGGGCTCAACGACAGCGAGCTGCTGGGCGGAATCGTCGGATCGCCAACCGACCATCACACGGCGCCTTACTCGATGACCGACGAGTTCGTTTCCGTCTACCGGATGCATGCGCTGATGCCGGACGACCTGGAAATGCGCTCGGCAGCCACTGACACGGTGCTGGGCCGGTACAGCATGCCCGAGGTCAGCGGCCGGGCGTCCCGCAAAGTTTTCGACGGCTTGTCCATGACCGATCTGTTCTACTCGTTCGGGATGATGCACCCGGGAATGATCCGCCTGCACAACTACCCCCGCTTCCTGCAGGACCTCACGCGCGACAACGGCATGAAATTCGACATGGCGGCGGTGGATATCCTGAGGGACCGCGAGCGCGGCGTACCGCGCTACAACCAATTCCGCGAGCTGATTCACAAGCCGCGCGTGAAGACTTTCGAGGAATTGACCGACAACCCGGAATGGGCCGAACAGATCCGGCGCGTCTACAACGGTAATATCGACCTGGTGGATACGCAGGTGGGCTTGCAGGCCGAGCCGCTACCCGACCACTTCGGCTTCAGCGAGACGGCTTTTCGCGTGTTCATCCTGATGGCCTCCCGCCGCCTGAAGAGCGACCGCTTCTTCACCAACGACTGGAAGCCCGAGATTTATACTGACGTCGGCATGGACTGGGTGGAAAGGAATCTCATGTCCAACGTCATCCTGCGTCACTTCCCGCAGTTGGAGGACGCCCTGGCCGGCCTGGACAGCGCGTTCAAGCCCTGGAACCAGGCGAAGGGATAAGGGGGAACCAATGCCGGGCGATCTTCTTTTCGAACCACTGAAATTTCGAAATCTGACGGTCAAGAATCGCTTCATACGGTCGAACGTAGCCGGACGATTCGACAACTTCGACGGAACGGGCAACCAGGCGCGCATCAACTGGGAGCTGAAGTTCGCTCGCGGCGGCGTGGGAGCCATCCTCTCGTCGTTCGTGCCCGTGCAGATGCGCGGCAGGATCGTGCCGAATTACGCGACCATCGACCGCGACGCCTGCATCCCGTTCTGGCGCGAGCTGGGCGAGCGGGTTCACGAGCAGGACTGCAAGTTCATCCTGCAACTGAGCCACGGCGGCCGGCAGCGGGACATCCCGGGAATCGAATATCCGAAAGGGCTCAGCTCCACGGACCGTCCCGATCCGCTGCACGGCTTTGAGGCCGAGCGTATGACACGCGAGCAGATTGCGGAAACCGTCGCGGCGTTCGCGGAAGGAGCGCGGCGGGCGCGGGAGGCCGGGCTCGACGGCGTGGAGTTGCACTCCGCCAACGGCTACCTGATCACACAGTTTCTCTCATCGGCAATCAACGACCGGGACGACGACTATGGCGGGCCGCTCGAGAACCGGGCGCGCTTCCTGCTGGAGATCGTCCGGGCGATCCGGGCGAAGGTGGGCCGCGATTTCCACCTGCAGGCCAAGATCAGCGCCACCGAGAACTGCAACGCCATGAACCCGGGCGAGCCGCACGGAAACACCATCCAGGATTCGGTCCAGGTGTCGAAATGGCTGGAGCAGGAGGGCGTGGACGCGATCCACGTTTCGGGCGGAGGTTACTTCCCGCATCCGCGCAATCCGGCCGGCGACCTGCCAGTGGAGGATTTCATCAAGGTGTACGACCTGATGATTTCGAGCGGCATCAAGACCTTTCGAAATTATCTGCTGATCCGCAACAAGCTCACCGGCGAGCTGTTTCACAAGCAATGGCTGAAGGCCAGAGGCGACGTGATCGAAGGCATCAATCTGGCCGACGCGCACGCCATCAAACAGGCGGTGAGCATTCCGGTGCTTTGCACGGGCGGATTCCAGACCGCCTCGGTGATCCGCAAGGCGATTTCGGATGGCATGTGCGACGCCGTAACTATCGCGCGGCCGCTGATCGCGAACAACGATCTGGTGAAGCAGTTCGCCGCCGGCGCGGACCGTCCGGCGGTGCCCTGCACCTACTGCAACCGCTGCCTGGTGAACGCCATCGAAAATCCGCTGGGGTGCTACGAAGAGACGCGGTTCGCCTCCCACGAAGCGATGGTGAAAGAAATTCTCTCGGTGTTCGACCCGCCGCCGTTTGTGGCGAAACCGCGGACCGCGACGGGGTAGCATTGAGTAGCAGGCATCGAAGACACAAGGAGCTCATTCATGGATCGGTTGGAAGAACTCAAAGAGAAGTATGCTTCCGTACTGCAGCTGGTAAAGAAGCGCGGCGTGCGCCTGGATCATCTTCACGTTCAGGACGACAAGCTGTTCATGCAGGGCGCGGCGCCGAACGATGCGGTCAAGAACCAGATCTGGGACCAGATCAAGGCGGTGGATCCGGGCTTTGGCGATCTGACGGCGGACCTTTCGATCGACGATAATCTGCCCGCGCCGCCGCCGGAGGACACGATCTACACCGTGGTGGCGGGGGATTCCCTCTGGAAAATCAGCGCAAAGTTTTACGGCGCGGGTAATCTCTTCAAGCGCATCATCGAAGCCAACCCGGACAAGCTGGAAGACGAAAAGAGCGTGATCCATCCGGGGGACGAGCTTCGGATTCCGCCGGCGTAAGGGGCGGGGCTCATTGCGACTGGCGCCGATAGCTCGAATGGGACCGGCGATTGCGCTGTCGCCCGCAGGATGAATCCGGCCAAAGGCAGACTGACGCCGGGCAGAATGAATCCTGCCCCTCCTGTACAGTCAGAAAAAATGATTCATGCCCGAAAAGCGTTACGGCTCGGAGCCGGTCACGCTGGCGCGTAGCCGGCCTTCGGCCAGGCGCACGTCGATCGTCGAACCTTCGGGCGCATTCGCAGCGTTGGTGAGGATATGCCCGTCCTCGCCGGTAACGATGGCGTAGCCTCGCTTGAGGATGGCGAGCGGGCTCAATTGTGTCAGATGCGCGTGAAGCGCCTCCAGCCGGGCGCGCCGACGGGCGGTGGCCATCCGAACCGCGTGAACGGCGGCAGAGACGGCGCCTTGATGCCGGCGGCGCTGGCCGGCTAAGCGCGGGCTGGGGTCGAAGCGCCGCAGCCTGGAGTCCAGGCCGGCAAGCGCGCGGCGGCGCGCGTCGAAGGCGGAGCGGAGAATTTCGCGCATGCGATACTGCTGCTCGTCGATGCGCTGTAGCCGGCGTCCGACGGAGCGGTGGAGCAGGCTCCAGACGCGGTCAATGCCTTGTTGATGCAGGCGCCGGCGCTGCATGCCCAGACGGAAGCGCGCCTGTTGCAGGAGGCGGGATTCGGCGGCGGCGATGGCGTCGAGCACTTCCGCCCGCGTGCGGACCACCAACTCGGCGGCGGCCGACGGCGTGGGCGCGCGCAGGTCGGCGACGAAATCGGCGATGGTGACGTCGGTCTCGTGGCCCACAGCCGAGATGACCGGCGCCGCGGACGCCGCAATCGCGCGAGCGACGGCTTCTTCGTTGAAGGTCCACAAATCTTCAAGCGAGCCGCCGCCGCGGGCGACGATGACGACGTCCGGCCATCCGCTGCGGCTGAAATATTCGAGGCCACGGCAGACGTCCTCCACCGAGCCTTCGCCTTGCACGAGGGCGGGAAAAACGCGGATGTGCAGCCCGGGAAACCGCCGCTCCAGGATTTGCAGCAGGTCCTGGATGACGGCGCCTTGGGGAGAGGTGACGATGCCGATGCGGCGCGGGTAGCGCGGCAGGGCCCGTTTGCGCTCCGCTTCAAACAGGCCTTCGGCGGCCAGCTTTTTCTTGAGCTGCTCATAGGCCAGTTGCAGCGCTCCGTAGCCCTGAGGTTCCAGGACTTCGACCAGGAGCTGGTACTCGCCACGGGCTTCGTAGAGGTCCAGGCGGCCGCGGGCGATGACGGCGACACCGTCCTGCGGCTTGAATTTGAGGAAGCGCGCGGTGGACCGAAAGCAAACGCATTTTAGCTGCGCTTCGGCGTCTTTCAAGGTGAAGTAGTAGTGCCCGCTCGCAGCCAGCTTAACGCCGGAGATTTCGCCTGACACCCAGACGTCGAAAAATTCGCGTTCGAGGATGCCTCGCAGGGCGGCGCTCAGGGCGGAAACGGAGTACACGGTGCGCTCGGACGGCGCGAACTCGAAGAGAGATTGTTCCACGGTGCGGCTACTCAAGAAGTGTAGCGCACGTAATCGTGGAATCATTGGAGCGTGAAATGCACTTCGATCTGGGTGATCACCTCCACAGGTTCGTTGTTGAGAAGCGTCGGCTGGTAGCGCCATTGCTTCACGGCTTCCACCGCGGCGGGGGCCAGAAGCGGGTGACCCGAGGCGACCCGGAGATCCTGAATCAATCCTTCCTTACTGATGATCGCTTCGAGTCGAACGACGCCCTGGATACGGGCCTGCTTCGCCAGCGCGGGGTAAACGGGTTTGACCTGGCGGATAAGTTTCGCGGCCTGCACGCCGCTAGAGACATGAACCGGCAAGCGGGGAGCCACGGGTTGCGGCTTCACTGCGGAAACGGGCGCAGGCGTGGGCCGGGCAGGGAGTTCGGCTGCGGTCTGGCAAACGATACATGGACGGTCCCCATGACCGGGCAAACCGCCTTCGACGCCAACCGGCGACGGGCTAGGGAGAATCGCTTCGTCAGCCAGGAAAGCAGGGTCAGCGATTCGCGAGGGAGTTACTCTCGGAGCAACAAAAGGCCGGCGCGCCGGGGAAGTCTGGCGCGCGACGGTTTCCTGCACCACAGGCTGCGGCTTCGGGGGCGGGCCGAACGGCACGGGCGCTGTGAACGTCAAGCCGTGCGGAAGCCCTGGCACGTGGGCGATCGTGGCGGCGACAATCAGCGCCAGCGCCACGGTCTGCCCCGCGGCGGAAATTATGAAGGTCACCGGACGACGGCTGCCGCCGGTGGAATCGAGGATCGTTTGTTCAAACATCGGATATCCCTCCCTTTGAACAACTCAGATATCCGGCCGGATTCTGATGGTATAGACAACCCTCACTCGAGTTTTGTTCCGTGTATACTTCCAACTGCGCGAAGCCCGGCGGCAATCCCGCATCACGCAGCGAAGAAGGGAGACCAATGCAATGGCGGCTGAAAGATGGAACGAAACCGGCAGGGTTTGGGAAGCGGATCACGGTCTGCTGGACGACGAACAGATCGCTAAATGCGTGCGAGCCGATGAAGCCGATCTGTTTCCGTCGCCCGTGCCGACGCGGATGATCTCGAACGGCGAGTACATGCCCGCCGCGCAGACCGTCAAGCAGAAACAGGTCGAGACGCGGATCGCGGAACTCGCCGAAGCGGCCGGCAAAAAGCTCGCCCTCGACCGTCGGCACTTTCTCTCCGGCCCCGGCGGCATGGCCGCGGCGTTCATCGCAATGAACGAAGTGTTCGGCCGCTTCTTCGACGTGGATCTGTCGGAGATGTTCGAGCCGGCGGCGTACGCCCAAAGCGGGGCCCCTCGCGACCTGTTCGTGTTCGACGATCAGCTCCACATGGTCCGCGGCAGCCAGAAGGCCGGGGGCGCGGGGTTGCGGGCGGCTGCGCAGGGGCCCTCGTCGGCGCCGGCGTTCACGTCGAATCCCTTCAACCCCAAAGGACTGCCCGATGAGCACGGCGAAGTGTGGCGCGTCTGGAATCCGGCGCTGGTGGGGCTGCCGATCACGGCGGCGAACGCGCAAATCGTCCAGTTCATCAAGGACGTCTACCTCGACAGCCAAGTCACGATCGGGCTGCTGAGCAACGTCACCGCGTCGTCGGTGACCATCGGCGCGGAGGCGCGCCGCGCGCCGCGAAACGTGTCGGAAGCGCTGCAAGGGGAGATCCTGACGGCGGCGCAAACCGCGGCCGCGCGCAACTTCGTCAACGAAATCTCCGGCTCCACGCGGATGCTGGCGCACGGGCTGATGTACGTAGGCAAGGGGAATCTGCAGTACATCCAGCAGCAGACCGACGAGAACCAGCCGGACTCGTGGAAGGGCTACAACATTTCCAACGCGGCCAAGGTAGACAACGATCCGAACAGCCTGATGCGGCAGTGGCGCCACGACGACGAGGAAGTGGCCTATCCGACATTCGAGCTGATCCAGAAGAATTATCAAAAACTGAAAGAGAAGAAGCCCGGGTTCAAGAATATCTGCGTGCACAAGGGACTGGCTCCGGGGCCGCCCGACCCTCTGCGCGGACATCCGGGCGACCTGCCCAAGGCAGCCAAGGACTGGCCGAATCTTAATTTCATCACGTATCACTCGTGCATCCAGCCGTCTCTTTTCCTCGGAGAGTCTCTTCAGGAGGTCAAGTCCGGCAAGCTGCGCGAGGGCGTGCCCGACATCAGTTGGACCACGGAGTACGCCGTGCTGGCTGCGCCCTTCAGAAACATCTACGCCGAGATCGGCACCACCTGGGCGTCGTCGGTGGTGACGTTTCCGACCGTGGCCGCGCACATCCTCGGCCAGCTCATGAAGTTCATGGGGCCGGACCGCATCCTGTTCGGGTCGGATTCAGTCCGGTACGGTTCGCCGCAATGGCAGATTGACGCGTTCTGGCGTTTTCAGATTCCCGACGAAATGCGGAAGAAGTACGGCTACCCGGAACTGACGCAGGACGCCAAGCGCAAAATTCTCGGCTTGAATTCGGCGAAGCTGTACGGGATCAAGGGAGTGGAGAAGGGGAATCTGGCTAAGCGCTTCAAGCCAGTGCCGAAGGACTACGAGCAGCGGATGTCGAAGGAGCTGAAGACGCTCATGGAGCTGCCCGGGTACAGCGCGGACAACATGTCGAAGTTCAAGGAGCAATACCGGGCGGCGGGCGTGGAGGCGCGTCCGGCGCATCGCGGCTGGATCCGGGCTTAGGCGTAAGCCCTATTTCGGAAAATACTTCTCGTACCAGGCGATGCTTCGGTCGATAGAATCGACTGTGTGTTTGGGCTCGCGCAGGCCGTGGCCTTCGCGCGGGTAGCGCACCATCACGGTGTCGACTCCGACGTCCTTTAGCGCGATATAGAACTGCTCGGCTTCGGCGATCGGCACATCGGCGTCGTTCTCGCCGTGCAGCAGCAGCGTCGGCGTCGCCACTTTGGCGACGTGCTTCAACGCCGAGCGCTCCCACAACTCGTCCATCAGCTTGCCCTGGTGGGGCAGGATGCCGAAGGTCATCTGCTCGTACATGTTGTAGTAGGTCATGTAGTTGTAGCTGACCAGATTGGTAATCGCGGCCTGCGGGATGGACGCTTTGAACACGCGCGTCTGGGTGATCAGCCAGGCCGAGAGCTGCCCGCCGTAACTGGTGCCTTCCACGCCCAGGCGGTCGCGGTCGATCCACAGATTGCGGCGCAGCGCGGCGCTCAGTCCGTAGAGCACGTCCTGGCCTTCGTTACCGTTCTGATCGCCGAAGACGCCATCGGCGAATTTCTGCCCGTAGCCGGTGGAACCGCGATAGTTGACCATCAGCGTCGCCCAGCCGCGCGAGGCGTACACCTGGTTCTTGAAATTAAATGCCGGGCCCTGCTGGCCGTGCGGGCCGCCGTGGATAACGACGATCAAAGGATGCTTGGAATCGGCGGTCAACCCGATGGGGCGCGTGAGGAAGCCCTCCACCTCCCACTTGTTGTCGTTCGAGACAAAGGTGAAGGCCTCGACGGGGGCCACCTGCTTTCCGCGCAGCATTTCGGCGTTGAGGTCGGTCAACCGGCGCGACTGCCCTTTTTCGCGAAGGTAGAGTTCGGGAAGGTCGGCTGGCGTGGAGAAGGCGTAAGCAAGGCGGCCATCGCGATCCAGCGAGTAGGAGCCCGCCGCGCCCCGCTCGGAGACCACACGCTCCGGAGCACCGCCGGTGGCGGGCAGACGCATCAGCCGCACATCCCCGCGCTCGGCGACGGTGCAGTAGATCGAAGAGCCGTCCGGCGACCAGGAGGGGCGGAGCTGTCGATTGTCGACCGCGGCCCCGACGTCGCGGCGTCCGGAACCGTCGGCATTGATGACCCAGACGTGCGTGTCCTCCATGGTGGTCTCCAGATCGGTGAGACCGCGGCGGGTTGCGAGGTAAGCGATCTTCGATCCGTCGGGCGACCAGCGGGGAACGTATTCGGCGCTTTCCGTGGCCGTCAGCCGGCGGATCGCGCCGCCGTCCGGGCGCACGGTGAACAGGTCGTAGTTGAAGAAGAGATCCTGGCGCGTTTCTCGGTTGGAGACGAACAGGATTTCAGCGCCACTGGGCGACCAGTCGATGGAGTGCTCATAGAAATCGCCGCTGGTGAGGGAGGTCACGCGGCCGTTGGCCACATCGGCGACGAAGATGTGCGTGCGGCGGTTGTCGTTAAAATGCGAGTTTCCCTCTTCATAGTCCGGCTTGTACAGGTATCTCGTGATCACGACCGGATCGGAGGTGGCGGATGCCTCGGTCTCCGGGCCGGGGACGGCAGTGACGAAGGCGATCCGGCGAGAATCGGGTGACCATGCGAGACGCTTTCCGGTGTCCGGCATGGGGTGATTGGTCCACTCGAGCGCGGCGATCCAACGCGCTTCGGAGCCGTCCGGGCGCGACACGATGAGGCCCGTCTTTTCCCCGAGCTTTCCGGAGTAGGCGAGCCACTTGCTGTCCGGCGACCACTCCGGCCCGCTAGAGCCGTCCTTGTCTTTCGCAAGTTTCACCGTGCGTCCGCCGGCCAAGTGCAGGACGTGGAGCTGGGAATAGGGCCGCCCCGGGCCGTCATTGTGGGACACCGTGTACGCGATGTGTGCGCCATCCGGCGAGAACGCGACGTCTCCGGCGGAGCGGAGCTGGTAGAGGTCGGCGGAGGTGAAACGGCCGTTCTGGCCGGAGGCCGCGGACGCAATACCAATCAGGAGGAGGGCAAAGCGCATGGATAAGTATACCCTTCAAGCGAGGCGGAAGCCGCCGGCCAGTTTTTCCAGCAGCCGCGCCGCGACGATGGCTTCCCCCACGTGTCGCTGCGAATGTTCGGCAATGTGGACCAGCAGGCCCTGCAGAGTCGTGGGCAAATACTTCCGGCCGACCGATCGGGGCTCAGTGAGCCGCGCAAGATCGACGGACCGGAGGAAGGCTTCCACTTTGTCGAGAGAAGCATCGACGGCGGCCAGCAGCTCCTCGCGGGTCGCGCCGGGCTCCATCTCGCCGGACCGCATCGCGGCGAGCTGGGCCTCGTCCAACTGCGAGCCCCGCGCGTACGTAAGGAGGCGGTCGACAGTGCCTGCGATGTGCCGTAGCTGGAAGCCCAGCGGCGCCAAGCCGAAGGGCCGTGCCCAAATCTGGCCCGGTTCCAGTCCCTCAGTGAAACGCGCGAGATCCTCGCGCACTTGCTGTAGACAACAAAGTATCGGGGCCAGTAGAGGGTCGATGCCTTCTACTGGTCCCCGGAGCCAGGGTTCAGGTTGCATAACCCTGTTTTACCGTAGGCAGGCTGGAGCCTGCCCCACCGGATTACTTCAAGGTGCCGGCGAGGAACAGCGACACCCACCGCTGCCCGCGTCCCGACGCTCCGGTCGGGGCGCGCAGCACACGGAACGCCACCGGCTCGCCCGGCTTCAAGCCACGCTGTAACCGGCGGAGATCGTCAGCGGACTTCAGCTCCTGACGGTTTAGTGACACCAGCACGTCGTTTGGCTGGATGCCGATGTCCTCGGCGAAGGAGCCGGATTCGACGTCGGCGACGAGCACGCCGCCGTTGGCATCCGGCTTCAAGGAATCGAGCTGCTCTGGGCTGAGGCTCTGAACACTGATGCCGAAGCGGACCGGCATAGCCTCGCCGGGCTCCGCGCTCGGCTCCGTGCGCTCGCGGCGCTCGCTGAACAGCTCGCTACGGTCTTCCACCTTCACCTTGAAATCGTACTTCTGCTTACTACGGAGCACAGTGATGTTGGCGGTGGACCCGACCGGAGTCTCCGAAACGCTGTCGATCAGGTCGGAGCCGGTGCGGACCGGGTTGCCGTTGAACGATAAGATCACGTCCTCGGCCTTGATGCCGGCGCGCTCGGCTGGACCACCGCGGGTGACGCCTTGCACGAACACGCCTTCGGTGGCGCCGTAGGCTTTCAGCAGGTCGGGCTGATTTTCCTGGAAGGTGACGCCGATGGAACCGCGTGTGACCTTGCCGTGCTGGACGATCTGGTTGTAGACCTTGGCCGCGGTGTTCGAGGGAAGCGCGAATCCGATGCCCTGATTGCCGCCGCTGCGGCTGAGGATCTGGGTGTTAATCCCGATCACCTGCCCGTTGGTGTTGACGAGCGGTCCGCCGCTGTTGCCGGGATTGATTGCGGCGTCAGTCTGGATGAAGCGCTGGAACGGCGAGTCAGCCACGCCGTCGCGCCCCTTGGCGCTGATAATGCCGAGGCTGACCGAAGCGTCCAGGCCGAAGGGAGACCCGATGGCCAGAACCCATTCGCCGACGTCCACGCCGTCGGAATTGCCGAGCGCGACGGTGGAGAGGTCTTTGCGGGCGTCGATCTTGATCACGGCCAGATCGGTTTCCTTATCGGAGCCGATGAGTTTGGCGTCATATTCGGTCTTCTCGCCGAACAGGCGGACCTTAATGCGGTCGGCACCGTTGACGACGTGATGATTGGTGACGATGTAGCCGGCTTTGTCGACGATGAAGCCGGAGCCTACGCCGGGGCCGCGCCGGGGCTGGTCGGGCATTTCCATATTGCCGCCGAATGGATTGCCGCCGAATGGATTGCCGCCGAAGAAGCGTTCAAAAAGGTCGTCGGAGTTAGGGGCGCGTTGGGACGGCGGGCGCCGCACGGAAGCGGACTTGGTTTGGTAGCTGACGGTAATGTTGACCACGGCCGGCTCGACCTGCTTCACCAGTTGGGTGAACGGGGAGGTGAGCGGCGCGGCTTTGGGGATCACCAGGGGCTTGGCATCGGTGGCGCGGGAATGGCTTTCAGCCACCAGAAGTGGAATCCCCACGAGAAGGCAGAGGGCAAGGGTGGCACCAAGGATCGCCTTGGACCGCAAGCTCAGAATGTTGCGCATACTTTTCGCATCTCCACAAATCGGCTGTTCCGGAAACGGCGGGAACGGGTTTCCGGCGAGCCCGAGAAACTGTCTGAAGGGAAGCGAGTTAACGCTCCAACCCGATAGACGGGAGAGGGTCAGATTCGGTTGCAAGGGCTGGTCAGGAGCCACTAAGCCGTTGTAACCTGTCTACTTGCCGGTTCGCCTTACTCTGTAGTCAGTTTAGGCAGAGTTTCCAGTCGCGCCGGCTACGAAAAGCCGCATGCTGGTCGACTTCGAGCTGATCAAGAGAGCGCAAGCTGGTGACAGTGCGGCATTTAATGAAGTTGTGCTGGCATACCGCAAGCGCATTCTCGGTACGATATCGAGATTGATCGGAAGGCCCGAGGACGTGGAAGACGTCGGGCAAGAGGTCTTTGTCAGGCTTTATTTTTCGCTGGATCAGCTCCGCAGCCCGGAGGTGTTCGAGCCTTGGCTTTACCGGCTGGTGGTGAACACTTCGTACGATTATCTGCGGAAGCAGAAACGCCGGCAGGAATCCCGGATGGCGGATCTTTCGGAAGAACAGGTCCTGATGGCGGATGCCGAGGCCAGCGGAGATTTTGACCGCGAAGAACGCCGGCGGTCGGGAATCCGGGAGTTTGTGAACTCACTCCTGGACGCGGTTTCTGAAGAGGATCGGATTCTTCTGACGTTGAAGGAAGTGGAAGGGCTGTCGCTGAAAGAATTGGAAAAGATTTACGGCGCGAACGAGAACGCCCTGAAGGTGCGGTTGTTCCGGGCCCGGCAGAGAGTCATTAAAGCCATGGGTAAAGAACCCGGTTCAGCTGGGCATGGTTGAGCGCAGGCATGGCTGCTTGTGCTAGCGTATGATTTTGTACTATAAAGTTGGTTCCACCCCAAGGCGGGGGGGAGGTAAAGAAGTGACTGAGTCTTCTGACGGACGCGAGCGGGAAGCAAGATTAGACCGCGTGTTCCGCGCCTACCGCGATGCTTGTCCGGATCCCGATCCAGGCGTCAATTTCATGCCCATGGTCTGGGATCGAATCGAACGGACCCGCAGCACCAGCATTGGCTTTAGACGGATCGCCCAGGCTTTTGTCACCGCGGCATTCGCGCTGTCGCTGCTGATGGCCCTTCTGGCGGTTGTCCCACGGGAACAGTCGGCGGCCTCGTCGGGCACCTACATCGAGGTTCTTGCCGAGCATCACGATGCCGTTGACGCCGACGACTCCGAGACTGGAGTGTTGTAAATGAGCGCCAGGTTGCGAGGGGTGTATCTCCCGTTGCTGCTGGTTTTCCTTAGCGGAACGCTAGTAGGGGGCTTTGCCCATCGGCTCTACACCATCAATTCGGTGAAGGCCGATACTCGTTCCGGGCAGGAAGAGTCCCGCCGCCGTTACCTGGAGGAAATGCGCACCCGGCTGAAGCTGAGCGAACAGCAGGTGTCCAACCTGAGCGACATCCTGGACGACACGCGCGAGAAGGCCAAAGCCATTCGGGAACAGAGTAAGCCCGCATTGAAGTCAGTCAGGGATGGCCATGCCGCGCGGGTTAATGCGATGCTGGCCGAGAACCAGCGGGTCGAATACGCCAAACTCCGCGAGGAGCGCGAGCAGAAACGCCTGGAAAAGGAGCGCCTGGATCAGGAGCGCGAGGCCAAAGAAAAAGCGGCGCGTACGCGCCGCTGATTCTGGTTGCAGAGAGTGACGCAGGCGTTCCCGCCCGCGCAGTTTTTACTTAAGACGCGGTCTTCTTCCCGCGGTCCCCATACTTCTTCTGGAACCGGTCTACCCGTCCCGCCGTGTCGATCAGCTTCTGTTTGCCCGTGAAGAACGGATGGCAACTGGAGCAGATTTCCACGCGGATGTCGCCCTTGTGCGTGGAACGGGTTTTGAACGTGTGCCCGCAAGCACAGATTACATTGATTTCGGCGTATGCCGGATGGATGCCAGCCTTCATTACAGGGATTCCTTTCGAGGTGTGCGCCTTCAGTATAGCATGGGCCTGAAAGTGGAAACCCCGGCTGGGTCCTTCTTTCAGAAAGACTCAGCCGGGGCAGGTAGCTCTAAAGAGCCCGAGGAAAAACTGCTACGCACGAAGCAGCCGGTCCACAGGAACGTGATCTCGGCCACTGGACGAGATCGGGAACATGAGCAACCGGAGCGTCAACAGTCAGCCACCTCGCGCGGTCTACTATCTCTCATCTTACTGGACCACCTCCTTTCCCAGTGATATTTCAAAAATAACGACGGATGCGGCGTTTGTCAATAGGCCGCGACTAATGCAGTTCACTTACTGTGCCAAGCGGGGCGGCTTGTTAGAATGCAAGAGTGAAGCGTTTGGCGGCGTTGATCGCATTGTTTTCGGCCGCGGCGTATGCGGAGGCCGGGTTGCCGGACATCCTGCAGCGCGTCGCGGAAGAGGCCGAGGTCTTTCGCTCCGTCGCTAAGGACGTGGTGTCGGAAGAGACGCTGACTCACCGCTGGTTGAAGCCTCCGTCACGATTCCGGCCGCGGGCGGGGCAAGACGCGATCGAGCCGCCCAAGCCCAAGCTGGAAACGCGCGAAGTGGTCTCCGAATACGCGTTCGGCTTCCTGAAGGAAGCCCCAGGAGTACTGCACGAGTTCCGGCAGGTGGTGTCGGTGGATGGAAAAAAAGTGCTGGCGGCCGAGAAGGCGAGGCGCTCCCTGAGCCTGAACCTGCGCTCCGAGGACGACATCCTGAAGAAGCAGATGCTGCGCGACTTCGAGAAGCACGGCCTACGCGGGGCCGCGACCACCGATTTCGGACAGATCCTGCTGATGTTTTCCAAGCGCCGGCTGCCAGGCTACCGCTTCAAAGTGAAGGGCGAATCGCGGATGGGCGCGGACGAAGCGATCCAGTTGACTTACGAGGAGACGCGAAAGGAATCGCTCACCGTGTTCGCCGGGCGGGATACGCTGCACCAGGCGCTGAAGGGTGAACTCTGGGTGCGCAAGCAGGACTTCGTACCGCTGCGGGTGACGATGGACGCGGAACGTCCGGAGAACGATTATGCGGTCTCAATCCAGGCGACCGTGGACTACGCGCCCACCGCGCATGGCGTGGTGATGCCGGTTTCGGTGCTGCACCGCGAGATCGCCAAGGGTGTGGTGCTCACCGAGAACCAGTACCGCTACGCGCCGTTCAAGAAATTTTCGGCCGAGACGGAGCTGAAGTTCGAGATTCAGGAGTCGAAGTAGCCCGCCCAATGGATCAGTTCTTCGTGCAGAATTTCGGATGCCGGGCCGCGCAGGCCGACGGCGCGGCGCTCGAAACGCGGCTCGCCGCGCGCGGCCTCCGCCCGGCGGCGGAGCGTTCGGCTGCCGGGCTCGTCGTGCTGAATACCTGCACGGTGACGGCGGCGGCGGACGAGGACGTGCGGCACGCCATCCGCCGCGTACACCGCGAGAATCCGGCGGCGCGCATCCTGGTCACCGGCTGTTACGCCCAGCGCGCGCCGGAAGAGCTGGCGGCGATGCCGGGCGTGGAGTGGGTGGTCGGAAACACACACAAAGCCGGCATCGCCGAGATGGTCACGGGAGCCGAATACCACTCGCAGATCACCGTCGGCGATATCTTCGCCGAGCACGAGTTCCTCTCCGCGCCGGTGGAGGACGCAGCGGGCGAGCGTACGCGGCCGAACCTGAAGATCCAGGACGGCTGCGGGAATCGCTGTTCGTTCTGCATCATTCCGTATGTGCGCGGCCGCAGCCGAAGCGCTCCGCTGGAGCAGGTAACCGCGCAGGTGCGGGTGCTGGCGGCGAAGTACCGCGAGGTGGTGCTGAGCGGCATCAACCTCGGCCGCTGGGGACGCGAACACGCCGCGCCGAACGGCGGCAAGCCGCGGCTGGCCGACCTGGTGCGGCACCTTCTGGACGAGACGCCCGTGGAGCGGCTGCGGCTCAGCTCCGTCGAACCGATGGATTTCCGCGACGATCTGCTGGAGCTGATGGCGGGCTCGGACCGGATCGCGCCGCACGTTCACGCTCCGCTGCAGTCCGGGTCGGACGGCGTGCTGCGGCGGATGCACCGAAAGTATCGCTCGCGCCACTACGCGGATCGAATCGAGACGGCCCGGCGTCTGATGCCCGACGCCGCGATCGGCGCCGACGTGATGGCTGGATTTCCCGGCGAGACCGACGCCGAGTTCGAGGAAAGCCGGGCCTTCATCGAGAGGCTGCCTTTTACCTATTTGCACGTGTTCACTTATTCCGAGCGGCCCGGGACTCCGGCGGCGGCGCGCGCCGATCAGGTGCCGGTGCCGGTCCGCAAGGAGCGGAACGCGACGCTGCGGGCGCTGGCGGCGCGGAAGAATCTGGAGTTCCGGCGGAATATGGTGGGGCGAAGGCTGTCGGTGGTGACGCTGACCGAGGGCGCGCTTAGCGCCAACTATCTGCGCGTCGACTTGGCGCAACCACGGGAAGCGAACCGCCTGCTGCAGGTTCGCATCGGCGGCGTCTCTGAAACCGGCCTCCGCGAAGCCGGCCCGTTCGCGGTACTCAAGTAAGTGGCGCAGTGGCCCCATCGGGCAAACAGTCTTCGATGACGTATGCGCCCGCAGTAGGACCGCACCATTCGCCGGCTCAAGGATGAACTCCACCTCGAAAGCAACACCGGCTTCCATGTGTTCCCGCCCTAGGGAAGCCTCACACCATGGATGCCGAGTAGCTTCGCCTTTTTCACCAACCGTTCGTCGAAGGTCATGAAAGTTTCGGCTCCACTCGGACGGCTGGCCAAATGCAAGGCGTCCGCGAAATCCAGCCCATGGGAATGCCATTCGAGAGCTTGTGTTACAGAGGCCGAATCCTCCAGTTGTACGATGGGCAGTCCGATCATCGCTTTCAGCGCGTCGCACACCTGCTCCGTAGAGTAGCCATAGAGTCGTCGCAGCACCCATTCCGTTTCCAGAATGACGGTCTTCGGTACCCAAATCTCACGTGAGAGGAGTAGGGCCAGCGCCCGCCGAGCCTGATTGGCGTCGTCGCGGGTCAGAAAGCGAACGATGACGTTAGTATCGACCGCGTGCATGGCGTGCCTTCACTTCTCGAGTGATCGCCTCATCCATCTCCTCTATCGTCTTCGGGCGGCCAAGATACGGCAAGCACCCGTATACCTCTTTCACCTTGGTCGGCGGGAACGGCCTCAGCGGACGCAAAAGGACTCCGCCCGGAACCTCCTCTACTACGAATTCCGTGCCCGCAGCCCAACGGTATGAGTTGCGAAGGTTCTTTGGCAGAACGATCTGCCCCTTGGTTGAAAGCCGAGTGATTTCCATATTGACCTCGAGGGTAAGATCCTGGTAAGACCAGGATAGCGCAGCACGGGGCCGCGTGGAAAGCCGTGAGGCTACAGGCTAGGCTACAGCTCTCTTCGTCCTTCCAGCGCGATCCTGAGGGCTTTGGCGGCACGGAAGAACTTTGAGTTCCGGCGGAGTATGGTGGGGCGAACGCTGTCGGTCGTGACGCCGACCGAGGGCGCGCTTAGCGCCAACTATCTGCGGGTCGACTTGGCGCAACCACGGGAAGCTAACCGCTTGCTGCAGGTTCGCATCGGCGGCGTCTCTGAAACCGGCCTCCGCGAAGCCGGCCCGTTCGCAATGCTCCGGGCTGGCGAGTTGAACACCACTCGCATGGCTTATGAGGCCAGCATGACACCGGTTCACATGCCCGCAGAATTTTGGAGCGGGTGCGGGTAATCGAACTCCGTTGGCCGGACTGGCCATCCGGCGCCCGACCAATAGGCCACACACGCTAGATCGAAACCCTCAACGGATGCCGTCGAGGCACATGCCCGCGCCTCGCTTCCAAAGAGCGGCGGCAGCGCTGTCAAAGTATGTGAGAAAACCAAAAAAGAGGCGGCCTATGGTGGCCGCCCTCTTTGGGAATTTCTGTGTTATCCCAAAACGAAGGTCAGGTCACCGCCCCGCGCACGTTGATTCATGCGCATACCGTGGACACAACTTCCGAATTGGATAACTTGTTTCACTCGATCTCCGGTACCGCGACATGGTAGGCGCCAAACCCTCTTGCCTAGCTTGACGTCTTCCTTTATGATGTTCTCGGTAACCGAGGACATCAAGTGAGCAAACCAGCCGATCTAGTCCAGGGCACCCTGGAAGTTCTACTTCTGAAGATTCTCGCATTGGAACCGCTTCATGGCTGGGCGATCGGCCAGCGCCTGAAAAAGGTATCCGCGAACGTTCTTCAGGTGAGCGACGGATCCCTCTATCCGGCGCTTCACAAGCTGGAACAGGAGGGCTGGATTGCCGCGGAGTGGAAAACCAGCGAGCTGGGCCGTCGCGCGAAGTTCTATTCGCTGACCCGGCTTGGCCGGGGAGAACTGGCCAAACAGGCGGCCGATTGGGAGCGGTTGTCGAGCGCCATCACCCAAGTGATGCACCTGAAGGAGATTTGAACGATGAGGCTGGAACACTGGGCATACAAGATTCCGTTGCGCTTGCGAAGTGTGTTCCGGCGCCACCGCGTCGAACAGGAACTCGATGATGAACTTCGATTTCACCTGGAGCGGGAGATCCAGGAACGCGTTGCCCTTGGAAACGACCCGCGCGCGGCGCGCCGGCAGGCCCTTCTGGGGCTGGATGGCGTGGAGCGATGCAAAGAGGAGTGCCGGGACATGCGCCGCACAAACAGCATTGACCATCTGATCAAAGACTTCGCCTACGCAGGGCGGACTTTGAGGAGGACTCCGATATTCACGGCCGCCGCGGCCACAACGCTGGCTCTGGGGATCGGCGCAAGCACGGCGATCTTTAGCGTTACGAATGTCGTCCTCTTACGGCCGCTTCCTTACCGAAACCCGGACCAGTTGGTATTGGTGTTCTGGGAGAACCGGCCGGGCGATACCAGAAACTTCCTCTACTCCAACGCCGATTTCTTCGACTTGCGCGCAGGTACGGGAGAGATTTTCAGCGACCTTGGCGGCGTCACCTCTTTCCGCGCCTTCGTTACCCGTGAAGACGGCACCGCGGAACAGATCAGCAAGGCCCTGGTCACGGCCAACTTCTTCCGATTGATGGGAGCCAAAATCGCGGCCGGACGCGATTTCACGGAGGCTGATGCCGCGCCGCAGCCGGCCGACTCCGGCGTTCTGATTCCCCCGGGCAGTGCGGCGATCCTGAGCTATGAATACTGGCAGCGGCGCTACGCCGGGCGCACGGATGTTCTGGGCAAGGAAATGCCCGGATCCGGCCAGCTTGGTCCGCGAATCGTCGGTGTGCTGGCGCCAGACTTCAAACTGTTTTTCCCGCCCGGCGCCAGGACGGACGCAGCGCCCGATTTCTGGGTGGCAAACAACATCGGCTACGACGCTGCCCATCGCAACCTGATGACGGTGGGCGCCATTGGAAGGCTGAGAACCGGCCTGACGCCGGCACGGGCGCAAGAGCGGCTGGATGCCCTGGCGCCGGAAGTCAGGAAGAATTCCTTCGATCCGGCTGCATCCATGCGGCTGGAGCCGATGCACCGGTACCTTGTGGAGGAAGTTCGTCCAGCCATCCTCGCCCTGATGGGCGCGGTTGTGTTTCTTTTGCTGATCGCGTGCGCGAACGTAGCGAACCTCCTGATGGTGCGCGCCGCATTGCGCGAGAGAGAGCTGGCCATGCGCGCCGCGCTCGGCGCAAGCTGGTGGCGGCTGGTCTGCCGGACGCTCGCGGAGGCGTTCCTTCTTTCGGGGATGGGCGCACTGCTCGGTCTGGGCTTCGCCTGGATCGGCATCCGTACACTGGTAGGGATCGCGCCGGCGAATATGCCGCGCATCGAATCAACAGCCATCGACTGGCATGTACTTACGTTCGCGGCGATGGCCGGTCTGGCCGCCGTTGCCCTGTTTGGCGTTATTCCGGCGCTGCGCGCGGCGAGGCCTAATTTGATTCAGGTACTCCGGGGCGGCGGGCAAACACCCGGATTGGAAGCGGGCGGGCGTCTCCGTAACTCCGTCGTGATCGCCGAAGTGGCGCTGTCATTTGTCCTGCTCATCGGATCGGGCCTCATGTTCCGGAGCTTTCTCAAGTTACGCCACGTCGATCCAGGCTACGACCCACGCGGCCTGCTGACCTTCTTCGTGACACGCGACTGGCAACTGACTCGACAGCAGGGACGCCTGGGCTTGCTGCGCGATATTCAGGCCCGGCTCCGCACGCTGCCGGGTGTGGAGAATGTAAGTGCCGCCCTGGTTCTGCCGCTAGGCGGGGGACAGCGCCCAAAGAACCCAGCCCCCACGCAGCCACGCCCGGACGCGCCGAGCATGGAGGGAGCCGATTTTCAGCAAATCCTGCCCGGTTACTTCGAAACACTGCGAACCCCGGTGCTTGCGGGACGCACTTTCACCGACGACGACAACGCGCTTGGCCGGAACCTGGTAGTGGTCGACGACTTTTTCGCGGCAAAGGCCTTCCCGAACGAATCCGCGGTCGGAAAACGTATTCGTACACCCGATCCGAGTACACCCTGGGTCCAGGTGATTGGCGTCGTCGCGCATCAGCGGCTCTTCTCTCTGGCTGAGCCGGGACGGGGAACTATTTACTTCTCCGACGGCTTCTGGGGGATCGGCGTCTCGCGGTACTGGATGGTGCGGACGGCGGGCGATCCCGCGCAGTACGCGGCCGCGGTGCGCAACGAAATCGGGAAGGTCGACCGGCAAATAGTCATTTCGAAGATGCAGCCGATGAAGGCGCTCGTAGATCGGGACCAGGCCGGGACGCGCTTTTCGCTGCTGCTTATCGCGTTATTCGCCGCCGTTGCGGTGCTGCTGGCCGGCGTGGGGCTGTATGGTGTGCTGGCGAGCGTAGTCCGGCAGCGGACAGCAGAGATCAGCGTCCGGATGGCGCTTGGCGCGGCTCCGGCCAGCATCTTCAGGCTGGTGGTGGGCCATGGAATGCGGCTCAGCGCGGTGGGCGTGGCGTTAGGATTTGCCGCCGCCCTGGTTCTGACACGGGTGATGACCGCTATGTTGGTCGGAGTCGAAGCCACCGATCCATCCACATTTGCCGCCATGACCCTTCTGTTTTTGCTGGTTGCCGTTGTCGCATCCTGGGTGCCGGCGGCCCGCGCGGCCGGTCTTGACGCAAACGCTGCTCTACGTGAAGAGTGATTAGTGCGGCAAAAGGCCTGACGTGCTCGCCTGCTCCCGAGAAACCCAACGATGACGTTGGTATCGATCGCGCGCATGGCGGGCCTTCACTTCTTTGTGATCGCCTCGTCCATTTGCCTCGACAGTTTTAGCGCGTCCGCGATACGGCAAGCACCCAAATACTTCCTACACCTTGTCCTTGTGGACGGCCTCAACGGGCGCTCGAGGATTCCGCCGGGAACCTCCTACGGCGCGGACTAGCTGAAGGCCGGTTTTCATGCGATGGGCTCCCGACTCTACAACTCCCGGCGTCCTTCCAGCGCTTTCCAGATGGTGACCTCGTCGGCGAACTCCAGGTCGCTGCCCACCGGGATGCCCATCGCGATGCGCGTGACCTTCACCCCCAGCGGCTTGAGGAGCTTGGACAGGTAGACCGCCGTGGCCTCGCCTTCCACCGTCGGGTTCGTCGCCAGGATCACTTCCCGGACCTGACCCTGGCCGATGCGCTCCAGCAGTCCCTTGATCTTCAGTTGCTCCGGCGTCACCCCGCGCAGCGGCGATAGCGACCCGTGCAGCACGTGATAGAGGCCGTTGAACTGGCGCGTGGTTTCGATGCCGACGATATTGTGCGGCTCCTCCACCACGCACACCATCTTCTGGTCGCGGTTCGGGTCGCGGCAGAAGGGGCAGAGGTCGCTGTCGGAGATGTTGTTGCACAGCTTGCACAGGCCCAGCCGATCCTTGACGTCGAGCAGGGCGCGGGCCAGGCGGTCCGCATCCTCTCGGGACGCGCGCAGGACGTGAAAGGCCAGCCTCTGCGCGGACTTCTGGCCGACGCCGGGAAGGCGCTTGAACTCCTGAATCAGCCGTGCGAGTGGTTCGGCGAAATCGGGCATTCCGTAACCGGCGGCTTAGAACATGCCCGGCGGCAGCATGGCGCCCATCTTCTGCTGCGCTTCTGCGTCCACCTTCTTGGCCGCTTCGTTGCACGCCGCCATCACCATGTCCTGAAGCATCTCGACGTCGCCGGAGGCCTCGGGGTCGATGACGACGCCGAGCACGTTCTTGTGGCCGTCCATCTTGATGGTGACCATGCCGCCGCCCGCCGACGCTTCGACGCGGATCAGCGCGATCTCCTGCTGGAGGCGCTCCTGCATCTTCTGCGCCTGGGCCATCATCTGCTGCATGTTTCCTGGTAGTTTCACGAGAGATCTACTCCTTCAGGTTGCGAACGTTACGGATCTGGCCGCCGAAAAGCTCCTGGAAGCGGCGGACTTCCGGATTATCGAGCGCGCGGCGCGTGACCTCATCCTCGCCGGCTTTGGGCGCGGGCGCGGCGGCGGGCGCGGCTTCCACGTCGCCCGCGGTGACTTTGATCTTCACCGGCCTGCCCATCACCTGCTGCACGGCCTTGCCGATATCGTTCTGGTTCATCCCGAGCATTGCGCTCTTGGGAGTGGTGAACTGCAACTCATTCGGCAATACCGCCAGCGCGGACGCTTCGACGCTGTCGGCAGTGAAGGCGAGGCCCAGTTCCAGCAGGGCCGCGTGCAACTTCTGCTTCAGCTCGTCGCCGGTAGACGGCGCGGCCGCAGCCGGCGGGGCGGCCGTCAACGGCGCAAGGGCTAGCGACGCTGCGGCGGAAGGCGGCGCCATCGAAACCTCCGGCGCCGCAGCCAGCGCGGTATTCCCCACCGACATCTGCGGATCGGGCCGCCCCGCCTTTTTCGCGCGATCCATCTCAAACGGCGAGGGCCGGGCCGGGGCCGCGCCAGCCGGTCTTTCAATGCTAGTGGCCGGAGCCGCCGCCCCGGACGGCCGCGAAACGCCAGCCCGGCTACCGCCTGCCAGCCCGGCCAACGCTTCTTCGATCGGCTGCAGACGGCCCGCCTGCACCAGCCGGACCAGGCCGAGTTCCAGGTGGAATCGCGGCTGCAGCGAAGCTTGGAGATCGCTGAACAGGTCGAGCGAAAGTTGCAAGTAGCGAGTGAGGTCTTCCTCGCTGAAAGCCGCCGCGGTCTGCTTGAGGCGGCTACGTTCTTCGGCCGACGCCGCGATCAGTCGCGGGTCGGCCACTCTGGCCACCAGCAGGTTGCGAAAGTAGCGCGCCAGCTCCCGGCTGAAGTGCTGCAAGTTGTGTCCTTCGCGCTCCAGATCGGCAACGATGCCCAGCATCTCCGAAGCGCTGGACTGCTCGAGCGCCGAGGTCACGCGATAGAGCGTATCCAGCGAGAAGCCGCCGAGCAGCGCCCGGACTTCTTCTGCGCGAAGCGTGCTTCCGCAACAGGCGATGGCCTGGTCCAAGGCGGAGAGCGAGTCGCGCACGCTGCCCTCGCCGGCCTGCGCCAGCACGGAAAGAGACTCAGCGTCGGCCTCAATCCCCTCTTTGCCGCAGATCCATCTCAACCGCTCCACCAGCGACTCGAAATCCACGGAGCGAAAGCTGAAGTGCTGGCAGCGCGAGGCGATGGTGGCGGGAATCTTGTGGGATTCGGTGGTGCAGAGGATGAACACCGCCCACTCCGGCGGCTCCTCGATGGTCTTGAGCAGGGCGTTGAAGGCTTCGTTGGTGATCTGGTGCGCTTCATCGACGATGAAGACCTTGTAATTGTCGCGAGCCGGGCGGTAGCGCACGTTTTCGCGCAGCTCGCGCATTTCGTTGATGCCGCGGTTGGAGGCGGCGTCGATTTCGATCACGTCGACGGAGCCACCGGCGGTAATTTCCAGGCAGCTCGCGCATTTTCCGCAGGGCGTGACGGTGGGTCCCTCGATACAGTTCAGACAGCGGGCCAGAATCCGCGCGATGGTGGTCTTCCCGGTGCCGCGCTGTCCGGAGAAGATGTAGCCGTGCGCGATGCGTTTCTGGGTGATGGCGTTTTCGAGCGTGGCCTTGACGTGTTCCTGGGCAACCACGTCGGCAAATGTTTGAGGCCGGTATTTGCGGGCGATGACCTGGTACATGCGGGAGGGCTCGAAGCTGCCAAGCTCCGGGGGATCCGCGGCACACGGGGTAAACGACTACCGTTGCTTCCTTCCGGACCTGGCGGGGTTTGCCGCCGCCCGTTGCACGGAGCCCGGAACCTGGCAAACAACCATGCTAACATGCGACGGCCCTAACGCGGCTCGAAGCGGTGCTCCAGAGTTCCGGATTTCCGGATGCTGTCCTTACGGGACGGGCGATCAAAGTGGTACGGCGTTTCCCGGATGCCGGATTCTAAATATCTGAGCGGGTGTTTGGATAACCCGGCTGAGCCGACGTGATGTCGGACGATTTTCGAAGAGCGTCCCGACCAGTCGGGACGCCGCAGGCTCTCCGGAAACCCACCCGCAAGGTACTGATTCCATGGACAGGGCAGGATGAATCCTCCCACCTTTGCGGACAACGAATCCAGCAACTCCAAAAGCCTGGTTTCAGATCTTGGTGACGGGCCCCCCGCCCGGCCCACGCTCAAGCCTGCACCACTTCCTATTGGACCGAGATGAGGATGGTGTTGCTCACGCGTCCGTTCACCGTCACTGTAAGGGGGATGGATGGGGCGGGGGAGAGATTTTGGGGCAGCTCAAGATTAATTTGGTCGAGGCCGGGATAAACGGGAGCGGGGCCGCCGTAGAGGACTTTGGCGGGCTGGCCGTTCACGTTGGCGGTCACCAACTGGTCGCCGCGGCCGAGGCCGGTGGCGAAGAGCACAAGGATTTCACCGGCGTGCGCGGGGGCGGCGGGCGTGATGAGGGAATAGTCGGAGGGGCGCACGGCGGAGGTGAACAACGCCGGGACGGCGGGCTCGATGAGGAGATTGACCGCGTGCTGGCTGCGGTCGGTGGAGACAATCAGCGTGACCAGGCCAGTGGCGTCTTCCGGCAGGACGGCGTTGATCTGCCCGGGACTGGCGTAGGTCAGGCCGACGGCGCGGCCGGCGACCCTCACGGTGGCGCCGCCCAGCTTCTCGGGCAGGGGGAGCGCCTGCGCCTGCTCGGTGGCGGTGGCCAGTTCCTGCCCGTAAATGGAGACGATCATGCGCGGGGAGGCGTGCAGGGAGGGCACAGGTCCGAAGGCCGGGGTGACACGTGCGATGAGTACGCCGGGCTTGGCTACGGCGGCGGTATAGATTCCGGCGCCCGGCGCCAGCTTGATTTGCTGCGTGGCGTCGCCCGCCGCCTGGACAGTCAGGGGGGCGGGCGGCACGAACTGGTTGCCGAAAAGTCCGGCGTCGCTGCGCGCCAGACGAACGGTTGGGTCCGACACGGTGACGGATTGGATGCTGGTGAGCGGCACGTTGGCGTTGTTGCGGAAGCCTAGCAGGAGGCCGCCAAACTTGGACAGAAACGGATCTTTCGAGGGCGTGACACCGATGCTGCGCCAGGCAGGATCGTCCTTCAGGAAGGCGCTGACGATTGTATACGTCGCGTGCATGCGGGTGTCCACTTTTGCCAGGAACGGCGCACCATTGCGGCAAGTCACCAGTATTGAATCGATGTGGCAGTACGGCAGAACGCGCGTGCGCTCCTCGGCGTATCCATAGAACGACGTGGCGGCGGCGCTGGTGACGCCGATCAGTCCGTCGGTGGCTCCGCTTTGTCCCAACGAGCCGGCAGTGCCGAGGATGGAGATGGCATCGACCTCGCGGAGGTTGTCCAAGCCCTGGTTCCAGGTGGCCATGTCGAACAGGAACTGGCTGCCGAGAAGCTGCTCGGCGGACTGCACGTCGACGGTGATGGGGAGGTCCACACCGAAGTTCGGCGAGGCGATCATCGCGAGCTTGCGGATCTTGTGAACCGGCGGCGGAAGGAAGATGCCGACGCCGTCGCGCTTGCCGGAGAGGTAGGCGCGCACGATGAGGCCGCCCATGCTGTGCGTGACCGCGTCCACTTTGTCGACGGGCGAGCCGTCTTCATATTGGAGCTGATCGAGCCACTCGCCGAAGCGCTGGCCCAGGATCTCGATGGGTAGGCGTCCGGCGGTGCAGTTGTTGTAGAAGGCGACAGGTATGCCGTCTTCGCGGAGCAGCGTTTCGAGGTTGCCGAAGTTGTTGGAGCTGGGGATGGAGTTACTGCAGATCAACTGGTAGCCGTTCAGCAGGACTACGGGGGTGCGGCCGGTTTTGGGGAGGCGTGTTTGAGAGAACGCCGGGAGAAGGGATAAAGCAACGATCAGGGGTAACCGGAGAGTGGAAGCCATGCCCTCACCGGCATTGTATCGCGGCTTCGGCCGACACAGGCAAGAATGCCTGTGTCACCTCACTAGGTAGGGAGCTGGGTCAGGGACTCTTCCTTGGGCATGGCGATCCAGGCGATGATGTAGGCCATCAGGCCGACGCCGTAGCATATCAGCATGATCAGCCACACGATGCGGACCACGGTGACGTCGATGCCGAGGTATTCGGCGAATCCGGCGCAGACGCCGGCGATCTTCCTGTCGCGAGACGGCCTGTAGAGGCGTTTGCCCGCGCTGGGCTGGCTGCCCGCCGGCGAGGTATGAATCGGCTTGCCGCAGGCCGGACAGAAACTGTCGCGCTCGGCCATTTCCCGCCCGCATCCGGTGCAGTACATAAGTGCTCCTCGCTTTCAAAATGACATACGAAGGGCCTTCGGGTAAAGTTCAAGCATGCTCTTTTTCACCGAATCCGACGTGCGCAAGGGCCTGCCTATAGGACCGGCTATCCAGTTGATGCGCGCCGTGTTCGCCCGCCTGCGTTCCGGGGAGGCGATCAATCACCCGCGCCGGCGGCTGATCCTGCCCACCGGATCGGTGCTCCATTACATGGCGGCGGGGGACGGCAAGTACTTCGGAGCCAAGTTCTATTCGACCCACGCCAAGCATGGGGCGCACTTTCTGTTCCTGCTTTATCGAGCCGAAGACGCGCGGCCGCTAGCGGTGTTTGAGGCGAATTACCTAGGGCAGATCCGGACGGGCGCCGCCTCCGGCTATGCGGCCGATCTGCTGGCACGCCCTGGCGCGGATACGCTGGGTGTGATCGGCAGCGGATTTCAGGCCCGGACTCAGGTGGAGGCGGTTCTGGCCGTGCGGCCGATCCGGACTGTCCGCGTTTGGAGCCGGTCGGAGCAGAAGCGGCTGGAGTTCGCGGCGCAGACTTCGAAGGAGCTGGGAGTGGAAATGATTGCCGCGGAAACGGCGGAAGAAGCGGTGCGGGAGGCGGGGATCGTGGTCACGGCGACCAACGCCAGGGAACCGGTGCTGGAGGCGGCCTGGATCGCGCCCGGCACTCATGTCAACGCCATGGGGTCCAACCAGGCGGGGAAGCGTGAGCTTCCGGCGGAGCTAATCCGCCGGGCAGCGCTGATCGCGGTGGATTCCATCGAGCAGGCGCGCCTGGAGTCCGGAGATCTGCTCCTGGCTGTCCCGCTCGAGCAATGGCCGGAACTGCCCCTGGTGGAGCTGAAGGAGGCTCCTGCGCGTCCGTCGGAGGATGCAATAACTATCTTTAAATCTAATGGTTTAGCGGCCGAAGACGTGATCGCCGCAGGCTATGTCTACGAGGCTGCGATAGCCCAGGGAGAGACACACTCCGTCCCGATCTTCGAGTAAAGGAAGAAACCTACTCCTGGGCGGGCATCTGCTGGTCGTTTTCGCGCCACGCGCTGATCTTCAAGCGCTTGCAGACCCAGCACAAAGGCTCAGGCGACTCGGCGGCTTCAGACCCACAAACCGAGCATTTCACTATCTTCTTCAGGCGATCGGTCGAAAGCGAACGCTTCGCCTGCTCCAGCATCTCGGGCGGGACTACGGGATCGGACTTCGCCTGCACCTTGCGTTTCATCTGCATTTACTATGGCAAAATCACAGCCCCATGACAACAGGGCTATTTGCTTAGTACGGTTAGGCCGCTCTACGCAACTGGACAAAGGCCGCGGCATCCAGGGGGGAACTGCACCGGGGGCACTTCTGGCCGGGGACTGGCTTGGCACGCTTGGCTTCGATTCGAACGAGGCCATCCACATAGCGTGTGCAAAT